>Ga0181561_10001535_pt1 | contig 20509 bp, 8 predicted proteins | sample 011ome_19_FD_133760 | JGI IMG/M metagenome (GOLD analysis project Ga0181561, IMG submission 133760) | Coastal salt marsh microbial communities from the Groves Creek Marsh, Skidaway Island, Georgia - 011510BT metaG (megahit assembly) | ecosystem: Environmental > Aquatic > Marine > Intertidal zone... | reverse complement strand
GAGAAACCGCTCGACGCGCTTTTGGCTCTGGACCGCGCGCGCGTCTCCTCGGTCGGCGTGCGGCCTTCGGACGCCGTGCGGCTGCGCGTCGCGTGCGCCGCGCACGGCGCCGAGGACGTCGCGCGCTCGAAGCGCCTCGAGGGGGGGAAGAGGGACACCGCCTTCCGGGCGGGCGTGGAGGCGGCGTGCGCCGCCGTGGAAACGGAGGAGGGATTTGAGGATTGGCGTTCGCTCGGGGGGCAGGAGCCCCTGCGTTTCCTGTCCGACCTCGCGCGCGACCTCGGCTTGCGTCCCGCGCGCGCGGGCGCGCTGGTCACCGAGGCGGTCGTGCGCCGCGTGGAGAGGACGCTCGTGCAGTGCGCGGCGCACGCGCGCGCGGGCGACTGGGACGACGCGCGGGGCGAGAGCGTCGTCTTGGCGCGGACGCTCGTCGCCTTCGCGGCGGCGGCGGCGTCGCCGGAGGAGCGCGAGCGCGTCGCGTTGGTGGCGCTGCGCACGCAGAGGCAGCTGCGCGAGGACGAGCGGCGCGAAGTGCTCGCGCTGTTTTCAGATGAGGGTCGGGAGAGCGAAAGCGTGCGGGAGGTCATCAGGCTCGCGCTCGGGCTCGAGGAGGAGCGGGAGTAGAACGCGCCGGAAGTCTTCGATAGAACGCGTTCGTGTATGATGCGAAAGTACAAGAGAATCTTCGACGGCCGAGCGCCGATTTCGTTTGCACACGTAACAACGAAACCGTGGGTTCCGGAAGAGCGCGCGCCCCGCGCTAGAGTTCGTCGCGCGACCATGGACGCCATCAAGGAGCGGCTGGGGATGTCCCCTGTGCCGCCTCCTCCCAAGCCCAAGGGGCTCGGCGGGTTTTCGCTCCCGTGGCGGGGGGGCGACGACGCCAAGGGCAAGAGCAAGGCCAAGGCCAAGCCTCCGCTGATTGGGAAATTCAAAGGATTGCAAGCAGGCTTGCTTGACAAGCTGAAGGACCAGGCCACCGCGGCGATCACGGGCGGGGTCTCCGGCGTGTTGGTGCTGCTCACCATCTACAAGGTTATTTCCAGCCGCGAGAGCGTGCTGGCGGAGTCCCGAAAGGAGGAGCAGAGGGGGATCATGGAGCGTAAGGCAAGGCTCGCGGTCATGCGCCGATCGCTCGCGGGCCCGCTCCGCTCGGCGGCGCGCGACCTGAACGTGCGCCTGCAGGAGATTCTGCTGCCCACGCCCCCCACCGGGCACGCGCGGCACAACTACTTCGCCTCGCACTACCTGGAGGACCCGGAAGAGTCCATCAACACCACGCTGTACCGGCTGTGCCGCTACCTGTTCTGGGTCGAGCAGCTCCAGCGCGGTATCCACAGCGACGGCGAGCTCGCCATGGACGATGCCTGGCAAGTCGCCGTGGACGTCCGCCTCGAGCGCGTGCGGCAGGCGCTCGCCTCGAGCGACCCGCTGGTGGACGCCACCAAGGCGCGCGAGCGCCTGTACGACGTCATCGACGCGGCGGTCGCCAGGGAGAGCGCGAAGCGGCGCGCGGCGGCGGCGGCCAAGGCCAAGGCGAAGCTCGAGAGGGAGAAGCTCGAGAACGGGGTCGAGGACCCGAAAGTGATCACGAGGCCCAGCTTCAAGGCCACCGCGCGCGCGCTGAGCTCCACCGCGGGAACGCTCGCGGGGAGCCCCGGCGCTGAGCTCCACCGCGGCGACGGGACGGATGGCGTCGGGAACGGCGTCGGGAACGGCGTCGGCGGCGCGCCCGATGGACCGACGAACCGCGTCGGTCCTTTAGCGCCGGGCGTCTCGTTTTCGCTCTCCGAGTCCCCGGACGAGCCGGGCCTGCGCGTGGGCCGGTTCCCCCTGCGCCTCTTCCGGGACACGCAGACCGCGATCGCGGAGGTTTTCGGCGAGGAGACGGCCCGCGGGCGCGCGCGGGGGGGAGCGCGGGACGCCGGCGGCGGCGTTGGACGGAACGACGGCGCGCGCGGCGCTCCCGGATCTGTCGCCGCCGGTCCGTCCCACGGGTCTCCCGCGGCGACCTCTTCCTCCGCGGCCGGCCTCGGCGAGATGCTGTACACGGACTTCGTGATCAGGCTGGAGAGCGCTTTATCGAGAACCGGCGCCGCGAACGAGCCGTGGGCGCGGTGGATGGTCCCCCTGCACCTGCAGTACCACCGCTACGCGAGCCTGCAGGCGCGCAGGCAGCGGCAGCTCACCCCGGCGCAGGGCCGCGAGGTTCTGGCGGCGCGCGTGCGCCTGCACCGCGTGTCGCAGGCGCTGGATGAGCTTCTGGCGGTTCTGCGCCGGCGGCTGGACGACCCCTGGTTCCTGCACTCCATGAAGCGCCTGCGCAAGGAGGCGCTCGCGAACGCCTCGGATGCGCACTCGTACCAAGACGCCGTCAAGCGCGCGGCGACCAAGGACGTCGAGTCCGTCGCCGGCGCGGGCGCGGACGGGAAGCCGCGCAAGCGCGGGGTCACCAAGCGCGGCGCCTTCGCCGCGTTCAGGACCGCGCGCTGGTGGGAGCGCCAGAAGGCGCTGCGCCACGAGGCGGTCGAGCGCTGGGCGATGCTCCGCGACGCGCTCCCGGAGGTGCGCGCGCTGGGCGCCGGGTGGTGGGACCGCGAGCAGCCGCCCGCCTCGGACGCCTTCTTCGGGATCCACTTCCGGGAGGACAGCGCCAAGGCGGCGCAAGTGGCGGTGGCGGTCGGGAAGTGGGTCCGCGCGCGCGCGAACCGAGCCGCGCAAGTCGTGCTGGACGCCGCGGCGGAGCGGCCGGTGCGCGCGCTCGCGGCGATCGCGATGGCCGGCCTCGCCGGCGTCGCCAAGGAGCGGAAGAAGGCGGGGAAACCGCTGCGGCTCCCCCGGGCGCGGCGGCGGCGCGCGCGCGCGGCGGCGGCCAAGGATCCCGAGCCGCAGAAGGTGAACGGGGACGTCATGCGAGACTGGATGGCGCAGAAAACCAAGGCGTTTCACGATTTCCAGGCGCAGGCGCCGGCGACGCCTGCGTCGCCGCCGCCGCCCGCGGCGCGGACGACGCGCCGCGAAGGCACCTATGAGCAAATAGTTTCGTCGCCTCCGCCGCCGCGGGCGGCGAGGCCGGCACCGCCGCCGCAACCTCCCAGGAACAAGCATCCTCCTCCCGCGCCGACCACTCCGGTGCCGCCTGCGCATCCGCCGAAACCGAAACCGGACGCGGGAACGAAGGCAGACGCTCCGGCGGCGGCGGCCGTGCCCGCGGCGGCGGCGCCGCTGGCGCATTCGACTTCCAAGCCGGCGGCTCCGACGGCGACGGCGACGCCGACGCCGACGGCAACGCCGACGCCGACGCCGACGCCGACGCCGACGCCCGCGCCCGTGCCCGCGCATCCTCCTTCCCCCGCGGCAGCCAAGCCCACCGACACGCCTAAGAGCGACGCGTGAGCCTAACGGCTGCGCGTGCATCATCATCGCCACGATTTCTAATACGAATATTCTTCACTAGCTAGTAGCTACTTTCTCTAAAAAAACGTCTTCTACGTCGCCGTTCCCTTCGCGGCGGCGGCTGTCTCCATGCGCTCGCGCAGCACCTGGTCCAGCTCTTTGGCGCAGAACAGGTACTCCTGCCACTGAATGACCCCGTCGCCGTTGGCGTCCGCGGCGGCCGCGATCGCCGCGGTCGCGCTGCGGGGCACCTTCTCCCCGGGCCTGAGCGCGGCGACGAGCTCTGTCACCGCCTCGTCGAAGGCGCCGGGCGTGAGGTAGGCGAAGGGGAACTTCGCGTCCGGCTCCGAGTGGTGCGCGATGAACGTGGCGTACACCATGTCCTCCAGCGCGTCCCCCGGCCGCACCTGCGCCTTGCCCGTGATCTTGTCGTCGTCGTCCATGTCCGTCGACCCGAACGCCCCGAACGACGCGAACACGTCCCGCGCGCCGGCCATCACCCCGTCGAACAGACGGTTTCGGTTTTTGTTCTCGTCCTCGCGCGTCTCGTCCCGCCGGCGGGGCATTTCCTTTTTCTTCGTCTCCGCCGCCGTCCCGGCGCCGGTTCCCGGAGCCGCCGCCGCCGCCTCGGACATCTCCTCGAGCACGTCGCCAGAGACCACGCCCGGCGAGGCCACCAGCATCTCCTGCGCCAGCACCACGAGCGCGCGGCGCAGCGTGGCGTTGAACTCGACGTCCAGGGACTCCTCGACGTCGAACGCCTCGAGCGTCTCGGCGGCCCCCTCGAGCGGACGCGCCAGCGCGACGCCGAGCTTTCTTCCCACCATCACGGCTTCGATGGACCGGATCTCGAACGCCACGAACGCCAGAGCGAAGGAGAAGACGTTGCACATCACTTCCTGCGCCGGCTTCACCGGCGTGACGCTCTCCGCGAACTTCTGGATCACCAAGGGGTCGGGCTTGAACCTCTTCTCGTTCGCGAAGTCCGTCTTGGCCTCCTCCGGCGCGCACTCCACCACCTTCATGGCAAGCTGGCGGCCGAGCAGCTGCACCTCGAACGTGGTCAGCGCCACGGAGACCAGCGACGCGAGCAGCTCGAAGACGTTGATGTACACCTGGCGCTCGACGGCGTCGGGGACAGCCTTGATGTTGTACACCGGGTCGGCCATCAGCCAGTCCACGAACGCCTCGATCTCGCGTCGGGACTTTTTCGTCGACGTCTGGACAAGCCGCTCGCGGAACGCCGCCAAGTCAATCTGGCTCAGCGCGCCGCTCCGGGAGGCGTCCATCTCCCCGACGTTCACGATGATGTCGAAGCCCATAACCTCGGCGATCGTCGCGCCGTTGATGGTCCCGAAGATCTGCTTCAGGAACCCGACGTACGTGTCGCGCTCGAGCTTCTTCGAGAAGAACAGAGACGTCGGCCCGCCGCGGAATTTCCCACCCCCGCGCGCGTTCATGTACGCCTCGACGTACGCCGCGATGATGGCGTCCGTCTCGGACTCGGCCGCGGACACTTTCTTCGTCTCGGCGCCCGCGCGGTCTCGGCGGCGCCCGCGCGCGCGGCCCTTCTCCTCCGCCGCCTCCTTCACGGCCGCCTCCTTGACCGTCTCCGCGACAGCCGCCTGCTTGGCGCGCAGCCGGAACTTGAGCGGCAGCCCGAGGAACACGAACTCCGCCGTCCCGACCACCTCGCCCGCCAGCGCCACCGCCACCAAGGCGACGTTCTTCTCGAGCTGCGGGAAGAGGCGCGATATGGGTGGCGCCTTCAGTTCGTCCCGCACCAGCCTGGTCAGCGCCTCGTCGCTCATCTCGATGGACGTCCGCGAGAGCCTCCACCCCCTGGTCGCCGGCGCGACGGTGAGCGAGTACTCGGACCCGAACAGGCGCGCGGAGAAGCTCTTGAGCGCCTCCTCCATGACGTATATGCCGGCGACGAACGCGTTGCGGATCAGCTCCGTCTCCACCGCGCGCGGGATGATCCCCACGTGCTCCTCCTCCGTGTCCAGCACGTCCAGCACGAAGCGCTCGACGTCCGCGGCGTCCACCTCGGGCTGCGCCGGGACGTGGTCCCAGTCGACGTCGTTGGTCAGCGTCACGAGGTGGCCGAGCGCGTCGGCGGAGCGCACGTTTTCGTACAGCGACGCGAACGCGCCCAGCGCGGCGGTCTTGATGATCTCCGCGAACAGAACCGTCTCCAGGCGGCGCGGCAGCGCGGTGGCGTACCGCGCGGAGACGTTCTCCGCGTACCGACGGATGACGGGGAACTTTTTGTTCCTCCCGCCAAACGCGGCGGCGATCTCGAGCTCGAGCCCGGCTCTCGACTTCTCGAGCTCGCTCTGCGCGCCCGAGGCCCTCGAGAGCGCGGCGCCCGCGCCCGCGGCGGCCGCCGCGACGCCGAGGCCGGCGGCGAGCGAGGGCGAAATCGCGAGGCCGGCGGGCGCCGGCTTCGCGGGCGCCGCGACCGCCGCCTTCGCGGCCACCTGGAACGCCGGCGCGCGCGGGCCGAGATCGAGCGTGGCGGAAGTCACGGCCGAAGGAGGCGCGTTCGCCGCGTCGGACGCACATTCCGCGGGGGGCGCGTTGGACGAGCCGTCGCGCGCCGCGCGGACGACCGCGACCACCCGTCTCCTCGTGTTCGTCGAGGGCGACGCGCCGAGGCCCATCGCGTCGACGCGCGCGGTGCGGCCGGAGACGCGCCGGCCGAACGGCAAAGTTCGGAGGGGTGCCCAACGCACATTCGAGGCCGACGCCATCTCGCTCTACACGCGGTTCACCACGCGCCACACCCGCGATCGGCTCGGCACACGCGGCACACGCGTACGCGTGGCGCGCCTCTGCGGCTCGCCGGCGAACGTAGCCTGGGGCCACGTCCCTGCGCCTGCGTGCGACAGTGATACCGTTATCTGCACGAGTACCTTTTCGACACCTGTCGTACCCCCAAAGAAATTCGGCTTCGAACGAAGTGTCGGCGAAACGCGTCCCGGGGTCCCCGGGGTTGATTTTTTGAGAGGACTGAGATGGCCTGTTTACTTCGAGCCCAGCCTCGAGGCACACGCCCGCGCGCGTCCCCCCGGTCACGCGCCCGAGGTCCGCCGCTCCGCCTCCCGCGTCCGTCTCGATCGAGCTCGAGCACGCCTCGAGCCGCGTCGGGGAGGCGGGCGGACAGGCGCGCCTTGCCGTGTCATGCGCGCGGCGCCCGCGAGTCCTCGCGCGGTCGAAACCGCAGCACGCCATCGCGCGTCGCGCAGCCGCACACGTTCCGCGTCCCACGTGTCGCGCGCTTCGTCGACGGGCGCCGGCGCGGCGCCACGCCTCGCGATGTCGCACCCCGCGAGTTCCGCGACCGCCTCGCGCGTGTTCGTGATGAGCGACATCCACACGGACTTTCCGGAGAACATGTCGTGGTGCGCGTCCTTGAGCGACGTCGCGTATAAACGCGACGCCGTCATCCTCGGCGGCGACGTGTCCGACGACCTGCGGGTCCTCGAGACCACGCTCGTTCTGTTCAAGCGCAAGTTCCGCCACGTCTTCTTCACCCCCGGGAACCACGACCTGTGGATCCGGGGCAAAGAACCAAAGAACGGCGACTCGGTGGGGGACGCGCCGTTCCGCGACTCCCTCGCGAAACTCGAAGCCGTGCTGTCGCTGTGCGAGGCGTGCGGCGTGCGCACCAAGCCGTTTTTGCTCGCGCCGAGCGGGGACGTTCTCGGCGGCGAGCACATCGACGAGCACAGCGACACCGTCGACGGCGACGACGACCGCGACAGCGAAGACATCGACGACGGCGGTGGCGTTTGGATCGTCCCCGTGCTCGCCTGGCACCACGCGTCGTTCGATTACGAGCCCGACATCCCGCCCTCGGTGCGAGTCGTGCCGCCCCCGGAGAAGGTGATGAGCGATTTCCGCCTGTGCGCGTGGCCGCCGCCGCTCGACCCGGCGGACGCGTCTGTGGCGGGCGCGCTGGACGCTCTGAACGACACGCGCCAGGAGTGGGGCGCGTTTCTGCACAAGCTGCGGCACGGCACGCGCGCCGAGCGCGAATCGCCCATCCTCTCGTTCTCGCACTTCCTGCCGAGACTGGAGCTGTGCCCCGAGAAGCGGATGCTTTTCTACCCGAACCTGCCGAAAGCCGTCGGGTCGGATTTCATCCTGGCGCGCATCGCGCCTCTCGCGACGCACGGGCTGTCCCCTGAACGGAAACCCGAACAGAACGCGCACGCGCGAGAGCACGTGCACGTGTTCGGGCACACGCACTTCGGCTGGGACCAGACCCTGGACGGTGTGCGGTACGTGCAGGCTCCGGTTTCGTACCCGCACGAGTGGCGACAGCGGCCGGGCAGCCTGGCGGTCGGGCCGGACGCCACGGGGAGAACGTTCGACTTGTCAGTCCGGACGGCTGATACGGAAGAAATCGAGACACCCGCGCGGGAGGCTTCGTCGCCGGTCGATGACCTCGGCGGGTGCTCTGCGACCGCCGCGCCGCTCTGCGTGTGGGACGAGGTCGGGAGTCCCGGGGACGGCGTCCCGGGTTCGATCCCGGCGCGGCGCGCGCGGCGCGCGACGTTCGGGTTCGTCCCCGAGATGACGGCGCGGTGGTCCGACCACTACAAAAGCACCCCGCGCGACCCCGAGAACACGGAGCTCGCGTGGTGGGTCAAGGGTGGGCGGAAATCCAGGTAGCACACGTCAGCCGCGGTGGTCGTTTGACGTTCACTTCACCGTGCACCGTTTCTCGGAGCGTCGGCGCGACGCGATGTCCGCCGCGTCTGTCGTCGCACACGCGAAAAACCCCTCAGACGTCAGACTGTCAGAAGCGTTTCGAATCCTCGATTTTCGCTGGTCCCAATTTCGCGGCGGAAAAGCAACGACGCCTTCAAGGCGTCGGGAGCCACACCACCCCGCGCTGGCGTGCACTCGGATACCGCATCCGCGGGGACCATGACCGCGCACAAGGACGTCGCCGTCGGCATCGACCTGGGCACCACGTACACCTGCGTCGGGGTGTGGCAGAACGAACGGTGCGCGCGGCGAACCCCCCGAAGCCACGACCTTTCTCGTGACCTTTCGTTTTCTCTCGTGCGCCACGCGCCCTTCCGACCACGCCGCGCGACTGACACGTCCCCGCTCACGCCCTCGCGACGCGCAGCGTCGAGATCATCGCGAACGATCAAGGCAACCGCACGACCCCTTCCTACGTCGCCTTCACGGACACCGAACGCCTCGTCGGCGACGCCGCGAAGAACCAGGTGCGCGTTTCTGGGACGCGACGAGTCTTTTTTTTTTTAGTGAAAAATTTCCGGCGAGCGCGCGAGCCCGCCGACTGTTCCGTCGCCGTCCTGACGTTCGCGTCTCACCGCCGTCACGGAACCCACAGGTCGCGGTGAACCCCACGAACACCGTGTTCGACTCCAAGCGCCTGATCGGGCGCAAGTTCACGGACCCCTCGGTGACGAGCGACTTGAAGCTGTGGCCGTTCAAAGTCGAGTCGGGGCCGAACGCGATCCCCCTGATCCGCGTGCAGTACAAGCACGAGTCCAAGACGTTCAAGGCAGAGGAGATCAGCAGCATGGTTTTGGTCAAGATGAAGGAGACCGCCGAGGCGTACCTCGGCCACGGCGTTCAAAAGGCGGTGATCACCGTCCCCGCGTACTTCAACGACTCGCAGAGGCAGGCCACCAAGGACGCGGGCACGATCGCCGGCCTCAACGTCCTTCGCGTGATCAACGAGCCCACGGCGGCGGCGATCGCGTACGGCTTGGACAAGAAGAAAGGCTCCGGCGCGGGTGCGTCGACGGTGCTCATCTTCGACCTGGGCGGCGGGACATTCGACGTGTCCATCCTGCAGATCGAGGAGGGCGTGTTCGAGGTGAAGTCCACCGCGGGGAACACGCACCTGGGCGGCGAGGATTTCGACCAGAGGCTGGTGAACCACTTCGTGAATGAGTTCAAGCGCAAGTACGGGAAGGACTTGCGACAGAACCAGCGCGCGCTCCGGCGGTTGCGGTCGGCGTGCGAGCGCGCGAAGCGCTCGCTGAGCAGCACCGCACAGGCATCCATCGAGATCGACTCGCTGCACGAGGGCATGGACTTCTACACCAGCATCACGCGCGCGAGGTTCGAGGAACTCAACGCCGACCTGTTCCGAAACGTCATGGAGCCCGTGGAGCGCGCGCTGGTAGACGCCAAGGCGGACAAAGCCGGCGTGGACGAGGTGGTGCTGGTGGGCGGCTCGACGCGCATCCCCAAGATCCAGACCATGCTCAGCGACTTCTTCGCGGGCAAGGCTCTGAACAAGAGCATCAACCCCGACGAGAGCGTGGCGTACGGCGCCGCCGTGCAGGCGGCCATCCTCACCGGCCAGGCGGGCGAGGGGAGCGCGGTGAAGGACCTGCTGTTGCTGGACGTCGCGCCTCTGTCCCTCGGGCTCGAGACCGCCGGCGGCGTGATGACCACGCTGGTGCCCCGCAACACCACCATCCCGGTCGCGAAGCAGCAGGTCTTCTCCACGTACTCGGACAACCAAACAGGGGTGACCATCCAGGTGTACGAGGGCGAGCGCGCGATGACGCGCGACAACCACCTGCTGGGCACGTTCGAGCTCTCGGGCATCCCGCCGGCGCCCCGCGGCGTGCCGCAGATCGACGTGAGCTTCGACCTGGACGCGAACGGCATTTTGAACGTCTCCGCGCAGGACAAGTCCTCCGGGTCGAGAAACGCCATCACCATCACCAACGAGAAGGGCCGGCTCTCCAAGGAGGACATCGAGCGCATGGTCCAGGAGGCGGGGAAGTACGCCGCCGAGGACGAGGCGAACAAAAAAAAGGTGGAAACCAGAAACGCGCTCGAGCAGTACGCGTACGCGTCGCGACAGGCGGTGCGCGACGAGAAGGCGCCCGGGTTCGCGAACCTGTCCGCCGAGGACAGGGACGCGGTCGAGAAGGCGGTCAAGGAGACCATCGACTGGATGGACGCGAACCGGCTCGCGGAGGTGGACGAGATGGAGGACAAGAAGAGGGAACTCGAGCAGAAGGTGAGCCCGGTGATGACCAAGATGTACGCCGCGCGGGGCGCGACGCCGCCGCCCGGCGGCGAGCCCGGCGGGCCGGGCACGCCTCCCGGCGGGCCCAAGGTGGAGGAGGTGGACTGATGGCGCGACGCGATACGCGCGCGATCGGGGCGGGAACGAGAGACGCGCGCAGAGACCGAACGTACGAGCGCGCGCGAAAAGAGAGACCGAATGGTGGGAACAAACGCCGAATGGGAACAAACGTACGCAGAGAGACCGCCGTCGACGTTTCTACTACCGCGAAATCTACGTACGAATTCGAGAATTCTTTTACCAGTCTACGCGTGAGGTGTTCCTTCCTCGTCAACGCCGCCTCACAGGGGCACCATGTCCTCCCCCAGCGCCCGCAGTGGCGTAGGTGCCGGCTCCAGCGCCACCGCCGGGAGGGGGGGCATCTTCTTCGCCTCCTCGGCGGCGCGCGCCGCCGCCGCCCGCACCTCGTCGGCGGCGACGAGTTTTCGGAAAGCCGCGCGCGCGCCGCGCACGAACTTGGACAGGTTGTCGCTGGCGTTGCACTCCTCCAGGAGCGCGGTCAGCGCCTCCACGTCGGGATCCGCGTCCACCAGCTCGTACCCGCCGGAGGCGCGCACGCGCACGGCCACCATGAACTCGCGCGCGTGCGCGTTCGGGTCGACGTTGCGGAAAAAGAATTTCAAATCATCCGCGTCACCGATCTCGAAGCGCAAGCCGAGCCGGTCGCCGTACGCCGCCACCGCGGTGAGGTGCGCGTCGAGCGTCCGGCGCTCCACCGCCTCCTCGCCCTCGAGCGCGCGCACTTTACCCTCCAGCTCCTGCTCCTCGCGGCGCACCTGCTCGCGCAGCGCCTGCAGCTGCTGCGGCAAGCCCTCGCCGAGCTCCTTGGCCTGCGCGGCTTCCTCGCGCAGCGCCTCGAGCTCGCCCCGCTCGTACTCCTTGCGCCGCTGCGCCTCCTCGCCCGAGGCGGCGAGGTCCTTCTCCTTCTCCACCAGCCGCACGTACTGCTCCTCGGACTCCATCATGTTGGTCTTGTGCGCGGCCACAGCCTCCTTCATGGAGAGCTCGCGCTGCGCGCACCACATCTCCACCTGCCCGCGCGCGGCATCCAGCTCGCCCTGGAGCAGGTCGAGGTCCACGACGCCGGAGACGTCGGGCGCGCCGTGCGCCACCGCGGCGGACATGACGCGCGTGCTTAGAGGGATGCGGCCGAGCGCGACGCAGCCGCGGGAGGGGGGTGTTCAGCGGGACGAGCCGCCTCGTGCGCGCGCGTCGTGCTGTGCGCGTCACCTCGCGGTCGTCGTTCAAAAGACCCCTCATCGCTCGAAAAAAAGAGCCGTTTGTAAAAGTCGGCGAAAAAGTCGGCGTTTCGTCACCGAGCGTTTCGTCACCGATCAACGCCGATCAAACTCCGCCCTCGAACCGGACGCGTCGATCGGCGTGATGTCGGTCAAATCCCGTCAACGTTGATCGGGCAAAACGTCACCCCGGGCGCGGCCCGCTCGTGCTTACCAAGCACGTCCGATGTGCTCGCTCGAGTCTGTCGCACTCGCGCGAGCGTCGGCCACGCTCACAGGGGTCGCGCGGCTGGCACGCGCGACTCCCCCGGCGCCTCCGCGGGCTCGAAACGCGCGAGCGCCGGCAGTTCGACCGACACCCGAGCGGGGCGCGGCGCCGCCCGCCCCGACCCGGCGCCGGAAGCCTCGGTCGGCGTCTTCTCCGCGAAGCGGCTCGTTCCTCGGAGGCTCGTCTCTGTCGGTTCGGTCGACGCGGCGGGGCATGTCCCGCCGGCCGCGCACCGGGAAGGTGGCGTGGGACGCGCAGTCCGTGGCGTCGCACAACACGCGGCGGGGCGGGTACGGCAAGTCGCGGCGCGCGTCCTCGCGCGTCAGCGCGTACACGCCGAGCGACGGCGGCACTTTCTACGATGGGGACACGTACTACGACGGCGAGTCGCGGTACGACGGTGACGACGGCGAGACGTATTACGACGGCGAGACGTATTACGACGGAGAGACGTATGACGACGACGAGTACGAGGAGGGGGCGTACGTCCCGCCGGAGTTCGACATCGCGGACGAGCACGCGCAGGAACAGAATCCGCAGCACGGCGCCATCTCGAAGCCGTTCGCGCTTAAACCGATGGACCTGAAACAGTACGGCGTCGGGGTGGTTCTGTACTTCACGTACATGCGCACGCTCAGCTTCAGCTTCCTGGTGCTCGGCGTGCTGGCGCTGCCTTCCGTGTACTTGAACCTCACGGGGACGTTCTACGAGCCCAAGGAAGACGCGCTGCAGCAGATGATCGAGCAGAGCAGTCTCGGGAACCTCTTCCCGCTGTACGAGTGGGAGATGGGCGGGCCGGCGGTCGGCGACGGCGGCGAAGGCGCGACGACGGCGCCCGCCGTCGGTAGCGCGCTGTACGGGGGGGTGAGCGCGCCACCTTCGCCCGAGCAGTGGGCGAACCAGAGCGAGGGGTTCGTCGGGGAGTGGACGCACGGCGAGGCGCTGAAGGTTGAGTACTTCGGGTTCAAAACGGGGAAGGACGAGCTGCTCGTCGGGTTGTCCTACTTGAACCTGATCCTGCTCGCGGTGTTCACCGGGTTCGCGTTCGTGATCGGACCGGTGCAGGAGAAGATCGTGGACGAGGTGGACAAGAACCTGACGACGATCGAGGACTACAGCGTCGCCGTGCGCGATATGCCGCGCGACGTGATGGACCCGCAGGAGCTGTGGAAGTTTTTCGACAAGCGGATAGGCAAGGTGCAGGACGTGCAGCTCGCGTACAACACGTCGGAGCTGCTGGGGCTGGCTTTGGAGCGCGAGAAGCTCAAGACGGCGTACGACAGCGCCGCCGGGCGGTACCGCAAGGCGCGCGAGGACCCGGACACGAGCGATAAGAAGGCGGAGAAGCTGAAGGAGACGGCGCTGGAAAAGAAGCGCGAGCTGAAAAGCGTGGACGCGGCGATCCGCGCGATCCAAAACGACCGGATGGGCGATCCGCAGGTGAGCATCATGGCGTACGTCACGTTCCAGGACGAGGAGAGCTTTTTGAAGTGCCTGAAGGACTTCCGGCCGGGTTTGTTCGCGTGGATCTTCCGCCCGCGATCGCTGCGCATGCGCGATAAGTACCGCCTGGTGGTGAAGCAGGCGCCGCCCCCGGGGGACATCAAATGGCAGAACCTGCAGTTCGGGTACTGGGAGCGGCAGTTCCGGCAGTTCAACATCTCCATGATCACGATGGCCGTGCTGGCGGTGGCGTTCGTCTCCATCGCCGGCGTCACGACGCTCGAGAACGAAACCGAGACGGAGTACGACCAGGAGGGGTGCCGCGCCGAGTGCGCCTACCTCACGGACCCGCTCACGCTGGAAAACGTGCGTCTGCGCGAGATTTACGAGACGTGCTTCCAGGAGGACCTCGCGTCCAATGCCACGGCGGCGGCGGGCGCGACGGCGACCGCCGCGGCGCGGCGACTGCTTCAGGAGACGCAAGTCGGCGCTTCCAACGCGACGAACGCCACGGCTGTGGTGTACGAGACGGACCCCGAGTTCGGGACGCCGGAGCAGCAGGACGCCGTCGCGGCGTTCGACGGGACGTGCGGCCCTTTCGACGCCTTCTGCTACGCGTGCTACTGCCTGGAGCACATCGACGCCACCTCCGTGTACCGCGAGGCGAGCTACTGCGAGCCGTACGTGTACGGGTTCACGCTGCAGATCATCGCGCGCAGCGCGAGCCAGGGCATCATTTTTGTTCTGAACGTCGTGCTGAACCCCCTTTTGGTGTTCCTGGTGAAGTACGAGCGCCACCACAGCAACAGCGGCGAGCAGCGGTCGCTGATGGTCAAACTGTTCCTGGCGCAGTTTTTCAACTCGTCCATCAACCTGTTGATCATCGCGGGCGCGTTCCCCGGGCTCAAGGCGTACTTCAAGGGCACGATCGCGGAGGGCGTGCTGTTCGAGGGTGAGATCGCGGACGCGAACCCGGACTGGTACGCCGACGTCGGCTCGCCGCTCCTCTTCGCCATCGTCTCGTCGCCGTTCGCTCAACGGTTCGGCACGCTGGTTCGCTTCATCACCTACCGCGTCAAGCGGTGGCTCTCCATGTCCTCCGCCGTGACCCAGGACGAGCTGAACGCCGCCTTCGAGGGGCTGGACTTCGACCTCTCCACCCGGTACGGCGAGGTGCTGAACGTACTGTTCGTCACGATGTGCTTCTCCGGGGGCATGCCCATTCTGATCCCCTTCGCCGCGGTGACGTTCATGATGAACTACGCCGTGGACAAGTTTGACTTTGCGCGCGTCAGCAAGCTGCCGCCGTGGTACAGCAACGACCTGGCGTACGCCTCGGCGAGTTTGGTCGCGTACAGCGCCGTCGGTCACTTGCTGTTCGCGGTGTGGGCCAACAGCTTCTACCGCATTGACGAGGACCCGCTCGTGGCGAGCATCATCGGCGACTTCCTGTACTCGCTCTGCGACGCCTGGGAGGCGAACGCGCCGAAACCGCTGCACAACCTCTTCGGGACGGTGGCGTCCATGCGAACGGTGGCGCGCCGCGCGCTGCAGAAGAACACGGCGTGGTACACGCTTGTTTTAGTGGTGCTGACGTTCGCGCTCATCAGCCGCGCGGTCGCGCGCGTCGCGCGGACGGTGCTCGCGGAGCTGGCGCCGGGCACGTTCGCGCGCGGGCTGCGGAAAGCCGAGGGGAACCCGCCGTTCGAGCTGGCGGTGCAGGGCGAGCAGCTGATCGGCCCGAAGACGTACTCCATCAAGGAGGACAAGCAGTACGAAGCCGCGTTCCGGAAAATTGTGTGGGAGGCGGACGACGGGAACATCTAGCGAGTATCTATCCATCGACGCGCGACGCGCGTCTAGCGACGCGACGTGAGGGCGAAAGGGAGGCACAGTAGTATCACAGTAGTATCAGTCGAAAAAACGTAACGGAACAGCCGTGTGCTCGACGCGTACGTATCGGCTGAGAGAGTCACGAGTCATGAAGATGTCTCTCGATCGAAGCGCTCGCGGAGCATTAGACCGACGACCCTCACGGAGGGTCTGTCCGCGTCTCTCGCGCGCGCTTCAGTCGTTCACCGCGAACGCGAACAGGCGCGCCTCGACGCCTTTGTCGCGGTAACTCGCGTTCCCGGGCAGGTAAGGCACGGTCATGGGTGGTTCGAGCGGTCGCCAGACGCCCTCATCCACCAGCGCTCGCGCGGCGCGTTCCCACGGCGCGCACATGTCCGTGCGACACGTGAAGATGACCGCGCCGCTGGTGACCCGCGACAGCTCGCGCAAAAGGTTTCGCCGGTTTCGCGTTTCGTCGCCGCCCGCGTACGCGTCCGGATCCACGTACGTCAACACGCCCACGCAGAACGAGACGTGGAACGCGTCGTCCTCGAAACGCGCGGTGGCGACGTCAATCTCGGCTTCCGCGTCGCACCGGTTCAGGTCGTCGCACACCAGCGAGTGGTACCTCCCCGCGCCGCGCGCGACGGCCAGGAGCCTCTCGGAGAAGTCGATCCCGCACACTCGGCTGTCTTCGCCCGCGAGCACCCCGGCGCTACTCAGGCTCTCCGCCTGCAAACCGTCCGCGCACCCGACGTCCAAAACGCGCGCCCCGCGCTTTGGAAGGCGGACCGCGCCCGCACGAATCGCCCGGATCAACGCGTCTGTCGCCAGCTCGGGACAGCGGTATCCCCACTCTCGGACGGTTCGGCTGTAGACCGATTTAACATCGCCGCGCGCGGGGGACGCGAGGGGATCGGCCCACGCGTCGTAGGTCTTCCGCACGGCCTCCGAGTCGAAGGACAAGCCCAGGTCGCCCTCCATGGGGACGGACATCGCGAACCCTCGAGAAGGCGCGGGGACGCGCGCGCGGGAGTGGACGAGGCGATGGTCGTTCCGGTCACCACGGGAAGGAACGAAAAAGTCCGAGAAGACGGCGCGCGGAGCCGTGTGTCAGTAGACGCGCGCGCGTTCCGTACGACGATGCCCGCGTCGCGCCTAGCTACCGACTACGCTATCTACGAGGTCGTTCGCTCCCCGTGACTCAGTACCCGAGCTTGTCGTTCAAGCTCGTGCGCCCATCCCCCGACTGGCCCTGAGGCACCGTGAACCCCGTGGCGTCGGCCCCGTCCCCGTCCCCGTCCCCGTCCCCGGCGTCGAAGCCGCCGCCGCCGCCCAGCAGGCGGCGGACGTCGTCGGCGACCCGCGCCTCCGCCGCCGCCGCGACCGAGCCGCGCGCCGCGTCGTCGCCCTTGCGCCTCTTCGGCGCGCGGATCTCCAGCCCCGCGGGACCGCCGGAACCGCCGAGGTGCGCCGCGCGGAGCTGCTCGGGCGCGAGGAACCCGTCGTCATCCGGAGCCGAGGGGACGCCGGAGGAACCGCCGTCGATACTCCGCGCCGAAGCCGGAACCGAACGGTTCGCCGGAACCGCCGCCTCCTCCGGAACCGCCGCGCGCTTTTTCCTCTCCTGCGCGGTGGACACGCCGACGGGGAGCGCCGCATTCGCCGCCGCGCTCGCCTGGTCGGCCGATGCCGGCGCGGCGGCGATGCCACCTCCGTTCGCTCCGTTCGCTCCGCTCCCGGCAAACGCGCGCTTGGCGACGAGCTCGCCTCGCTTTTCCCACTCGGCGAGGCGCGCGCGCTCCGCCTCGGCGGCGGCGCGCGCCGCCTGAGCCTGCGCCTTGGCCGCGATCCTGCGGCGCGCGCTCTGCTCGTCCGCGGCGACGCGCGCGCGCGCCGCCTCCGCCAGGCGCTCGACGCTCCGCTGCATGTCCGATCCGGGCGCGAACTCGCCGCGCGGGTCGGCGAGGCGGAGCAGGCGGTCCAGTCGCGCGAGCTCGGCTTCCTTCTCGGCGACGCGCTTCGTCGCGTCCGCCGTCGCCTCTTCGTCGCGCGCGCGCGCGACGGCGATCATGAACGCGTCCAGGTCGTCGGGCGCTTCGCCATCGTTTCCGGTTTTTTCGTTCGACACGTCTCCCGCGTCACCTTCGACGCCTCCAGAAGGAAGCGCTCGGTTCGAACGCGCCGCCTTCGAACGCGCCTCCGCCTCGGCGAGCGTCGCCTTCGACGCCTCCAGCGCCGCCGCCGCGACGCTCTTCTTTTCCCACAGCGTCGCCGCCGTCTCCACGGCGACGGGTGCATTTTCGGATTCGTTCAAGCCGCCGCGTCCCCGTCTGTTTCCTTCCCGCGCCTGTTTCCTTCGCTGCTCTTTCTTTTGCCTCCGCGCGGTCGCGGAGGCGGTGCGGTCGTAGAAGTCGTCGTCCGAGTCCGAGCCGCGCGCGTCTTCCGAGTCGGACCCGGCGACGTCGCGGCGCGGTTTCGCGCCGCGCGTCTTCGCGGCGGCGCCGCCGAGCGACGCTCGTATCGACTCGTTCAACGCCTCGTCCGCGTCCTCGATCTCCTCCTCCAGCTTCTCCAGAGCGGACTCGTTCCGCGCGAGCGTCACGCGCTGGCCCTGCGTCAGCGGCGTCGACTCGCTCTCTTTCGCGGAGATGCGTTCGGATTCCGTTCGCAACGCCCTCGCCTTCTCTTCCTTTCGCCGGATCTTCTCCTTTTGCTTCTCCTGTTTCTCGCTCAACGCGCCCGCGTGGTCCCGCCAGTCCAGCGCGGCGAGTTTCAGCGCAGACTCGCTCGGCCGATCGTCCTCGTCGTCCATACCCCAGTCACCGCCTCCCCGCGCGTCACGCGAGGACGCGTCGTGTGCGCCGTGTGCGCCGGAAGAGCCGGAAGGCGGAGCCGTCCTCTCCGCCTCGGACATCTTCTCGAGCGCGCGCAGCCTGCGCCGCTCGTCGCGGCTGAGGCCCTCCTCGGGCATGAGCTCGCTCGCGCCGGCGACGACGAAGACGCGCGAGCTCTGCCCGAACCTGATCTGGTCGCCCACGAACACGGGCGCGTGCACGCGCGCCTTCAGCCGGCGCTTGTTCACGAACGTCCCGTGCGTGCTCGCGTTGTCGAACACGAAAGCCTCCGCGCCGCCGCGCGCGAATTGAATCACGGCGTGCGTGCGCGACGACGAGGGGTGCTCCAGCACCACGTCGTTGTCCGGCGTCCGGCCGAGAGTGACGCAGCCGCGCCCGCGGCAGTCCACGACGTCCACGATGGCGCCGTCCTTGAGCACCTCAAGGGAGAAGTCCGCGGAGGACGGGCCGCCCCACTCGGGGACCTCGTAGCCGCCGGCGGGGGCGCGGGACGCATCCGCGGGCGGCTCCGCGCGCGCCGCCGGCGCGAGATCTCCCTCGTGCTTTTCGGCACCCTCCATCTTTCGGGCCGAGAAGAGGGGAGGGGGTGGAGGCATGGCACGTTTCTCGCCGTCGTTCGCCTTGGCGATGGTGCCATCGAAGCGGGGGGGCGGTGGAGGCATGCCCATCGCGTCCGGCGCGCGTGGCGTACCGACCGCCTCGCCGGTTGTGACGAGGGGAACGCGCGTTCGCGACAACGACCTTTTCGAGTGCCGAAATCTTTCACCGCCAACCGGCGTCGACCCGAAACGCCATTTTGTGACCAACTGGCAAGGAACGACAACGGTTCTTGAAAGTTGTTAACGAACTTCTTTGGATGGGCTCATACCTGTGCGCGCGGGCTGGCGCGAGGAGACGCGCCAGGGCGCTTCGAGAGAGGCGGACGCGATGCCCACCGTCCGCGACCTGTGGGCGGCCTCCGCCGCGAAGGGCGGCATGGAGATGACCATCGAGTTCGAGTACGACGAGCATGTCAATATTGTCACGGCCGCCTTCTTGGAACGCACGCGGACGCCGCACGCCTCGATGCCGCTCGTGCATCGGGTGGACGTGCTGCGCGAATACGTGTCGCGCGGCGGGTGGAGCACGCGCAAGCGTCGGTTCTTCACGCACAACGACGCGCCTGAGTGGGTGCGGCGCATCAGCGGAGGGGACTACCTGGTGGGCATCGAGCGAATCGAGTGGAACGACGCCGAGATGCGAATGTACACGGTGAACGAGAGCCACGCGGAGAAGATCGTCGCCGAAGAGCTGTGCGTGATAAAGAAACACCCGCGCGACGGCGATCGGACGGTGAAGACGCTCACCGTGCGCGCGCGGCTTTGCGTCCGGGGCTGGTGGACGCTCGGCCTCTCCAACCTCGCCGAGCGGTTCCTGCTCGGGCGCTACGAGCTGCTCGTGCAGCAAGGCAAGAAGATCGAGCTGGACGAAATCGAGCGATGGCGCGTTTCGGGCCGAGCCGAATCGGCGCGGCGGCGGCTCGCCGACGCCGTTCACGGACGTAAAGGCGACGCGCGAATGGATGCGCGGAGGAAAGAAACGCGCGCGAACGAATTCGGTGACTCACCCGTCTCGACGCTCGCGCGGGACGCGTCCGAAGCCGCGATGAGCGTGGACACCCCGGACGGCCTCGCCGTGGAGTCGCTGGAGGCGTTCGAGCGGTCGCTCCGGTCCGACTCGGGAAAGGGGGGCGCGGGCTCCGCCGCGGACGCGACCCCGGCGGCGGCTTTCGCCGAGGCGCGCGACTTCGGGCGCCTCCGCGAGGACGAGTGGCTGTCCATGCGGTACGAGGGCGGGTTCAAAACGCCGCCGCGGTCGGTCGAGACCGCGCCGGCGGATCCGTGCTGTATCAACGACCCTAACGACCCTAACGACGGGAACGGAACCCGGATGACGGACGGGTCTCCGCCGCGCGACGCCGCCGCCGACATCCCGACATCCGCGGCGGACCTGGGCACGCCGGGCGCGGCGGCGCGGCGGTTCCTGTCCCCTTCCAGCGCGGCGGACGCGCGAGCGCTCGCGCGCCGGAGCGCGTCGCTGAAGAAGCGGAGTCTGCAGAAAAGCCTTCTTCCTTCTGCAGAAACGCGCGAAACGACGACGACCGAGCCGAACGAAAAAAAAACCGAACGCCGCGTCGACGCGGAGACGGCTCGAGGAGCTCTCGGGCTGAAGACGGCGGAGGAACGCGCCGCGGCGCGCTCGCTCGCCTGGCGCCGCGCCGTCGTGCGGTTCGCGTCGTGCTGCGCGCTCGCCGCGGTGGCGCACGAGCGCCGCGATGCGCTCGAGCCGCTCACCTCGAGGCTCAGGCGCGCGGCCATCGCCGCGAACAGAG
>Ga0181561_10001523_pt1 | contig 20588 bp, 17 predicted proteins | sample 011ome_19_FD_133760 | JGI IMG/M metagenome (GOLD analysis project Ga0181561, IMG submission 133760) | Coastal salt marsh microbial communities from the Groves Creek Marsh, Skidaway Island, Georgia - 011510BT metaG (megahit assembly) | ecosystem: Environmental > Aquatic > Marine > Intertidal... | reverse complement strand
TAAGGAACGGCAACGGCGCGACGACGAAGACGCGCCTGAGTATCAGATCGAACGTCTCGTCCGCGGTCAGCGCCTCCCACGCGTCCGAACACAGCACGGAGACGTTGGCGCCAGACATCTCGCCGACGTTCGCGCGCGCGGCGAGCAGCGCGACGGCGTCGGCGTCGGTGAGGACGACGCGCGCGGTCGGCGCCGCGCGCGTCGCCGCGAGAGCGATGACTCCGGAGCCGCCGCAAAAGTCCAGCACCGCGCCTTGGGCTCCTCGCGCGGGACCCGCCTCTTTCTTCGAATGTAAACGCTCGAGCGCGCCGCGTTTCTCGCACGAGGTTAACAGGAACGACGTCATGACGTCGAGCGCGCCGCCGGCGAAGAGGCCCGGGTAGGTCACCCACGGCGTCGGCGGCGGCGGCCGCGCGGCGTCATCAGACCGCGGCCGTTCGCCGCGGTCGTACGCGTAACACCCCGGGAGCGTCAACGTCGTCGTCGTCTTGAACGCGTCCGCGCCCGCGGCTTCGCACGCGTCCGCCGAAGCGTCCGTCCTCGTCGCCGTCAGCACCGCGAACGGACCATCCCCGGCCGTTACGACCACCTTCGCGTCCTCGAACAACGCGGCCGGCAGCGACGACGCCGCGGTGTGAATCCCCTCGGAGGAGGCGCCGTAGGCGTAAAACGCGCCGCCGGGCTCGAGCCGGCACGCCGCCGCCGTCGCCGCCATCTCGAACGCAGCCTTCGTCGGGGATAACCGCGCGGTGACCGCGTGGAACTTCCCGCTCGACGGCCACGCGGACCCGGCGCGGTCGCGGCGCGCGAACCGGTTCCAGTTGGTGACTTTCCACCCAGACGCGCGCAGTTTCTGCGACAGTAGCCGGTGCGCGTCGTCGACGCACAGCATCTTGTTCCGCGACTCGCGAACCGTCGACGCGGGGCCGTCTTTCATCGACAGCAGCGCGCTCGCGGCGCCGTCCTCGAGCGTCAACCGCGCGTCGCACACCGCGGTGGCCGCCTCCGCGCCGCGCGCGAGCAGCGACTCGAAGAGCTCGACGTCCTCCGCCGCCGCCGCCGCCGCCGCCGCCGCCCTCGGGACGCTTCCCGCCGCGCCGCCTGATCCGCCGCCGAGCAACCGGAACGCCGCGTGCTCCAGCCGCCCCGCGGCCTGCCACCCCAGAGTCTCCCCGGTCAACAGCGCTTTCGCCGCGCCGCGGAGGAGCTTTCGCTGATCGGCGTCTGGGGTCAGACCGAGCCGGTCGGCGGCGTCGATCGCAGCCGCGACGTCGTCGGCGGCGGGCTTCGCGACATCGTCGGCTTTGCACCCGTACGCGCTCGCGAGCGCTCGCCTTCCCGCGCCCGTGGCGGATCGCAGCGCGGTCGTCAACAGCGGGAGGACGACGGGTAAGGGCGCGCGCGTCGTCGCGCAAGCCCAGAGTATGTTCGCGAGCCCTTGGGGGGTGTGCCGGGAGGCGTTTTTCTCCCTCGAGGCGTCGGCGGCGGCGGCGACGGTCGCGACCGCGGTGACGAGCCGTCTCAGATCCTCCATCGCGTGGTCGTGGTCGTGGTCGTGGTCGTCGCGCGCGACGGCATCGGCGTCGGCGTCGGCGTCGCCGCCGCCGGACGCGAGCTTCGCCGCCGCCCACGCCGCGTTCGACATCGCTTGCGTCGAGAAGAGGACGGTCGCGGCGTTCGACGTTCCTCCCTTCCCCCCCGCCCCCGCCGCCTCCGCGATCGTCGTCGCCGCTCTCGCGACATCCCGCGCCACCTCGCGCGCATTCGGAAGCGTCCCGTCGCCGTGCAGCACCGCAAGCGCCCAGAGCGCCATGCTCAGCTCCTGCGGCTTCGCGGACGCCCCCGACGACGACGACGACGACGACGCGACGAGCGCGCGCGTCAACACCCTCGCCGTCGCCTCGCCCGGCGTGAGCCTCAACTTCGCGAGCGCCCACAGCGCGTTCGCCGCGTCTTGCGCGCTCGCGAGGAGGGACGACGCCTTCGAGCTCTGCGCCGCCACGAGCGCGCCGAGGATCGGGCGGGCGGCGGCGGCGGCCGCCGGGAGGGACAACGGCGGCGGCGGCGACGACGAGGAAGCCTTCGCGCCGCCGCCGCCGCCGCCGCCGCCGCCCGACGACGTCGACGTCGACGACAGCGACGCGAGCGCGTACAGCGACGTCGACAGCCCCCTGACGTCCATCGTCCCCGCGACCGCGCCGGCGCGCGTCGCGAGCGCGCTCGCGAGCGCTTTCGCCTCCGTCGGCGTCTCGCGCGACGAGCCGCGGGCGTGTAACGCGACGCATTTCGCGCACGCCCACAGCGCGACGCCGACGAGTCGGCCGTCCGCCGCGCGCGCGACCGGCGCGAGCTCCGCGATCGCGCTCGGGATGTCGCCGCCGCCTCCGCCGCCTCCTCCTCCTCCCTTCGCGAGCGCGTGCAGCGCCCACGTCGCGCGCACGCACGCGCCGATGACGTGCCCCGACGGCGCGGACGCCGACGCGCCGCCGGCGCGTCGTCGCTCCGCTCCCGCTCCGTGATGCGCCGCCTCGCGCTTCCGGCTCGCCTTGCTCGAGACGCGGTCGTCGCCGGCGGCGGCGCCGTCGGCTTCGCGCTTCTTCGCGGCCGCCATCGCGGCCGCGCCCTCGGCTTCGCCCGCGCGCATCGCGTCCGTCACGCGCGCGCCGTCGCGCGGCAGCCCGGCGGCTTCGCATCTCGCGACGAGCGCGTCGACCGCGTCCGCCTTGGGCGCCTGAGAGCGCTGCAACGACGCGGCGTCGCCCGCGGCGACGCGCGCGCGGACGCCCGCGGCGGAGCGGAGCTTCTTCAAGAGCGCTCGGCGCCATTTCTCGTCCGCGTCCGCGGTCGGCGCCTCCGACGCCGCCATCGCGCGCGGCGCTCTGACGACGACGGACGCGATCCGTCGTTATTCGTCGCTCCGACGAACTCGATCAGATTCTGTTGTTACCCTCGCCTCGCGCGCTCGTCCAGTCCGCCGGCGCGCGCGGCGGCCGGCGCGCGCGACCAGGGTCGGATGTCGATGTCGTCGCGCGCCGCGATCTCCCTCGCGTCGTCGTCGGCGTCGTCGTCGGCGTCGTCGCCGCCGTCGCGGCCGACGCGCGCGTCGGCCGCGAGCGCGCGTCCCCCTCCTCGTCCTCGTCGTCGTCGTCCTCGTCGACCTCCTCCTCCTCCTCCTCCTCCTCCGACGTGCCTCGCGGCGATTCCGTCCGCGGTCGACGCCGCGTCCCTCCTCGCCGGCGCGCTCTGCGGCGCCGCCGCGGTCTCCCTCGCGTGGCCCGCCATCGCGCGCGAGCTCAAGCCGATCCGATGCGCGTCCTGCCGCGGCTTCGGCGACCTCCTCTGCGCGCGTTGCGCGGGGCGCGGGAAGCTCGGGTGCCCGCCGCTCGCGGAGGCGCTCATCCGCGCGGACGCGCTCGGGCGACGCCGCGCCGCCGCCGCAGCGCGCGCGAGCAGCGGCGGCGGCGTGGACGCGGACGACGTGGGAGCCGTCGTCGACGAGCGCGAGCGCGAGCGCGAGAGGAACGAGATGAACGAGGCGCTCAGAGAAGACGTGAGACTGTCATACTGCAACGCGTGCGTCGGCCGCGGCCGCGTGAAGTGCACGGCGTGCGACGGCGCCGGGATCGAGAATCGCTGGCTGTACGGCCCGGCGAAGGACGGCGGGTGGGGCGCGCGGGGGGAGTGGCGCGACCAGGCGAACCCGCCGCCGCCGCCGCCGCGTACGCCGGAGCGACGCGACGATCGCGACCGATAGACAGACGACGACGACAATCTTATACCTAGTCTAGCAGAATACGCTCTCGCTCTCGCACGCGGACCCACGCCCACCCTTTCTTGCTGACCTCCCCGCCGAGCTCTCCGACGACCGCGGCGCCGCACAGGTTCCCGCGCTCGCAGCACCGATGAAGGCTCTCGCCTCGCAGCAAGCCGTAGATGAAACCGGCGGAAAACAAATCTCCCGCGCCGGTAGTATCCACGACCGACCGGCTGCCGCGGACGCCGCTGCCGCAAGGCATCAGCCCGAACGCGGAAACGCGGACGCGCTCGGCGCCGCGCGCGGCGACGCAGCCGCGGTCGCCGAGCGTGATCACGGCGATGTCGCACGTCGACGCGAGCGCGTCTAATCGCGACGCGACGCTCGCCGACGGCGGCGCGTCCAATCGCGACGCGACGCCGTCGCCGTCGCCGCCGCCGCCGTCGCCGCCGCCGCCGCCGCCGCCGCCGCCGTCGTCTTCCCCCGGGAGGAGCTCGCGCGCTTCCTCCTCGTTCGCGAACACCGCGTCGATCTTCCCGCTCCTCAACAATCGCATCAGCGCGTCCCTGTGATGCCTGACGACCTCGAACGACGCGAGGTGCATCGCGACCTTAGGGCGGGTCGTTTTTTTTACGAAGCGACGTCGGTGCGGCGTCGAACGGCGTCAGACGGTCGGAGTCGCGAGGCGTCGAGGTCGAGCGTCGAAACCGAAGGACGGGCGGAGAGAGACGACCGCGGGGAGAGAGAAGAGAGTGAAGTCCTTAAGGAACGGCGTTCACAACGCGAACGGGGTCGTATGGGGACCAGTGCGAGAATACAGTAGAACGCGCCTTACACTTCGCGGTCGCCGCGGCGTCCACCGCCGCGTCCGCCAGCCCTTCGCCGTAGAACGCGTACCCGTTCACGATCGCCCACTTGACCCCGACGAACGACCCCGGGCGGACCTCCTCCGGGGTGAGCCTGACCGCGTCTTGAAGCGACGCGCGCATCGTGCGCTGGCCCGTCTCGGCGTCCACGAGGCACGCGCACCGGCCGGTGAACGAGAGCCCTGGCTTGGTCGTCAGATGGTCGACCGACACGCCCGCGTCTCTCATCTCGCGCGCGAAGACGGCGCCCCAGTCGTCGCCGCCGACCGCGCCGAGGAGCGCGCAGCTCACGCGGAACCCCGTCGCGAGCGCGCGCGCGGTGTTCGCCGCGCTCCCGCCCGCGCGCGTCCGATGCGCGCCGCCCGCGCGCTCCAAGATGCGCTCCAACTCCTCGACGCCGACGCGCGAGGATCCACCGATCTCGCCGTCGACGGAGCGAAGGAACGCGTCGTCGACGACGACGGAGTGGTCGATAACGGCCAGCGGCTGCAGCGCGACGACGTCGGGGGGGGGCAATCGGGCTGGAGGGTTCGACATCCCGCGCGCGCGCGCCAACACCGCGCCGCGCGGGATAACAATGGTCACCCACGTGTTCTTTTTCGCGGGAAAACAGAAATCGAGGCTCGTCTGGCAGGGGCTCGTCTATTCGTTCCTACGTACTCGACGTTCATCATACACGCTACGACGACGCGATACCCCACCAACCACCCGATATCTCTTCCATCTACGACCTATCAAACCCCGCCACGCGTCATCACGTCGCGTCGCGTCGCGTCGTCACAGCTCGCCGCGCCCCCCCTCCCCGTCGATGCCGCTGACGTAACACGGATCCCCCGGGTCGTTCGGCGAATACGTAAACCCGAGCAGGCACGCCTCCTTCCCGCCGACGTCGCGCAGCAGGTCGTACGATGACGTCACGACTCCGGTCGCCATGATGAAGATCCCGATCCAAAAGTTCACCGCGATGAACTTGCGCTCGCGGTCGCCGAACGCGTCGGAGGGGAGCAAATGCGACGCGAGCACCGACGGTAAAAAAAACGTCATCGCCGCCATCCCCACCGCGCCCGTGAGCGCCTGCGCGGCCAGGATCACGTCCTCGCTCCCGGACGCGATGAATAACTCCGCGACGATCATCTGCGACGCGAGGAACGCGGTCCGCAGCGCGAGACGCGCCCACACGGGCGCGATCGATATCCTCAGCCCGCCCCCGGGAAAAAAACCCGGGAGCAACGGCGGCGGCGCGTACGCCGGCGTCCACGTCGCCGTCGGGTCGATCCCCAACCGCATCTCCAGCCCCATGACTAAGACCACGTTCGTGTAAAAAACGAGGTAGTAACACTGCAGCAGTTGCATCACGAGCGAGAAGACGTTTATGCCGTTGTTCGGAAAGTTCAAGTTCACGTTCGCGTTCACGAACGATCCGTAGGCGTAATACCCCAACGTCATCACGACTAAGGGACAAAAATAGTTCACCGGTCAGTTGAAAGGGGACGCGATCAAATGTTGAAACTGGGCGATGGGTGAAAAACTTTTGTATAGAACGCACCGAAATACGTCGGCACGACGGCGCCGTACGTCAGCTTCATCACCGTCGGCCACCGCTCCGGGTCCTTCATCTCCCGCAGCGTCTCCGGGAACAACCCGTGCCCGCCGAACGCGTAGGACATCCCGGACAGCGACACGAAGACGGACCCGGCGGTGACGCCGCCGTAGGACGGTCCGGGCTCGCAGTCCCACGCCTGGAGGGAGGAGGGTCGTCGACGAGCGCGGGGGTCGTTGAGTTCATTGAGTTCGCGTCGGAGAGGAGTCGGAAGGCGTCGCGGTCGAGTTGAAAGCGAGGGACCCTGGGCGGAGAGATGCGTCGGGAAAAGTCCTTAAGGAATAGCGTTCACCACGCCAACGCGGTCGTATGGGGACCAGTGCGAGGAGAACCCTGGTCGCGCGGGCGCCAGTCTTCTCGCGCACCTTCACGAGCGACACCTCCGCGAAGAACGACGCCACGACGAGGAACAGCACCGTCACCGCGGGCACGATCACCCACCGGCTCGCGTGGAACGTGGGAATTTGCATCACCGGGATCACCATCAGCCACACGATGAATAGCCACGTGGACTGGCACACCTTAGCGCGCGGCGCGAGCTGCCCGAGGTACTGCGCGATGAAGATGATCTGCGTCACGGTGTCGAGGTAAAACGTCGTAAACTGCAGCGCCTTGGCCGCGCGCTTCCCCCGCCTCCTGTGCTCGCGCGCGGCCGTCGCGTCCCCCGTCGCCGCGTAGCACCGCGCGTGCAGCGCCTCGCCCACCATCGCCGGGTACGTCGTGAGCGCGGGATGCGCGTTGAACACCTTGCCGATGATCGTGCCCGTCCAGTACGTGCACGCCGCGCAGTAGACGAACCAGACGTTGCCGAAGAACCATCCGCCCGCGGCGAGCGTCGCGGGCATCGCGAGCGGGGACGCGATGTACATGATGTTGTTCAGCGTCGCGTTCCAGAACGGCGTGTGCGACAGGTCGTCGTCGCCTCCCTCGCACGCGCCGTCGGGCGCGAAGTCTCCGCCGAACTTCATCGCGAGACCGCGCGGGACGCCGCCGAGGCCGTCGCCGTCCGAGGAGTCGTCGTCCGCGCGCTCGAGCTCGAGCGCGATGAGCGAGTGCGTCGAGCCGTCGGGGGAGGGGGGCGACGTCGACATGGTGGCGCCGTCGTCGCCCGCCGCGGTGCCGGCGCGGCGTCGACTGCCGCCGGGAGGCGGATGGAAGGATCCCTCGGGGCGGGCGAGGGAAAAAACGCGTTTTTTAGTTGCGAACGCGTCGTTTATTACGATGGAGATGACTTTTTTCTCCGATCAAAGTCGACCGCGATTCCTTTCAACGCGCGGGGTGAAAGGCGCTCGATCGATAGATGCCCCACCCCTTCCAGTCACAGTCGCTCCACTCGCGACTCCAGGCGCGCCTCTCTCGTCGTCAGTCGTCAGTCGGTCGTCAATCGAACACCTTGCACTCGTCCGCGCTCGGGTCCTCCTCGCAAAACGCATCGAACGCGTCGTCGTACGCCGCGGCCGCGCTGTCGACGCCGGAGCTCTCCGCGACGACCGCCGCGCCCTTCGCCTCGCTCTTATACGCCCCGAGCGGCTCGCCGGCGTCGGCGCGTTTTTCGACGCCGACGCCGACGACTTGCACGCCGAGCGTTCGCGTCCTCGGCCCGTCCAACTCCACCAGCATCACGCTCTGCCACGTCCCGAGCGCGAGCTCGCCGTCCACGACCGGTATGGTCTCGCTGTTGCCTATCAACATCGACAGGAGGTGCGAGTGCGCGTTCTCCGGCTCTTGCGCTCTCCACGCGGCGTCGCCGCCGGGCCAGTCGGGGGGGCCGCTCCTGATGACACGGCGGAGTCGAAAGGCGTCAGAAGCGAAGTCGAAAGGCATCGAGGTGCGTATTTGGATCGACAGCGAGGGGTGATGGGCGGAGAGAAACGAACGCAACGCCGGAAGAGAAAGTCCTCAAGGATCGGCGTTCACCACGCCGACGCGGTCGTACGGGGACTAGTGCGACGACGACCGACGACCGGGACGCGCCTGAGGTGGAGGTCGTTGTGGAGGTATGGATCCCCCGGCGGCGCCAGCCTGGTCAGGTACTGCCGGACGTCGTCCATGAGGCGACCCTCCGCCTCGTTGATCGTCACCGCGGTCGTCGTGTGCCGCGAGAGGACGTTCACGACGCCGTTCTCGATCCCCGCCGCCTTGACGCGCGCGCGAACGTCCGCGGTCACGTCGATCAATTGGATCCCTCGGAGCGTGGCGTACTCGAGTCGCGCGTAGTCGAAGACGGTGTCGTCGTGCGCGGCGACGCGGAGGCGGAGGGAGCGCGCGCCGGCGCCGGCGCGCGAGGAGGAGGAGGAGGAGGAGACGCGGGCGGCGCGACCGAGCGTGGACGCGCGGCGGGGGGTCACGCGCGCGCCGCAGAACGACGACGCGGACGCCGCCATCGTGTGAGTGGTGAATAATTTAATGCGCGGATCGAGCGCCTGACCCCGCGGTCGCTCTTCTCGTCGTTCGGACGCGACTCGCGGACGCGTCGGCGTCCTCCGCGCGGTGCGGGTGACCGTGAAGGTATCGACGAGCGCGCGCGTCGGGCGTGCGACGTCGCCGCGCGCGTGGAAGTGCGCGTCGACGCCGGGGGACGGAGCGACGCGGACACACGGCATTAACATTCATCCGCGTCATCGATCCGCGATATTCGAGACGTGTGATCTGTTTGAACCGCGCGCGCCGCGGTCGACGCGCTCGCGCCGTCGCGCCGAAGTCGACGTCGCGGACCGCCTCGCGATGACGCCGTCGTCGCCGCTGGCGCTCGAGCGTCGATCGAGCGCGGGCGCGGTATCGGGGAGGCGCGCGTCCCGTCGCGTCGTCGATCGCAGCGCGCCGCTCGGAAGAAACGATCGCGGGTGCCGCGTTCTTCTCCTCCGCGCGACGCCGCGGCGCCGCGACGACGCCGCGCGCGTCGCCGTCCTCGCCGCCGAATCCGCCGGGTCGGGGCGCGACGAGAGACACGTCGCGACGACGTCGTGTTCGTCGGACGCGACGGCGACGATCCGGGACGGGACGCGACGGCGCCGCGCGCGCGGCCGTCGCGCCGCGATCGCGCGCGCGTCCGCCGCGTCGTCGTCGTCGCCGTTGTCCTCCGCGGACTGGCGTCAGAACGTCTCCGTCGCGTGCGTCATGCTCGCGGTGTTCCTCCACCTCTTAGGGTTCACCGTCACCGGCCCGATAACCCCGGGCCTCGTGACGCACTTCGCCCTCCGCGCGTCCGACGTCGGCGTGCTCACCGCGGCGTATCCGCTCGGCATGTTCGGCGCGCTCTTCGCGTGGCCGAGACTCTCGGGTGCGTTCTATAAGATACATAGTTTCACGCCGGTCCCCGTGCGACCGCGTTGAGGACGCGGTGAACTTCGTTTCTCGAGGCCTTCCTTTCTTCTCTTTCCCCGGCGGGAGACTCCCGTGTCTCCCCGCCCGCGCGCCCCTCGGTTTCGATCCCGACGCGCCGCGACGCGCCGCGACGCCGACTGACGCGCCGCCGCGCCCCGCCCCGACGTCGCCTCGCGCGGAAAACGATCGGTCCTATTCAGACCGCGTCGGGAGGAAACCGATCTTAGTCCTCTCGCTCCTCGGCGTCGGCGCCGGGCTCGTGTCCCAGGCGCACTGCGTCGCCGCGGGGTGGTCGCTTAAAACGTTTCTCGCGCTGCGCGTCGCCAGCGGCGCGTGCGCGGGCGCGTCGCCAGTCGTGAAAGCCTACCTCGCGGACGCGGCGTCTCAGGAGGATCTGCCGCAGTGGATGGCGTGGAGAGAGGCGTCGTGCACGCTCGCGTTCATCGTCGGTCCCACGTTGGGCGGCCTGCTGTTCCACGGGAGCTCCCTCCACGCGTGCATCGCGGTCACCGGGTGGGCGTCCATCGCCGCCGCGGCGTTGGTCGCGGTCGTCATGCGCGAGGCGCCGAGGTCGGCGACGGACGACGGCGGCGGCGGGTCGTCGTGGAAGAGGACGGCCGCGGACGAGGAAACGGAAACGGTCCCGGTACGTCCGTTACTCGAGTGCGATGAGGATAGGGTGCAGTGCGAGGAGGTGATATACACCGCGGACGAGCTCAACAGCGGCGGCGACGATATCGGGGTGTACGGCGGGCGGAGCATCCGCGCGCGCGCGGCGGCGGCGACGCAAGGGAAGCGGGAGGCGGCGGCGGCGCCGCTGTGCCCGCTCGGTCGCGGGCTCGTCGCCGCGGTGAGCACGATATGTCTCACGTCGTTCATGTACAACGCCGGGCAGTCGTCGTTCGACTCGTTCTTTCCCGTGTATGCGTCCGGGACGTTGGGGATGGGCCCGCGGGAGATCGGGGGGACGCTCACGTCGTTGTCCGCGGTGAGCTTCGGCGTGAGCGCGTTTCTGTTCGCGAAGATCACCAAGGTGCGTTTCTGTGCGACGAGCGTTTTGGTTTTCACCCATCCCTCGGTTTCAACATTTGATCGCTCCCCCTTTCAACCTTACTGACCGGTGCATGAACTTTCTTCGTACCGCGCGGCATCGCCCTCAGACGATCGGCCTGACGCTCACCACCGCCGTCGGCCTCGCGCTCGTCTCCGCCGGGCTGTTCGCGCTGTCGTTCGCGGGCGGCGCGGGCCCCGTCGCGGCCGTGTGCGCGGCGACGTTGTACGTCGCGGGGATACCGCTGTTCACGCCCGCGGTACCGATACTGTTGATGCAGTGCGTTCCGAAGAACAAGCGCGGCGCGGTGATGGGCATCGACTCGGCGGTGAACTCCGTCGCGCGCATTCTCACGCCGGTGCTGTTGGGAAGGTATTACAGTGGGGACGTCGGCGCGTGTTTTTTCGCCGCGGGGTGCGTGGTGGCGACGGCTACGGTGCTCGTGATCGCGCGGCGGGTGATGGTGATGGGGACCGGGGGGTGGTTCGCGAACGGGTCCGCGCGGTGACGCGAGAGAGCGCGCGCGGGGGTCGTGTCGGCGCGGCGCGGTCCGTGTCGTTCGCGATGAAATCTGAATTTGAGCCCAGTTTGATCGATCGAAAATTTTGAAAGGAAAACGTTCACCCCAGACTCGATCAAAAAACTGAGATTATTCAGATAATACTCAAATAACGATGATGAGTAACGATGATGAGTAACGGGTGGTATCGAAGCCCCCCGATGAATTTGAGCCCAGTTTGATCGATCGAAAATTTTGAAAGGAAAACGTTTCACCCCAGACTCGATAAAAAAACTGAGGTTATTTATTTATTCATTTATTTACGTATCGAGATGAGTATCGGGTGGTATCGACGTCTCCCGACGGTTTAAACCGTCGTTTCAGGGGACACATCGCTCGACGCTAGAGGCAACTTACGAAACGTCGAAAGACAGTCAGGGATTCAAAAAAGTTGGCACAGGCGACCTGCGGTTAATCATTTCAAACCTCGGAACGGTCCGGCGCGTCGTCGTCGTCACACCCGCACGCGCGCGTCTTCAGACACCGCGTCTTCACGTCGACACCCTCGAGCCCGTCGCCGGACTCATTTTTCTTTCGATCCGCGAACGCTCAAGTCGCGCCTCCGCGCGTCGCCGCCTTCCTCGCGCGAAGCGCGAACGAACGAACGAATCTCGTTCGCATTCACTTTTCGCCGCGCGTCAGATCCCAGAGGCGAGATGGCTGAGCAGGTGCTCGCCGAGAACGACTTCGAGGACGACTTCTCCGACATCGACATGGAGGAGCTCGACTCGTATCTGACCTCCCCGCCCGGCGTCGCGGGCGCGGCGGATTCCCCCGCGGAGAGCGCGCGCGCGGCCGCGCGAGCGCGTCTCGCCGCTCGAGCCGCGCACGGCGAAGAATCCATGTCCGCGCAGGCTGCCGCGGAGGCGGCGGTCGAGTCCGTCGGCGGCGCCGCCGCCGCCGTCAACGACGAGAACGCGCCCCCCGGCGCGGCGCGGCGCTCGGTCTTCTCCCGCCTCGACGCCGCGGGCGCGAAGACCCCGAGCGCGCGCGCGCTCGCGGCGAAGCGCAAGCACCTCATCTCCCCGCCTGGAAAATTCGCCCGACGCAAGGGTTCAAACGGCGCCGGCGTCAACGCCGCGCGCGCCGCGCGCGACCTCTGCGGCGACCTCGGCGAGCCCAAAGAGAGCCTCATGCGCCGCGCGATCGAGTGCATCGGGATCCCCATGGCGAACGACCTCGCGATCGAGGTGGGCGCGATCGAAGGCGGCGGCGGTCAGATGACGGCGGACGGCTCGCGTCGACGCACCCCCGGCGGCGTCTTCTGGGCGTTGCTCAAGACTAAGGCGCGTTCTATACACTGGTCCCCATACGACCGCGTCCGCGTGGTGAACGCCGATCCTTAAGGACTTTTCCTGGCGTCTCTCTCCGCCCACACCTCGCTTTCAATCCCCGACCTCGACGCCTTTCAACTCCAACTGACGCCTTTCAACTCCACCCCGACGTTCGCTTGTATGGAACGACCCTAAGGTGGCCAAGGAGGACTGGGACTTCATCTTCGAGGAGGAGCGCGAGGTGCAGCGCGAGCGGTGCCGCCGTCGGCAGCGCGCGAAGAGCCTCGCGAACAGCAACGCGACGTCGCTCGCGGGGTCGCCGAGCTTCCGCGGCGGCGTCGTCGGGATGAAGACGCCCGCGGCGGATCTCATCTCCAACAAGCTGGCGGGCGCCGCGGATGCGGCGGGGGCGACTCCGGGGAGCCGCGCGGTGACCATCACCGCGCCCGCGCGCCCGTCGCTCGCGGAGCGGATCAACGGCAACGTCGTGGTCGCTCAAAACAACGCCAACGCCGCGGACACGCCCGCGCCCGCGGCGGCGATGTCGAGGCTCGGGATGTTCGCGCCGGCGACGACGACGCCGCCCGGGTCGTGGGCGGCGTTGGCGAAAGCCGCGGCGGCGAAGCCCGCGCCCGCGCCCGCGCCCGCGGCGACGCCGAAGCCGGCGCTGAAGGTCAACACGACGACCACCAAGACGCCGCTGTCGAACACGTCGTCCACCGCGTCGGACGAGTTCGCGGTGCTGACGCCGGATAACGTCCTCGACGCGTCCGTTACGCTCGGCGGCGCGTCGTACGCCGCGCGCGCCAAGGCGGCGGCGGCGCTCGACGCGAAAGAAAACGCCGTACGCGCCGCCGCGGCGGAGATCAAGGCGAAGGCGAAGCTCGCCGCGGTCAAGATGGCTCCTCCCGCGCCGGCGCAGGCGCCTGTCGCGGTGGACGACTGGGCCGAGGACGCGGAGGCGGCGGACGACGACGCGATGGACGTCGAGGAGAAGACGGCGACGGCGACGGCGACGGCGGGCGGATGGGGTTCCGCCGCGGCGTCGTTCGCGTCCATGCTCCGCGCGTGATGAGACCGGCGGACCGGCGCGGCGCGGCGCGGCGGACGGACGGACGGACGGACGGACGGATGACGCGCGCTGCCGATCGATCGACCGACCACGACCATCGCGAACGGGCGCGTTTGGGAACGGGGGGGGGAGAGGGACGACCCTGGGGGGTATACACGACGGAGGACGAGCGGCTCGCGCGTTCGAACCGAAGCGGGGAAAGTCCTCAAGGAATGAAGTTCACAACGCGAACGGGGTCGTATGGGAAGCAGTCTCACCCACGAGACGGAGACGGGACGGAGGAGCGAGCGAGCGCTCTCCCTCCGCTGGTTCGCGATAGAACTTAGTATGACGACGGAGGGACTTCACGACGACAGACTTGTACTGTAACTGTACTACTTGACTAACCAGACGTCTCCGTCGCGTCGTCGTCGCGATCACGCGAACTTATCCCGGTGCGACCAGAGGAGGAACTTGACGTACTCGTCAGTCTCTAAAAAATCGATGTGCGCCTTGCGTCCGATGACGTGGTTCAACGTCCGCTTCGCCGGCGGCGCGAAGTGCACGTCCACGCGCGTCAGCGTCGTGATTTTGTCGTCGTCGTCGTCGCCCCCAGGGGTGTCACCGCCGCCGGTCGCCTTCGAGAGCACGGGCGTCAGCAGCGCTCTCGCCATCTCTCGCGTCGTCGCCTTGTTCGATCGTTTTTTTCCTCCGCCTCCGCCGCCGCCTTCGCCGCCCTCCTCCGGCGGCGGCTGTATCCTCGCGCTGTGATGCGGAACGTACTTATCCTGCGGGCTGCTCACGAGCATCACGTGCTTGAACAGTCCCAACCCTCTCTTCTCGTGCGCGAGCTCGTACAGGTAGCAGTCCTCGCGTTTCTTCGCATCCGCGAACGTGATCTCTCTCAACGACTCGGCGCGCTTCCCTTTGATCGCCCTCAACACCTTGAGCCCAGTCTCGAACACGCTGAACCCGGCGCTCGGGGCGACGCCGCCGAGGTACCCCAAGTGCGGCCCGCTGATGCTCAAGAACGTGTTCAGCCGCGTCAAAAACGGCGACATCGACGGGTGCGTCAGCGACGCGCGGACGATCAACGCCCCGATGGAGTGTCCCACGAAGGACAGCCGCGGAGGCGCGGCGCCGCGTCCCGCCGCCTCCGCCGCCGCCGCCGCCGCGCTCCTCGGCGTCCGCCCGCCGCCCCTCGGCGTGAGCTCGCCGGCCTCGAGCTCGGCCATGACCTGCGAGACCTCCTCCGCGAGCCGCGCGCCCATGGTCGCGATGGATTCCATCGTCTTCTCGTGGTTCACGACGCTCACGTGCGTGTGCGCGTTGGGCGCGACGAGCCTGACGAGCGAGGGTCGGGGCAGAGTTCAAAGGCGAAAGAAATGTCAGATGGAGTCGTTCGTTGAAAGGCGTCGCGGTCGAGCGTTGAAAGCGATGGGAGGGTGGACAGAGGCGCCGCGACGGGAGAGAAAGTCCCTCGTCGAGGAAAGGCGCGCGGGGACCTGCGCGAGAACAGAACGCGCCTCAAGTGCGCTCGGACGAGACGCAAGTCCTGCAACGATCCCGCGAATCCGTGGACGAGGACGACCATGTGCTCGCCCATGTTCGATTTCGACATCGACAGCGCGCGCGCGATCGCTCGCGCCACCTCCGGGTCGTCCGTCGGTTCGCAACGACGCGACGAGAGGCTGCGCCGGCGATTCAACGCGGCGCCGCCGGGGACGGGGTCGGCGGACGCTCTCGCCGGCGTCAGATGCACGTCGAGGTTCGAGCTCTCGCGCGGAGTAAGTACACGATCGGACGACGACCGCGGCGGCGACGGCGGCGGCGCGATCGCGATGCTCTCCTCCGTCGAGATCATCGTCACCGTCTCCGGTTTGACGTGCAGCGCGGAGTCGAACAGACGCGCGGCGCCGTCGACGACGAACGCGCCGCCGCGCGATTTCATCTCTCTCCGGCGTCGACCGACCTCGATCGCCGCCGCTCGCGCGGACGCCATCGCGGTGATCGCGTCGTCGTCATCGTCGGCGGCGTCGGCGAGCGAAGAGAGCGAAGAGAGCTTCGTCACGACGGGCGACCGGGACGCCTCCGCCTTCTTCGCGTTTCTCCCGCCGCTGCCGCCTCCCCCGCCGCCGCCTCCGCCGCCCTCCAACGCCGCGAGCTCCCTCGCGGGCGCCGCCGCGCGCGATCGCACCGTCCACGGCGCCCACTCCGCTTCCCTCGCTTCCTCCCACGCCGCCCGCAGCGGCGCTAAGATCCACGCCCCGCCGAGGCCTCTCCCCGCACCGCCTTCCTCGACGGCGGAGACGAACGCGCGCCAACGCTCGTCCGCCGCCGCCGCCGCCGCCGCCGTCGCGTCGCTCAGCGCGGCGCCGCATCGCTCGAAGTCGCCGTCGCACGCGCGCGCCACCTCGGTCGCCCACTCGCGAGGATCGGCGACGGCGGCGCCCGCGACGGCGTCAAAAGCCGATCCTCCGCCGTCGTCGCCGCCGAGCGCGAGCCCGCCGCTTGCCGACTTGGCGCGCGCGGCGGCGGCGGCCGCCGAATACGCCGCCGCAATCAGCGGCGCCGTACAACGCGCGTACAACACCGCCAGCTTCTCCGCGACGCTCTCGCCGCGCACGAGCGCGTCGCCGAGCCACGTGCCGCGGTACGGCGGCGGCAGCGACGCGTCCGACGTCGCCGCGAGCGCGGCGGCGACCGCGTGCGCGCGACCCGTCGGACCCGTCGACGCGCCCGCGCGCTTCGGCGCCCTCCGCGGCGCTTTCGCGTCGGACGCGCCGCCGCCGCATCCGGCGCCGCACCCCAACCCGAACCCTCTGCTCTTCGTCTTCTTCTTCTTCTTCTTCGTCATCGTGCCCCTCTCCTCGTCCTCCGCGTCGTCGTCTTCGCGCGTTTCGACGCCGACGGCGCACGCGTGTATCGTCACGTCGCACAGCGTCAGGTGCAGCGCGTCGAAGTGGACGGGGAAGTATTCGTGCGCGCCGCCGCTCTTCGTCAACGCGTCCGACGCGATCGTGATCTCCTGCGTCGCGACGACCGCGCTCGCGCTCTCGAAGAGCCTCCGCCGCGTCGGCGGCGGTTCGTATCCTCCTCCTCGCTTATTATCCCCGGTATCGTCCTTGAGCGGGAGATGCAGGAGTTGGAATCGGATCGTCGCGGCGACCGAGGCGGGATCGACCGTCGACGGGACCGACGCGGTGAAGCGCACGAGATGCTCCACGGGGAACGCCTCGCACGCGTACATCACCTTGAACGCGCGCGTGGTGTAGGTGTACGACGTCGCCGCGCGGGAGGAGGAGGAGGAGGAGGAGGAGGGCTCGTCTTCGTCCGGCTCGTCGTCGTCGTCGTCTCTCCCGGTCTTGTACTTGTCGCTCGCGCCTCCGCCGCGCCCGCCGCGAAAGCGCTCGCGCTCGCGCTCGCGCTCGCGCTCGTCGTCGTCGCCTCCTCCGTCCAGGCGCCAGTCCAGGTCGTCCGTCTCCGCGACGCACTCCGCGCGCGTCGCGAGGTTCAGCGCGACGACCACCACCTCCCTCGCGACGCACGGCGCGCCGTCGATCTCGCACGACGCGCGCAGCGCGTACCATCCCCGCGACAGCAGGTCGAGGTTCTGAAGGTTGTGCGCGTACGCGCAGATCTCGAGGGTCGTTCGCAGCGGGAGACTCGCGCGCCGCGCTTCGGCGTCGGCGTCGGCGTCGAGGGGGTCGAGGGGGTCGCCCGCCGCGCGCGGGAGCGGCGTCCGCGGCGACGGCGACGACGACATCGCGCGCGTCGACGCGGCGCGGCGCGGCGCGGCGCGGCGCGGCGCGATGCGAGATGCGAGCCTCGTGACATCGTCGGACACGTTTTGAAGGCGGGCCTCGCGAGAGCGTAGTACGTACGCCGATGAACTACTCGCTGACTGCTTCGCTGTGCCGCGACGACTCCAAGCAAGCTGCGGGCTTTTGATTGGCCGGTGAGATATCCTGCAAGCCTCCATCGCCCAGCCGCGCCGCGCTCATACCCGCACCCGCACGCTTCGCACCGTAAGCTCACGCATCAAACATGGCCGCCATGACCGTCTTCACCACGGTGCGCTCCCGCTCGCATCGAACGCGCGCGATCGCATCGCGCTCGCGCGCGGCGACGCGCCCCGCCCTCGCGCGAGCGGCGGGCGCGGGTTTCTTCTCCTCGTCCGCTCGCCAGCGCGGACGACGAAAAAGATTCGCAGACGACGACGGCGCGGCGGCGCGTCGCGCCGCCGTCCCGCGTCCGCGCGCGTCGCGCGCGTCGCCGCGTCCGATCCGCGGGACGCGTCGCGCGCTCGCCCCGCCCGCTCCGCGATCGATCGCCGCCAGACTCGAGCGCGCGACGACTGACGCGCCCGAACCATCCAACTCGAAACAAACAGGCGCTGTCCTCCAAGGTCAGCCCCGGCCTCAAGGCCCGCGTCGCCCCCAAGGCGTCCTCCAAGGCGTCCGGCGCCGTGTGCATGGCGTTCGACAACAAGAAGGCGGCCGCGATCGCGCTCGCCGCGGTGATCGCGACCGCCCCGGTTTTCCCCGCCAAGGCGGACCTCACGTCGGACCTCCTCGCGCGCTCCGAGGCGAACAAGGAGCTCAACGACAAGAAGCGCGCGCTGACGTCCTCCGCGAACTTCGAGCGGTCCCGCACGGTGACGGACGGCGTGTGCGAGTTCCCGAAGAACTTCTTCGGCTGCGAGATCGCGTCCAGCAACGGCGGCGTCGCGTTCCTCTCCGACGACAAGGACATCGAGTGCGAGGGGACGCGCGACGGCAAGGTGTGCGCGTCCAAGGCCCCCGGGTCCTTCCCCCCGGTGTTCGGCCTGTAAACGTCCGCGTCGTTCCATCGTCCAAAGTAGCTGAGGAGGCTAGGCCTACCTACTGATGATGAATTCGTGAGGCGCGAGGTTCGCGAGAAGAAGCGACGGAGAGGTCTTCTCGCGCGGCGCGGCGGACGGAGGTCTCCGGGTGGCGGCGGAGACGAGCGGCGGCGGTCGGGAGTCGGCGGCGTCCGACGTCCTCGATCGACGGGTGCACCTATTGTAGTACGTAAGAGAGGAGCCGATAATCATCTCACGAGTGCGCGCCGGCGGCGAAAAGTTTCCTTCTCGCGAAAATAAATTCCCAACCCAGGATGATCGAAAACTCCACAGAAGCCGCGCCGCGTCTCGTCTCGTTCTCCCGCGCGCTCTCGCTCTTCCCGCCACACGCCGCACGCGCTCGCACCGCGCGCCCACCTCGCCCGCACCTCCATGGGCAAGCTGAAGAACTACGACTGCCACAAGCAGAAGTACTACGTCCCTCAGAACAAGCCGTCGTGGTCCGTCCTCAACCTGAAGCAGGCGGCGAAGAAGATCGACAAGGAGAAGAGCGCTTCGAAGAAGCAGGCGCTGGGTAAGAAGAAGAAGGTGGCGCAGAAGCTCGCGAACCGCAAGGGCGGACGAGGACTACGGAACCCGGCGAACCCGGAGCACAAGAAGATCCTAGCCAAGGTGCGTCGCGTCGACGGCCGCCTCGAACCGCGGCTCGACGCGAGGAAGGAATCGACGACGAGTCAGATGAATCGACTCGAATCGAATCGCCAGCCGCCGCCAGCCGCCCACCGATTTCGCGAACCCCCATCCTCCGCGGACCGATCCCCGCGCGTCCTTTCCTCCTCCGCGTCGATATATCGCCGACGACGCGTTCCTCCTCCTCCCCCCCCCGCGCGCTCGCAGTCGAAGCAACTGAAGAAGAACAAGCGCTCCGGGAGAGTCAGCGGGCGCAACAACTGAGCGTCGACGGGCGCCCCGCGAGATTCGATCCCGTCGCCTCGTTTCGTTAGTCTAGATAGATGCCGCCGCCGAAGAAGCGCCCCGCGGCCGCCGCCGCCGCCGCGGACGACGCCTCGACCGCCGCGAAGACGAAAAAAGCGCGCGAGGACGCGGAGAAGTTCGCCGGGAAGATCGCGGTGCACCTCCGCGACGCGTCCGAGCGCTCCGGGAAGCCGTGGGACGTCGAATCGATCGTCGACGCGACGAAGACGACGGCGGAGAATCTGCCCGAGGGAAAACTCCGAGAGACGCTCCTCGCGGACATCGACGCGTTCGCCGCGATCGTCGCGCGGAAGACGACGAACCCGACACCGGAGGACGAGCCCGGTCGGGGCGAGTACGGCGGCCCGGACGACGACGCGTTTCACGCGTTGAGGAGGAAGAAGCGAACGGATTACGACGACATGACGCTCGCGGAGTTGACCGAGGAGACCGCCGCGCGGGTCGACCGCGCGTCGTTCGACCCGCGCGTGGACGCGCTGACCGTCCCGGGGGTTCCGCGGCTCGAGAAACTGGACGAGAGAGAGCTGCTCGAGGTGGAGGCGATCCGCGCGGACGGGCTGGAGTCGGCGGCGGAGGTGGCGGCGGCGACGACGGCGAGATTCGTCGCCGGCGCGAGGGCGACGCCGCCGGAGCTGCCTGACGCGGCGACGCTCGAGCGTCTCAGCGCCGTCCTCGAGTCGGTCGCGGCGTTGGCGTCGGAGCGCCGACGCGAGGCGATCGAGTTCGAAACCCTGAGGAACCCGAACCCGGGGAAACCGAAGAAGCCGACGAAGCCGAATAAGATGACCAAGGCGGCGAAGCGGGCGGCGGCGTGCGCGAGCAGAGTCGTGATGGCGCGGCACGCGTTTCGTCGCGCGACGCCGAAGGATCGCCGCCCGCGGAGGGATCTGAGCGTGGTCGCGGGGCACGACGCGGCGACGCTGTGCGGCGACGTGAGATGGTTTCTGTTGCGCGAGCTCGCGAAGACGATTCCGGACGACGTCGGCGGCGGCGACGGAGAGGAAGCGACGGACGCGGACGCGGCGGGCGGCGGCGGCGGCGGCGAAAAGAAGAAGAAGCCGTCGAAGAAGAAGGTCGTCGGCGTCTACGGCGTGAACGATCTGTGCTTGTTCGAAGCCGCGCTCGGGTTGGGAGGGTTCGACGAGGCGTTCGAGGCTAAGGTGAGCGCGCGGTCCCTCCGTCCGCGCTTTCTCGACGACGGATCGTTTTCGTGTTTTTTTTCGGTCGAAGGTTTTTTTTTTTTTTTTTTTTTTTTCGGTCCCCCCCCCCCAGCCCTCTTTCCCCCCCC
>Ga0181561_10001518_pt1 | contig 20607 bp, 7 predicted proteins | sample 011ome_19_FD_133760 | JGI IMG/M metagenome (GOLD analysis project Ga0181561, IMG submission 133760) | Coastal salt marsh microbial communities from the Groves Creek Marsh, Skidaway Island, Georgia - 011510BT metaG (megahit assembly) | ecosystem: Environmental > Aquatic > Marine > Intertidal zone... | reverse complement strand
CTTCTGCAGGCAGAAGAAGGGGTGGCCTCCCACCGGCTCGATGTACCGGCGCGCCATCAAAGAGGGCTTCCAGTCGGTCGCGCACTACCTCGTGCTCGGCGGCGATTGCGAAAACGCCAGCGTTGAGACGGCGGTTTCGGTTTCGGTTTCGGTTTCGGGTTCGCTCGGGAAAGACGCCGGGGGTCTCGAGCGCCCCGTTTCAGATCGAGCGACGCACGCGTTCAAGAAGGCGCCGCGCTCGAGACCTCCGGTGCCCCCGGTGTCTGGGAAGACGCGCTCGGTGAACGCGCTGCACGCGCCGGCGCCGGAGACGCCGGGACGCGGGGACGCCTCCCGCGCGCGCAAACGCCTCCGCAGGGAGGCGTGAACGACAAACAGACAAAGGCGACAAAGGCTCTTTTTCTTTTTCTTTTTCTTTTTCGACGCGCTTTTTCGGCGCGCGCGAGAGGAGACGCGCCACGTGTCGCGCCTCGAGATTCGCACCGGCGTGACAGTCTGGCATCCCTTCGTTCATACGAAAGTAGGTATCATCGTCTGTCCACGAAACGTGGCTCGAGTGACTAGCGACGTACCAGAGCGCCATCGCGTGTTTTCAATTACGAAAGTACAACGTCGACGTCAAAAAAAAAACCGCGTCATCGTCTTCCGAACACTTCCCCCCCCGCGCGCTCGAACGCGTCGAGCGCCTCGCTCGGTACCAAGTCGCCGACGGCGAGCACGGAAAACGGAGGCGCGGGCGCGTCTACCACGGCGCGCCACGCGGCATCGTCCTCGCGGCCGACGTTGGGCGCGCGCCACGTGCGCGTGAACGCGCCGAGCGCGTCCGTGACGTCCTCCGTGGGCCCGCGCGCGGTGGTGATCCAATGACGCGCGTCGACGTCGTCGGCGTCGTCGACGCGCTCGGTGCGGAACCGCCACTTGGGCTTCGGCGCGCCGTCCACCTCCACGGCGGCGTCGTACGTTTCGGAAGAACGTTTCGCGAACGTGAAGCTCGCGCGCTTGAGCTCCATCCCGAGACCGACGCCCATGGCTTTCGTGAGCGCCTCCTTGCAGCTCCAGTGCCGTCGGAACGCGTCTTCCTTCTCCGCCTCCGTCGCGTTTCTGAGAATCGCAGACGTCTCCGCGCCGCTCAGCGTGTCCCGAAACGCGCTCACGGTTTCCGCGACGCTTCGCGCGGCGTTCGTGGATCTGTTCCTGTCGCGGAGCTGCCCCGGCGCGGCGACGTCCACGCCCACGATGGCGACGGGCTCCGAGGCCAGCACCACGAACGCGCCCTCGTGCGAGACGTTGAAGTTGAAGTTGGGCGCGGCGCCGAAGCCCGGAAGCGCGTCGGCGTCGAATCCCGCCATCTCCGTCCAGGCGAAGAAGGGCTTTTTGCCCTTCGTGCGGCGAAGCAGGACGTCCGCGTGCGGCACGCCCGCCACGCGCGCGCACGCCGCGCGCTGCATCAGGCGGCTCACGAGCGCGCGCTTCTTGTCGTCCATGAACCGGAACCGCAGGCACTCCTCGCGCTCGTGCTCGGGCAAAAGCGCGAGCAGGAACCGGAACTCGGGGCCGTCGTGGTCATCCGAGGGGTGCCAACGCGAGATGTTCACGGCCCAGCGGAGGCAGGCGGGGTGGGGGGGGGGCGGGTTCGCGGGAGCATCGCGGGGGTCGGGCGCCATCGCGCCGCCGCCTCGTCCTCCTCGGCGCGTGGACGCGGGGGGGGCGCCGTGCGCTCTGACGCGCCCACCTGCCGGGGCGCGCGTTCTTGCGGGTCTTGCGGGAGGTCTTGCGGGAGCCGAAAGGTTGACATCGCTCGCCTCGGTTTCGTCGCCGAACCAACCGAAATTCCAGGTGGACGACGGGCATGATGATAACCGGACGACGTCTCTTTCGGTGGTTCCGAGGGAGTTCCGAAAAGGAGGCGTCCCTCGTCGCTTCGTCCTCCGCGCGTCCCGCACTCCGCATCGCGCCACCTCCCGGCATCCCGACCGTCTCCATGGACGCCCGCGCGGCCCTGAGCGCGGTCGAGGGCGTGGACGACACCGCGGTCGCGGTGGGCATCCCCGCGAAAGACACCCCGAGCCACACGTCGTTCCCCGCGCGCCGCGTTTCCGGAAGCCGGACCAAACACGCGCGTTCGCGCGCCGCCGCGGCCGCGGTCCTCCAGGTGCTCTTCGGGGTGGCGCTCGGCGCGGTCGTCGCGATCGCGAGCCGGCACCGCCTGCGCGCTTCCGTCGCGGGCGGATCCGCGGAGACCGCCGCCTCCGCGTTCGCGGCGCGACCGGAGGACGAGACGCGCGCGCAACTGCGGGACGCGCGACTCGCCGTCTCGCGCCTGTGGGACGTCGTGGACGCGTTGCGCGCCGAGACCGCCACCTTCAAAGCCCTGGCGCGCAGCGAGACGTGCGACGCGGAGACCCTCGCGCCGCTGTGCGCGTCGGCGCGCGACGACGACCGTTCGTACGCGCTTCCCGCGCGCGTGCGCGCGCGCACCTCCGACTTTCGCCTGAGGCGTTTGTGGGGCTCCCCGGCGGACGACCCGTCCCCGGCGGCGGCCACCGAGCTCCTGGCGATCACCGCCGGCGCCAAGATGATGGCGAAAGTGGACGAGGTGGTGCGTTCGTTCGATCCGGAGAAAACGCAGGTTGTGCTTTTCCACTACGACGACAAAGTGGACGCGTGGAACGAGCGCTTCGAGTGGTCGCGGCGCGCCGCGCACGCCGTCGCTTTGAAGCAGAGCAAGTGGTGGTTCGCCAAGCGCTTCCTGCACCCCGACGTCGTGCGCCCGTACGACCGCGTGTGGGTCTGGGACGAGGACATCGACGTTTCGGGTTTCGGGAACGAAGCGGACGCGTTCGACCCGGAGGCGTACGTCTCCGTCGTCGAGAAACACGGGCTGGAGATTTCTCAGCCCGCGCTCATCGCGGGCGGCGGCGCGTGGCCGATCACGCGGCGCGTACGAAACGCGACGGAGACCTCGGAGATGCATCGGTTTGGGAAGGATTGGCGCGGCGAGGCGTGTCTGGACGAGAGCGGCGTCGCGCGCCCTCGCCCGCCGTGCGCGGCGTACGTGGAGATCATGGTCCCCGTGTTCTCGCGCCGCGCCTGGCGGTGCGTGTGGGCGATGATCCAGAACGACCTCACGCACGGCTGGGGGCTGGACCTCACCTGGCACACGTGCGCCGCGGACCCCGCCCGCAACGCGACCGCCGTGCAGGCCATGGGCGTGGTCGACGCGCAGGGCGTGACGCACCTGCGCGTGCCGACGCTCTCCGAGCAGGGCGAGTCCTCGGCCGTCGCGTCCGCGTTCCAAGCCGTGCAGCGCCGGCGCGCCGCGGAGTGGGACCTGTTCAACGCGCGGTGGCAAACGCCGGACGTCGAGGCGCTGTTCCGGATCGAGCGCGCGCCGCGGCGGTCCGCGCGCGAAGCCCTGGCGCGGCTCGCCGAGGTGGCGGCGGGGAGGGGATTCGGGAGATTCGAAAACGACGAAGAAGACGCGTGAACGTCAACGTAGCTATAGACTAACGACCGTTTTCTATTCGTAGCTACGGTACAGATAGTAGATAGTACCTCTCGACGGATCACTTCTAACGACGCGCTCATCAGACGTCTGGTCACTTCTCGTCGCCGCGACCGAGCAGAGGCGAGGTTTCGTCCGTCTCGCCTGGCGCCTCGTCGTCCCGCCTTTTGCGCCGCGCGCAGCACCCCGCCTGCTGCGCGAGCATCGCCATCGAGAAGACGACGAGCATCAAGCCGAAGCCGACCCCCGCCACGCCGGCGAAGGAGACTCCAGGCTCGTCGTACCAGATCTTGGACCAGGGGAACCGGGGGCAGTCCGAGGGCAGCGTGCCCTCCCTGTTGTTGCACACCGCGCGCCGTATGCCCTGCTGCAGGTTGCACGAGTGCACGCACACCGGCTTCCGCTCCACGAGCACCCAGGGCAGCCACTTGTGCTTCGGCGTCAGCGCCTCCAGCGCGTCGCTCGCCGCCGAGAGCGCCTCGAAGCCGCGGTCGCTGGAAAGGCACGACGCTTGCTCCCGGCACGTCGCGAGGAGACCTTCGTGGTGATCGGTCCCCGGGACGGACGACGCGTCGAGCGCAGTCTCGCAGCACGACGCGGAGATGGAAAGCACCGCCCGTTCCCGGTTCGACTCCCCGAACGCCGAGAGGCCCGACGCCGACTCCATCTCCAGCAGTTTCGTGGAGAGGCAGGCGAGGAAGACGTTGAGCGGCGCCGCCGTGTCGTCGAAGCGCTTCGTCGCGTCGGCAGACGTCGCCGCGCCGCCGCTCGAGCCGTCCAGAAGGCTCGGGACGGTCGGCACGTCGTAGGAAGAGACGTCCGCGTCGCGTCCCGGCGCCGCCGCGTCGTCGGGCTCAAACAGATCCACGAACGTGTCCTGCTTCACGTAATCCTCCGCCGCCACCGCGGGGTCCCGCGCGCCGTAGTCGTCCGAGACGCTTAAGACGCCGCGGGATCGTACGTTTGCCATCGGCGGCGCGCGAACGAGTCCGACACCCACCTCGGTCACCGAGGTGGCGCGTTTCTCCCGTTCCCGCCCGAAAGAAACAGTCGCGCCGAGCGCGGCTTTCGCGCGTCTCACCTGCGCGCGCCGCGCGGCCATCTCCTCCGCCCTCTTTTCGAACCGGCCCAGCCCGCTGGTCATGTTCTGGAACGCGTTTTGCGAGCACTGCACGGCGGCGTTCGCCACGCAACTCACACTCGCGGCGCTCCCGGCAATCTCACCGCCGCAGTTCGCGCGCCTGCCTCGGTTCTGGCCCACGTTGCTGTGCGCGTGGAACGTCCAAGCCAAAGGCCCGAGGTCCATCCGCAGCAGGTTCTGGATCGGCCCAAGCACGAGTTCCAGCGAGTACGGGTCGGCGGCGTCCAGGAACACGTCCACCTTAAGCCGTTTCTTGCTCCGACCGCTCTCCGCGTACTCGTCCACCCACAGCTGCGTGGTGTTGGCGGCGGTCTCGTACTCGGCGCTGACCCAGTCCGCGCCCTTGTCGTACAGATCGTTGAAGTACTCGCGGCCGCCCTCCACGTACATCCGCATCCCGTCCGCGCCCGGGACGTCGTCGAAGCCCGAGTCGCGGAGGGTGAAGGGTTCGACGCGCGTTTCCGGGTCGCGTCTCCCGGACGTCATGACCTGAGACGCCCCGCGCGTCGGCCGACCGGTTCCGTCCGCCGTGTCACCCTCCGAGGACGTCGCCGCGGGGAACGGCGCATCCGAGTCCTTCTCCGAATCCGTCGCCGTCGACTCGCCGAGCCGCGGATCCGGCCGATCCGGCCGATCCGCCTCCTCCTCGCGCGCTTTCGCTCTTCGCCGGGTCGATTTCTCGGCGGACGCGCGGTGCTTCGCCCGCGGCTTCGCGCCGTAGTCGCCGTAATCGCCGCCGACGTCGTAGTCGCCGTAGTCGCCCGCGGCGGGCGTGGGCTCCGGCTCGACGGGCACCGCCTGGACCTCGCCGCGCTCAATCGCCTCGAACACGTCGTCGATATCCACAGTGTCCACAGTCTTCGCGTCGCGAGACGCCTTCGCGCGTCGCCGGGAGCGCTTCGACGAAGCGCGCGTCGTAGACTTCGCCTTCGCGAGCTTCGCCTCGAACGGCCTCGGGGACTTGGACGTCTCGGACGTCTTGGGCGTCTTGGACGTCTCGGACGTCTTGGGCGTCTTGGACGTCTTGGACGTCTTGGACGTCTTGGACGTCTTGGACGTCTTTGACGTCTGGGACGTCTTCATCCTCGACCGGCCCAGCGCGGCTGCGGCGGATCGCGCCTCCGCCTCCTCCGCCACCGCGCGCTCCGCCGCCGCCTCCGCCTTCGCCGCCGCGCGGCGCTCTGCCTTGGCATCCGCCCTCGCCTTCGCCTTCGCCACGCGAGCAGCCTCCTCGGCCCTCTTCGCCTCCTCTGCCCTCTCCGCCTTCTCCGCCATCTCTGCCTTCTCCGCCCTCTCCGCCTCCTCGGCCCTCTCCGCCTTCTCCGCCTTTGCCCGCCTCCGCCTCGCCTTCTCCGCGCGCCTCGCGTCGGCGGCGTCGAGGTCCTCGCCCCACTGGTCCTCGAACGAGCGCGTGAAGTCGTCCAGGAACACGTCGCTCCCCGGCTTGCGCGCGCCTCCCAGCGCGGCGACGTCGGTTCGGTGCCTCGCCGCCGCGCGCGGGTCAGCGCCCAGACCTCGCAACGTCTCCGACGCGGCGTCGCCGAGCGCGGCGAGCGGGTACCCGACGTCCGAAAAAACCTTTTTCTTTCCTCCGGGGGAGTTTTTCGACGTTTTTCGACCCGCCGGGTTCGGTTCCGCGGCGAGGGCGGAACCGAACCGAACCCGCGCGTCACCGCCGCGTGACCGAACGTCCATCGAGGGAAGTGTGGCCGCGCGCGTGGACGCGCGCCCGAGTCTGGCGGGCTCGTCCACCTCGGCGTACTCGTAATCGTCCCCGTATCGTTCGTCATCCTCGAACGTTTCCTCGTCCCGAGAAAGGTGGTCCAACGCATCCGTCGTCGCCTCGGGGTCGAAATGGTACGGAGCCGACGCGTCGGACGCGCCGAGAGACCCGTCGTCGTCATCGTCGTCGGTCGATTCGGTGCGTTCGGTGCGTTCGTCGTCCCCGTCCGGAGGCGCGTGCGCGGAAGCCTCCCTCTCCGCCGCGCTCCGCGCCAAACGCTCCATCACGTGAAGCGCCTTCACCGCGATCGCCTCGTCGCTGACCGAGCCCTCGCCCACCTTGGTCGTCCGCGAGGGCATATGCGCGTACAGGTCGTGCTTACTAGACGTGCTCGCGCCGTCCAGCGCGGTCTGTCGATCGGAGGAGACAGAGAGGGTCAGGTCGGGAAAGGCTGAGCGTCTCGGAGCTCGCGACGGTTGTGGGAAACGAGGATTCGCGAGCCGCGTCGGGGCGAGGGAAGGGGGACGCACCGCCGGCGACCCCAGCGCGCCCTCCAGGAACCGTGTCGGCACCGACCGCGCCTCCTGCGCGGTCGCCACGAGCGCCAGCAGCGCCAACGCCGTCCCGCGCATCGCGAACACTCGCCGACGCGCGCGCGCGACGCTTTCTGACGCGTCTGTTGTAACATCCCCGCATCTCCCTTGCTGCAAGATGAAATACCGATTTTCCCGCGATGTACATAAGCAAACAGTTGCAAATAAACGAAAACAATGCCTATATTTATACATATTTAGAAGACTAATACTACAGGCCAGATATGTTCGGCTGTCGCTGCCTCCTCGAGCATCCGCGACATGACGCCGAGGTGCTTGGCCCCGCTCGTCCCCGGGGCTCTCGTTGATCGAGGCCAGGGTCATCACCTTGCCCGTCCTCATTTACGTGCGCGCCAAATCGTCAAGTCTTCCGAACGATCGAACCACCTTCATACCGGCGCCCAGCGCCAGCGCGGCGAGGAGTTTCCCGGATGGCGACCGACGCATCTTCGAGTCGTCCTTTTGCTTTTCGTCCGGCGTCGAGGTGTCCGCGCCGCGCACCGTCTGCGCGGTGGCGTCGGTATCCTCGACCCCCCCCGCGGACTGCGCGTACCCCTGCGCGGCGAGGTACCGAAGCACGTTGGCGTCGACCCCGCCGCCGTACCGAGACCAGAAGTGCCGGTCGTTCACGAGCCATCGCGGGGTCGGCCGGTGGTTCCGGCGCGGCACCCCCAGGCGTTCGTTCGTCACGGGATCGGTTCGATCGCCACGTTCCGATCCCGGCGCCAGTGGCGGGACCACGTCCACGTCCTCGAGAGAGACGGGTCCGCGCGGGGCGAGGTCCGCGTCGCGCAGCACGACGCCGATTTGGAAATCGTGGAGCTGCGCCCAGGCGGTGGCGGAGTGGATGGAGACGAACTCCTCCGTGCAGTCCTTCCCGAGGTTGCGCGTGATGGCCAGCGCGGTGCTCACCTGCCCCGCGTTGTGGAACCCCGGGTGCGTGATGGCGAACGTCGTGATGTCGAAGACGCGCTCGTAGATGACGATCCACCCGTCCTTCAGCGAGACGTGCTTCGCCACCTCGCCGAGCGTGAACTTGGGCCAAAACGCGCGCTCGGCGTCGCAGGGGCCGGCGCGGCGCCGGCGCTCCGCGCGCGTCACCGCGGCGTGGTCGTAGTCAGACATCGCGCGTCGTCGTCGGGAGCACCGCGCTGTGAAAGTCGAAGTCTGCGCGCGCGAACACCGCGCGCCCGCGCGACTGCGCCACCGCCCTCGAGATGTGCCACCTCCGCGTCTTCTCGGCGTGCCGACCGACGCAGTGACTTGACGACGCGCGCACGATTTTCGCTCTCCGCCGTCGGTTTTCCCGGGAGCGAGCGGAGTTGCGGAGATCCCGAGACGCACTTTTCGGTCGAGCGACACTCGAGCGTCTACGTCGCGTTCGCCTGTTCGCCCGCGCGACGCCAGAGGCTGCGGCGCGATCGCGCCTCCGCGCGGACCCCGATGGTGCGTCACGCGCGACGCCGTGCGGCGACGGCGGCGTTCCTCGTCGCGCTCCTCGCCGTCGCGGGGGAAGGCGGCGCGGTGGACGCTCCGATGGGACCCGGCGGAAAAGCGGCACCCTCGGCGTCGTCGACGCGGCTGCGCGTGGTGTTCGACCGGCTCGCGGGGGGTGCGCCGGACGCACACGAGACGAACCACCTGCGCGTGATTTCGCACGCGCTCGCGAGCCGAGACGCGTTCGAGATCGTCCCCGCCGCGCCCCCGGGTTCGGTCCCGCGCGTTCCCGCGCCGTCATCCGCGACCGACGCGGATGACGTCGACGCCCTCTCAGAGGCGTTCTCTCCGTTCTCGGAGGTGGACGTGTTTTGGGACTTCGAGCCCGGCGACGCGCCGCGCGCTCTGCGCGCGGGCCAGCGCGCGAACCACTTCCCGGGCTCGGGCGCGATGACGAGCAAGGCCACGCTCGCGACGCTCCGCCTGGAGGGGCCGGGCGCGGCGCGCGTGCCGGCCACGCTCGCCCCGGACTGGTCCTCGCCGGAGGACGTGCGTCGCGCGGCGGCGGACACCGCAAACGAAACCGACGCCTGGCTCGCGAAGCGCGCGACGCACGGCGACGTGCGCGTGCTGAGACACGCACCGAACGAATCGTCTGTCGCGTCCGCGCTCGCGGCGACTTTGGCGCGCGGCGATGTCGCGCAGAGACGCGTGCGGCGCCCGCTGCGCGTCGACGGGCGCGCCTTCGACTTGGGCGCGTACGTGTTCGCGCGCGGCGCGCGAGAACAGACGGAGAGCGACGGCGAGAGCGACGTATTTAGTCTGCAAAAAACCGTCGGGGTTTGGGAGGCGTTCGAGTTCGATGAGACCCTGCTTCGCTTCGTGGGGGACGCGCGCGCGGCGGACGACCTGCTCGGCCGCGAGTACCCGGCGGCGTGGGACGTGCCGACGCTCGCTCGGCTCGGGGCGGGTTCCAAACAGGACGCGCCGACGGCGTGGCGCGCGCTCGCGCGCGTGTTGGACGCGCGGTACGGCGCCGGCGCGGCGGCGGCGGTCAGGAGACGCGCGACGGAGACCGTCGTCGCGGCGATGGACGCCGCCGCGCCGTTCGTCGCCTCGGCCATTCACGACGCGAACGCGAACGCGAGCGGGAACGCCGAAAAGCGCGCGCCGTTCCCGGACCGAGCCGCGCACTTCTTCGAGACGTTCCGGTTCGATTTCGTGCTGGACGACGGGTCGGCGTCCGCGGACGGGCTCCCGACCCCGTGGCTCGTTGAGGTGAACGCGTCGCCCAACCTGAAGCCCGCCAGCGCGCCGCAAGAAGACGTCCTGTCCCGGCTCTGCGCGAAACTCGCGGACGCGCTGGCGCCGGCGCAGCGCGGCGCCGCGGACCCGACAGACGCCGACGCCGCGTTCGCTCGGCTCGCGCTTCGCGACGGGGGGGCGCTCGTTCCCGGAACGGATGACGGAAACGGAAACACGCAGATGTCGTCGTTGGCGCGTGGACGGCGTTTGGTATCGCACTCGGAATCGCACGCGGAAGACGTCGTGGAAGACGTGGACTGCGTGGTCTCCTCGTGGGGCGACTGGGGGAGCTGTAGCCCGTGCGGGGACGGCGGCCAGCGCACCCGGTCTCGGAAGATCACCACGTCACAAGCCGAGAACGGCGACGCGTGTCCGGCGCTGACGGAGACGCAATCGTGCACGACGACGACGGCGTGCCCGCCGCCGCCGCCCACGTCGATGCCGCCGCCGCCGCCGCCGCCGCCGCCGTCGCCCCCGAGCCCGCCGCCGCCGCCGCCCGCGTGGTCGCGGACGCTCGACGCGCGGCTCGAGCTCGTCGGCTTCGCGGGCGCGTTTGACGCCGCCGCGCAAGTCGCGACGGCGAGCGCGGTCGCCGAGGCGATCGCCGAGCGCGTCTCGCTGAGCGCGGGCTTGAACGTCACCGACGTCGTGGTGGTGAGCTACGGATACCTCGCGAGGCTGGAGTTGGTTCTGCGGAGACGAGAAAGCGAGGCGGAAAGCGATTGGTCCCCGCTCGCCGGCGCGCTCGCCGCGGACGCGGGCGTGTCTCCCGCGTCGCGCGTTGTTTTGGGCGTCGCGGGGGGCGCGAACGCCACCTTCGCGTTCGAAGTCTCCGTCGCGAGTGTCGCGAGCGCCGCCGCTGGAGCTTCGCTCGCCTCGCTGGCGGCGTCTGCGGCGGCGGACGGGACGAGCGCTTTCGCGTCGCGCGCGAACGGAACCGGGTACGCCGTCGACGACGCCGCCGCCGTCGGGTCGGTAACGGCGACCGCCGTTCGCGTCACGCTGGTGGCGATGACCCAGACCGACGCCTCGAGCGCCGACGCCGCGCTCGATTTCGGCGTCTCGGCGGTGAAAAACGCTCTGCGCGTCGCGGTCGACGCTGGGAGCGTCGCGGCGAAGCTCCGGGCGCGGGGGTTCGACGTGGACGCGTCCGCCGGGGCGTACGCCGACCGGTTCGACGACGACGCGCTTTTCGTCGGATCGGAGGACCCGGAGCCCCCGCGCGACGCGAGTCTCGACTCGAGTCTCGACTCGAGCGTCGCGCGGGGCGCGGAATCGGTGGTCCTCGCCGCGTTCGCCTCCGCCGCCGCCGCCACATTTCTGTTCTAGGGAGCTATGGTGTCCACGAACGAGTATAGCCTATAGCTACGTAGAGCGAGCGAGCGAGCGATAGATACACTATGTATTACGTACGCCGAAACACCGAAACACGTACATCGCGTTATTCGCCGGACGCGTCGCCTCGTGCGCCCGCGGGATGCCCCGGCACGTGTGCGTTCTTCTCCGCCTCTTCCCTCGCGGCGCGCGCGATCCCCCCACCCTCGTCCGCGACGCGCCTGCCTATGGCGGTGAGGTCGACGCAGGGCGAGTTCCAGTCGAAGGGGTCCATCATGGTCTTGCCCACCTCCCAGATGCCGTAGAAGCCGAGCGCGAGAACCGCGGAGGGGAGGGGCGTGAGCCAGTCGAAGGTGGCGCTGAACACGAACGGCGCGCTGAACACGAAACAGAAAAGCACCAGGTTGACCATGTGCATGTACTGGTACGGGATGGGCGTCGTGACGACGCGCTCGCATGTCTTATACGCCGCCAGAACCACGTCGCACTCGCGGTACATCTCGTGCGCGGCTTTCTCGTACAGCGCGCCGGTTTCGCGCCGGCGCTCCACGGCGCGGTGCAGATCCGCGACGGCGACGTTGAACCTGTTCAGAGGGTCGAGCGTGAGGTACTTCGCGCGCTCGGCGTCCGTGAACAGAAGCGTCGACAAGGACGGTGACCCGGTCAAGTCCTCGGTGACGAGCAGTTCGTCCGGCACGAACCCGGTGCCTCCGCCCCGCGTCTTGCGCCACCCCCCGTTTTTCTTCCCAGAACCCCCAGAGGCGTTCTTAGCGACGCGGTACCCGTGCCTTCGCTCGCGAAGCGCCGTCCTGAGAAACGCGAACAGCACGTCCACCAGCCGGTTTATTTCCCGGACGTCTCGCCGAGTTTGGTCCATCTGAAGCTCGCGCTCGCGTTCGTCCTCGACGTACCCCGGCTCGCCGCGCTCCGCGGGCCTTAAGAACGACGCCGCGCAGACGTTTACGTTTCTCAAGCCGTGGTACACGGCGCCCGCCGCGGTTTTCGCCTCGTAGAACTTGACGTAGGCGATGTTCGCGCAGAACACCAGGAGGAACCCGATGATGGCGCCGCAGATGGCGTGCGCCTCCGTGTGGAACGTCAGCGCGCACTCCGAGGACCGCGAGACGTGCGCGCCGCACCACAGCCGCTTCGCCGCGTTCGCCACCACGCCGGTGGCGGCGGCGGCCACCACCTGCGGCGTCGCGCGGCGCAGCGCGTTGGAGGAGCCCGAAAACAAACCGGTGAGGAACGAGAAGGTTTCCCGGGGGTACTCGCGCGCCGCGAGCAGGCGCGCGTGCTGAGACGCGGACGCGCGACGCGCGCGCGCGGCGTGGAACTGTGAGAAACGCGGTTGGTTCGAACGCGTTTCTTCGAACGTCGTCGGCGCGTCGCGCGTCGTCGGCGCCGCCGAAATTTTTATTTGGTCGTCTTCGCCGTCTTCGGCGCGCTCGACGAGCCGCTCGAGCTCCCGCCGGGCGTCGTCGTGCGCGTCGTCCCCCTCGGCGATGGTGCGCGCGTCGTGCGCCGCGCACCGGCTGTGCAGCTGCGCGCACTCGCGCCAGACCCGCCTCCCGATCCCGGCGAGGTCGTGGTTGGGCTCGCGCCAGTCGAAGGGGCGCTCGATCACCTCGCCGATGCAGTTGATGCCGTAGAAGGCCATCGCCAGCAGGCACGACGGGAAGAAGGAGATGTACTGGTAGGACGTCGTGAAGATGAACGGCGCGCTGTACACGAAGAAGAAGGTCACGAAGTGCGACATCTGCACGTACTGGAACGGCACGGGCGTCTCCACGATGCGCTCGCACGAGGTGAGCGCGGCGAGCACGCGTTCGCACTCGCGGTAGAGATCGAACGCGCCGCGTTCGCACGTCTCGCCGCGTCGGCGGAGCCTCTCGACGGCGACTTGCATCTTGGTCGCCGCGACGTTCGGCCGGTTCCGAAACGGAACCGAACCGAACTCGTGAAGTTCGTCGGCGTCCCTCAACAGCGTCCCGAGCCTGGGCGAACCCCGTACGTCGTCCGTCAGAACCTCCAAGTCCCCGGGGCTCGCGTTCCAGGGGTACCCGAGCCTGTGCTCGCGGAGGCGGTGCCTGAGGAAGCCGAACAGAGCACCAGACAGCCGGAGCAGCTCGGTGCGTTCGCGGAGCAGCGAAGACGCGGCGGTCTCGATTAAGGGCGATGGGTCTTCCTCGGCTCCGCGACCACCCACGTTTGTCTCGTCGAGACTCGCGTCCTTCTTCTTCCAGAAGAACATCCCGCCGCGGTCGCGGCGGGCGGAGTCCCCGGGCCGCTTCGCGTCCGCCGACGCCGAGTTCGCCGGCGCTTCGTCCAGCCGCAGGAACGCGCACGCGCCGATGTTGAAGTTGCGCAGCCCGCAGTGCAGCTCCGAGATGGCGGTCTTCGCCTCGTAGTACCGGTCATACGCGAACTTGAACCGGTAGACGATCATGAACGCCAGCACGGAGCCCACCACCGCGTGCGCGTGCGGCTCGAAAGTCACCGCGCACTCGTACGCCTCCTGCACCATGCCGCCGCACCGCCAGAGCTTCGCGAGCTGCGCCGCCCAGCCCACGGCAAACGCCAGCGTGACCTGCGGGAACACATCGCCGTGCACGGTGCCGCGCACGCGGAACACGTCGTAGAAGAAGCCGAAACGACTGTTGGAAAGCTCGGGAGCGGCGGGCGCGGAAGCCGCGCGCGCCGCCTTTCCGCCTTTGTCGCCGGAAGGACCGCCGTCGTCAGGAACGAAACGGCGCGTTTCGTTTTCCGTCTTTTCGCGCGCGCGCGCGGCTTCCATCGCGACGCGCGGGTCCGGTCGGCCGGACGCCACGAGCGCTCTGTCCGCGGCGCCGTGCGCCACGGAGACGCGGCGTCTTCTCCGCGGGTTCGGCTTCGGCTTCATCATCTTCTTCGCGCGTGAAGTGGTTTCATCATCAGCCTCATCAGCCTCATCAGCCTCCGGTTTGCCTTTCGCCGCCTCCGAGTTTGCCGTCGTCGTCACCGTGACGACGGATACGTCCGTCTCGCGCGCGCCGTCGCGGGCGTCGGTTCCCGGCGGCGCGTCCCCCGCCTCCGCGCCTCGCGCGTCCTCTCCCGCGACGCTCGCCTCGTGCAGCTCGAGCGACTCGACGTACAGGCGCCACCCCACGCCGGAGAGGTCGTGGCACGGCTGCTCCCACGAGTACGGGTCCTCGATGGAGCGCGCCACCTCGGCGACGCCGTAGAACGCCACCGCCACGATACAGCTCGGCACCGGGCTGAGCCACTTGAAGCCGGTGGTGAACACGAAGGGCGCGCTGAACACGAACACGAAGAGCAGGAAGTTGACGGCGTGCAGGTACTGGAACGGCATCTTGGTGGACACGACGCGTTCCATGTGCTTGTGCGCCTCAAGGCACGCCTCCAGGTCATGGTAGATGTCGAACGCGCCGCGCTCGCACACGTTTCCCAGCCGCCTGTGCCGCTCCACGATGGACTGCATGCGCCACACCACCACGTTGGCTCGGTTCTCGGGGTCCACGTCGGCGAACTCGTCGCGCTCGCGCTCGTCGAGCAGCGTCGACAGCGACGGCGCGCCGTACACGTCGTCGCGAAGAAGCGATGTCTCCGTGGCGCGAACTCTGCACCCCTCCGCGTACCCGTGCCTGCGCTCGCGCACGGACTGGCGCACGAACGCGAACAGCACGTTGGACAAACGCCGCAGCTCCACGCGGTCGCGGTTGAGCGCTTCGTCGAAACGCGTAGACTCGAGTCTGTCGGGAAGACTCTCTTCCCGAGTATTTCCGCTTCTCGAAGGTCTCGAAGGTCTCGACCTCCTCGCTTCCTGAGAGGCGTTCGTGCGTAGGAACGCGCAGAACGCGACGTTGGCGTTGCGCAGGGCATCGTGCAGGTGGCCGAGGTACTTCTTGCCCTCGTAGAAGCGGTAGTACGAGATGGAGGTGCGGAACACGAGCATGAACCCGATGACGCCGCCCGCCACGGCGTGCGCCGTCTCGGAGAAGGCCAGCGAGCACTGCGCGTGGCTCACGATGTCGGCGCCGCACCAGTAGATCTTGAGCGTCTGCGCGCACAGGCTCGAGACGACCGCGAACAGGACCTGCGGGAACACGCGAGGCAGAACCGTGCCTCTCACGCGGAACAGCGTCGTGACGAACGCCCAGGGGCCGCCCGCGTACTCGAGCGCGGGAATGGGCGCGAGGCGCGCGAGGACGCCGTCGCGCGAACTTTCGAACTCGTTCGAAACCTTCGCGTCGTGACCTCCGATCTTCGCGTCGTGACCCGTCGCGTCGCCGGCGCATCGCGTTTTTTCTTTTTCGACGAACGCGTTCACGACTCCTTTTCCTTCCAGCGCTTCCCGCAGCGTCGACAAAGAAACCTCGTCGCGGAAAAAAACGTCGTCGTCTGACCCGGAGCCCGATTCCGAGCGTTCGTCGCGAACGTCGACGGCGCGCCGCCGAACGGCGCGCGCGTGTTTTTTTTCGCGTCGCCTTTTCTTTTTCGCCTCTTCGCGCCGCCGCCCGTCGCGCCGCGCGCTCTGCTCCCTCGCCTCCGCGCACTCGTGCAGGCGCAGGTTCTCCTCGAAAGCCCTGCGCCCCATGCCGGACAGGTCGTGGCAGGGCTGGCGCCAGTCAAAGGGGTCCTGGATGAGCTTGCCGATCTCGTTCACGCCGTAGAACCCGACGGCGACGATGACGCTCGGCACGAACCCGATCCAGTGGAACGTGGTGGTGAACACGAACGGCGCGCTGAACACGAAGAAGAACAGGATAAGCTGTAACATGTGCGTGTACGTGTGCGGGATGGGCGTGCTCACGATGCGTTCCATGGCTTTGTACGCCGCGAGGCAAGACTCGAGCTCCTGGTAAATCTCAAACGCCGCGCGCTCGCCGATGAAACCGAGCCGGCGGTTGGTCTCGACGATGTCCTGCACGCGCATCGCGATCCAGTTGTGGCGGTTGCTCGGGGACAGACGCAGCAGCGTGGACGCCTCGCCCGCGCGCAGGTACGTCGGCAAACGCGGCGACCCGCTGGAATCGTCCAGCACGCACTCGGTGTCCGAGCGCGGCCGGACGGGCGGCGTGCGGAACGCGCGCGCGAAGCGCCCGAAAAGACAAAAACGCGATTGTTTTCCCGAAAACCCGTTCGCGTCGGTCGAGGTCGAGGTCGAGGTCGAGGCTCGGCCGACGCGAAGCTCGCGCAGCGCGTGCCGCATCACCGCGTACATCACGTTGGTGAGCCGCAGGAGCTCCGCTCGGTCGCGGCGCACGCGTCGCGCGGTCTTGACGCGCTCGGCGGGTGTGCGCTCGGCGTCGCGCTCGTCGTATGTCCCGGCGGCGGAGCCCTCGCTCGTGCGCGCGGTGACCTTGCCCATGTTGGCGCCGCGCTCGGCGGCGCCCGGGTCCAGCCGCCCGTCCACGTTGGAGGTGCGCGCTGCGCGCGCGAAGGCGGCGCACTCGCCCGGCCTGTTTTCGCGCAGGAAGTTGACGAAGAGCACGTTCAGGTTGCGCATGCCACCGTAGAGCTGGCCGAGGCTGGCCTTGCCCTCGTAGTACCGGTCGTACGCCCAGTCCGTGCGGAACACCAGCAGGAAGCCGAGCGACACCGACACCACCTGGTGGCCGGTGATGTCGAAGGTGGTCTGGCACTCGGCGGCGGCCACCACGTCGGCGCCGCAGGCGCGCATCTTGACGATCTGCGCGGCGACCCCCAGGGCGAACGCCACGAGGATCTGCGGCAGCAAAGTCGGCATGACGGTGTCCCGGAACACGAATATCTCTGTGATGAAGCCCGTCCAGTGCGTCGAGAGCTCCTTGGGGAGCATCCCGGGGTCGACCACCGCGGCGTCGTCGTCGTCGCCGTCGTCCACGTCCGTGCCGGAGACGTCCCCGAGAAAACGAAGCGTGTTCCGCCTCCCTCGCTCGCCGCGCGAGGCGTCCGTCTCCGACGCGGTCGTCGAGCGCGTCTCGTCGTCGTCTTTCACGTCGGACACCGCGGAGTGCCCGGAGTCCGCGCGCGCGCGTCCGTTTCCGTCGATCGCGCCCCTCTTTTTTGAGACTAATTGCGCCTCCGCCTCCGCCTCGGCGTCGGCGTCGGCGTGGATCTGCGCGTTTTCCCGGTAGGACCGCCACCCCGCGGCGGAGAGGTCGTGGCACGGCTCCTCCCACGAGAACGGGTCCTCCATGCACCGCCCGATCTCGTTGACGCCGTAGAAGGCCAGCGCGACCACCGCGCTGGGGAAGGGCGTGACCCACTTGAAGTTGGCGGTGAACACGAACGGCACCGAGTACACGAAGAAGAAGAGCAAAACGTTGAGCATGTGCAGGTACTGGTACGGGATGGGCGTCGTGACGATGCGTTCCATGGACTTCAACGCGTCCAGAACGACGCGCAGATCACGAAAAGCGTCCATCGCGGCGCGTTCGCCCAGACACCCCACGCGCCTTTTGTGCTCGACGATGGCGCTGATCTTGCTCGCGCACGCGTTCGGGCGGTTCCACGCGTCAAGCGCGCGGAACTCCCGAGCCTCCTCGGCGTCCAGAAACAGGTCGGGCACGCGCGGCTTTCCGCCGCGGTCGCGCGTCAGCAGCTCGTCGTCCGTGACAGGCCCAACGTCGGAGTACCCGTGCCGCTGCCCGCGCGCGGCGTGCCGGACGAACGCGTACAGCAAATTGGTGAGCCGGAAAATCTCCGCGCGATCAGCCGCCAGCGCGTCCTCCTCCTCGTCGTCGTCGAAGTCGGCCAAGTCGGCCGTTTCGTCCCCGCGCGCCTTCACGCGCCGCCGGAGGAACACGGCGGCGGCGACGTTGAGGTTGCGTATCCCGCCGTGCACGGCGCCGAGCGCAGCCTTACCGCTCTCGTACCGCTTCCACGCCAGGTCCGCGCGGAACACCAGCAGAAACGAGAGCACCACCGAGACGCCCAGGTGCCCGTCGAGGTTGAACGTCACGTCGCACTCCTCGTTGGACGTCACGCCTTCGCCGCAATACGCGATCTTGGCGACGTTGGCGAACAAACCAGCCACCGCAGCCAGCACGATCTGCGGCACGGTCTTCAGCAGGATCGTGCCTCGCAGCCTGAAGATCTCCGTGAAGAACGCGAAGGCGTGCGCGGGGAGCTCCCGAGGAAGACCGCCGAAAACGGTCTTGCGGGGACCGCGGAGGCCGCGGTGGCGCGTCGAAGCGCGCGCGCGCGTCGCGCGGCGCGCCCGGGGAGGAGAAAAACCAAACGCGTCGTTTGCGTTTGCGTTTGCGTTCGCCGCGCTCGTCGCCTCCGCGTCGTGTTTTTTTCTTTCGCCCCGCTTCCTCCGGCCCCCCAGCCCGAGCGTGCCCACCTCCGCGTACGTGTCCTCGCTGGCGACGGAGCCCACGGAGCTCGCCGCGCTCGCCGCGCTCGCCGCGCTCGCCGAGCGCGCGCGCCGGGACCCGCCGCCGGGAAACCGAGGAGGGTAGGAGGGTAGTACCGCGTCACGGAAAGGCGGACAGTCATCGCCGGCGGAGGGCGCGGACGTAACGACGTCGTCGGCGTTTTTCGCGAAAAGATACCCCGCGGTTCGCCGGAGCGGGCGTACGTGTGCGGTTCGCGCGGTGCTTCCGACCGCGGTGCGCTCGTCCGGCGCCGCCGCCGCCGTGCCCGCCGCGGCGAACGCGCGCCCGCGCTCCGCTTCCGGAACCGAAACCGCCGCGGGGTCGACGGCGACGGAAAATGCGCGCGCGCCGAACCCGGGGGGCGGGCCCTCGCGATCGGCGTCCGTCGGGGCGGGCCGGGGGTAACGCGTCTCCGTCCCCGGGGACGGGGAACGCGCCGGAGAGGGCTCGGCCGCGACGCGCATCGCGGCCGAAAACGCCCCGGGGTCGATATCGGAAGACGAGGTCTCGCGGTCCTCGAACGGTCCGCGCGAGGTGGGGGAACCCTCCTTCGATCGGACCGGCATCGACGGTTCGGCTTCGGGGGACCGATCCGGGAAGAGTGGAGGGGACGATCGCAAGATCTCGAGGCACCCGTGCTGTTCGCCGAGCGGGAGACCGCGGTGGGTGTTTCCAGCGGTCACGCGCGTGCTCACGTGAGCGTCTCCGACGTCACGACTCGTCGCGCGCGCGTCGGCCGCGCGCGGCGTGCCTGCGCGCCTCGGAGTGACGCGTTGCCAAAAACGTGCCCGAGAGGACGAACACGAACCGTCGGGTTCCGAGAAAACCGTGGACCGTTGCAGCGAACGTTTTGCCGCGAAAAAGCGGTTCAAAGAAAGCTCCCGCGCTCCTCATCAGTCTGTGCCTGTCAGTGCCTGTGCGCGCGCGTCGAGATGCTGGAGGAACCGTTCGTCGACGCGCAGGTGCCGCGGGCGCGCTTTGCGCCCGCGCGCCCTCTGAGGACATCCATCCTCTGGTGCAGTGCCATCGGCCTGGCGTTGATGGTGATATCGATGTCGTTCGCGCTGGTGTTCGATCGGGGCTTTTACTCTCAGAGCACCGCCACGATGCTCGCGGAGGCAGCCTCCGCGGTTCCGGAAGTGCGCGCTCGTTGGGCGGCCCTGCACCTGCAGCTCTCAACCTTCGCCATGGACGCCTGGGAGGATGTCGCGGGCGGGGCGACAAAGGGGGAATCCGGGGGGGTGATCGCGTCGGAAGAGGACGCGAACGACGCGGCGGGGAGGAAAAAAAAGAGACGCGTCTCGCGAAGGGCGCTTCGGTTCGTTCGCGCCGAGCGCCGCGTACGCGAAGAAAACCGCGGCTATCGATAGCCGCTCGTAGCACCCGAAGTCTCTGCCCTACGTGTTACTTTAAAGTATATCAGGGACGCTCTAAGAACGCGCGCGCGTGCGCATCGACGTCGCCGCACCCGTACGCGTACCAAAGGGTATGTGGCTAAGTAGTTAGTAAACGCGCGCTAAGACTATCATGATACGGCGAGACGACGACGGTTCATCGCGACGGTTCATCGCAGCGGCTTGCTCCACACGAAATCGCCGCCGGCGACGCGCTTCGTGGCGGCGCCTGCGTTTTCCGTCTCGTCTCGTCCCGTCTCGCCACCCGCACCGAACGCTTCGAGCCCCGAGGGCGGCGCGAGCGGCGCGTCCGGAGGGAGCGGAGGCAAAGAAGGCAGGTGCGAATCGTCTATGATCTGCCGCACGCGTTCCACGCGCGTCTCCTCGGCGCCGATTCCGCCGTTCTCACCGTCTTCGGCGTTCGTTCGGCCGCCTCTTCGCTTCCGCTCGAACGGCTCGAACACCCTGCGTCCGTCCTGCACGACCACGCCCGCGTTCGCCGACGCGCGCGTCGCTTCGCGTCCCGGTCGCACCACGTCGGCGGACGCGCGCGTCTCTTGCCTCACCGTCGACGCGCTCGGCGCCCCGCGAGATCCGCCGCGCGAGCTCCAAACCAGCAGCGCGAGGATCGATATGGCGAGGGGGGCGAGCGCCGCCTTCGGCACGCGCGTACCGCCCCGAGTGGGGCTGCTTCTCCGCCGCGGCGCGAGGAAGTTGCCCCGAGACGCGGACGCGGGAGGGCCGACGCCCATGGCGTGTCGTCGCGACGCCTCACGCGTCGTCGTGTGTGTCGATGCAAAACAACTCTCT
>Ga0181561_10001516_pt1 | contig 20612 bp, 10 predicted proteins | sample 011ome_19_FD_133760 | JGI IMG/M metagenome (GOLD analysis project Ga0181561, IMG submission 133760) | Coastal salt marsh microbial communities from the Groves Creek Marsh, Skidaway Island, Georgia - 011510BT metaG (megahit assembly) | ecosystem: Environmental > Aquatic > Marine > Intertidal... | reverse complement strand
CGGAGGCTCTGATCCGTCTTCCGAGTCCTCGTCTTCCGAGTCCGAGTTGTCCGAACAAACGCGAGACGGTTCGCGTTTGTCGCGTTCGCGTCGGCGCCCCTCGCGCGCGCGTCTTCGGGCGTTTTCGGCCCAAGACGCGACGCGCTCGCGCGCGCCGCACCGGCGCGCCGCGAGCGCCTCTTCCAGGTACGCCGTGATCGCGACACCCCGGGTGACCGTCCGCGCGCCCTCAGCGTCCGTCACCTCCAGCCGCCCGCCGGTGAAGGGGGGAGGCGCGCCGACGCGCGGCGTCTTTTTATTCGCATCCGTTTTCGCGTCCGTTTTCGCGTCCGTTTTCGGAAGCCGGTACACCGCGCGGCGCCACAGCTCCCCCCCTACGGCGCCCATGAACGAGAACCGCGAGCGCGCGCACCCGCTCTCGGAAACGTCCGCGGTGGCACTGTCCAGCCAGAACGTGTCGCGCGTCGCCTCCGTCGGGAGGAAGCGGGAAGTGTGTTCCCGCGCGGTCGAATAGGTATCGGCGTCTCGCGACGAGACGGTTCCGGTTCCGGGCGCGTTCTCGCGCCCTGCGGCGGCGTTTAAAACGCCGGCGCCCGCCGCGCCCGGCGCCACGACGCTCCAGAAAAGCGTCTCCGCGCCCCCGGGGGTTTTCGCGAGCGCGCGTGGAAGCCGCATCCAGAGCAGTTTCGTGGGACGAGCTTCATTATGCGCTTCGTTTTTTTCCTTCTTTTCCTTCGCGTCGTCGTGATTCGCGTCGTCGTGATTCGCGCGTGCGTGTGATTCGTTCGGTGAATGGAAATCGTCGCGCGTCGCGTCGGCGCTCGCGGCGTCGGAGACGCGCTCGGCGCGACGTCGCGATTTCGCGATCGCCTTGAAGTTGGCGTACATGCGAGCGCCGTGCGGCTCCGAGCACACGCTCTCCGGGTGGAACTGCACGCCGAAGTGCGGACGCGTGACGTGTTCCAGAGCCATGATCTCGCCCCCGGCGCGTGCGCTCGCGATGTCCTCCTCCGTGACCCACCGATTGACGAACAGACCGTCGTCCGATTGACGAACAGACTCCGGTCCTCGCGCGTCGCTCGCCTCGGTCCACGCCGTCGCGCGCAGCACGCCGGCGCCTTCGCGCGCGAGCGACGCGGCGTCCACGGCGAGGCTGTGGTAGCGTGTCTGCTCGAAACGTTCGGGAACGCCTTCGAACAGCGCGCTTTGTCCGTCGTGGCGCACGGAACTCACGACGCCGTGCGTAGGCACGCGCGCGCGTCGCACCTCGACGCCGTGCGCCGCCGCCAGCAGCTGGTGGCCGAGGCACACGCCCCACACGGGCGTTTCCGTGGCTTTGTCGACGATGTCGCGGCACACGCCGACGTCTCTGAGTGTGTTCGGGTTCCCGGGCCCGGGGGACAACACGACCCGCGTGAACCGTCCAGACGCGAACAAAGGAACGAGCTCGTCCCACGTGTGTCGGTCGTTTTTAATCACGACGGGCGGCGTCGCGTCCGCCGCCGCGATGAGATGAAACAGATTGTACGTGTACGAGTCGTAGTTGTCCACGAGCAGACACGCGTCGCCCTGGTTCATGAGCCATCCAACAGGTACGCGCGGTATGACGCGTTCGTCGTTCGCGATCGTTCCGTATGCGTTCGAGGGCGGACTCGCGGCGGACGTCGAGCGCGCGGATTCGCGCGGCGTCTCGCTTCGCGCGCCTTCGAGTCCCACCTCCCCGAGCCGCTCGGCGACCGCGCGCGCGTCCCGGACCAGGCCAGCCTCGGCGGCGGCGGCGATCGCGCGCGCGAGCCACTCGTCGTCGCCCAGAGACGCGTCATCCGCGCCCTCGAACGCGGGGCCGCGTAAAGGGGCGGCGGGGTCGATCGCCGCGGCCGCCGCCTCATCCGCCGCGTCCGAACCGGACGTCGCGTCCGCCGACGTCATCGCGTCGCCCATTTCGCCACACGCGAAATACCGCCACAGTGCGCCGGGTCGACACCGCCGACCGAAGCTGTTCCCTCCGCGGTCCGAACCGCGCTCGCCTCGCGCGCGCCGCGATCCGTCCGCGCGTGCTCCGCGCGCCGAGAAGTGGGTCCACCGTGAGGGCGCGCCGCGCCGACGCTTTTCGCCCTTTTCTGAAATCGTCGGCCTCTCTCGGAAACTCGGAAACGGCGCACATCGTGTGCAGTCAGCGCCGGGGGGCGTCGTCGCGTCGCAGAAGTCGTTTTCCGATCGGGCACATTCGTCAGTTCGGTAGATTGGGATCGCGCGCCTGGCCGGACGCGCGCGATGGGCGACGCCACGGACGCCGCGGCGTTCCTGGCGAGCATCCAGCGCGACCTGAACGGCATCTCGGACGCGGACCGGTCGACGCGAAGGCGAGCCTTCGACGCGCTCACCAAGCGGTACGTCATCCCAGATCGACGAACGATCGCGCCGTTTTCGTTTGACTTTTCGACTCGAGACGCGCGCCGCTCCCGAGTCGCGCGATGTCCACCCCCTCCGCCGACACGCCGACGTGCTGACACCTCCTGACGTCATCTCCGCCAACGACGCCCGAATCGCCCTCCGATCGACGCGAACGAACAGGCTCTTCGCCGGCGACGCCTCGAGGCCACCCCCCTCGGACGCGACGCTCGTCGCGCTCGCGCCGAGCGTCATCCCCGCGGTGGCGCGCGGCGCGACCGATTCGGCGGAGAAGGTTCGCGAGTCGTGTTTCGCGCTCGTCGCGCAGTACGTCGCGCGGTGCGCCGGGGCGCTGGGGCCGGTACTCAAGACGCTCGTCCCGGCGCTCACACGCGCGATGGGCGCCGGGTCGGAGGAGGAGCCGAGCGAGGAGATCCGGCTGGCGCGCGCGACGCTCGTCGGCGAAATCTGCGCGTGTTCGAAAGATTCGGACGTCCTGGCGTCCTTCGCGGATGAGATGGCGGACGTCATCGCGAGCGCGACGCGCGACCCGTTCCACGACGTCAAAAAGGCGACGCACAGAGCCGTCGAGGCGTTCGTGGAGGGACTCACTCTCGAAGGAAACGACACTCACGGAACGACGCGCGGAAACGAAAGCGGAAACGAAAGCGGTAAACCGGTAAACGTAAAAAACGTACACGTAAACGCTTCCGCCGCGCTGAAAAAACACGCGCGCGCTTTGTGCGCGGCGGTTTTGCCGGATGCCCGACACCGACACTCGCAGACGCGTCTGTCGTGCCTGCGCGCGGTCTCGAGCCTGGTGCCGTTTCTGAGCGTCGCGGACATGGAAGAGCTCGTCGCGCCCGGGCTGCAGCCGATGTGCGCGGACCGAACGCCGGGCGTGCGTCTCGCGCTGCACGAAGCGCTCGCGCGATGGATGGTCGCGGATCGAACGTCTGACGTGGAAAACGCGTCGAGTGCGACTCTTCGCGACTCTGACGTGGAAAACGGGCTCGACGTCGCCATGCGCGACGCGGAGGCGAACGCCGTCTCGTCGCCGCCGGCGTGCGCGCTCGCGCTCGTGCCGTGCCTGCTGCCGATGCTGCTCACGGGCGTGGCGGACGAAACGGACGCCAACGCGGCGAACGCGGCGAGGCTGGTGGAGGCGGCGGGCGCGGCGAACGACGGCGCCGTAAACGTAAACGACGCGAAAGGAGACGACGAAGTCGAGGAGGCGTTCGCGAACGACGCGGCGTCTGCGTCACTGCCGCACCCGTTCGACATCGCGACGCCGGGCGCCGCGTCCCGTCGGCTGGTCGCGTCTCAGCTTCCGACGTTGTTCCCGCTGGCGATCCGCGAGACGCGCGAGTGGACCGCCGCGCGCCGCAACGCGGGCGCGCGTTTGCTAGGCACGGCGCTCGTGTACGCCGGGGACGAAACCGCGTCGTCGCCGTTTCTCCCGAAAATCGTCGGCGCGTTGATCGACGCGGTGACCGATGACGACAAAGACACCGCCGAGCGCGTGCTGGTCGCCGCGAGGGCGCTCGGGGCGTTCGCGCCGCGACCCGAAACGAGCTGGATCCCGCTGCTGGCGGACGCCCTCGCCGGCGACGCCGCCACCACCACACCCACCAGGCGCGCGGCCGCGCTGGTGACGGCGGCGGCGGCGATTCGCGCCACGCCGCCGGCGCGCGTGACCGCGGCGGCGTGCCGCGCGCTGGCGGACGCGCTCGCGAGCGCGCACGTGCTGGGGAGCTTCGACGACGCCGCGGTCAGGGCGCAGTGCCTGAGTGCCGCCGCGAACCTCGTGGACGTCGCGGGGCGCGCCGGTGCGCTGAAGGACGCCGGCGCGAGCGACGCGGCGGCGAAGGAGGGAGCCTCGGCGTCGCTGTTCCGCGTCTTGCTGCAGACGCGCGCGGCGGAGTCTCCGGAGGGGGGGGCGGGCGAGACCGGCGTTCGCGAGGCTGGGCACGCTGGCCCGGCGACCTCGACCGCGCCCGGCGCGCTCCCGCCGCGCGAGCGCAGCGCGTCGGCGTCGGCGATGGCTGCGCTCGCGCGCGCGCGCGGCTTTGAGCGCGTCGACGCGTTGTACCTCGCGCACGCGCGCGACGCTCTGGCGTCGGCGCTGTCCGACGCCGAAATCGCCTGGGACGCGCCCAACCCGTCGCAGCGCGCGTTCTGCGCGTTTTTCCTGGACGCGCCCGTGAGCGTGTTCGCCGAGGCGGCCGTCGCGGACAAAACGCTCGCCGTGTTCGCGACCGCGGGCGTGCGAACGCGCGACCCCGCGCTGCGCGCGGCGATGCTCCGCGCGATGGACGCCGCCTTCGAGGAGCCTCCGCCGGAGCCTGAATCCCCGAACGATTTCCAAACGAACCGCGGCGGCGCGCTCGTGGGCGGGCTCGAGACGCGCGCGGTGGCGATACTGGAGACGGTCGTTTTCGAGTCCCTCGTTTGGCGCGCGGGCGCGACGGAGGCGGCGGCGCGGTACGCCGCCGTCGTCTGCCTCGGGACGATGCTCCGCCGGAGTCTTTTCGCGAGTCGTGAGTCGCGAGTCGGGAAAAACACAAACGCGTCTTCGAAAGACGACGCGTCTTCGAAGGCGCCGCCGCTTCTCATCTCGAGAAAAGCCCTCGGTGCCGTGTTGCGGCGAGACCTGGTTTTGGCGCCGGTGTTCAGCGCGATGGAGGAGGACTACTACGCGGATACGCGACTGGCGGCGTGTTACGCCCTGGACGGAATCCTCGCGACGATCGGCGTGGACTTGGGGGACGAGCGCCGCCGCGCCGCGTACCCCGAGATTTTGAAACGCATGGACGACAGCCGGGACGACGTCCGCGTGGCGGCGGCGCGGTGCGCGCGGAGATTTTTTTCCGACGCGTGCCCGACGGATTGGGACGAGACGAATTGTCTGTACTTCTTAAAGCCGTTCGTCGTGCACATGGACGACGCGAACGAACGCGTCTGCGACGCCGCGCTGGATGCCACGCTCGCCGCCGCGGCGGTGAAACCGAACGCCGTCGTCGAGGCGCTCGCGCCGGCGCGAGAGACGCACAGGCGAGTCGGACACGTCGAGCGCGCGCTCGACGCGGCGCGCGCCGCGCTCTCCAAAGCCGATGAATGAAGCGTTCGTAGTGACGCGTTTATGTAACGCGGCGAACGCGGCGAACGCGTCTCTTTAATGAAGTCTTAGTCGTCCTTTAATAACGTCCCGTAAAACTACTACGGTATTACTACAAGTAATACCACGTGGTAGCTATCATACTTTCGTTCTCCGCCGCGATCCCGCGTTCCCGCGAATGACTGAAACGCCCGTTCGTCTCCCCTCACCGTCTCGGTTCGTCGACGAAAACGCACGTCGCGTCCGATCGACGCGCATTTCCGAGCCGCGCCAGGAGAGGGTGTTCGAGCCGCGTTCGCGCATCGCACGAGTCATCGCGCCGAAACCGCGGCGCCTGATCCGAGCCTTCTCGACGCACGTTCGCCGTTCGCCGCGTCCCGCTCGTTCCGAGCGTCCACGCCGCGCGTCCTCCGTCCGCGCGCTCGCGTCGTTCTTTTTACGAACGTCGCGTTCTTTTTACTCCCGGAAAACTCCCGGAAAACGTTCGCCGTAACGTTTGCGCTCGATCGACCGCGCTTCCCCGATGGCGATGGACGTCGAGTACGAGGAGTACAGCACGACATCCTCGTCGAAGCACCACGGGTGGAAACTCGAGGTGAGCCGAAGGCATCGAGAAACGAGCGAGATGGAAACGCTGGAGTCGAGAATCGCGGAGGAATACGCGAAGATCGACCATGGAATCAGCGTCGGCGACCTCACCGCGCCGCGCGCCGCTCGACTCGTCGCGGAGATGGACCGATCGAAACGACTGATCAGTCCGAACGGCGAAATCGACACACATCGACACACATACATCACCTACCCCGACCGCGAAGGTCTATGCGGCGCTCTGCCGAGCCTCGCTTCGTCCGCGCTCGAACCGAACGACGCCGTCGAACGCGAGCGCGCGGCGTTTCCCGACGGCGTCCCCGGGGACGCGAAAGAAGTAAATGACGCAAAAGACGCTCCTCCCTTCGGCGCTTCTCCCGTATCGGCGCTTCTCGAGACACACCACACACCAGACACGGTGTCGTCGGTCTCGTTTTTCGAAAAACGAAAAAGCCTCGCGTCGCGTCTGGCGGATGCCATGCCGCTCGTTCGTAGAAACGACGCGAACGTAAAAAACGACGCGATTGGCGATAGATCGCGAGCCATCGACGATTCGCGAGCCGTCGCGAGCCATCTCGTCGCCTCCGGCGAACGCCGCGCCGATGGCTCGGCGCGCGCCTCCGTCTCCGCCGCGGAGACGAAGGTTCGTGAACTATTTGCCCATACGCGCCGCCCCGATCGGCTCGTGGAGTACGACTTCTCGATCGGCGTCGACCGCGCGCGCGAGCTGACTGATGCCGAGCTGCACGAGCGCGCGGGCGCGGTGAATCGCGACGGGGAGGTGGCCGAGACGGCGTTCCGCGACTTGAACCGAGTCGACTAGAACGACGCGGAGTGTATACGTCGCGCGTCGCGTACGGGAGACGACGCGTCGCGGACGTATACTTGTAATAGATGGTCAGTCTGGTAAAAAGGCGCTTGTCGCGGAGTGTATACGCGTCGTCGCGTCAGTCGTCGCCCGCCGGAAGGGGCGGGCGCCAGAGATGCGAGCCCGGCGCGGCGTCCCTGTGCGCGCTCGGCGGCCGAGGCGGCGGCGACGGCGGTTCCGGGTTCGCGGGCGCCAGCATCCCTAAACCCGGGAGAGGGTCGTCGTCTCCGCCGACGTCGCCGACGCCCTCTTCCCACGCCTCGGGGAACGCCCCGAGGCGTGCATCATCGGATGATGATTCGCCTTCCGAGCCGAACCCGGCGCCGTGCCTCCTCGTGCCCCCGCGCGTTCGGAGGTTCGTTCTGCGCTCCAGCGCCCCGACCGGATCGTGCCGCGCGTGCGCGGCGACGAACCCGGCGAGGTCCGCCCTCTGGACGTGCGGACGCACCGCCGCGTGCACGCGACCGGACACGGCCAAGTCGAGGCCGCCGTGCGTCGCGCCCTCGCGCCCCCACGCGAGCCACGCGAGAGTGAGCAGCGCCGACACCAGCAAGCACCGCTTCGCGCCGCACGCGCCACCCGGCCGGCGCGCGGGCCGCGCGCTCGCCGCCATCGCGCGGCGGCGGCGCACGCGCGCGGGTGCCGAGGCGCCGTGTGCTCGCGCCGGGCTGACGCGGCGTCAGTCCGGCTGGCGCAGTTAACATCGACCGCGCGCGCGAAATCAACAAAAGAGACTTGCGGAACTCGCGACTCGGATCCGCGGATGTGAGATTCAAACTCTCTGGACCCGCCGATGCATCAGACGTCGCCACCTAGGTGCGGTGCCTTCGAAACTCTCGGCGTTGCCTTCGTCGCCGAAGCGCTTCGCCGCTCCGTTCTCGGCCCGGACGACGCGCGCCCCGCACACGAAGGCGCGCGAGGACGACGCATTTTCGGCGCGCGCGGGCGGACGCGAGCGATCTCGATCGAGTCGGCGTTCTCGGCGCACGCGCGCTTTCTCGGTCCGCGCCCCCACGCGCTCGCCATCGGTGAGGCTCGGCGAGACCGAGCGACGCGTCTTCGTTTGCGACGGGCACGCGTGAGGCGTCGGGGAGGATGTCCGCAGACGGGGCCACCACCGGAGAGGGGGACGTCCGAACGCTTTGGATCGGGGACCTGGTAAGGATACCGTAGGCGCGGTCTCCCTCGGCGGCGACCGCGGGCGCGTCCGCGTTCCGCGCGTCTCTCCTGCCCCTTCGCACGCGAAACTCCAAACGCGCGTGGAAGACGTCGACGCGACGATATTTCTCTCGAAGCCTTCGACATCGACACGCAGGCTCGACGCGCTCGGATCGAGGCGCGCGCGTTCCTTGGCGCGCGCGCGCGCGTCTCGATCGACTCGACGCGCCTTCGCGCGCCATCGCGCCCGGCCGCGAATGCCCGCCCGCGCTCACTCCCCTTCCCACGCATCGAACCAACAACAGGGTTACTGGGTGACGGAGACGTACCTGCTGTCGTGTTTCGCGCATTTCGGTGCGTGGTTTCGTTTTCCCGCAATCCACCGTCCGTGACTCGAGAAACGTCTCCGACACGCGCGTGACGTCGACGGTTTTTTTTTTTTTTTTTTCAGGGCAGTCATCGCGAGCGTGCCGTTTTTTCGAGCCAAACGACGGTTCGGCAGATGCGCGAGCAATTACCGATTATTTTGGGTTCATCATCTCATCGCCTCGCCGAAACTCACGACGCGCGGAGTAACGACGCTTTCGTCGTCTCGAGACGACGTTCTTCACTGTATTGACGAATCGTGAATACTAACTACCGTCGATTCAAAAACCAAAAACCGAACGACGCAGCTCCTTCCGTGGTGTCCGCGAAGATCATCCGCAACAAGCACACCGGGTACGGCGAAGGGTACGGATTCGTCGAGTTTTCCGATCGCGCGACGGCGGAGCGCGCGCTGCGCTCGACCAACGGCGCGCCGATGCCCGGCGCGAACGGCCGCGGGTTCCGCCTGAACTGGGCCAGCTTTGGCGTGGGCGCGGCGTCTCGGAACGGTCTCGGAACGACGTTCAAACGTCTCGGAACGACGTTTGAACGACACCGACATTCGGTCGGAACGCGCGACCGAACGAACGCGTCCGCGCGTCGCGCGAGCGACGGTCCGCGTTCGAACGCGGACGCGACGCTCCCTCCGACGTCTCTCGAGACGTCTTCTCCGGAAGCGTCTCGGCGCGACGCGTCTGATGAGACGGGCGGACTCGGAGGCGTCTCGGCCGTGTCAGACGCGTTCATTCCGCGCCAAACAAACCAACCCAAACAACCCAAACCTTTTTCTGAGGAGCACAGCGCGTTCGTGGGCGATTTGCCTCCCGAGGTGAACGACTTCGCGCTGCAGGAGACGTTCTCTGTGCGGTACGAGTCGGTGCGTAACGCGCGCGTCGTCACCGACCCGCGCACGGGGCGAAGCAAAGGGTTCGGGTTCGTGCGGTTCGCGGACGAGCGCGAGCGCGACGCCGCGCTCGTGGAGATGCACGGCGCTCCGTGCGGGTCCCGCGCGATGCGGCTCTCGCTCGCCGTGCCGCGGAAACGACAGCAACAACAGGCGCTTACTGATGGTAGTGTTTCCGGGTCCGCGAGTCCCGCGCGCGGGCTCTCGACGCCGAACGGCGGGTCACCCGAGCGCGGCGGCGAGACGACGGAGGGAGGAACGAGTACGCGCGAGTACGAGTACGCGCGGACCGCTTCTTTTGACGCCCTCTCGGCCGCCGGCGTCCGCCCTCTCGGCGGCGCGCCGGCGACGGTGTTCGTGGGCGGCCTCGACCCGAGCGTGCGCGAGTCGGACCTGTGTTCTCTCTTTGAAAAAATGGGCGCGCTGGTGTACGTGAAGATCCCAAAAGGCAGAGGGTGCGGGTTCGTGCAGTTCGAGGCGCGCGCGAGCGCGGAGGCGGCAATCGCCGCGCTGAACGGCGCGCGCGTCGGCGCCGCCGGGAGCAAGATGCGCCTCTCGTGGGTGCGCGCCAACAACCCACACACGAACGCGCGCGGACAGACACCGCGCGGCTTTCCGGGACCCTTAACCCGACCCGCGAACGAAGGCGTAGTACAAAACCCTCTGTACTACGCCGACGAGGGCGCGTACTTCGCCGCCGCGTATCATCCCGGGATGCCGGGGATGATGCCCGGGATGGGGATGGAATCCTACGCGCCGGGAAGCTATTACTTCCCGGCGCCGGGGGGCGGGTGGATGGCGCCCGGCGGGGGTTGGGTCCCGGCGTTGCCCGCCGAGCTCCAGGGCGCGTACGGGCAAAACGTCGGAAGCGCGGTTCCGCGCGGTTCCGGGGGCTTCCATCCGCCCGCGTTCGCCTCGGGACCCGAAGATTTGTACGCGTTCGCGCAGCAGCAGTACTTCGCGGCGCAGCGGCGCGCGCCGTTCGAGCGGGCGGCCGAGTTTCAGACTGACCCCCGTACGGCGGCTGCGGCGCCCGCGGGCGCGCGCGCGGGTCCCGCGCCGCCGCCGACGCCTCCGGGCGCGAAGAAGGTGGCCTCCGGGGGAGGCGCGGCGGCGTGAGACGAGAATATACGCGCGTACGGTAACGAAAGAGACGGGCGGATACTGTTTTCTTTTCGCGCGACGCGATACGTAGTGTTCGTCGCAATGACACACCATACTCCCTTCTATTACCGTACGCGTCGCGTTTTTTCTTTTTCGAAAAGCTTTTCGTGAGGCGCTTCTCGTAGAGTCGACTCTCGTATGTCGAGGGTGCCAAGAACGAGGTATAGCAAAACGCGCCCGCACGACGACGAGAATGTCCAAATTTCGGTGCCACGTCGGACGAGTTTGCGACATTTTCTGAATACGCGTTCTTCGCAAAAAAATTACATCTCCAGAACGCACATCGCGTGACTGTTTGCTCATACGATTTTCGGAAATTTAATTTAAACCCTCGTTAGACCGTGCTTTCCTTCCCTGACTCGCGCGAGTCTGACTCGGAAAAAACGCCGGCGTTCTTCATATCTATCAAGATACACCTACGCATGTCGAACAAAAACAGGCGAAAAACACATGAAGCGTAGTCTCGAAAAAACCCATTCGGTAGCTACTGTCGTGTTGTTAAAAGATACTAGTTTCAATCATTCAAACGATTAACTAAGTGGTCCGGGACACGCACACGCACACGCACCGCACCGACTAGTTCGTCGCCATGGTGAACAAGTGGATCGAAAAGATCATCCCGGAGAACTTTTACGACACCAAGGTGCGTCCGTGGCTTTCGTTCTCGTAGCGCCCTCCTCCTGCCTCCTTCGGAAAACCTTCGGAAAACCTTCGGAAAACCCGAACGACTGACCCGTCCTCCCCGCCTCGCTCGTAGTTCACATGCAGCCCCATCGCGCCGAATAGCGTGTTGTATCCGTGGACCATCATCGTCAACGCGGTTTGGTTCCTCTCCTTCGGCGGGTTCGTGTGGTGGTACTCCGATCCCAGCATGTACATCACGCAATCCGTGATCCAGAAGGAGTTTGAAAAAGAAGGGTTCAGGTGTGATCCCCTGAACTACGACGAGTTCTACGACTCCGCCCTCGGATACGACGAGTGCCTCTTCAAAGTGCGGGCGCCGACTATTGATAACGTAATCTTGACCGGCAACGAGTACTCTTTCGTTCCGTTCGACCCGAGGTTGGTGAGGCAGCGAGACGGAACCGGCGTTGTCAAGTCCATTTACAACCCGGTCGGCGGCGGGACGTCCAAGAAAGTTCTCGCTGAAAAGGAGGCTCAACGGCTAGCTGACGAGGAAGCCGCATTTGCTGACTTTGCTGAGTCAGGAGGGATGGGTTTCGGTGCTATCGATGATTTTTCCTATGATCCGAATGATCCTTATGCGTCTTTCGGCGATAATTTCAATCCTGACACTGGTGGATACGATCTTGGTCCTGATCCTGGTGATCCTGGCGGGGGTTTTGGCGAGGAACCTGGCGGGGAATTTGGCGGGGAGCCTGCCGGGGAGCCTGCCGGGGATCTTGGCGGGGAGCCTGCCGGGGAGCCTGCCGGGGATCTTGGCGGGGAGCCTGCCGCGGATCCTGCCGGGGACGACTCTTTTGGCGCGGAGGTTCCTGCCGGGGACGACTCTTCTGGTCTCGGGGATTTAGGGGGGGGTTTCAGACGGAGAAGGCTTCTTCAGGACGACGACGCCGAGTACGAAGGGCTCGCCGACTTGAGCGGATGCAACTGTAACATGGTTGTCACTTACGAGGAGGCTGACGGCGACGATTACAAAGAAAAAAATAAGGAACTCAAGTTTGAAAATGTTGCGACCGACGTGACGGGTTGCTACCCCGCCGACGGCTCTCCCGGAGATGAGTGCACCATGGGCAAAGCTAAGGCGGTCTTGATGTTCAGGCAGTTCTTGTCCGTCAACGATCCGTGCGAGTTCGTGAAACGAAGCTCGCCGTTTCAGTGCGTCAGGGAAGAAGCGTCGCCGCTCACGCAGCGCTTGTCTTTGGCGTACGCTAACTCCGGACTCTTGTACGGCGTCTTGTGCGCCATGGCCGTGAATTACATGTACGCCACCAAGAAGGTGACTCTCGAAACCGTGGACATCGAGCAACTTCAAAAGTTGGCGTCCATGAACAAAGTTTCCGCGGAGGAAACACCCGCGAAGTGAACGAATCACGTCGCGTGTATTTGTATTGTAAATAGTACGCGACGCGGCGGCGACGAGACGAGGGTCGCGAGACGGACGCGGGGGAGGGATAATTCGCGTCGCCGCCGCCGCGAAAGGCTCGAGAAAGAAGCGATGAGGGGTGTCGCGCCCGTTTTACGCGCAGGGCACCGGGTTCGCGAGCGAAGGTCTCTATCGTTTGTTGTATTGACCGTTTTTTTAATAACAACAAACGCGAGACGAACGCGCTCCGACGCCTCCGGGCGCGAAGAAGGTGGCCGCCGCGCGAAGCGCGGCGGCGCGAGACGAGAAAGTACGCGCGTACGGCGCGCGTAGCGAAAGTGACGGGCGGATACGTCTACTGTTTTCTTTTCGCGCGACGCGTACGACGGTACGAGTAGTGTTCGTCGCAATGACACACCGTACGGTACTCTCCCTTCTGTTACCGTACGCGTCGCGTTTTTTCTTTTTTGTCTTTTTCGAAAAGCTCGAAAGCTTTTCGCGACGAAAGCGCTTCGAGGCATATACGAGAGTCGACTCTCGTACCTCGTACGGCGCGCCTCTCGTACCTCTCGTCGGCGCCGCGCGCTTCGCGCTTCGCGACGCCCCGCTCGTTTTGTTTCTGTATGAGTATTTAGTCCTCAGATGCTCCCCGCGCTGCCCACCTGCTGCACGACGTACGCGGTCGTGGCGAGCACCCCGACAAGCACGAGCGCGAGGAAGGGCTTCGCCACCACCTCCGCGGGTTGCTCTTCGGCGGTTTCGACGTACCCCTTGTCCAGGTACTCGCCTTTCGCGAAGACGTTTTCGCCGAAGAACCCGCCTTTCGTGCCGCCCACCTTGCGCTGCAACGCGCCGTACTGCTCGCGGGACATCGTGTCCCCCTTGCCCATGCGCTTGGCCTGCGCCAGCAAACCGCGGTCCGCCTCGATGTCCTCCTCGAAGTTCACCGCGGAGAGCGCGTTGAACACGAACAGACTCAATCCGCCCTTCTCCTTCGCCTCGAACTTCTTCTTGGTCATCTCGCGTTGTTTCTTGACGCGCGCGTACGCGTCCGACATGGACTCCTGGTACACGTACTCCACGTCCCTCACGTTCTCTCGTTGCGCAGGGGGGGCGCCACCCGCGCTCTTCTTGCCGAAGAGCTTCGCCAGCCCCTTGGGCTCGGGGGGGGGCGGGGGAGGAGGCGCGGGGGGCTCCTTCTTCCAGAACGCGCGGGTGGTGACGGAACGCGTCGGCGACCGCGCGGAGGCGCGCTTGGCGCGCTCGGCGAGCGCGTCGCGCTGCGCGCCGAGCGCGTGGCCGGCGGAGAGGGAGGCGTGCGCGGACATTGGGTGATGCGAGGGCGAGGCGGCGACGGCGACGCGCTGCGAGGCGAACGCGGGACGCGCGTGGTCTTGAGGAATGGCGACGGAACGTGCCGACGTTCGCCGTTTCTTCGACCGCGCTGGGCCCGACGTTTCACGAGTGCGCTGTTTGCTGAATCGTACGACTGAATGCGCGTCCTTCGGCGCGTTCGCGCGATCGGCGGACGCGCGTTCGCTCCTGATTGGCCAGAGCGGAAACGCCGAAACCAAGCGGCCTCAAATTCACGCGCGCGTGGCGCTTGAGGTCCATTCACCGACGCGCGCATCGCATCGCCCGTCCGTCCCTGTTGGTACCATGGCCTTCGCCGTCTCCGCCTCCGCCGTCGGGCGCGTCGCCTTCCTCGGCACCAACTCCAGCCTCCGCGCGTCCACGCCCTCCGGCCCTCGCTCGACCGGCCGCGGCGGCGTCGTGACCACGCAGGCCTTCTTCAACTTCGGCGGCGTCAAGCAGCCCGCGGGCGTGGCGATGGTGTGCCGCGACTGCGGGTACGTGTACCGCGGCATGGACTTCAACGACCTGCCCAAGGACTACAAGTGCCCGCCGTGCGGCTCGGGGAAGAACGCGTTCCGCCCGGAGAAGAAGGCGGACTTCGTGAAGGACGGGTTCAACGCGCCCGGCGCGCGCGCGGCGAAGCGCGAGAACCAAGCGGCGTTCCGCGCGAAGCGCGCCGCGGCGAGGAAGAAGGCGGAGATGGAGGCGAAGAAGAGGCGCTGAGAGGCGCGTCCGCCTTACGAGCGCGCGCGCGACGGGCGGCGCGGGGCGACGCGCCGCGAGGCGAGATGAAGCGCCGCGAGACGCGCGGCCGCGTCGGGAAGCGCTTCGGTCGGGCCGCGCGCGATCGCGGGTCGTGGTGGCGTGAAGCATCAACACGGATAAAGAAACCATCACGTCGTCCGTTTCGCGTGACTCCGGCGGAGAAACCGATCGCCAGTTAATACGTAGAGGAGCGCGACGACCAATACGAGTACTATTACGACTCGAAAGCGCGTTTCGCGTCGTTCATCCATCAATCGCGCGACCCGCCCGCCTCGTACGGACATACTGAGACAGGAACCTACCACCGAACCTACGTCACGCTTACAGAAAACCCGCATCGCCGCGCCGCGTTTTCCACGCGCCGCGCCGTGCGCCGCTCGCCCGCGTTCAAACAGAGACGAAGCAGGCATTTAAACAAACGCTCGGTTTCGGTTCGCCGCGCGTCGCTCGCGCGAGAGTCGGCGAGAGTCGAGCCGAGGACGTCGGCGAGCGCCGCGCCCGCGCGGAGCGCCGCCGCCGCGCCCACGCACCCTACCGATTCTTCCGACGTGACGGTGAGAAGCATGTCGCGCGTAGAGCGCGCCACGGCGACACCCATCGCGTCAAAGTCTTCTTTCTTTTCTCGATCGATCGTCGCGTCGTGATTCGTCGCGATTCTCGAGCGTTCGAGCGTCGGAGCGTCGGCTCCGATGGCGAACGAGCCGAGTTCGCCGAGTTTCCCGTCGGCTTTTGCGCCGCGCGCGTCGAGGAGGCGCCGGAAGAAACTCGGCGCCGCGTCCTCCGCGGCCCTCTGCGTGTGCGGGCTCTCGGGGAAGGCAGCCATGCGCGGCGCCCAATGCTTCGCCGGGTCGAAAAACGCGGACGCGAACGCGTCCCAGGCAGCCGTCGCGTCCGTCTGAGACGCGACGAGGCGCGCGAAAGCCGCCGCCGCGTCCGCCGCGTCGTCCCACTCGCGCGCCGAGAGACGGCACGTTTTTTCGGGACTTTCGTTTCGCGCGCGGAGAGGATCGGCGCGCCGGGGCGGCGCGTGGAACAGCGACGCGACGAGCGCATCCGCCAAACCCGTGACCGCGGCGACGTCGTCATCGTCGTCGTCGGAAACCCGCGTCGTTCCGTCGAGTTTTCGTTCCGTCGAATCGTTCCGATCCTCCGCGACCGAACCCGTCGTCGCCGCGAGCGCGACGCGCAGCGCACTCGCGGCGCGGCGCGCGGATAAAGAGAGACTGGATACTCGTACGCGCGTTTCGTCGTCCGCGTCGCCGCCGCGCGCCGCGTTCGCCGCTTTCGCGTTCGCCGCCGCGACCAGCGCGGCGGTCGCCGCGGAGACGCGCGACGAGCGTGACGTCGCGCTCGCGGCGGCCGTAGAAACGTCGCCGAGCTTCTTTTTGGCGGCGCGCGCCTCGGCGAGCGCCGCGCGGAGCTTGGCGCGCGCCGCCGACTGAACGCGCGCGTGGATCTCGAACGGGAGCGTGCGGCGCACGCGGTCGGCGGCGGCCAGCCTCGCGGCGTCCGCCGCCGCCGCGGCGGCCGCGGAAGGCACCCGAGCCGACGCCAAGCCCGAGGCGGGCCCCGCGGGCGGCCCCGCGGGCGGCCCCGCGTCCGCCGCGGGCGCGTCCCGCATCTTCCGCGTCCGCCCCGGGACGAGCAGGGCCTCCGTCGCCGCCGCCGCGCGGCGCGCGGCGTCCTCCGCGGCGCGTCTCGACGCGGGCGCCAGCGCGTCCCTGGCGGCGGCAATCGCCGCGCGCTCCACCGCGTCCTCCAGCGCCGGAGACCACGCGTCGTCCGGAGCGCACCCGGGAGGCGCGGCGGACGCCGCCGACGCCGCCGCCGCCGCGACGGCGGCGTCGAATCCGGTGGCGGCTTCGTCGGCGGCGACGGCGGAGACGGCGTCCGCCGCGGCGAGCGCGGCGGCGTCCGCGACGAACTCCACCACGCGACGCGCGGTGGGATACCGAGCCAGGAACGCGCGCTGCAACGCGCGTTCCGTCTTTTCCGCGGAAAAGGCGGACTTTTGTTTCTTTTCTTTCGAACCGATCGACGCGCGAGTCTCACCGACGCGAGTCTCAGACGGAATCCCGGACTCCCGCGCGCGCGGCGCCGCCGGCGCGTCGGGGCGCGCGCGCGCCGTACGGGAGTCAGTCATGACCTCCGCCGCGTCGACGCGCGACGCGACGACGCGGCGGGGAGCCGCCGCGCTGCCCGCGTTGGGGGTGGCAGGAGGTGTAGACCCCATAGACCCCATAGACCCCATAGACCCCGCGCCCGGCGTGGAGGGCGCGGAGACAGCCGGTGGCTCGCTTTTCAAAACGACGGGCGTCTCGCGTCGTTCGCGAGACGCGCCGGGCTCCGCGCCGGAGCTCGCCCGCCCCGGCGAAAGCTCCGTCGGGAAAAGCGTCGCGGCGGGTTCGGCGGCGGCGCGATGCCCGAGCGCGCCTCCGTCCTTCTGGGCGCTCACCGCCGCGCGCTCCGCCGCCGCCGCGCGCTCCGCCGCCGCCGCGCGCGCCAGCCGCGCGGCGGCGGCGTCCACGCCGGGGCACGCCCACTCGAGGTACCGCCGGTCCACCGGGACGAACGCGCCGGAGCTCTCCGCCGCGAAGGCTGGCGTCTCGTCCGGACTGCGAATTTCCCGCGGGGACCCGCGGTACGTGTACCGGCGCGGGTCGCGCCGCGTCGGAGGCAGCCCCGGGAGCGCCGCGAGCGGCGGCAGCGCGAGGCCCGAGCGAAGGCTGGCGTTCGCGGCGGCGCTCGCGCGTTCGTTCCGGAAGTCGCTCGAAAAGCACGTTCCGACGAAAACGGCGCGCGCCGCCGGGGTGGTGGGCGCGGCGACGGCGAGGCCGTCGGCCAAAACCGCGCGCAGCGCCATCTGCGGCGCGCCGAACGTCGCGTGCGTCGGCGCTAATTCGGGACTGAGCCGCAGCGCGCGGAGAACCGAGAGCGCGCGCAGGTGGCACGGCGCCGTCGCCGCCTCGGCGTCCCACGGCAGGAACCGGTAGAAGGCCAGGACCCACGGGGCGGTCAGCGGCAGCCCGCCCCGCGCCGCGGACTTCGCGAGCGCCGTCGCGGGGTCGATCCCCGGGGGGGGCGCGAGCGCCGCGGCGGAAGTGGCGCCGGCGCCAGCGGCGCCGCTGCCGAAGTGCAGCACACCCAGCACGCCGGCGACGGCGCGCGCGGCGAGCGCGCGCTCGGTGACCCCCCCCCCTCCCGACGTGAACGCGGCGCTGGTTTTCGTACGGGTATCCAGTCTCGTCCTCTTCCCGCGTCCCTTCCCGCGCGTCCTCCGCTCCGGGGGGGACGGCACGACCCCCCCGGGCGAGAGCGTCAGCGGCGCGAACGACGCCGAGTCGCCGCCGCTCTCGTCCCGATCTTCCCGATGTTCCAGTCGCGAAGATTCGGTCGCGGAACAGGAACCGCGCGTCTCCCCCTCCGAGTCCGAGCCGTCCCCGGAGTCGTCCCCGGAGTCGTCGTCGGCACTTTCGTCCGACGCCCCGACGCGGGCGGCGTCGGGGTCGAGCGCGTGGAGCGCGGCGACGAGCGCGCGCTGCAGCGCCTGCGCCAGCCGGTGCGAGTCGAGCGATTCGATCAAGCGCACGAACGGCCTCTGCGCGTTCGGGAACAGACACGCGAACGAGGACGAGACTGGATACCCGTACGACGCGAGGTGTTTCTTCGACGACGGATGCGCTTCGGCGGCGCCTCCGGGACGCGGAGACGCGGAGACGCTCTCTCTGTGAGTCTCTCTGTGAGTACGTATACTCTCCCGAGACTGTGAGCCTGTGAGCCTGTCGTGCAGCTTGGAAAGCCTCGCCGGCGCCACCGCCGCGCCGAGCTCCTCGTCCGCCTCCCCCGCCGCCGCCGCGCGCGCCAGGCGCGAGACGAAGAGCTCCGCGAACCAGCGCGTGTTTTCGGGGAGCACGCCGTCAAGCAAGTCGTACGCTTTTTCCCGAACCCCGAACCCGCGCGCCGCGCCGTCGTGAGGCCCGCCGCCGCGCGCGCCGCGGCCGCCGCGCGCGCCGCCGCCGGCGGCGGCGGCGTGGCGGTGCGGCCGGTCAGCCGCGAGATGGTCCCTGGGCATCGACCCCGCGCCGCCTCCGTCCGCGGCGAGCGCGCGCAGCCGCGCGTACAGCGCGTCGCGACTTTTTTCCCGGTTCCGGTACGCCTTCTCGGTGTTCGCCGCGCCGCCGAACCCGCCGGCGCCCGCCACGCCGCCCCCCCCGCGGGGGGGCGCGGGCCCCGCGGCGTCGATCGCGTCCATCGAGCGCGCGCCCGCGAACGCCGCGTCCCCGAGACGGTCCGAGACGGATATCGAGCCCGCGAGGAGCCCGCCGAAGAGCGAAGAGCCCGGGGAGCCCCGAACGCCGAACGTCTCCCCGGCGCCTCGCCCGTCGGCGCCGCGCGGATCCGACGTCGGATCCGCCGCGCTCGAGAGGAGCTCGCGCCGGCGCGCCTCGCCGAGCTCGCGCGCGAGCGAGGCGTGCAGCGCCGGCGCGTGGCGGCGCAGCGCCGCGGACGCGCAGAGCGCGCCGAGCGCGCGCTCGCCCGCGGCGTGCGGCGCGCGGCCGCTCCGCGAGAGCGCGAGCGCGGCGTACCGCCGCGCCGCCGCGCCCGAGGCGACGACGACCGAGTACGTCTCCGAACTACTGCGCAGTGTGTCTCCGAACTCGTCTCCGAACTCATCCGCGACGACGTCGATCGGCGCGGCGAGCGCGTCGCACAGGAACGCCACCTCCGGGGCGAGGTCGGGTACGATGCCGTGGCGAATCACGGCTGCGTGGAACGTGGCGAGCGCGACGAGCGGAGGCGATAACTCGAAGCTCGCGAAGCTCGACCGCCTCGTTTCCGCTCGACCGTCGCTTTTCGTCGCCTCCCGAAGACGGGTCGCGACGTCCGCCTCCGCCGCCGCCTCCGCCTCGGCGTCCGCGGAGGACGCCGGGAACAGAGAGCTCCCGACGAGAGCGCCCGCGCCGGCCCCGAAGAAAACGCCGGTCGAACCGTTCTTTTCGGCGCCGGGAGACGCCGAAAAGTCGACCCGACGCAGCGGCGGCGCCGCGACCGCGCTCCCCGGCGTCACCGGATTTTCGCCCTCGCCGCGCGCCGCCGCCGCCGCGCGCCTGGGCGTGCCTATCTGCTCATAGGCGGTCGACGTCGTCGCAGTTTCGACCTCCGCGGCGCCGAGACCGCGCTCCGAGTCCTCCTCCGCGAGTCCTCCTCCGGGGCCTTCGCGCGCTCCCGGCGCGAGAGAAGCAAACGTGGACGTCGGCTGGATGCGTTTCGGGGCTTTCGTCCGAGGCGGACGAACGGACGGACGCGAGGGAAGCGCGGGGAACGCGGGAAGAGGACGAGACTGGATACCCGTACGAGGGAAACGTGAGTCCTCCTCCGCGCGCGCGTTCGCGTTCAAACGCGGTTCGCCGCCGTACCCGTTCGCGCCGGTCGCGTCGTCCAGCCGTCGCCGAGCGCCGCCCAGGCTCGGGAACTGCGACTCGTCCGCGATATCCGCGACGTCGCCACCACCGGGGCTCGAACCCTCGACCCCGCGCGGAAATGAAGGAGAAGCGCCGCGTGGCGTACCCGAGGGTCCGCGCGCGGAGAAAGCCGCGCCGGGGCCGTCCGAGCGCGCGACCGCGCGAGTTTGTCCCGCCGCCGCCAGAGCTTTCGCGGACGAGGCGCGGAGCACGCCCGCGCACGCCGCGCGCGCCGTGTGAAGCACCGCCGCGGCGAACGCGCCGCGCGTGGCGAAGCCGGCGGCGGTCACCGCCGAGGGCGGCTCTGAGGGTGGCTCGGCGCTCTTCTTTCTGGCGTCGCCGAGTTGTTCGTCGCCGGGCGGGATCCCGGCTCGGAGCCACGCGACGATGTGCTCCAGCACGGACGGACGCTCGGACGCGTCCTG
>Ga0181561_10001513_pt1 | contig 20631 bp, 13 predicted proteins | sample 011ome_19_FD_133760 | JGI IMG/M metagenome (GOLD analysis project Ga0181561, IMG submission 133760) | Coastal salt marsh microbial communities from the Groves Creek Marsh, Skidaway Island, Georgia - 011510BT metaG (megahit assembly) | ecosystem: Environmental > Aquatic > Marine > Intertidal... | reverse complement strand
GACGACGACGACGACGCGTCGGACTCCGACTCCGACTCCGACTCCGACTCCGACTCCGGCTCCGGCTCTGACTCCGAGGAGGAGGACGTTCCCGCAAAGAAGCACGCTGTCGCGCCCGCCTCGCAGAAGAAGCGCCCCGCGGAGAAGCCGTCCGCGACGCCCACTCCGTCGAAGAGGTCGAAACCTGACCTGCTTCCCGTGACCCCGACGACGGCGACGAAGAAGAGCTTCGACGAATACGCGGATGAGATTGCGGCGTTTCTGGCGAAGCACCCCAAGACAAACATGGCGGCGCTCGGCGGGAGGGTGAGAAAACCCAAGAACATGATGATGAAGGTGAAGGAGTTCCTGGTCATGCACAAGGACCGGTTCGTCATCGAAGGGGCGTCGGTGAGCAACCGCGAGTGACGGTTTTTCGGTGAGCATAGGCTACGTCGCGTGGACCGTTTGATGGATTATGTACGTCGAATATCGTCCCCGTTCGCGCGCGGCTCGTGTTGACTGCTCTGCTCGCCTCTCGGCGTGATTTTTTGGAAAGCCGAAATCACGTCAGAGCTCGCGGCGCGCGCGCCGTGCGGTCTCCGCGCGACATGTCGGACGCGCGACGCGACGCACACCAAGTCGCCTCGCCGAGCGGCGACCAGGCGGCGGTGAACAAGCGCGCGTTCAGGGAGAAGTTCAGGAAGAAGAGCCGGCGGAACAAAGAGGCGCGAAAGTTCGTGGTCGGATTCGGGGAGGGGCCGGGCGATGCTGAGTTCGCGGAAGACGCGGACGAGAGCTTCCACGCGCCGAGCGCGTGCGGCATCCTGCTCCTCGTCCTCCTGCCGCTTCTCGCCTCGGCGCTGCTCACCGCGTTCCGCGCGCGAGACGTGCCGTGAGAGGGCGCGGGACGCGCGTGCTGGCCCACGCGTGTGTACAATATAAACTGGAATCCCGCATCTTTCGGCGCGCGCGCAGTCGGACCGCGTTCGCGACTTCACTCGCCCTCGCCCTTCGTTTCCCCCGCGTCCGCCGGTTTCGGCGGCGAGCCCTCCGGCGAGGCCCCGCTCACCGGCGAGTCCCCGGCGTCGCGCGGCTCGAGGTCGTCGTCCGCCCCCGCCTCCGTCTCCGGCGCCGTCGCCGCGCCGGACGCCGCCGAGCCTTCGCGCTCCGGCTCGCCGGAGATTTTCCCGGGCTCCATCGCCGTTTTCGGCGCCGCCGGCTCGGCTTCGAGCACGCCGGCGACGCCCACCTTCAGGCGCTCGATCTTCTCCAGCTGCTCGCGCTCGCGCGCCGCGTACGCCGCCTCGCGCGCCTCCGCCGCCTCGCGGTACGCGGCGGTCTCGTCGCGCAGGTGCGACATCTCCGACTTAGCGACGTTTTTGCGCCACGCCGCGTCCATCTCGGCGAGCTGCTTCTCGCGCTCGAGCACCAGCTTGCCCATGAGCTCGTCGTGGCGCTTGCGCGCCTCGCCCTCCTGGTCCAGCGCCTTGTGCGCGAGCTGCTCCTGCAGCGCGCGGTACTTGGCGCGCTCCTCCTCCACGCTCATCTTCTCCGCGGCGGCGAGGCGCTCGGCGTGCGCGATGCGCTGCGCGAGCTCCTGCGCGCGAGACTGCATCTCCGCCTCCAGCTCGGCGTCGCGGCGTCGCTGCCCCTCCACCAGCTGCGCCGCCTTGCGCACGGCGCTCTCTTCCTCGGCGTTGGCCGCCGCCAAAATGCGGTGGCGCTCGGCGGCCGCCGCCTCCAGCGCCGCGCGCCGCCCCGCGCGCTCCGTCTCGCGCATGCGCGCCGCGCGCGCCTCGGCGTCTCGCGCGGCGGCGGCCCACTCCGAGTCGACGGTTTCCTTCCGCGCCCGCGCGGCTTCCTCGAATTGCCTCTTCTCGGCGGCGGCGAGCGTCTCGAGTTCGTTCATCTCCGCCTGCGCCAGCGTCTGGTCGCGCACGCGAGCGGCTTCCACCATCTCGCCGCTCAGCGCGGCTTCCGTCTCGGCGACGATGCGTAACCGCCGCTCCTTCTCCACGAGCGCCGTCTGCGCCTCCTTCTCCCAAGCCTTCCGCAGGAGCATCTCCTTGGCGTTCGCCGTCGCGTCCGCCTCCTGCGCCTGCGCCACCAGCCGCACGCGGCGCGCCGCCTCGTGCGCGCGGCGGGTCGCCGCCTCGTCGTCCTGCGTCTGCCACTCCGCCTCGCGGCGGCGCTCTTCGGCGGAGTCCACGCCCTCGGCGGCCACCACCTCCCGCTTCACGCGGTCCAGCGCGCTGGCGTGCGCGCGCTCCTCCTCGAGCGCCCAGAGCCGCTGCTGCGCCTGGAACTCCAGCGTCCTCAGCTGCTCGTCTTCGCCCTGGCGCCGCATGGTCTTGGCGTGCATCTCGCGCTTCTCGTCAACCTCCTTCTTGAGCTTGAGGAGCTCCGCGTTCCACTCGGACTTCTTGCGCGCCAGCGCGCTGGCGTACGCGGACTCGATCGCCTCCACCTGCTTGAGGCGCTCGAGCCGCTCCTTCTCCTCCCAGCGCCGCATCTCAGCCTTCATGCCCCTCTCCAGGCCCTCCATCTCGCTCTTGCGCGCCTCCTCGATCTCCGCCATGCGCTGCGCCTCCGCCTCCCAGGCCATCTCCATCGCCTGCAGCTCCTCCGTGCGTTTCTGCAGGGACTTGACGGTCTTCTGGCGCGCCAGCAGCGCGTCCTCCTCCGCGCGCAGGCGGTCGCGCTCGCCCGCGGCGTAGTCCACGGCGCGCTTGGGGAAGCCCTCGAACACGGGGTAGGTCATCGCCGCCGGGAGCCCGACGACGGCGCCGCGCTCGAGCGCCTCGAAGCCGGGCCTCGCGTCGCCGGGCGCGTTGGCGCCCACGTCCACGATCTTCGTCGGCTCGAGCGTGGTCATGCCCGCGGGCGAGGACTCCTTCAGCAGGTACGCCTTCTCCAGCAGCCGCTCGAGGCTCGTGCCGGCGTCCCGCGCGAAGAGCTGCTTGATGGCGCTCGATCCCTCCGGCGCGTTCAGGATGGCGTCGCGCCAGATGAGCACGTACGCGGCGGCGAGGTGCGTGAGCATGGCGCGCCCCTGCGTGGCGACGTGGTCGAACAGGCGGAGCCACTCGTCCGCGGTGGTGACGTCGGTGAAGAGCGTCGAGAGCAGCTGCCACGCCGCGCCCTGCAGCCCGCCGGGGACGGACTCCATGCGCTTCGCGACTTGCGGGTCGTGGAACTTGACCACCGCCTCCACCTCGGCGAGGTGCCCGTACGGCGGGTCCGGGAAGAGCTCGAACCACCCCCGGGCGTGGTTGTTGCAGAGGGTCAGGAACGCCTCGAACGCCATAACTTCGTTCGTCTTGAACGCCTTGACGAACGGGAACACCATCCCGGGCACGACGGGCGACTCCGCGAACACGGGCGAGTAGTGCGACAGCGCGCTGCAGATTCTTTGTAAACGCAGCAGCAGCGAGCGGTCGGAGATGGGGAAGCGGTCCGGCAGATCCGCCATCGCCGGGTGAACGCCCTTGGACGCCAGCGTCTCGTACGCCTTCTCGTTGTCGGGAAGGCGCAGCACCTTGCGCCACGTCAGCAGGCGGTACTTCTCCGGGAACTCGCCGTACACCGTCAGCAAATCGCGCAGCTTGTTCACGTCGTCGTCGCTCGCCGCGCGCCGCGCGTCCAGGAACTCGGCGCTCAGCGCCTTCGGCGCGTCGAACCCGGCGGCGACGAAGGCGCTCGCCGGCGGCGCCTTCGCCGTCCCGGGCGTGGGGCCGCGACGGCCTTTCCCGAGCCGCGGCCTGGTGCCGGGCGGGGGCCCGAACCCCGCGGGCGCCTCGATGGGGTCGGGCACGGACCCGCTCGCCGGGATCGCGGGGGGGTGGACCGCGCCCTTCACCTTCGCCGCGTCGTCCAGCGGGATCACCGAGAGCTTCTTGGGGTGGTCGCTCTGCGCCCGCGCGCGCGAGACGTGCACGTCGTACAGGCGCATCGTGCCCTTCGCCGCGAGCACGGCGGCGTACCGCCCGCTGGGCTCGAACGCCAGGCCCTCCGCCATGACCTCCTTGCTGTCCGCGTCGATGACCATGGTGTGCGTCACCAGGCCCCGCATTGGGTCCACCACGCGCACGGCGCCGTCGTCGCACGCCACGGCGACGAAGAGTGCCTCTTCGTCGCCCGCCTCGCCCGCCGCCGGCGCCGCGAGCTCGACGTCGCACGTCGTCTTGACCCCCTCGGGCAGCTCCACGGCGTGCTTCATTTTGCCCTCCGTCAGGTCCCACACGAACAAACACGGCGAGCCCCCCGCGGTGACGACGTACCTGGAGTCCCTGGAGATGGCGATGGACTGGCACAGGGTCGGCCCTTTGGCGGGCGACCGCGCGCCCAAATCGGGCGCCTCCAGTTTTCGCTCGAGGTTCCCGGTGCGCGCGTTCCACACCCACAGGGATTCGTCGTGGAACGCTACCACGGCCTTCTCGCCGTTCGCGCCCGCGAAGCGCGCCTGCACAGCCCCGTATGCGCCGCCCGCGAGGTTCTTCTTGGCGTACGTGCCCGACTTGAGGTCCCAGAGCAACGCGCAGTCGTTGGACGTGGACAACATCAAATCGTTGCTTGGCGAGAGCTCGATGTGCGTCACCCGGCTCCGATGGCCCTTGAGCGTCGCCACCACGGGTTCGCCCTGCTTGTCCATGTCGAAAACCTTGATGACGCCGGTGACGAACCCGGCGAAGACTTCCTTCTCGTTGCAGCACACCGCCGTGCCTTCGTCGCCCTCCCGCGACAGCAGCTGATACCGGTTCTTGCGGATGTGGAACGCGTACACGTTCCCTCGGGTGTCGACGGAGGCGACGGAATCCGCGGAGCGCGTCCACGCCGCGCTCGCGATGTTCGTGCGGTTCACCCCGGAGCGCACGACGGAGATGAGCCCATCGGGCTGCACATCGGGACGCTTTGACCAGATTTGACCTGTCGAGGGATGGAGACGGGGTCAGGTCGACGCTAAGTCGGCGGTCGTGAGGTACCATCGGTAACGGAAACTCGGAATCGCCGAGCGGGAATCTCGGCACGTGACGGAATGTGCGCGGGACGCACCAGCGTCGCCGGTCGGCGTGAGCGTGTACGGTTCCTTCGGCATCGTGCCGTAGGGACGCGCGCGCGGTCGAGGTGCGCGGCACACAGTGCCTTGCGACCCGAGGGACCTGCGGTACCCGGCGCGCGTCTCGGCCGCGACGAGAAAGTCATTCTCGTTCTCGTTCGTTGGCGAAACCAACGCCCAACGGCTCTCTCTGAAACGAAACGAAACGCTCCAGAAAAACGCCCCTCGCCCGCTTTTCGGTGAAAAACGCCCCGCCGCGTTTTCCTGTCCTCCGAGAAGATCAGCGCAGCCCCCAGACGCGATGGCGCCGCCGCGTCTCGCGCGGGTGGCCGCGGCGGACCTGGACGAGGACGAGGCGTGCGCGTTACTGCACGAGCACGGGTGCCTGGTGGTGACCGGCGCAGTTCCGAAAGAGGCGTGCGCGTCCGCGCGCGCGTACGTCGACGCCAGGCTCGCCCTCGCGCTCGCCGAATGCGGGTCGACGTCCACCGCGTCCGCCCCCCCCGGGTACTTCGCCGACACCGAGAAGCACGTGGACGCGGCCGCGTACCACTTCGGGGACGTTTTGTCCCCCCCCCACCGCCGGGACCTGAAACTCCCGCTGGACCCGCCCGTGCGCGCGTGCCTGCGCGCGGCGCTGCGAACGCTGGGCCCGATCCTCGCGAACGTCCTCACGAACGACGCGGAGCTGGTGGAGCTCTCGTCGCTCGTCGCCGATTTCGGCGCCGAGAACCAGCGCCTGCACCCGGACACGCCCGTCACCGCCGCGGGCTTCGGGAGGCACTGCTGTTTGTTGACGGCGTTCGTCGCGCTGCAGGACGTGGACTGCGCGGAGATGGGCGCCACGCAGGTGTGCCCGGGGACGCACTGCGCGGAGGCGCACGCCGCGCTCAACGCGCGCTCGAGGGACGACGAGGCGAGAGAGGCGCTTTTGCGCGCCGCGGGGTTCAGCGCGCCGACGCCGGCGCTGCTCGGCGCGGGCGACGCGCTTTTGATGGACTCGAGGTGCATACACCGGGGCGGCGCGAACGCGGATGCCGAGAAGAGAAGGCGCGCGGTGCTGTACGCGAGCTTCTCCGTGCCGTACAACGCGCCGGGGGGGAGCACGTACTCGCTCCTCGCCGACCTGCGGGACGGCGCGCGCAACCGCATCTCGGGGACGGAAAAGTGGTGCGGATGATGAGAACGCGCGCGTCGGTTTCGTCTCAAACGGCGCGCGCGAGGTTATTACGAGTGGACATACGTAGTGGACTACATAAGTTAGTATAGTTAGGTGTGACCTGTATTACTTTAGTATTAGTAGCTACCTACTATATTAAGCAAGAAGCGTTCTTCACACGTCTCAGCCCAGGAAGTTCCCGGGCGCCCTCCCCCCCGCGATGCGCAGGTTCGCGCCCGACACGTACGAGCTCCGCTCGCCGAGCAGAAAGCACACGCCCTCGGCGATTTCGCTCGGCGCGCCGATGCGCCCGAGCGGGATTTTGGAAAAGTCAAACGTCGGCACGACATCCGCGACGAGCTCGGTGTCCGTCATGCCGGGGGACACCGCGTTGATGCGGATCCCGTGCGCCGCGAGCTCATCCACGGCGCCCGCCTGGAACGAGTTCAGAGCGCCTTTGCTGGCGGCGTACAACAAAGGCCGGCCGATCACCGCGCTGCCGCTGCTGACGTTGACGATGGCGCCGCCCGCGCCGGGCGCGGCGCCGCCGCCCGGCGCTTTTTTGCGCGACATCACGCGGACAGCCTCGCGGCAACACAGCACAGGCCCCACGAGGTTCACGCGCATGATCTGCTCCAGGTCGTCCGCGTCGGCGTCCGCGACGGACTTCGAGCCCTTCGCGCCCATCAAAATGCCGGCGTTGTTCACTAAGCCCTTGACGGTGCCGTACGCGGCGGCGGCGTCAAACATGGCCACGACGTCAGCCTCGACGCCGACGTCCGCCTCGTGCGCCAGGGCGTGCCCGCCGCTCGCGCGGATCTTCTCCACCAGCGCCGCCGCGGCGTCCGCGCTGGACGCGCGGTGGTTCACCACCACAGCCCAACCCTGCTCCGCGAGGAGCTCGCAGCACGCGGCGCCGATCCCTTTGGCGCCCCCGGTCACGACGGCCACGTCGCGATCGGTCGTGGTCGCGGCGGCGGCGGTGGCCACGCGCGCGCGCGAGCGCACCGCGCGGCGGGCGCTGACGCCGCGGCGGGCGGGGTTCGCGCGGGGGGCGTGGACCGACGCGCGGGCACACGTGGCGGACATGTTTCGGGGGCGCACTCTCGCGTCTGGGAGCGCGTCTGGGAGTGCGCGACGAAGCGTCGATGTTCGCCGAGACGTGTCGGAACGAGGGAACCTTTTCTTTTTCTTTTCGGTGCCGAGTTCTTTTTCCTAAATTCCGTACCTACATGGATCACACTTCATCCCCCGCGAGCCTGGCGATGGCCTGCGGGGTCCTGAGCTTCTGCATGACCTTCGGGGGCAGGTTGACGAACATCTCCACGCCGTTTTCCCCCGCCGGCGCGCCGTTGGCGGGGCGGCTGCACTGGATCTGCACGATGTCGTTGAGCTCGGGCGGGAGCGCGAGTTTCGGCGCGCCGCTCCCGAAGTCGAGGCGGTACAGCTTGAGGTAGATGTCCGTCAGGTTGTTGCACCAGACCATGTTCCCCTCCATGAAGCGGTTGATGTCGAAGTCGAACGCGCTGAGACCCGCCTTGAACGTCGCCTCGGTGAGCATCAAGAACTTCGAGCGGCGCATCAGCGCGCGCGTCAAGCCCGGCTTAATCGCGTCGCGCACCTGTTTCACCGTGCGCAGGTTTTCGTCGCCGATTTCGAGGCGCCCCGTGCACACGCCGACGCTGGCGTTGCCGAAGTACATGTCCGGCAGACCTCTCTTCCCGCCGCGCGCGGTGACCACGGTGACGTGTTCCAGCACCGTGCCTTTTCGCAGAAACCCGCCCCCTTCCGGCCCGAGCAGCCGGGCCAACTCCAGCCAGACGTGCGCGGAGAGCGCTTCGTTCTGCGACGCGCCGTCGCCCGCGCGGCGCACGATGCGCGCCAGGTTTTCTTTCGAGACGGGCACCATCAGGCGGTTCCCGGGCGGGAACCGCAGGAAGTCCGGCACAAGCACTCTGCCCGCGACGAGCGCCCTTCCAAGCATCAGCGTTGGGTCCACGCCCTCGAAGCCCTCGCCTTTGAGCATCTCCGTCATCGCGCCCCGGTCCATCTCCGGCGGCGGCGGAAGGAGCGCGCGGTCAAACACCGGCGGTCCCATCGGGTGGTCGCGGCCCTGCGCGCGCTCCGCCCACGCCACGAGGAACTCGATGAAGCCCTGCCCGTCGCTCACCGCGTGCGACATGCAGACGCCCAGCGCGGAGCCGCCGCCTCGCAGCTGCGTCACCTTCGCCGTGAACACGGGCGCGCCGCCGAGCATGATGTCGATCCACGGTTCGTAATCCAGAAACCGCCGCGACGCGTCGGCGTAATCGTCGGGCAGACGCTCGAAGGTCACGTCGCTCGTCACGCATCGCAGCGGACACCCGTCGTTGGTCAGACGCACGCCCTTACTTCGCGCGTCGGGATTCGCGAGGTCCAGGCGACCGGCGAGCAGCGGGTACGCGACCAGCGTCTGCGCCAGCGCGTCCCCCAACGCCTCGACGTCCAGGGTCTTCTCGTAGTAACACACCGCCTGCATCACGAACGGCACCTCGCCGACGTCGTAGCCGCTGAGCGGCAGCAGGGGCGCGGTCTCGAACGGCACACACGGCTGCTCGTTCGGGACGCGCACGGCGATGGAGGAGAGCACGTTCTCTTCGCCGGACGCGCCGTCCATGAACTTGCGCGCGGGGATCATGAGGCCCTTGGCGATGCCGCGCGCCGCGGGGATCTCGATGAGCTTGATGAACGCGCCCGCCGCGCGCACGCGGACAGGACCGCGATGGCGCGTTTCGGGACTTCGCCCGGCCCGGGGCGCGCGCCTCCCCGCGCCGAGGAACGCCCCCGCGGAGGCGACAAAGGACGAGCGCGCCGCGCCGAGCGCCGTCGCGGGCGCCATCGCGGCCGGGAACGCGGGGCGGACGCGTGCGTCAGTCGCAGTGCGCGTCGCAAACGCTCGGCGTCAACTCTCGTGTCGTGCCGACAACTGGCGAGGAGATTTCCTTTCGCGTCGCACTTCGGCACCGAACTGCCGGAGTGCGGCGCGAACGATTTCGACCAAACCCACCGCCGCGATTGTTGTCGGCGGGGCGAAACCGAGAACGCCGACACTCCGCGAGACGCTGCGTGCGTGCCGCGGCATCCTCCTACCGGCGCGATGGAGGCGCCCGAGCCCGATGAGGACCTCGAGGGAACCCCCGACGAGGGTTTCATCTTCGTCCTGGAGAAGGCGACGCTGGAGACCGCCAAAGTGGGCAAGGGCTACCAGATCCTCAACTGCGACGACCACGCGAATTTCCTTCGCCGCCACGGCAAGGACCCCGCGAACTACCGCCCCGACATCGTGCACCAGGAGCTCCTGGCGATCCTGGACAGCCCACTGAACAAGGCTGGTCGGGTCAAGGCCGTGTTCGTGCACACGCAGAAGAACGTGTTGATCCGCATCAGCCCGCACACGCGCATCCCGAGGACGTTCAAGCGCTTCTGCGGGCTCATGGTGCAGCTTCTGCAGAAACTCTCCATCCGCGCGTCCAACGGTCCGGAGAAGCTGTTCAAGGTGGTGAAGGGGCCGGTCACGAAGTACTTCCCCGCGGGCGCGCGGCGGGTGGGCTTCTCGTTCAGCGCGCCCGAGATCAAGGACATGAAAACGTACGTCACCGCGCTTCCGGATGAGGTGAGCGTCGTGTTTACCGTCGGCGCCATGAGCCACGGGAAGATCGAGAGCACGTACACGGACGACTTCATCTCGGTGTCGCAGTACCCGCTCTCGGGGGCGTGCTGCATAAGCAGGATCACGAATTGCCTCGAGAACAAGTACGACATCGTCTAGGCTGTAATACTAATCCTATCGTAAAGGTGAGTGCGACTCGTAAAGAGACCTATACCGACGAAATCACTTCACCACCTTGACGTCCGGCCGCATCATGGCGAGCCCCTTGAGCATGGCGTCCGTCACCGCGGTGAGCGCGTCGTTCCCCGCGAGGCGCAGCTCGCGCAGCGCCGGCGCCGCGCCGCCGGCCAGCGCGGCGACCAGCCGCTGCGCCTCCGCGTCGCGCATGCCGCTGCGCGAGAGGTCCAGCGCGCGCGGCGCGTCCTTGGACGAACACGCCGCCACCGCCGGGAGCACCTCTTCCAGGAAATGCGTCGCTCGGAGCTCAGCCCCCGCCAGCGACACAGTCGGGGGGCCGCCGGTCTCGCCGTGGCACTCGCGCAGCGCCTCCAGGGTTCGGTCCAGCGAGGACGGGCGGAGCATCGCCAGCGTCGACGCGGGCAAATCCGAATCGCGCGTCGCGCGAAGACGCGTCGCGGCGTCCGACGGCGGCGGCGCCGTCGCCGTCGCGGCGGAGGTGGCGGCGCCCTCCGCCGGCGCCGTGTGCTCGTTCGCTCGTTCGCTCGTACTCGTCGCCGTGACCCAGGGTGCGTTGACGTCGATTTCGGCGACGTCCCCGCCGGACGCTTTGGCGACGCAGTCGGCGACGCACCGCGCGAACTGGTTCGTGACCCGTTCCAGTCCGAAACGGCGCATGGCGTCGCGAGCGACGTCGTCCAACTTGGGACCGGCGGCGATTTCGAGCGGAACCACCCGCGGTTCCGCGGCTTCTTCCGGATCTTGCCCCGCGGAAGGAGACTGCCCCACGCGCATGTCCTGCATTTCCCGGCGCATCTGTTCCTCCCGCGCCTGTTTCTGCGCGTCCCGCTCGCGCTCCGCCGCCGACTTCTCGCCGCCGACGAGCAGCTCGGGCGCCGCGACGGCGATCGCGCCGTCCTCCTGCAGCTTGGCGGACGCGAGCTTGACGCGGCCGAGAACCGAGCCGAGCACGGACTCGGAGTCGCCCAGCTTGACCACCGCGCGCCACTCCACGGAGACGCCCACGTCGCACGAGATGGCCACCGACCCGGCGTCGTCGGGGGACTCGGCGGATGCCGAATCCACCACGCCCACCGCGCCGTGCGGCCACAGCGATACCACGCGTATCACCACCTCGCCCGTGTCCACGAGGGGCGCCGTGCGTTTCCCCACGGCGCTCAGCAACCGCTTCCGGTACCACTCGAACAGGTCCACCTTGAACGTCGGTTTCTTGTCCTCGCCGTCGTCCGCATCCGAGGTGTCTCCGCGCGCGCCCGATGACGACGCTTCGGTCAACACACTCGAAGGCGCTCGTCCCCGGTTGACGTCCTCGTAGTACCCCAGACCGTTCTCTCCGAGCCGGAAGTAATACCCATCCCGCGCGCCCACGAACGCATCGGACGCGACGAACGGCGCGGGGCGGTCGCTCGCCTCCGCCATCGCGACGGGGCGTCGCTCCGTTGTCCCGCGATCGAAGATCTGGCGACGCGAGACTTTCTCGCTCGAAGAGGCGTCTGACTCACGTCAGTCTTTGTCGCGAAACAACGACGTCTCGTTTGCCGACCGCGCGCAGTGTGTGGGCGCGCGCCCTTCTCACGCCGGTCGAGGGGGCGCGGCGTGCGCTCGCCCGGGCGAGTGGAGGGTCGCGCGCGTCGCCATGGGGGGATGCAGCTCCGTCGCCAAGTGCGTCCCCACCCCTACCGACCTCGAACCTCGGACGTGCCGGACTTTTCCTCATGGCCGATCGCGACGACTCAACCCCGCTCACACTTCTTCCACGCTTCCCCCAGGACACCCGAGCACGCGCTGGCGCGCGACCAGGCGCGCGCGCTGATGCGCGTCCTGCAGCCCTCGACGGGCTCGCCCACGCCCGAGTCCATACGCGCGCTCGCGAGCCTGTTCGGCGGCACCGGCGGGTTCGTCTCCCACGACACCATCTTGGCGGTGGTGCGCCTGCCGCGGAGTGTCCTCACGACGCGCCTGTACTCGCTCTTCCCGCGGCACACGCTGGAGGCGTTCCTGACGACGCTGGCGAACGTGCACGCGCGCGTGCGGCTGCGCACGCCCCGGAGCGCCGTGGGCACCGCGAAGACGCTCACGGAGAAGGAGGCGCGGCTCGAGTTCGCGTTCGAGGTGTACGACCTGGACGGCGACGGCGTCGTGACCGAGGCGGAGCTCCTGGAGATTGTGTACGAGACGATGAAGGGGAACGGCGCGAAGATCGCGTCCACCCTGAGGGCCGCGTCCGCGGCGTGCGCGCTGCCCGAGCTCGAGCTGCGCGAGAACGGGCCTTCGTTCCGGTTCCCGGAGTTCCGGACCCTCGCCGAACGTGTCCCCAGCCTGCTGTTCCCGGCGCAGGCGCTGTACGAGTTGATGCGCGAAAACGCGACGCACGCCGAAACCGCGCTGCGCGCGCTCAGAGCGCGAGCTCAGAGCGAGCCTTCCGCGTCTTCCGCGTCCCTGTCTGCGTTTCCAGAGAGACCACCTACGAGTACGAACGGATCACGACAAAACACGGGTAAGACCCGACGAACCGTTCCCGTCGTCCCGAATGGGCACGTAGATACTCGCATGAGCGAAATGAGCGAAGGCGAGGCGCGCGCGCGGTGCGCGTCGCTCTCCGCGGAGGCTCTGTCGTCGTTTCTCGAGAACATCGGGATGGATCTCGGGCTGGACCTGATGGACGCGGACGAGCTCGCGGACCTCGCCGCCGCCGGCGCCCTCAGCACCGGGCGCGCGCTCCCGGCGCTCACGCCGGAGACTGAGCGTGGGGAGCGGGAGGATGACGCGAGCAGGGCGAGCAGAGAAGACTCGCCTTCCTCGTCGCCTTCCTCCTCCGGCCGACGCGCGTCATCCTTCCGCGTCCGCCGCGCGCGCGCGTCGCTGGCGGATGCGTTCGCGGCGGGCCCGGGCCCGCCTCCGTCCCCCTCGACGCGCGCGGCGGACGCGTTCCGGGCCGCGCGCATGGGGCGCGCGGACGCGCTCGAGGCGATGATTCGCGCCGGGGAGGTTCACCAAGACGCCACGGACGCGTCGAGCGAGCACGCGTTCTCGCTGCTCATGGCGGCGGCGATGAGCGGCGCCAAAGGCGCGTGCAGGCGTCTGTTGTCGCTGGGCGCGGACGCCTCGGCGACGGACGCGCGCGGACGCACCGCGCTGGACCTGGCGCTGGAGTACGGGCACGACGCCGTCGCGGACCTACTCGCGCGGAAGGGCGTGCCCTTCGGCGACCGGAGCGAAGCGGAACGAGCGGACGACGCGTCTCGGCGCGACGCGTCTCGGTCCGCGGAGCCGTCCGCGCCGCCCGCGCCGACGCTCGAGTCCGCGCGCGAATCCGTCGAGAGGGTCTCGCCTCTCGACGGTCTCGACCGGCGCGGTATCGTCGTGAGCGCGCCACCGCTCGTTTCGGCGTCGGAAACACAAAGGGGAGTCCGTCGCGGGATGGAAGGAAGCGGCGACGGTAACACCCCAGCGCGGAACGAAGGCCCGTTGTTGAGTCCGGAGTGATGAACGCGTCCGTCGCCGCGCGTACGAGTCGCGACGGTTCCGCGTTTTTTTTCTAGCAGCTAGTAGCGTAGTAGGTGTAGTCACACACGAGAAGTCTTGCGTCGCGTCGCGTACTTCGCGGCACCGCGCTCCTGCACATACGTCTCTCACGCGTGTCTCGTCTCAGAACGCCGCCGGACAGCCCTCCACGGTGTGCCTCTTGAGCTTATCGGCGTCCCAGAGCGCGCCGTCGCCCTCCGCGGGCTCGAACTCGTGCTCCCTTCCATCCAGTAGCGTGGGCGCGCTGCGCGACGGCCCGTGCCTTGTTTTGTGCGCGTCGTACGAGGTCCGGTAGCAGAGGTGCGAGCAGAAGAACGCGCGCTCGAACGTGTCGAACGCCACCTTCTCGGAGCGGCGCTTGAAGATCTCCAGGCACTGCGCGCACTCCAGCTGGCGCGTGGTCACCTGGTCGCACCCGAAACACCGGATCACCTCCGTCGCGCGCTCGCCGCCGCCGCCGAGAGTGGCGTCGAACGGCACGCCGCGGCGTAACGGCAGGCCGTGTCGTCCCTTCGGCGGCGCCTTCGCGGACGCGGGCTCTGAGGGATCGCCCCCCGCCTCTCTCGCGCGGCGAGCGTTGCGCTCTTGCGCGTCTCGCCAGAACTCCTCCCACGTCTCGGGCTGAGCCATATCGTCCGAAGGGCCCTCCGGGGGGTCGGCGCGCGCGCCGTCGCGTCTCGGGAGATCGGAATCTTCCGAGCCATCGGAAGATTCGTCGTCGCTGCTCACGTCGCACACGCGGGACTTGCGCGGCTTCTTCTGCGAGGCGTGAGGGGAGGGACGGGGAGGGGGGTCGGTGGACATCGTTGTGCTGTGCGACTCGAAAATCCGGGGGTCCGCGCGCGCGGGTGTGGTGCGTGCTCGGACTCGGGGAGGAGGAGGGAGGCGACATCGGGGAGACGAAACGCTTTCGCGAGCGCAAAATCAGGCGTTCTCGATTCGACCGCCGGACGAAAGTGGTTCGGCGGCGTGCGATCGCAAACTTCTTTCCATCCTGTGCGCGCGCTTTCAAGCGGTGCGCGACCTGCCCGACCCGCACTCTTCCGCGTGCGGACCATGTCCGCGATCGACGCCGCGGCGAAGAAGGTTGACGATCTCACGCTCGGTGCCATGTCCTCCGACCGCATCACCGTGGACCCCGCGGATCCGTGGGCGGATATCTGGAACCCGCCGCCGCAGGTGTACAAGGAGCGGTGCCCGCACACCGGCTACCTCATGACCAAGCCGTTCGAGCAGAACAACCCGATGCCCGGCCAGTTCGGCCAGACCAGCGACTACATCGTCTCCATGCTCAAGCCCGTGATCAAGCCCAAGGACGGCGGCGCCAAAGCCGCGGCCGCGGCTGGCGACGCGAAGCCCAAGAAGGAGAAGAAGACGAAGGCGCCGAAGACCCCGCAGCCCGCGAGCGACGAGGACCCCTTCGTCAAGGCGCGCCTGGTGATCGCCAAGGTCCTCGAAGTGGGCCACGTCGAGAACTCGGACAAGCTGTACTGCTGCAAGGTGCAGGTGGGCCCGGAGGAGACCAGGCAGGTGATCACCGGCCTGAGAAAATTCGTCCCCGAGGCGGAGCTCACGAACAAGTTGGTGCTCTGCATCCTGAACCTGAAGGTGGCCAAGCTCGCGGGCCAGACCTCGGAGGCCATGATCCTCGCCACGACGTGCGAGCTGAACGGCGAGCTCTCCGTGAAGGTGGTGAACGTCCCCGAAACCGCGACCGTGGGCGACGTCGTCGGCGCGGAGGGCGTCGCGCCCGGCGCCGCGGGCTACCCGAAGGAGTGCAAGTCCAAGTTTTGGGACGCGGTGAAGGAAAAACTCAAGGTCAAGGGCGGCGTCTGCACGTACGACGGCAAGACGCTGTCGTGCGCCGCGGGCCCTTGCGTCGCGGACGCCAGCGTCCTCGACGGGTCGCCCATCAGCTGAGCGGTTTGAAACCAACACGTAACGACGTAGTGAACTGCTATTGAACGTATCACGGCGCGAGAACACCTATAGGGGTGAGAAAAACGCGCTACAGGTAAAAAGCTTTCGCCGCGCGCGCTACTCGGCGCCGTAATCGCCGTTGGCGCGGCCCGGGGTCCCCCCCACCTCCGCGCTCGACACCCAGGAGAACGGGTCGTTGCGGTCCACGCCCACGGGGTCGATCAGCTCGAGCGAGAACCCCTCGCCGTCCGCGGAGGACGGCCATCCTTTGCCGTCGTCGTACTCCACGAAGTCCACCAGCCGGCCGCCGGCGTCGTACAGCGAGATCATCTCACCCTTCGCGCTCAGGTTGAACTCGAACGACGCGTCCAGCACAGACGGGACGTCCGCGTGCCTCCGCTTGAACCGCGCGACGTCGCGCGCGAGCACGAGGTACCCGCCGGGAGGCAGCGAGGCGCCGCGCAGACCGCGCGGCACGATGAACGCGTCGTCCTCCTCCTCCTCCGCGTCGGGATCGGCGCCGTTGCGCGAGCCGCGGAGGGTCCAGCCCTCGAGGCTCACCGCTCGCGAGCCCGGGTTGTGCAGCTCGATCCAGTCTCCGCCTTTCTTTTTATTTTTCGCGAACGCGCCCGGGGGACCGCGTCGGTCGCGCGGAGCTCTTTCAGGCGCGTCCGCGGAGAAGCCGCGCCTCGGGGTTTTCTGACTGATGAGAAGCGCCTCGGAGGTGTCGTCACGCGCGTCGCCGTACGCGGGCGCCGCCGCCGAGACCTTCGCGGGAACGCGGAACCGCGGAACCTTTTCGTTTTCCTCCCCCGTCTTCGTCCTCGCCTCGTCCTGCGCCCGCGAAAGGTCGGACGCCGCGGACTCGGCGCGCGCGCGCGCGCGACGCAGGTTCGCGCGCTTGGTCGCCCTCGCGGACGTCGAGCCCTCGCCCGGCTTCTTGCGCTCGTTGTACATGATCTCGTTGATCACCACGCGCCCGAACGCGGGCGCCGGGGCCAGCCACCCGGGCTGCGCCTCCGAGGGCGCGGGGGCGTCCGCGAGCGCGCCGGACGCGAGCGCGAGCGCGAAGACGCACACCAGGCACCCGCGGAGGCTCGTCGAAGGGCGCGAGAACGAAGCAGGAGCCATGGCTCGATCTGCGCGGGGGGGGACGAGACGTCGCGCGGCGAGGAGTGTGAGCAGCGCGACCACTTGAGCGGGTTTCGCGTTTCTTCCACGCGTGCGTTTCCGAGGCTCGGCGCGTGCTCGAGAAAAAGCCGAGCCTCGGAGTGGCCGACGGCGAGCGCTTTTCCCGATCGAGTCCCGTATCGACCCTTCCGATGAATCCTGCGATGAATTTTCAAACCTCGACCGGCGCGTCCTTTCGAGGAAATACTCGAGGATGATTGGCTGAGACGCTGTCGGGATCGACTCTCGTGGCACTCGTTTTCTCGGAAAGTTATCCTTCGGGCCCTAGCTCCAAGTCGGAAGCGAGAGACGTGTCCGGCCTCATACCCGCACTCGCAACCGCCAGCAACGATGTCTGCTATCTCTGCTGTCCAGTGCCGCTTCCTCGCGGGCGCCAAGGTCTCTGCCGCGCGCAAGACCGTGCGCGCCCGCGCCGCCGCCGTCGCCCCCGTGGCCAAGTTCGGGTGCGTCCGGGGAAATCGATGCCGCTCCGCGACGCTGGCCGCTTTTTCTCTCCGCGCGCGCACATCGGAGGAGCGGATAGGGCGGCTCCCGGCGCGCACGACGCTCGCGCGTCCCGGAAGTCGCCGCGAACGGTACATCTGATCCGCGTATCGTTCGAATCCGCCTCCCTCGAGCGCGGCTCGCGCCGACCACGCGCGGCACGCGCCTCTCCTCGCGCCTCCCTCGCCGTGGCTGACCGTCTTTTCCCGCATCCCGCGTCTCGTGTGTTTTCCCGTCGAGCAGCAAGGTGGAGCTCCCCAAGTCGGTGAAGCCCGCCGTCATCGCCGCGGTGACCAACGCGCTCGTCGCGATGCCCTCCATGGCTGGCGAGCCCGGTAAGATTTTCGACTTCAACCTCACCCTGCCCATCATCGCCACCGAGTTCCTGCTCCTCATGGTGATCCTGGACAAGACCATCTTCGGTCCCGTGGGCAAGGCGCTCGACGACCGCGACGCGCTCATCCGTGACCAGCTCGCCGCCGTGGGTGACAACTCCACCGCCGTTGCGGACCTCATCGTACGTACACGCAACGCCCAACGCGACCCTCTCCTCAACCCGAGCGCGTCTTCGGAGGGCGAACGAACGTGCCCGCGCCCCGCGCGCGTTTCCGGCGCGGGCGACCGCGCGCGATCGGCGAGCGTACGGACACTTGTCTCGCGTATGGCGCGCGTGAACCCCCGATCGGGGGTTGTTTCGGCGCGGTGTCGCCGAATCTAAACCGCGGCCGAATCGTCGTTTCCGACGATTCGGGTGTTTTTTCCCCGCGAACGCGGCTGACCGAAGCTTTCTCCTCTCCGCCGCGCTCCACCCGAACCACAGTCCGAGAAGGAGGCCCTGATCTCCTCCGCGCGCGCCGAGGTTGCCAAGGAGGTGGCCGCCACCAAGGCGAAGATGGACGCCGACATCGCCGACGCCTCCGCCAAGGCGAAGGCTGACGTCGACCGCCAGATCGCCTCCGCCATTGCCAAGCTCGACGCCGCCAAGGCGGAGTCCGCGTCGCAGGTGGAGACCAAGGCCACCGAGCTCTCCAACGAGATCATCAACAAGGTTGTCAACGTCTAAGTGTCCGTAAGTGTACGCGAGCTTTGCGTTTCCCCCGACAAAAAGGCGCGGCGAAGGCTTTCGCCGCGAACGGGGGCGCGCGCCGCGTCGCGCGCGGCTTTTAGACTTGTAGTGGACGACGGGAGATGGTGTGAGACGGGGAGAGCGGTGATTAGCGCTGCGCAGCGTCGACGACGGGCGGTCGCGACGCGTTTTTGTTTATATGAAACAGATTCAACCCACCACACGCGAAACGCGCGTGTATCGAGCGAGCTACGAGCTATAGAGTATCCGCGCGAGCGCGCGTTTTGTCGCGCGACGTCGACGAGACGAGACGAGCTCCTTTCCGAGAACCTTCTGTGCGCTCACACTTCCACCCGCTTCCTCTTGCTCGGGGCGCGCGCCGCGGGCGAAGGCGGCGCCGCCGCCGGCGGCGGCGCCGCGCACACGCCGGCGTCGGCGAGCGCGTCAGCGAGGCGCCACGCGTTTTCGTTTTCTTCGCCGCCGGCGCCGGCGTGTTCCTCATCCTCCGCGGGCCAGTCGCGACGCGACAGCCACTCCCTGACGAACCGGAACCGGGGCGAGCCGCGGTCGGAAGCGCCCGCCTCGGTGTCCGCGAGGTGCCTGGCGAACGCCACCGGCGGAACGCCCGCGAACGCGCCGCGGAGCATCGTGCCGGCGAGCTCGGCGGCGAGCGCGCCGCGCGCTCGAGCGCCGGCGTCGGCGCCGCGCCTCTCGCCCAAAAAACAAACCTCCAGAAGCTCGTCCAGCGCGCCGCCCGCGCGCCGGAGCTCGCGGTACGCGGCGCGCCGCGTCGCCGCCCACGCCGGCGCGTCGCCGGCGGCGACGGCGTCGGGCCCGGGGCGCGCCGCGACGGCACCGAGTAGCGCCGCGCCGGCGCGCGCCAGCGCCGGCGCGGCGGCGGCGGCGGCGGGCGCGCTCGAGGCGTCGCGAAGCGCCCCGAGCGTCGCCGCGAACGCGGCGGCGCCGCCGCCGCCTTCTCTCGACGCCACCGCGGCGATGAGCGGGTCGCCGCCCGCTCTCAGCGACGTCGTGGCCCACGCCAGCACGCGACTGGCCCACCTCTTGGGGTCGGAGGATGCCGCCGCCGCGTTGGCGGCCCAGGAGGACACCTCCGCCAGCGCGGCGGCGGCGGCGAGCGCGAGCGGCGGCGAAGCGCCCGTCGCGCGTTGGTTTTTTTTCGCGTCGGGCTCGGCGAAGACGTCGCGCGCCCCGAACCCGTCCGCGTCGCGCCCCGAGCCCGACGACCGCGTCACCACCAGAAGCATGGCCTCGCGCAGGCGCGCGCGCCGCGTCTCGATGCGCGCCGGAGCGTCGGACGAATCGTTCGCGAGAAACGCGTCGTGCGCGGCGACGGCGCGGCACAGCGCCGCCGTCTCCGCCGGGTCAAGCACCTCGCCCAGCCGGCGCGTCATTTGGCGCGCCACGGCGGCGTGCAGACGCAGCGCGGGGAGCAGCGCCGCGCGACACGCCGCGAGCGCGCCCGCGTCGCGCGCGTCTCCCGCGTCGCTCCGCGAAAAGAGCGGGGCGAGCGCGGCGCGCACGTCCCGCACGGCAGCGAGGAAGTCAGCGGCGGTGCCCGCTGGGCCGCCGTAGAACGCCCCCCTGGCCTCCGCCAGCTCGGCGAGCGCGGCGGTGGCAGTCGCCGCCGCCGCCGCGCGCGCGCCGGCGGCTTCGCCGGCGCGCGCCTTTGTGGGGCGGCAGGCGGCGCGCGCGGCGGCCGCCAGCCACGCCAGCAGCCCGCTCCCCTCGACGAGCGCGCGCGCGGCGGCGGGCGTGGCGGCGGCGCGCGCGACGACGGCGAGCGCGGCTTGCCTGGCGTAGGGGTCGCCGGAGAGGGCGGCGGTTCTGTGCGACATGAGCACCTCCGCGGCAAACGCCTTGCGGAACAGCCGCGCGTCCTCCGGCCCTCGGCGCAGGCTGGCGAGGAGCAGCCGGAGCACCCAGACGCGGAGCGCGCGGGCCTCCCCCCGCGACGCGCTTATAACGGCGGCGTTTTCCGCGCGGTCGCCGCCGCCGCCGCCGCCCGACCCGTTGAGCGCGCCCAGGAAGTTCACGGGGAGCGCCTCGCCGTCCAGCGCCGCGCGGCGGTGCACGGCGCGCTGCGTGATGACGTACGAGTCGCCGGCGGGGTGCAGCGCCGCCGTCGCCGCCTCAGCGGCGAACACCGCCGTCGCCGTGGGGAGACGCGCGATATCGGAGACGGAATCCAGAATCGTCTTTTCTGTCGATGTCTGATCCGAGCTCGGATCCTTGTCCTTGTCCTCGTTTGCGGCGTCGCTCTGACGCGAGGGACCCTCGCGACCGGCGAGACCTCCGACCTCGTCGTCGTCCCTCCTTCGCTTCCTCGCCCGGGCCGCGCCGAGCACCGCCTCGCTTTCCGCCGCGCCCGAGGAGGGCGCGAG
>Ga0181561_10001511_pt1 | contig 20634 bp, 15 predicted proteins | sample 011ome_19_FD_133760 | JGI IMG/M metagenome (GOLD analysis project Ga0181561, IMG submission 133760) | Coastal salt marsh microbial communities from the Groves Creek Marsh, Skidaway Island, Georgia - 011510BT metaG (megahit assembly) | ecosystem: Environmental > Aquatic > Marine > Intertidal... | reverse complement strand
GGCGGTCGCGGCGGTCGCGGGGGTCGCGGCCGCGGCGGGCGCAAGTAGGGCGAAACCAAACGCTTCGCGCGCGGCGACGCATTCGTGAGGCTTCCGCCGGGTAATAAATGCCACCGTAATCGCATCGCTACTCGTCGCCGTGGACGCCGCGCGCGCGCCTCGTCATCCCCGCGCGCCGTCGCCGCCGTCGCTCTCGTTGTTCGCGCCCGAGCCGAACAACGGCGCCCAAAGCGCGTTGTGTAACCCCCACGTGACGCCCGTGAGGACGTTGAACCCGTCCACGACCGCCGCCGTCGCGGCGTCCGCGAGGTCGATCTCCGCGCCGCCTGGATTTTGCCGCGACTTCGCGAGCTTCGCCCCGGCGTTCCTCGCCGCGACCGCGATCCCGATCGGCGCGGTGACGAGCGCGAGCGTCGGCACGCTCACCGCGGCGACGAGCGGCGCCGCCGGGTTCGTCGCGGGCTCGAACGGCTTCACGACTTCGTTCAAGTACCGCCGCCACCCCTCGTCTAAGTTCCACTCCTCCGCGCCCTCGCGGAGTAACCCTAAGTAACGCTTCGACGGCCACAGTTTCGTGCCTACGTCCACGTCCGGGTACGTCAGCGTGATGGCCGTGATCGACGTCCCGCCCGCGTCCGGATACCCCGCCAGCGTCACGACTTCCGTCTCGTACGACGTCTCCGTGCGTAAGATGTACCTCCACTCCTCGTCCGTGACGACGTACGCGACGCCGTGCACCTCTCGCGAGTACTTACTCAACGACGAGTCCGAGCCGTCGTCATTGATGATGTCGGCGTCGCCGTCGTCGGCCACCGCGTCGTCCGACGTCGCGGTCGTCGTCCCGATCCGTCGCACGGACGCGAACCCAGGCTCGACGTACGGCAGACCCGGGACGTTGAAAACGAGCTCGTACCCGCGCAGGACCGCGGGATACGACGCGGACGGGCTGATCCCTCGCACGCCGTTCATCGTCTTCGTGTTCACGTTGCTGCCGTACGCGAAGTAAATCACGCACCCGGGCGGGGCGACGATGGCGTCGGACGCGGACGAGGAAGACGCCTCGGCGGCGGTTCGATCGGAGGCGGACGCGTTCGCCGGCGGTGACGTCACGGCGTCCGCGCGGACGACGCGGTTCGCGAGCGCGCGCGGGCGGGAAGGGGATAGACGCGAACGCGCGGCTGGGAGCGCGCTCTGCGCGACAATCGCTCGCGGGCACGACGCTCGCATCGTGGCGAGGCGTCTTCCGGGACGGGAGCCGGGTGCCTTTCGAGATGCGCGCGGACTCTCGTGGCTCAGCGTGCGTTGTTCCCGCGCCAAACGCGACTGAACGCGTAAATGATCAAATTTTACGCGTCGCACCCGAATTTATGCCGCCGATACCAGTATATTTTGCTGACTCGGACACGTTTCGCGGTGCAGAATGCCCGGATTGGCTGTTAGGTTTTCTGCAGCAGCAGATCCTGTCTGATGAGAAATTTTTTTTGGTGTCGAAGAGCCATTTCTTTTGGAAGCCTGGGACGCGGCGCGGCGCGTGTTTATGAAAGGGAATATCTTTACCTTCTTTACAATGAGAAAGGCGCGACGGGATACATAATAGCTATACAAATCACCCGTCCGGCGTCGTCTCAAATCTTCATCATCATCTTTCGTTCCCTCTTTTCTTTTGTCCTCGGAAGGACGACTTCTCACCCCACCACGATGCGCCGTCGACTCTTCTGGTTAAAATATAAGAGCTCGACAGACAGGCACCCGCTATTACAACAGGTTCAAAAAGCGCCTAGCAAAGAATCGTTCGTTCGTTCGTTCGTTCGTTCGTTCGTTCGACTCTCGCTTACGCGGCGACGTACCCCGGGTCCGTCTCGACCTGCTCGTCGAGGTTGTTGAGGTCCTTCTGGGAGAACCACCCCGCCTTGCCCGCGACGATGCGCACCGGCCCGAGCGCCGCGATGAGAATCGGGAAGAGCATCGCCGCGGGGGAGCCCTTGATCCACCACATCACGCCGAGGCACGCGATCTGCATGTACGTGAACTTCTTAAGCGTGCCGAGGTCGGTCGCGCGGTCGTTGCCCGCGGAGAGCGGGTGCGTCTTCGGCATCTTCTTCGAGTCCGTGATCATGCACATGAACACGCGCTCGATGAACTCGTTGCCCCTCATCGCGGAGAGCCCGAGGTAGAAGAACAGACCGTTGAGGACGCACATCGGAATCTGGCCGAGGATCGGCTTGAGGTAAAGGATCGCGCAGCCGATGAGGATGTTGAGCACGAGCGGGGTCCAGCGGGACTCGATCACGCCGGTGACCTCCTCGCGGCCGGTGGCCTCGTTCACCTTCGTGTCGGAGAGCGACTTGACGTGCGTGATGGAGTGCACGGTGGAGGCGCAGATCCACGGGAGGCCGCAGATGGACGTCGCCGCGGTGATGAGCGAGAGCCAGAACATGTCGAGGTGGTACGCCGCCTTCTTCTTGAGGCCGACGGAGTTGTTCACGAGACGCGTCGTGATGTTCTGGTCCATGTACAGGAGAATCGCGCACGCGGGCGCGGGCGCGAGCGCCGCGAGCTTGACCCAGTTCGGCACCGCGAAGATGTCGATCACCCAGGACCGCGCCGCGGTCGGCGCGAGAGACGCCGGGAGGGACAGCGCGTCGAGGGACAGGCCGTACGTCGCCGTGAGCCAGGACGCGAACGCGCAGCCGACGGCGACGGCGATCGTCGGCGCGAAGTCGGAGACGATGTTACGGATCGCCTCCGGGCCGTACGGCTGACGCTTCAGGCCGGAGAGGAAGAGACCGGCGTAGAGCGTCACGAGCGCGATGAGCGCGGACGACAGCGCGAGCGTGCCGGAGATGGCCGGGTTGAAGAACATGGAGATGATCTTCTTCGCGGACTCGACGCAGAAGATGCACGCGACGAGGCACGCGAACGTCTCGTCCGTGAACTTCGTGAAGAAGCGCACGAGGTTAGACGACGACGTCACCGCGACGAGCATGAGGATCACGGACGTCCAGATCCCGATCCACGCGTACGTACCGAAGAATGGAAGGCCGTACTGCATGCACGTCGTGTAGAGGATCGCCGTGTACGTCACGACGGAACCCGTGGACGCGAGGATGGAGAGCGGCTGACCGCAGCCGATGGCGTAGATGATGCCACCGATGGCCGTGCCGACGATGACCTCGGTCGCGCCGAGCATGCCGTTGGTCGCGCCGGTGAGGACCGCGCCGAAGGCGATCGCGGGCGCGAGCGCCGCGAAGAAGAGGAAGCACACGGACGCCTGCAGATCGGAAGTTTTGGGGTCGCGGCGATCAGTAATTTGATTTTTTTAGGCGTGCACGAACAATTTCGCCTTGTTATCCGGCATTGATAATCCGCTGGACGATTCCCGCGCGCGGCGCGGCGGGACACCGTCCGACCCCCCCTCGCGAGGACGAATCGCGAGGAAACGGGTTCCAGAAAAAACTCCGAGAAGCGCGGGAAGTCCCGAGGCGATACGCGCGCGTATCGACGACGGCTCGTTTTCCCGCGCGCCGGACGCGTGCGTGCGTGGCAATTATGGGTGATCGTTCGGATTAGCGAAGGGGTACGAGAGCGATCGGACGCACCAACGCCTTGCCGTTGAGCCCCTGCTTGAAATCGTCGAGGTACACCGGCGTGCGGTTCGCGATGTCGTCCTTGATGCCCTTGAACGGCGCCTCGATGAGCGGCTCCGCGGCGGCGCGGACGACGACGGACGGCTTCGCGGTCTTGCGAACGGAGAGCTTGACGGAATCGCCGACGACGGGCGCGCCGTAGAGCGTCGTCGCTTTCGCCTTCGCGGAGACGCGAGCGCGGGCGCGGAGCCCGAGGCCGAGGCCGAGCGTGGTGTTCATGGTGACAGCCTGCATTTTGCCGAGTTTACGTGAACGTAAAGTGGCTGCGCGGTGTGAAGTACCCCCCGCACGCGCTGGAATCGCGCTCCTGAGCAGATAAGCCAATGAGATTCGCCGATTCATCGGTCTGGATTTCGCACGTCGGAATTTAAACGGCAACGGTTAAACCCAGAATGACGGTTCAACCGACCGCTGTGCCGTGACTAAATTCGCGCGAACAGAACGTTCTGACCGCGCAAAATGCGAGCGGAAGTTTCGTTTGGTTCTCCGCCGGGAAGGTCCGCGACGAGCACGCATTCGTACTACCCTCACGGGCGCATCGTCCATCGTCTATTACAACGCGGGCGTCACCCGCGTTAGCGCTACCCTGCCCCGTCGCCGTCCGTCTAGTCCCCTCCGCTCTTCTCCCCGCCGCGTGTCGCTCCTCGTCGCCCGCCGTCACTGGATCGCGCCCGACTGCAACAGCTCCCTCGACAGCGCCTCGTTCCCTTGGAGGAGCTCCTTGAGGTTCGACTCCGTCTCCGCGAGCGCTTTCTGGAGGTAGTCCTTCTGGCCCTCGGATTTCTTAATCTCCTCGTCGCTCGCCCTCGCGATCTCCTCCAGGCCGGTCATGATCGCGGACTTGTCCTCGCGCACGAACGACCTGCCGAACCCTTTGTAGCATCCGACGCCCGCGGGCAGGGGCTCGAGCTCGTGCCTCGTGAGCGCGCTCCTGTGGATGTCTTGCTTCTTCTGCATGATCGTCGTCACGAGCTGCTTGTGCTTCTGCGTGATCTCGACGTACTTCGCCTGGGCGTGAAGGAAGGGTGAGGCGAGAGCGGTCGACGGTCAGATTCGTCCCCGGGGCGGTTCGTTCGTTCGTTCGTCTTGAAAAAGTCAAATACGAAGGGAGGAGGGACCGCGCGCGGCGCGGGCGCGACGCCGCGCGGGGACGGACCTGAAGTTCCTGGAACTGCTTCATCGCCTCGGACTGTTCGGACGCCATCTCGCCTGAGTTCACGTACCCCGTGCGCGTGCCCGGCGCGGTCGCGTGTGCGACGCGATCGGCGACTCCAACGACTTCGTTCCGCGCGCGCGCCGAACCGCGTTTCGCGTTCGTTTTAGAATCTTCCCTCTCGCGCCCGCGCGCGCCTTTTCGTCGACACACGTCGCCGCGCGCGAACGACCCTGCGCGCGATGTCGACGGCGCTTCGCGCGATCGTCCTCGCGGCGCTCGTCGCTCAAGTCGCCGCGGACTGTCCTAAGGATGTCTTCCAGGCGGTCCCGCCCTCGGTGCGTCTCGCGCGGGCTCGACGCGCGACGACGCGACGGTCGACACTCTCGTCGCTTCGACGAAGTAATTTAATTTCCGCGCGCGCCCCTCGTGCCGTCCCTTCGCGCGCGACAGACGACGACTGACATCGCTTCCGTTCCCTCCCGCGCGCGCTCAGGTCACGATGGACACGATCCCCGACCAGCTCGAGTGGAAAGTCGCCCCGGACAAGGTACGCGCCGCGCTCGCGCGGACGGGATCTCGCCCCCACGCTCGTGGCTCCAATCTCGGGCTCCCTCCCAGAAACGAATGCCCCGCGCATTCATTCTGACGTCCTCCCCTCTCGCTCACTTCCATCGCATCGCAGACGCGCGTGTTCGCCAAATCCGAGAGCGGGATGGTATACATTGCGAAAGGCGACGGCACCGGTCTGCTGCCGTTCGTGGACGAGACCCCGAACCTGCAAGGGACGTCCGAGGCGGCCGTCCACCCCGACGGGAACTCGAGAAACGTCTTGGAGATCATCTCTCCGTCGGACGCGTCCCCGTTCATCATCCTCCAAGGCTGGGGCTCCTATAACTGGGCTTCCAGAGACATGGGGACGACGTGGATCCAGCCGTGCGAGATCCCCGGGTCGGACAAAGAAAACTGCTTCGCCTCGCCGGTCGGGAACACGGGCTCGCGGATGAGCTCACTGTTTAAGATTAATCCGGAGTTTCCCGAGTACGTCCTCGCGATGACGCTTCGAAGGTCGTGCATGGACGCGGACGCCGCGACCGGGGAGCTGTGCGGTGAGGATCTCATGCACTCGAGCGATTTCGGTAAGACCTGGGTGAATCTCACGACGCTGTCGGACTCGCGCATCGCCGGGTTCGTGGATTTCGACTGGGCGCCCGTGGCGCCCGGGACGCAACTGGACGGCCCGGAGGACCACCCGGGGATACTCGCGACCGTGTACGAGTCGAACCAGGACATGATCGACGGCTTGCAGAAGTCATGGGACTACAACGTGCACTTCGTGTGGTCGCACGACCTGTTCAAGACGGAGCACAACCGAGTGTTGATGTGCGGAAATTCGTTCGAGGTTTTAAACGGCGACATCTACGTCGCGCAGCTCCGCGACTGCGAAAAGTACCATCAGTCCTCCGCGGAGGATAAAGCGAACGCGGACACGTTCCCGGGGACGGAGATCGCGCTGCGTGTGTCCATCGACCGCGGCGGCTCGTTCGCGGAGACGTGCTTCCCCGTCTCCCTCGCGGAGAAGGGGTACACGATCTTCGACTATCGCGAAGACGTCGGCGGGCCGGATTTCATCTCCGTGAATCACGACGAAGAAGACCCGGTGGAGTCGCGCGCGCCGATGGGTAACTTGTACAGCAGCGATAAAACGCTCCAGCTGTTTTCGTTATCCATGCGACGCAACGTTCGCTTCGGCGGCAGCGCGGTGGATTTCATCAACGTCGAGGGGATACACGGGATATACATCGCGAACCAGATCGACGGCGGCGCGTTTTCCGACCCCTCCGTCGTCAGCGGTCGCGGCCGCGTCGAAGACTTCGTGCACACGAGGATCACGTACAACGGCGGCGGGTCCTGGCAGTCGATCACGCCGCCGCTGACGGACTCCGAGGGTAAACCGATCCGGTGTCACGCCGTCGGGAACGGCCGGTGCGAGCTGCACTTGCACGGGGAGTCGCACTGGCAGCAAGGGAGCTGGAAGACGAGGCTCGGGTCCGTGTACTCGCAAAAGTCCGCCCCCGGGGTCATCCTCGCGACCGGGAACGTCGGGCAGTACCTCTCCGCGGACGCGAACCTCGTGAACACGTACTTGTCCCGAGACGCGGGGTCGACGTGGGAGGAGATCCTCAAGGGGCCGCACATATACGAGTTCGGGAACCACGGCGGGTTAATCGTCGCCGCGCAGCTCGCGTCCGCGGGACCGACGGACGAAGTGTGGTTCACGCGAGACGAGGGCGCGTGCTGGGAGGGTCCGATCAAGCTGTCGAACAAGATGAGCGTGCACAACATCCGCGTCGCGCCGGACAGCATCGGCGACGTGTTCATCATTCACGGCACGGACTCCGAGGAGAGGGACGGGGACCCGGACGGGGTGATGTACATCCTCGACTTCAACCGCCTCACGGTGTTGGACCCGAAAAATAATATGCAAGCGTCCGCGTTTACGTTTCCGGTGTGCTCGGACTCGGACTACGAGACGTGGTCGCCGAACCCTCCGGGCGCGCCCGGGAAGTGCATCCTCGGCCAGAAGTACTCCCTCGCGCGTCGCAAGCGCGATGTTCGGTGCTTGAACGAGCCAGATTACGAGAAGAAGCACGACGAAGCGACGAAGTGCCCGTGCGACGCGCAGTACGACACCGAGTGTCAATACGGGAGCGAACGCGTCGACGGTTTGGGCGACTGCGTGAAGATGGACGACATCGACGTCGGCAGATGTGCGGTGTTAGAGTGCGTGGAAATTCCGAGCTCAAATTTGAGGGCGATCGCGGGGACGCAGTGCGAGGGCGACATGGGGGACATGGACCCGGACTTGGGGCAGATCAGGCAAGTCGGGTGCGACGCGAAAAAAAGCGGCGGCGGACATCCGATTTTGACGTTTTTCATCGTGATGTTCTTCATCGTCCTCGCGCTCGGCGGCGCGTGGTACGCGCACATGAAGTACGACCTGAGCACGTTCGTCCCGGAGCGGGTCAAGGACGCGTTCGAGGGTATCCTGGAGAAGATCAGAGAGCTCACGGGACGGAGCAGCCGCCCGGCGGGGTACTTCGAACCTCTCGGGGATTTCGACGGCGACGAAATTTAATTCGCTCGCGCCGCGCCGCGCGAGAACAAAAAGACGGACAGCGTACTGTACGAAGATACTTTGAATACTCTGAAGACTCAACAAGAAGACTAACGCGCTACCAACACGACTACGCCCGACGATCCTCGTCCTCTCGGCAACCTACCCCCCTCCCTCGTCCACGAACGGCGTCGTCTTTTCGATCAACCGCCTCGCGACGGCGGCGTATAACCTCCCCGCCGCGCTCTCCGGGTCCGACACCGCGATCGGCCTCCCCTCGTCCGACCTCTCGCGAATGCGCTGATCCAACGGGACCTCGGCTAAGAGCTCGACGCCCATCGCCTCCGCGGTGTGCTTCACCCCGCCTTTCCCGAAGATGTACGCTCGAGCGGACGCGTCGTCTTCGGACCCGGGCGGCGCGTAGTAACTCATGTTCTCCACGAAACCGAGTATCGGCGTGTTCACCTTCGAATACATGTTCACCCCGCGTCGCGCGTCCGCGAGCGCGATCTCCTGCGGCGTGGACACGATCACCGCGCCGGTTAAAGGCAGCCGCTGCGAGATGCTGATCTGCGCGTCCCCGGTCCCGGGGGGCATGTCCACGAACAGGACGTCGAGCGGTTGCCATTTCGTCTCCCTGATCATCTTCCCGAGAGCGCCCATGACCATCGGCCCTCGCCACACCGCGGCGCTCTGCTCCGCGATCAGAAACCCCATGGACATGCACTTCACGCCGTAGTTCTCCAGCGGGAGCATCCTGTTCTCTTTGTCGATCGCCGGCGTCCCCGAAGACGCGAGGTTCATGAGTATGGGCACCGAGGGACCGAAGACGTCCGCGTCTAGGATGCCGACGCGCAGGCCCAACGACGACGCCGCCGCGCACGCGAGGTTGACCGCGGTCGTGGACTTCCCGACGCCGCCTTTGCCGGACGCGACGGCGATTATGCGCTGCACGCCTGTGTTCGCGTCAGAGAGAGGGGATGGGACGTCAGCGGGGGGTCGACGGTCGGGCGCCGGTCTATCGAACGATCGATGGGTCGGCGTGGACGGACGCGAAGGCACCGAGCGCACCCTCGAGGCTGTCGGGCACGGGAGGGTGCTTGAAACCCCCGGGCGGCGCCGGCGTCCCCGGACCGTTCACCGCCTTCGCGGCGAACCCGCGCGCGAGCGACGCCAGGCGCTTCAGACCCCCCATCTCTCGTGGGGGCGCGGCGTCGCAATGAGAACGTCGCGACGACTCTGATGAAAGCGACGCGTCTAATAACATTACAACACGACTTCGATGTTCACGCGCGGGAGCTCCCCGCCGTCCCCACCGAACAGCTGATCGCTCAGCGCGGCGACGGACTCCTCCACCGCGGCCTCGAACAGCGCCTTGCGTTCGGCGAGCGACAGCAGACGCACCGTCCGCCCCGCCGCGCGCAGCGCGTCCGACACCGTCCCCGCGCTCCCGGGCGTCCCGGGATCCCCGCTCGTCCCCGTCCCCGTCCCCGTCTCCCCGTCCTCCTCCTCCTCCTCCTCCTCCTCCTCCTCCTCCTCCTTCCCCGCCGCCCACCCGGCGTCCTCCGTCGGCGCGCGCGGTCCCCCTCCCTCGACGTCCACGGATAACCGACGCGGGGAGAGCCGCGAGGTTGGCGACGCCGACGCGCGCGGCGAGGGAAGCGGCGGAAATCGCGCGGCGCCGACGCTCGTCCTCGGCGACCGCGGCGACGACGCGACGTACGCGTCGATCGCGGACCGCGCGGACGCTTCCATCGTTTCCATTCCCGTGGACACCCACCTGGTGCGCTCGCTCGCGGTCCTCCCCTTCCCCTTCCCCGCCGCCGCGTCCGCCGCCTCGGGGGGGCTCTTCCCGCGCAGATCCCAGCCCTCGGTCCGCTCCAACCGCGGCGACGGCGGCGCGATGACGTCCAGCATCGCCCTCGCGCTGTCCGGGCACCCGCGCGGGCTCACCCCGAGCTCGATGATCGACGAGCGGTCTTTGAGCGCGTAACCGCCGTCGCCGCGCGCGGTCCCGCCGCCCGCGAGTCGATCGAACGGGGTTTTACGATGGGCGTCGAACACGGAGGCGGTCGCGGTGACGCGGCATCCTTTCGGCGTGCCGACGCCGCGGACGACGTCCTCGTCCGGGCCGCCGTCGTACGGCTTCCCCCAGTTCGTGATGATTTCCCTCTTGCGTCGCGTCGCGTCGCCGATGACGCGCGAGCGCGTCACGCCGGTGCCGCACACGGAGTGCCTGCGCGCGCCGGTCACGGTGTGCGATCGCTCGTTCCTCGCGACCGCGGCGTCGCGCAGGTCCAGGCGACGGATGAATCGCTCGAGGTTCTGCAACCGGAGCGCTTCCTCGACCGCGCCTCGAGCGGTGTCGCCGTACGCGTCCGCTTGCGCGGCGACCGCGGGGAACACGTCGCATGGGTCGGGGATCTCCAGGCGCGCGAGACCCGCGCGCGGGGTCGCGAACGCGCTCGCCTCGTCGCTCGCGTTCCCGCGTTTCGAGGACGGCGACCGCGCGCGATCGTCCTCGAACGCGTCGCGCGCGTTTCGATCGAAGCCCGCCTCGCGCGTCGCGAAGGCGTCCGCGACGGTCGCCATCTTATTCCGAACGCGAACCCGCGTGAATCTCCCCGACGACGAGAGGAGGCGTCGGCGAGAGTGACCGCGACCGTCTGGCAATTGGTCTGCTAAATTGTGGTTCGGCAGGATTTTTCGGACAAGACATACAGTAGACAATACTCGCGCCGTGGGAGCAGCTGCGCCGGCGCGTCGCGTTCAACTACGTACTCTCGCGTCGCGTCATCACACGCATTCAAAAGATCTCTACTAGCGTACTACACAGAACACCCTCTCACCACCTTCCGTCGTTAAAACCGCTCGGACAACCGCGCGGTGATGCTCCGCAGCTTGGAGTACACCTTCCCCGGCGGCGAACCGAGGATGAGGTTACACAACGCGTCGCGCGCGATTTTAATGTTTTGGAAGCTGCCTAAGATCCGTATGTGCTGGTCCGCGATCACGATGCGCGTCCGCGTCGCGTTCTCGATGGTGAACTTCGTCTTTCCTGACTTACCCGCGAGTCGCCCGATGCCTCTGGACATGTGCTCGCCTTTCAACGTCTGCTTCACGTCTTTCACCTCGAAGCACTCGAGGTACAAGTCGTCGAGCCGAAGCAACGCGACCGCGTCTTGGACTTCGAACCCGAGCAAGAACGCTTGCACGAAGTCCGCGGATTTTTGTAACGCGCCGTCGTCTTCCGTTTCTTTCGTCGTCTTCAGCTCCACCTTCTTCGCCTTCAAGTTCATGCGCATGTCGATCTTCATCTTCTTCGTCACCGGCTCGTACAGCGCCATCCAGTTTTCCTTCAGAGGCGTGAATCGGTTCGACGGGACGTTCACCTTCCTGTACTCCGCCTTCTTCCCGGAGAGCTCCGCGACGCCGAGGGGCGCGAACACGGGGCGCAGAGGGTCGTCCGGCATCTCCGTCTCCTCGCCGGTCTCCGTGTTTACCATCGCGTCGCCCTTCCCTTCGGTGTGTTTCGTGACTTTCCCCATGACGACGGCTGGGCGTGATTCGCTCGCTGCGCGCGTTGCGGCGGCGGTGGAATCTCCCCCACGACGCGGACGGAACGTTCTCGCCGTGCGAAGCGACGGTCGCGGCTGACGCGCGCGCGCGAGGACGACCGCGGACGCGGTGTGCGAGCGTAGCGCGGGCGTGGAACGCGGCCGCGCTCTCGTGGACGCCGCCGTGCGCCGTCGAGTGCGCGCCGTCGGCCGCAATCTCGCCGAGACGGGGTCCTCGGTCGGTCGAAATCGGCGCCGAAGGGCGCCGCGCCGCGGGAAGGGCACTTGAGGTCCTCTCGTTCGCGTTCGCCAACTGTCCCACTCGCGCGGGCGCGTCGGGGAGCAGCCCACGCGCGTTCACGATGGCGGCCGCGGGCGTGACGCCGATGGCGAAGTACAAGCTCGTCTTCCTCGGGGTGCGCGCGCGTCGACCGAGACCGACGACGTCCCTCGCGCGCGCGCGCGGTCCACGCCTCGTGCGCTCCGCCGCTTCGTCCGTCAGATCCGCCCGTTCGCGCGCGTTCGAAAATGAAGTCAGCGCGTCGCGCGCCGACCGCTCCCATTCCCGCGCGACCGTCGACCTGCCCTCTTGATGACCCCCACCGCGCCTCCTCCGTCGCCCCAACCGACGCCATCGCCGCAGGACCAATCCGTGGGGAAGACGAGCGTGATATCTCGCTTCATGTACGACAAGTTCGACAACTCGTACCAGGCGACGATCGGCATCGACTTTCTCTCCAAGACGATGTACCTCGAGGACCGGACCGTCCGCCTGCAGCTGTGGGACACCGCGGGCCAGGAGCGCTTCCGGAGCTTGATCCCCTCGTACATTCGCGACTCCTCCGTCGCGGTCGTCGTGTACGACGTCTCCAGCCGCGCGTCGTTCCTAAACTGCGCGAGGTGGATCGACGAGGTGCGAACCGAACGCGGAAGCGACGTGATCATCGTCCTCGTCGGGAACAAGACCGACCTCGTGGAGCGCAGAGAGGTGAGCGTGGAGGAGGGCGACGCGCGGGCGAGGGAGCACGGAGTGATGTTCATCGAGTGCAGCGCGAAGGCGGGGTTTAACGTGAAGGCGTTGTTCAGGAAGATCGCCGCGGCGTTGCCGGGGGCGGAGGCGGGCGTCGGCGCGGGGAGGGGGGCCGCCGCGAGGGCCAAGGCGGAGGATCAGCTCGTGGACGTGAAGCTCACGTCGCAGCCGGTGGCGTCGAGCGCTGGGTCATCGTGCGCGTGTTGATTGACGCGTCGTGTTAGCGGTCCGGAAGAGCGGGAGCGAGGGGGGCGTTGTGTTGTGAGGATGGTATTCGCGCTCGCGTCGTCGGTTTTCTCTCCTTCTCTCTTCTTTCTGTTCTGTTCGTTCTCTCGGTCGCCGAGTCGCGCGAGCTCAGCTGATACGGGATACCACGACGCGCCTCGGTCTCAGCCCTCGCGCGATATCACCGGTCGTATCAGCGGATGCATCTGCGACGCGTACACGATCGCCCACATGAGCCAGCAGCAAAACACGGACGCGGCGAATAACACGTGTTTCAGCCTGTTGGACGGCGGAGAGAGAGACGAGTTGTCGGCGCGCGAGAGAGGGAGGGAGAGGCGCGCGCGCGACGCGCGCACCCTCGGTCGTGCGCCCTCCACCGAGCGTTCACGAACAGCGCGAACGCCGCCTCGAGCGCCAAGAAGAGCACCGTCCCCAACGCGAGTCCCATCGCGTCGGTCTCGACACCGCCGCCCACCGCGCGCGCGACGGCGCGACTGCAGTTAGCGGTGCGACGGTCGGTTCTAGGTGTCGGTTCTGGCTTTTTTACCTTTTTTTCACTTTACCGAAAACAACGACGTTCGGTATCGGACGACGCGACGAGGACCGCGGCGGCGGCGCGCGCTCTCCCCACTCCTCCCCGCGCGAGATCCGCCACAACGCGAGATCATGCGCCTCCACCCGCGCGATCGCGGCGCGGCGCTCGCGCTCCTCGCGCTCCTCGCGCTCGCGCGCGGCGCCGTCGCGCGGTCCCCGCCGCTCCCCGAAGACGCCCCCTCGACTTCGACGTGCGCGTGGCTCGACGCGGCCGCGGCGTCGTCCCAACGCGGGGTCGTCTCCGACGGCAGCGGCGAGCGCGGGACGTACCTCCCGAACAGCAACTGCACGTGGATCATCCGCCCGGAAGTGTCCGGCGCGAGCGCGAGCGCGAACGCGACGGAGGGGACGACGACCGCGGCGGCGGGGATAACCCTCGTCTTTCCCTCCTTCAAGACCGTGTTCGACGACGACTTTCTTTACGTCACCGACGTCTCCGACGCGTCGTCCCCGAACCCGCTCGCGGCGTACACGGGCATCCTCCCTCCGCTGACGGCCGCGCGGTTCGAGAACGTCACCGCGCTGAAGCTCGAGTTCGTCACCGCGGAGGAGAACCGCGACGCCGGGTTCGAAGCCGTCTGGCTCGCCGACGGCTCGTGTTACAACGACTGCCGCGGCGGCGGCGGCGGCGGCGGCGACAGCGGTCGATGCGTCGACGGACTGTGCGTCTGCGACGATGACCACGTGGGCGCGGACTGCAGCATCCCGGTGCCGCGCATCCCCGGCGACGGCGTCGGCGTGAACGGAAGCGTCGGTGTCGGCGAGTACCGATACTTTCGCGTCGACGTCCCGAGCGACCCGCCCGGGCTGATGCTGAAGCTCGAGCTGACGTTCCCGAACGGCGACAGCGACGGCGCGAGGCCGATGTTGATGCTCGCGAACGCGTCCGCGGCGATGAGCGGCGATCCGAAAGCGGCGGGGAAGAGGGGAAACCCGGGCGCGGCCGCGGACGACGCCGCGGACGACGCCGTCACGTACTTTGACGATTTCGCGACGAAGGACGGCGGCGATTGCGGGCCGTACCCGGGCTGCCGCTGGGCCAACACGGACGCGCGAGGCCCCGCGGACATCCCGCCCAACGTTCGCGTCGCCGGCGACGCGAACGCGTTCAGGCTCGGCGGGCAGCCGCTCGTGCGGAGTCTCCGCGGGCGAGACGCGTTCCCGCGACGGGACGTCCTGCTTCCCGCGCACCCGACGCCGCATTACAACGCCCTCGTCGACGCCCGCGACTGGGACACGCACGCGGATCACCACCATCTGTACGTCACGAACGAGGCGTACTCGCCCAAGTACGCGGACGGGCGCGCGAAGGTGGTCCTGACCCCGGGGACTTGGATCGTCGGCGTGACGAACACCGAGACGACGCCGCTGCCGAGGTTCCTCGCCGGAACCGTCCACGACGATATCCAGTGGTGGGGTCCCCGTCCCGGGTTCGAGGGCGCGGTGAACGGGGTGAATTTCACCCTGAGCGCGACGCTGAGCGACGACGTGGACGAGATGTGTTTGAAGCGGTGCGGCGACGGCGGCGGCGTGTGCGACGCCGGGACGTGCCGCTGCGGCGGCGGCGGCGACGGCGCGGACGTCGACGGCGTCGACGCGGCGGGCGACGCGCTCGTCGTCGGCGAGCACTGCGAGCACGTCGCGGCGACGCTCGAGCCCGGGGGAGAAACGGTCAAAATGCCGACGTTACACATCGGTCAGTGGGCGTACGCGTTCGTCCCCTCGCCGAAGAACGTCGACGAGCACAAAAACCATCCGCTTCTCGTGGAGCTGTCCCACGGCGGCACCCCCGCGGCGTCCCCGACTCTTCGCGACGGCTTCGAACGACGCGATCGACGCCGACGGCGGGATCGAGGTCCCGTCCCCGGACATCACGTGCGCCGCGTTCTGGGGCAGCGGGCCGTACGGGGACGTGCACTGCCACGTCACCGGGTACGGCAACGCGGACTTTCAGTTCCCGCCCCCAGAGGCGTTCGCGTCCGGCTACGAAAAGATGGTCACCGCGGCGGAGATTGGCATGGACTACGCCTCGATCGTGATCCCCCCGGAGGCGCGGCTCGACGTCGGGGACGGGTTCTACGTCGGCGTTTGGAACCATCCGTCGTACAGCGGGGACGCGCTCGAGTACGAGCTGAGGGCGACGTACGTGACCCCGGGGGAGCCGTCGTGCCCGTTCGCGTGCGGCGGGAACGGAAAATGCGGCGGCGGCGGCAGCGGCGGCGGCGGCGGCGGCGGCGATATCGAACCATCCGACGCCGCCGTGTTCGTGGACGCGACCGCGCGCGACTGGACGTGCTCGTGCGCGCCGAACGCGACCGGGGCGTACTGCCAGGACGAGCTCACGACGCTCGCCCTGGACGCGGACGTCACGCGGACGCTCGAGAACGGCGCGTGGGATTATTTCGTCCTCGACCTCCCCGCGTTCGCCGGCAGCGGCGCTGACGACGACGACGACGACGAGCGTCTGCACTCCGTCCTCATCGAGATCGACAAGATCCAACGCGACGCGTTCCCGCTCGTGTACGTCAAGCGCGGAGGTCCCCCCGCGGCGTTCGCCGCGGTGTACTCGTCCACGGTGCGCGAGGCGGTGATCGCTCTGGACCCGGACGCCAACGGCGTCGGCGTCGCGGCGCTCGCGGACGCGGGAAACTCTCGTATCAACCTCACGGGCGCGGTCCCCGCGAACGCGCGCGTGATCGGGCTTCGGTACGACCTCAGCGTCGAGGCGACGTTCCCGTCGTACGTCAGCGAGGCGTGCCTCGCGTTCGAGAGCGGCTCGCGCGGGTACGAAGCGATCGCGTGTCCGTCTGATTTAGCCGCCTCCGGGACGAAGGTCGTCGTCGGCGGGACGTCCGACGCGGGGGGCAGGTCGGTCGACGTCGACGGCGGCGGCGGCGGCGGCGGCAGCGATTTCGCCATCTCTAACCTCAACGTCGTCGCGTTCGACGTCCCCGAGGACGGCGTCCTGTTCATGGAGCTGTTCGAGAGCTACGACGACTTCAAACCAGACGACGCGGCGACGGGCGGCGAGAACCTCGCCTCCGAGCCCCCCGACTCGAGGTGGAACGGCACCGTCGCGGTCCTCTTCCGCGAGCGCGTCGCGATCGGCCACGACTACCAGGACGTCGAGTCAGCGTACTGCACCGGGATCGACTGCGCGGTCGGGGACGAGCACGGCCTCGTGTTCCCGCTCGCGGTCGACGACGCCGACGCCGACGCCGTCGCCCCCGCCCCGCCCGGCGACGGTCGGTACTACGTCGGCGTGTACAACTCCAGGATCGGGTCCCCGTCCGGGACGCTGTCGCAGCACGAGAGCGCGCGGTTCGCGGCGGACATGACGTACACGATACGCGCGTCCGCGTCCTCGAACGCCGCGCCCGCGTGCGTGAACGACTGCAACGGCGTCGGGGAGTGTTTACCGACGACGACGCCCGCGTGTCGCTGCGACCCGGGGTTCTTCGGTCCCGGGTGCTCCGTCTCCCCGGTGGAGATCCCGCTGGTCGACGACGTCGGGACCGCGGCCGGGTTCGTGCCGGAGGGGCACTTCGAGTATCGGTTCGTGGACGTCCCGGCGGACGCGAAGTTTTTGGTCGTGAACCTCACCTTTCCGCTGCATCAGGCGAGCGCGCCGAGGGTCTTCGCGCGACGCGGGGCCATACCCGCGCACTGCGACTCTATCCTCGGCGCGGCGTCCGGGTGCGTGGACGCGTACGACGCGTCTGACGAGAACGCGGGCGACGGCGACGTGGTATGGACCGAGAGCGGCGCGATGCTCGTCCGGACGCTGAAGATCGATCCACGCGATCCGCGCGGCGAGGGCGGGGGCGCCGGCGGCGTCGGCGGCGGCCTCGGCGGCGACGTCACGTCCGTCGCCGCCGAGCTGAACAAGCGCGAAGCCGAGGCCGCGCTCGCGCTCGTCGCCGGGCGCGACGCCGACGCATCGGATCCCGAGAAGACCGTCACCACCGTGAACGCGACGCTCGACTTCGACTTCGACTTCGACTACGACATCGACGGCGGCGTCCTCGACGGTCTCGTCGACCGCTGGCGTCTCCCCGCGGCGCTGCGACGCCGGTGGTACGTCGCCGTGTACAACGACATTCACGGCGGCGAGTCTTTGACGTTCTCACTCGGTGTCCGCGTGTCCTCCGTGGCGTCGTGCGTCGTCCCGGACTGCAGCGGGCACGGGACGTGCGATTTGAAAGCCGGCGTGTGCGCGTGCGAGGAAGGGTACTTCGGCGCGTCGTGCTTCGCGAGGATGATGCCCGTCGACGCCGACGCGGCGGCGCCGACGCGGCACGACGAGGCTTTATCCCTCGGCGAGTTTACCTTCTTTACGTTCCGCGTCAACTGCACGGGCCAAGACGCGTCGATCGTCTTCACGAAACGGCAGCCCGGCGACGAAAACGCCACGTCGTCGGGCGGCACCGGCACGGAGGTCGAGCTCGCGGTCCGGCACGGCTCGATACCGACGCTCGACGACGGCGGGTTCCTCGACGGCGTCGTCTCCGCGACGGACGAACCGGACGCGTGGATCAAGCTCCACAACGCGCGCCCTGGGACGTACTACGGCGTCGTGCACGTCTCCGCGGGCGAGGCGCTGCGCGCGTTCGCGTTAGACGTCGCGCTCGAGGGGTCGCGCGTGCCGAACGCGCACAACCAGTGCGAGTACGCGGACGATCAGCTCGTGATGGAGATTTACGCGCCGTCGGGGACGTACGCGCGATTAGGACCGACGAGCGGGTCCACGGGGTCGTCCGTCGTGCTCCCGGTGGATCACTCGTTGATGCCCGCGGATATCTACGAGCCCGCGTACGGCGCGTGCGGGGACGTGAACGAGACGACGACGACGGCGACGGCGGCGGCGGCGAAGCACTGCTACCTCGGCGACGGGCACTCGTCCGGACGCGTGCGCGACCTCCCCCGGGACGCCGGACACGGCCCCGTGGAAGGACGCGTCGTCCTGGGCCTCGCGACGCCGGCCGACGTGGACGACCGGGCGTACTTTTACGTCTACGGCGACGTGAGAAAATACTACGGTCGGTTTCCCGGCGACCTTCTCGCGGTCGGGAGCGTCGCGGAGCGGCCGACGCTCGCGTTTCAGGGCGAGCCGAACGATTCGAACAACGTCGATCTCGAGGCGTGCGGGCCGCTGAAGAACGCGGAGGACGTGCGCGGGAACGTCTGCCTCGTCGTCCGCGGCACGTGCCCGTTCAGCGCGAAAACGCTCGCGTGCCAAGCCGCCGGCGCGGTCGCCGTGATCCTCGTCAACGACGACTTCGACGAAGGCGCCGCCGACAACTGGATCGGATCGCACGACCCGGCGGAGATTAAGATACCCACGATCTCGTACGGCGGGAGGGACGGGAACATGATGCTGAACGATATGTTCGACGCGTCGATGATCTCGAACGCGTCCTCCGCGTCGACGACGAACGTGACCCCACACGCGACGCCGTGGGAGGCGTACGCGCGCGACGTGACCGTCAAGGCGTACGCCTATCGGTGCGAAGCGCCGTCGAAATGCCCGGCGTGCGCGCCCGGTCTCGCGACGCCCGCGGACGGGTGCAGCTCCGCCGCGTGCCCGGGGATGGACCCCGCGCTCTCGCGCAACTGCAGCGAGCGCGGCGTCGGTCCCCACGGCGGGTGTTCCCTCGCGCCGCGCGAGCGGTGGGTCGACCTCACGCCGCGTTTCGCGTGCGAGTGCGCGCGCGGGTACGCCGGAGCCGCGTGCGAAATTTCGCACGACCCGCCGGCGTTCACGACGACCCCGGAGATCGTCTTCGGCGCGGCCGCGACGACGATCGAAGACGGGGACGTGTTCACGTTCACCGTCCACGCGGACGCGTCCGTGGATGACGTGGACGTGGTCTACGTCCTCGAAGGCGCGGGCGCGCCGGGGGCGGCGGTGGACCCGAAGACGGGGGAGTTTACGTTCAACGCGAGCGGCGTCCGCGCTGCGGCCGCGTCAGCGACGACTGGCGACGGCGACGGCGGCGGCGGTCCCACGGCGTACGCGTTCAGAATCGCGGCCGTGGACGAGCTCGGGGGGAAGAGCACGACGGATTTTCTCGTCGCCGTCGGCGCCGCGGCGGGCGGAAGCGCGCCCGTCGTCGAGACGCGGACGCGAATGCGGACGCGCGAGAACCCGGGGCGGACCGTGGGGATCGCGCTGGGGTGCCTCTTCGTCGCCACGGGGCTCGTGACCGTGCTCGCGATCGTGATAACGCGGCGTATAAAGAGGCAGAAGCACAGGGAAGAGGTGAAGAAGCAGGTCGCCATGGTCGAGCTTTAAGGCGCGGCCTGGCCGGGAAGGAGAGAAAAAAAAAAATACGCGTTTGTACGATGACGACGACGGCGCGACGAGAGCGAACTGAACGCGAGAGGAACGACGAGACGAGAACCACGTTTGTGATGCACACGGCACGATACGCGACGCGACGATAGCACGAACGAAATATCGTCTTCATCTATTAAACCCGCTACGCGACCCCCTCAAGTAAGACCAGACCAGACCAGACCGCCTCTCCTCTCCTCTCGCGATCGACGCTCGATCGATCCACCATCGGACCGATCACATGAAGAGCGCCGCGCTGCGGCCGTTGGACTCCTTCGCGAGCTCGTTGTACGTGTACATGTCGAACTCGTCGCCGAAGTCGACGTGGGACACCTCGGTGAGACTGCCCTCGCCGTTGCAGATGCCCTCGAACTCGACGAACGCGGTCGTGATCGCCGGGGAGTCCGCGGCGAGGGTCACGGTCACGACCTTGTCGTCCGAGGTGCGCAGCGTGACGGTGGAGCCGTCGGATCCCTCCGTCTTGCCGACGAGGAGGACCTTCTTGCCGGCGAACCGAGACATGAGCTCGCCGTTCACGCGGGGGGCGGGGGCGGAGGTGTCCATCCTGCGATCGTGGAAGGAGGGAAGGGGGCGCGTCAGCGACCGCGGACGACGCGGGGGAGGGGTCCGCGGGCGGGTTCAAATCGCAGCTGTGGGCACTCGACGGACGATCTGGTGCCAAGTTTTGAAATCCGGCGCGGGAGACGTCCGCGCGGGGGGCGGGGGCACGTTGTCGGGTTCGCGACGAGTCCGCGCCGCGCGTACCTGGAGTATTCGACGAAGTGAAGTGCGTGTCTTGAAGGCACAGCGAGGCTGGCGTCGCGAGATATGACGGAAGACGCGCTAGATCTCGCGCTTTAAACCTCGTGTGAAGTGAGCTTCGCGGCCCAATTTCTCGACAGGTTAGAAATGAATTTTCTCGCTCGCGAGCGCGTTGAGTGTCGGCTCTGTCGAGGAACTACACTACGGTATC
>Ga0181561_10001509_pt1 | contig 20652 bp, 15 predicted proteins | sample 011ome_19_FD_133760 | JGI IMG/M metagenome (GOLD analysis project Ga0181561, IMG submission 133760) | Coastal salt marsh microbial communities from the Groves Creek Marsh, Skidaway Island, Georgia - 011510BT metaG (megahit assembly) | ecosystem: Environmental > Aquatic > Marine > Intertidal... | reverse complement strand
GAGGTGTTCGTCGGCTGCAAAACTCTCCGGTTTCGCGTCGGACGAATCGCGCGCGCCGATCTTCGGCGTCACCCGGGTCGCCCGCGCGCGGCGCGCGTCGTCGCCGCCGAGCGGGTCCGCCTCGTCCGGCCGCGTCTCCTCGGGGACGTAGAGCTCGCCGTTCCAACCCGGCCGGTCGTTCAGAGAAGGTCGGTCTGTTTGGCGCGTCCCGGTGCGTCGCGTCGCGTTGAAGGGGTTCACGACCCCTTCAAAATGGTCGCCTGACGAGCGCTCCGCCGCTTCGTCGAAACCGCCCTCCTCGGCGAGGCTCGCCCGCGGCGCGCGTTCCCACGCGCCGCCGTGTCCGTCGTCCACGTCGCGGACGTCCTCCGCCCTGGCGTACGTCTGCGGCCTGCGAGGGCTCCAGGTTTTGTCCAGGTCTCGGTCGCGCGATTTGTGCGCGTCGTGCGATGGCGCGTCTCGTCTGGCTCTGGAGGGTGACGACGCGCGCGGAGGGTGACGATGCGCGTCTTCGGGAACCCATCCGACGCCGGCGTCGTCGAGCCCGGTGCGCTTGAGAAACGCCGAAACCTCGCCGAGTTTCGTCTCCACCTCCCCCGCCCAACGCGCGGTTTCGGTTTCGGGCCGGTCCCAGGAAACGCCCGGGTGCGCCGACGCGTCCGCGCCGAGACGCTCTTCGTACATGGAGGCGTACGAGCCCGCGCCCGCGGCGGCGCGGACGCGAACGCCCGCGGTGCCTTGCGGCGCCCGGGGAGGCGAGTTCCGGACGGCGCGATGCGACACCTCAACGCGAGACCCGAGGGGGCGGTCAACGACATCTGTCGGCCAACTCCCCGCGCCGTGCCCGTGGTCGCCGCCGTGCCCGTGGTCGACGACGCGCGGCTCCGCGGCGTATGTGGTGGACGTGTAGTGCGTGGCGTGGTCGAGAACCGCGAGACGTTTCCTCGCCGCCTCAGCCACGCGTCGCCTGTGGTCCGTGCCTGCCGCGGTGAAGTCCACGTTCCCGCGGCTCCAGGGGGTCGAAACGTCCGTCATCGGATCGTTCAGTCGCGGACCTCTACCTGGCCTTCGAGGTGAGACGCGCCGAGGTCGACGCGCGTCGCGTCCTAGCGCACGCGTGGGCTTCCCGAGTCGAGCGCGCTCGCGTCGATCGGCGTCCTGGCGAGCACGGAGCTCGGCGAAGTGATGATGACTCGCGCTCCGACCCCCTACGGCTCCTGTGAAGTGTGAACGGAAACGGTTTCGCGAACGAAAATGACGAAATCACCGTCGTGCGAGGGAACATGTTTTGAACCGAGGCGACTTTCGTGCGCATCAGATCCTGGAGGGCCGTGCTCGGGCTCTCGCGGGCGACGCGGTGCCGGCACGCGCGAGGCGCTGACGGAGGCGGTGGGGACTCGCCATGGACGACAGAGCCGCACGAGGCGGTGCTCGCGCCTCCGGGTCCGGTCGTGACGCATCGGACCAGGCAGAGCTTCACTTTTTGCTCCTCCATTACCTCCGGAGCCTGCCCACCGCCGACGCGGCGGACGCGTTCGAGCGCGAGGCCACCGCGCACGGCCTGCTGCCGCGCCGACCGGACCCGTTCGGGCACGAGCACGCGCAGACATACGAGGAGATGCGGGCGAAGTACCCGCACGTGGCCCCGGACCACCTGGCGAGGCTCGTGGGCCTCGCCGCGTCCGAGACCCCCGCCGGTCGAGATCTCGCCGCCAGAGGTTTACGCACGCTCGTCGGCGCCGGGCCCGCGAGTCTCGTCCCCCGGCCCTCGGCCGCGGACGTTTCGTCGGGGCCGCGGCGGTTGGGAAGGGCGGTTTCCGACCCGGCGCCGACGTTCCGCGAGGCGGTGCGGCTGGCGCAGACCTTCAGCGCGGGCGGCGGCGCGGCGGCGGCGCGGCGCCGCGCGGCGCGGTGCCCGCCGTCGCTGCTCGGCTCGCGCGTGAACCCCCTGACCACCGTCAAGGGCCACCGCAAGGAGCTGTACTGCGTGATCTTCGACAAGACCGGGCGGTCCATCGTGACGGGCAGCGACGACACGCTGGTCAAGGTGTGGTGCGCGACCACGGGGACGCTGCGGCACGCCTGCCGCGGGCACACCGGCGAGATTTCCTTCCTCGACGTCAACGCCACGAACGAGCTGGTCGCGTCGGCGAGCTTCGACTACACCGTGCGCACGTGGTTCCTGGAGACCGGCCACCCCGCGGCTGTGCTGTTGGGGCACCAGAACATCGTTAGCGAGGTGCGCTTCTGTCCCACTGCGCCCAGGGTCGTGCTCTCGGCGTCCTGGGACCGCACGCTGCGGGTCTGGGACGCGTACTCGGACTCGGCGACTGCGCCGCCCACGGTGTTGAATCTGGCGCCGGAAGCCGGCGGAGGCGCGCCGCAGCACGGCGCCGGAGGCGCCGGCGGCGCGAGCGCCGCCGCCGCGGTCGCGCCCGTGGCTGCCGTCTCCGAAACCCCGGAGGAGCAGGCGGCCGCCGCCGCCGCCGCCGCCGCCGCCGCGCGCGCCGCGCAGGAGGCGGCGGCGGCGGCGGCGCTGAGCGGCGCGGCGCTCTCCGAGCCGGACGCGCCCGAGGGCGCCGTCATGTGCACCGCCTGGGACGCCTCGGGCACGCTGTTCGCGTGCGGCACGACCGCCTGCAAGACGCACGTGTGGTCGGTGAAGGAGGCGGCGCTGCGGTCCGAGGCGCCGGGCGCGCTGGCGCCGGCGGCGATCCGCGGCGCGCCGACGGCGGGCGGGCACCTCCACGACGTCACGTCGTGCGCGTTTTCGCGCTCGGGCGCCTTTCTGCTCACCGCGTCGCGCGACGGCCAGGCCAAGATCTGGGAGCGCGGCTTGCGGAAGAAAACTGTCGGAACGTTCGAAAAGCCGAAACAAAAAACGTCTGGAGGCGCGAAGAACGTCTGGAGGCTGCGCAGCGTGCTGAGCACGCCCGCGGACGCGGAGGCGCTGCGTCGCCAGGCGCGCGCGCGCCGCGGGCCGGTGGTGTACGCCGTGGAGCAAGCCGTGTGGTCGCGCGACGACGCCTTGGTGGTGGCGGCGATGAGCGACTTCACGCTGCGCGCCTGGGACGCCGCGTCCGGCGCGTTGCTGCACACCATGCGCCTGCACACCAACAAGGTGCACGTGCTGCAGTGCCACCCGTTTGACCCGCGCGTGTGCGTGAGCGCGGGGCACGACGGCCGAGTGGCGGTGTGGGACGTGTCGCGCGGGCGGTGCGTGCGGCACTACGACGGCGGCGAGTTCGAGACGCTCGTTCTGGACGGCTCGTGGTCACCGTGCGGCTCGCGCATCGTGGTGAGCGACGAGAAGGGGCAGTGGTGCCTGTTCGGCACGGGGTGCGGAGGGAGCCTGAGCCGCGCGAAGCACGAGCAGTTCCTCGAGTGCGAATTCGTCCCGGAAGCGGAAATCGCCCGCGACGCCGCGACGGGGTTCCTGGCGCTCGCCGCCGACCCGGACACGCCTTTCCACGCGCAGTTCGGCCGCAACGGCCGGAATCGGCTGGTGGACTCGCTCGGGAACCCCTACGGCGAGCCGTACCAGAGCGCGTTCCGCGCGCGCAGGCTCATCGCCGCGAACGTGCCGTCCTCGGGCGTGCGCGTCGAGCCGCCCGCGCCGGTGAACGACCGCGCCGCCGAGGAGGCCACCGCGGCGGCGGCGGCGGCGGCCGCCGCCGCCGCCGACGCCGCCGCCGCCGCGAACCGCGTCACGTACCTGGAAGACGACGAGGCGCTCGAGGATGAGCCAGAGAACTCCGGCGAGGACGACGACGATGAGGTTGTGCTCGTCGAGAGCAGCGACGAGGACGGCTCGGAGAGCGACGACGAGGAAGAAGACCCGGAGGCGTCTGACTCGGATTTCGCGGCGCGGCGGCGGATCCGGCGGCGCCGCGACCCGAGCGCCTCCGGCTCGTCGGGCGACGCGCGGCGCGCCGCCGGCGCGGGGCGCGCCGAGCGCGCCAGCCGGCGCGAGACGGCGCGCGAGGATCGCGTCGCGCGACGCGCCGCGCGACGCGCGGCCGTGCGGCGCACGAACCGCCCGAGGCGCGCGACGCGCCGCCTGGTGGACGAGGACACCGAGACCGAGGAGGAGTACGAGGACGAGGACGAAGAGGACGAGGACGAGGACGAACGAGGAAGAATGGAAACAGACGACGAAGACGAACAGAACGAGACGGCTCCTGCGAACGGCGAACGGGCGAACGGGCTCCGTGTTCGGTTCACCATGAAACGGTCGCGCGACGACGCCGATTTTCGCGATTCCGACGAGGCGGGCGGGTCCGGGCCGCGGCGCGCGCGGGTCCGGGCCGCGGACAACGCCGGAGGCTCTTCGAGCGCGCATCGGCGTAAACACGCCGCGTACGCCTGGTTGCTCCGCGACCGCCCCAGCACACCCGGCGAGTCATACGTCCCGCAGCTAGGCGACGCGCTGGTGTACGTGCCGCGCGGCCACCACGCGTTCCTCGAGCGCCGCGCGAACAAAGCCGCGCAAAGGCCGTGGCTCGCCGTCGGCGCGCCCGGGTCGTGGCGCCACGCCGAGCCGGCGCGCGCGGCGGCAGTGCGCTACGCCATCTCGCGCGAGGACGAGGACGAGACCGTGGCGGTGCTCACGCTGCGGCTCGCGGACCCCGCGTCCGCCAACTTCGGCGCCGAGTTCGAGCTGGAGCTGCCGCGGCTCGAGGACGCCGACTTCCTCGTGCCCGCGCACAGGTTCCGCGCGGGCGCGGCGCGGGGGTGGCGCCCGGACGACCGATGCGCGGTGTGCTGGCGGGACGCCGGCGCAGACGGCGCGCTGGTAGACACGTGGTACCGCGGCGTCGTGGTGCGCGACGCGCGTAGTACGGCGGCGGCGACGACGAGTGACGAAAACGCGACGAGCGACCCGCAGTGGCGCGGTTCGCCCTGGAACGCGCTCGCGGTGGAGTACTCCGACGTCGCCGACGAAGAGGACAAGATGCAGGACCACTCGTTTTGGGAGCTGTTCGACGATGACGCGCCGCACGACGAGCGCATCGACCCCGATGCGCCTCGTCTGGACGACGCCACGAGCCGCAGGCTCGGGGACCGCGTGCGCCGCGCGCGGGCCAAGCCCCAGTACGACGTGTTCGTGGACGAGATCGAGGCGGATGCGTTTTTCCCGCAGCGGGACGGCAGCGACGCCAACTACTGCGCGCTCGTGCCGGTGCCGCTCAGCCTGGACCTGGTGGCGCGGCGTTTAAGAAATCGGTACTACCGCGCGCTCGGCGGGTTTCTGCACGACGTGCGGACGATCCGCGAGAACTGCGAGCTGTTCAACGGGCTTGACTCGGAGTACACCGAGGCGGCGGCGCGGCTGGAGCGCGAGCTCACCAACGGGTACGCGTGCGCCGACGCGGCGGCGCCGGTGGAGGGCGTCGCGTCGGCGGCGACGATGCCGCCGCCAGGCGTGGCGACGTCTCCGGGAAGGGGTCGGCGGAGGTGAAGCGCTCTACTATCTAAGATACGTAGGCAACACTAACTACCGACGGTTTCATCGTTTCTTGAAGCCGTACTTTTTCCGCTCGTAGAAGAGGTCCGTCTTGGCGCTCCCCAGGTTGACAATCTTGGGGCACCCGTCCCTGTCCTTCTCCATCTGCGTGCACTCCTTGCAGTAGTACGCGTCCGCCACGCCGACCCCCCCGCAGATCACGCACCGCCCCTGGTTCGAGCCGTAGTTGCACTCGTCGCACACCCTGACCAGCGTCGCGGGGCGCACGAACGAGTCACAGTTCACGCACCGCCCGTCGCACCGCTCGCACAGCCGACCGATGGCGATGCCGGGGAGCTTTCTGCACATGATCAGATCGGGGTGGTGCTTCGACATGGCGCCCGTCGTCCGTCGTGGAAGCGATCGCAGAGAACGTCCACGCCGCAGTCCGTCGCCCCGATCGGAACCCCTGGCCAAGCCACACAGTGCGCGGAGGGTTATGCCCTCGAATTCTCCCTGGGATCAGAAAAACACTTTTGACGTTGGCGCTCGCTTCCCAAGGCGCCTGCAGTTCTGAAAAGCCAAAAGCGCACTGGAAAATATCTCCGATCGACGCTCACGCCCCACACCCTCGCGCGCGGCCTTCCGCACGTCGCGCCGAACGCACCATGTCGTCGACGAGCGCCATGCGTCGCATCGTCTCCGCTGTGTCGGGTCTGACGGCCCACGCGTCGACGACCGCCGCCCCGACCGCGACTTTCCTGCGCGGCCCCCGGCGATGGTACGCCTCGCCTTCGGGCGGAATCAAGGAGGCGCTCGCCGCGGCCATCCCCGCGCAGCAGGAGCGCCTGAAGAAGATCAAGCAGGCGCACGGCGACAAGTCCCTCGGCGAGGTCACCGTGAACATGGCGATGGGCGGCATGCGCGGCATCACCGGCATGGTCTGGGAGACCTCTCTGCTGGACGCGGAGGAGGGCATCCGGTTTCGTGGACACACCATCCCCGACCTGCAGAAACGGCTCCCTGCCGCCGTCGAAGGCGGCGAGCCCCTCCCCGAGGGCCTGCTGTGGCTCCTGCTCACCGGGGACGTCCCCACGAAGGCGCAGGTGGAGGGCCTGTCCGCGGAGCTCCGGTCGCGCGCGCACGTCCCGCAGCACGTCTTCGACGTGCTCGCTTCGCTCCCGAAGCACACGCACCCCATGACGCAGTTCTCGGTGGCCATCATGGCGCTGCAGACGGAGAGCAAGTTCGCAAAGGCGTACGCGGAGGGGGTGCACAAGACCAAGTACTGGGAGCCCGTCTTCGAGGACACGCTGGACTGCATCGCGAAGCTCCCCACCGTGGCGGCTGCCATCTACCGCAACACGTTCAAGGACGGTAAGCTGATTGCGCCGGACGACACCCTGGACTGGGCGGCGAACTTCGCCCGGCAGATGGGCTACGACGACGAGGGCACGAAGGAGCTGATGCGCCTGTACATGACCATCCACAGCGACCACGAGGGAGGCAACGTGTCCGCGCACGCGACGCACCTGGTGGGTTCGGCGCTCTCCGACCCGTACACCTCGCTCGCCGCGGGCATGAACGGGCTCGCCGGGCCGCTGCACGGCCTCGCCAACCAGGAGGTGCTCAAGTGGCTGAACGAAGTCGAGCGCGACATTGGGACGGATGTCTCCACGGAGCGCATGACGCAGTTTGTGTGGGACACGCTCAAGTCTGGGCGCGTCGTGCCCGGGTACGGCCACGCCGTGCTGCGCAAGACGGACCCGCGGTACGCGTGCCAGCGCGAGTTCGCGCTCAAGCACCTGCCCGACTACCCCAAGTTCAAGCTCGTCTCGAAGCTGTACGAGGTGGTGCCGGGCGTGCTCACCGAGACCGGGAAGGTGCGCAACCCGTGGCCCAACGTGGACGCGCACTCGGGCGTGCTCCTGCAGTACTACGGGATCACCGAGGAGAACTTTTACACCGTGATGTTCGGCGTCTCGCGCGCGATCGGCGTGCTCAGCCAGCTTACGCTGAGCCGCGCCATGGGCTTCGCCATCGAGCGGCCCAAGAGCGTCACCAGCGGCTGGCTCGAGGAGAAGTTCGGTAAGCCGTGATGCGCGCGCCGCGCGCGCGCGCGACGCTCCCGGTGTCTTAGATAATCACGCGAGTGCGTGTATATATACCCTACACTACGTTCACGATTTGGGTGTTGATAGCTATGTAGTTATCCACGCGCGCGCGCGCGCGGCGTTTGGCGCGCGACGAAACGCTCGTCTCCCTTCTCACGTCTCACTTCTCGGGCGTCCCGTCGGGGGTCCCATTGGCGCTGTCCACGCGTCGCAACCCCACCTCCGCGAGGTCCGCGTCGGACTTGGTGCGGAACATCTGGAACACGTCCTTGTCCGCCGCCATGGCCTGCTGGATCTGCGCGTCCTTGTTCATGGCCTTCTTCACCGCGTCCGAGACCATCTCCACGTGCTGCGCCGACCCGCGCGGAGCCGACTTCGGGTCCGGGTGCTCGAGCAGATCCAGCTCGGAATACAGACGCATGGACACCTCATCCGCCTGCTGCATCTCCTTCTGGTTGCGCGCCCACTGCTGCTGCGCGTACTCGGGGTCGTCCTCCATCGCGCGGCTGACACAGGAGAGGTGAGCGGAAAGGAGAGTTAGGGTGGAGCCGGCGGGACGAGGGCGACGCTCGCGGCGTTTCGGCGTTTCGGGAAACGTCAGAATCCGGATTTCGCACGACAGAAGCACCTCTCGCGTTGAGTCACGTCGCACGCCCCGGAGCCGTTCTCGTCGTTTCCTCCGCTTCGGGTCGCGGTCGGTGGTTACCCCGGGGGTTCGCGCGCGGGGATGGGGTGGAACACGCACCTCTTCTCGAACGCGTCCGCCCAGTGCGGAGCCTCCTTCTTGGCGTCCTTCCTGCTCGTCGAGAGGGGTGCGCGGGGTGGGCGGTCAGTGGCTCGAAGGGGGAACGCCCGGAAAATGGCCAGCGTGTAGGAAAAAGCGGCGAAAGCGTCCGGGGGGGGACGCACCTGGGGCCGCAGAGGCCGGCTTCTGGAGCGCAAGCGGAGAAAAGGGACATGCTGGCGATGTCCGTCAAGCTGGCCGGAAGGGGAGCGCGAGTTCACGTGCGGCGTGTCTCTCGCGCGAGGGCGAATGCGAGAATGCGCGTGGGTCGTGTCACCCGAGCGATATTTTCCGGTCGAATCGGTTTTCGGCTTTTCAGCATTTCGCTTTTCACCTCTCGCGCGTGTTTTTCGAACGCTCCCACACTCTTCCGCGCGCGTGGCGGCAGGCATGGCGGCCCCCGCCCCCCCCGCGTATGGCGAGTCCGACGAGGGCGACTTCGAGATCCACATGGACAAGATAGGTCGGGAGCTGCAGTGTCGGATATGCATGGCCGCGTACGACGACGCGATGGTCACGCGGTGCGATCATTACTTTTGCGCGACGTGCATCACGTCCAGCATCCGGCACAAGAAGCGGTGTCCCCTGTGTAAAGCCCCGGTCACGAGGCGCGAGCTCCGCGTGGACGAGCGCATGCGCGCGCTGGTCAACACCTACCGCAGCGTGCTGGCGTCTCACAGGATGAAGAACGCGTACTGCTCGCAGCTCCCCGCGTCGGCGCGCGCGCGGTCGCGGCGGGAAACGGCGTCGCCGGAAAACGGGCGGCGCCCGGTTTCCGCGCGCGACGCCGCGGCCATGCCTCCGCCGCCGCCGCGGTGCGCCGACGAGCCGTCTCCGTCTGGGGAAGGGAGGGGAAAGAAAAGGCGCTCCGACGTCGCCGCGGAGACGCCGGTGAAGGATCACAAAAAGGAACGCGAAAAGGAACGCGACGGCGACGCGAAAAGCGGCTCGGCGCGGCGGACGTCGACCCGCGCGCGCGCTTCCGGGACGGGCGACGAAGCGAGGAGGCGGAAACGCCGAGATACGGGATGAGTCGTTTGACGTAGCGCGCGAGGCTGTCTCATCGTGTATACGCCGTACGGAGCAGGATGTCATCGAGACGCCGTCGCGCTCGAAAACGAACGTCTTTTGGCGAAGACGGATCGTCACTCGTGTTTTGATAGTTGCCGTGAGTGTCGCGAGTGCGGGCGCTCGTTTTCGTCGCGCGTCCGTGCCACGGGTGCGGTGCGTCAGATCGAGCCGCGCGTCAGGCGTGCCCGCGCGCGGGCATCCGCCGCGATGCGGGTCTCGCGGCTCCTCGTGCTGGTCCTGGCGTCCCTCGCGGCGCTCCCGCCCGCGCGGAGCGCCTCGTCCTCGGGCAGAGACGGCAACACGGACGAGCGTCTGATCGGTTGGCTCGGCGAGGTGGAGCGCCCGGCCGCGGAGTTCTCCGGCGAGGCCGCGCTCGTGGACACGGACGGCGACGGCGAGCCGGAGACGAGCAAACAGTGGATCGAGCAGATCGCCACCGCGCCTCGCGCGTACGTGTGGCGTGGGTTCATGTCCCCGGAGGAGTGCGACCACGTCATCGCAGCCGCGGAGCCCTTGATGGAGCGCAGCGGCGTGGTGGACTCGAAAACCGGCGCGCCCACGGTGGACCCGATCCGAACCTCCTACGGCGCGTTTCTGCCCATCGCGCACGACGAGGTGGTGGCGCGCATAGAGACGCGCGCGGCGGAGTGGGCGATGGTCCCGGTGACGCACCAGGAGCAGCTGCACGTGCTCCGGTACGCGGAGGGGCAGCAGTACAAGGACCACCACGACGCCTTCGACGCGACCGTGCAGGAGAAGATCGCCTTCGACAACGGGCGCCAGCGCTTGGCGACCGTCCTGATGTACCTCTCGGACGTGGACGAGGGCGGCGAAACGGTGTTCCCACACCCGAGCGCCGCGTGGAGCGGCACCGCGGACATGACCGGGGGCGAAGACGGAGGGTGGTCGTCGTGCGCGTCGCGCGGGCCCGCGGTGAAACCGAAAAAAGGCGACGCGCTCCTGTTCTACGACCTGACCCTGAAGGGCGACTTGGACGACGCCGCGACGCACGCGGGGTGCCCCGTGATCCGGGGCGTGAAGTGGACCGCCACCAAGTGGATGCACGAGCGGCCGTACGATAACCCCAAGGTTCGCGCCGCCGCCTGCGCGGACGACCCGGAGAGTGAAGCGCGGTGCCCCGGCTGGGCCGCCGCCGGCGAGTGCGACGCCAACCCCGAGTTCATGGTCGGGACGATGACGCAGCCCGGCGGGTGCGTGTCCAGCTGCTGCGGCGGCCCCGGCGCGTTGGAAAGGAAGTGGCTGGACCTCGCGACCGCGAAGCCGGCGCAACGCGCGATGTGCGAGCTGTGCGCGAAGGGTCCCGACGAGTGACAATCTGCGTTTTTTTTGTTTTCGGTTTTCGGGCTAGAACTCATGTACCTGTAAAACGCGCGCGCCGGTTTTCTCCCTCCGCGCCCTTCTGCGGCGCCGCGCCCGCGCGCGCGCTCACACCGGCAAGGTCTGCGTCTTCCCCACGAGCGACGTGACGACGTTCTTCACCCCCGGCAAGGACAGGAACGTCCCCACGACCGGGAGGCGTTTCAGGAAGAGCAGGACGGTGGGGAAGAACGACGAGAACAACACCAGGAAGCCGTACCCTTCCACGAGCATGCCGAAGAACGGCCACCCCACGAACACCAACGCCACGCCGGACATGAACGCCGCGGTTCCCTTCCCGTTGCGCTTGAAGAACTTGTACGTTCGCCTAGGGCCGATCGTGGTGGTCACGCCGGAGAGGAACAGGATGTTCCCCATCGACAACAGCCCGCGGTCGAAGAAAAGCATCACGCCGAGCAAAGTGAAGAGACATCCGAAACTCGTCAACCCGATGCCGATCTCTGTCGCGGCGGTGCACGGAAGGGACGCGGAACGAGGGATGCCGAGCCGAGCGGTGGGAGAAGAAGAGACGGTCAGTACGTCGGTGGGGTCGAGGTTCTGGTATCGTCCGATGCGCACGCGGTGTGGTGAGGCGCCGTCCACGCCGAACCCGACTCGAGTTCCCTAACGGAACGACCGTTGGGGTGCCGATAGCGGGGATGCGCGGAAAGGGAGACGCGCGCGGGGTCGCGGGCGCACTTTGCTTATCGTCCATGATCGCCATCTCCGCAAGGCGAAGTCCGCGGACGCGGTGCGAACGAGAAGACGCGCGGCGTCTCTGCGGTGCGTGCGCCGACAAGTGTCCCCGCTGGGGATCTCCCGAAGCACAACGCTGTCCCCGCGGCCAACTCTGTTCAGCCGCGTTTGGCCAAAATGATGGCGCTTGCCGCGTGTTCGCGATTTCACCCGTCTCCACGCGGAGCTCGTCTTCCGAGAGTTCCCCGCAGTGGCAAACACCGAGGACAAATATCGCCTGGCTATCACTACTACCTGCGCGCAAACATGGAAGCCCCCGAACCCACCCCCACTTTCAACGCCCCCGACGCCGATGCCATCGGCAAGGTGAAGGATGTTGCCTTGGACAAGGCCCAGGACCTGTTCGCGCAGGGCAAGGCGAAGCTCGACAAGGTGCGCCACCTAGACATTCACGATGCGAGCGCCTGCCTCGCTTGTTTGAACGCCCTGTCACGAAAGAAGCGAGCCGACCCGACCGCTGACGCGCCCCTCGCCTCCAACTCGCAGGTCGTTCGTTTCGGCGGCAACCCCACCATGAACATCGAGCTCCGCAAGGTACGTCCCAACCCCCCGTGTTTCCGACGCGCGCGGCCGCGAGGACCGATCGCGGCCTATGTCGAATCCGTCTCCGGTCGCGCGACTCGGAAAAATGTTAGCGCGCGAGGAGAGCGAAACACGCGAGAAAAGTGGCTGACAACACTTTCTCTGTTCCTCTCCCCCTCGCACAGCATCTCGACATCCGCATCCCCATGGCGCCCTCCATCCGCGTGACGCTCGGGACGGACGCCGCGGTCGAGCCCATGGGCGACACCAACAACTACGAGTTGAAGTACGAGCCCAACTTCAACTGGGGCATCACCGAGACGTGGTTCCACGGCATGATCGAGGTGAACACCGCCGGCAAGGAGGTGAAATACTCGAAGACGTTCGACCTCGACTCGCTCGCGGTGAAGGTGAACGGCGTGTACGACTACGACAACAACGTGCCGTACTTCGGGTTCAAGGTCCTCACCACCTCCGGCGTCTCCTCGCCCGCCAACTCCAACGGCTTCTCCGTGTGCAAGAAGTTCACGCAGAACCTGGGGCCCATCAAGGCCACCGCCGACGTGCAGACCTCCGTGCAGCTCGGCGAGCAGAAGTACAACCCCACCGAGAAGAAGATGGTCTCCTCGCCCGCGCAGGTGGACTTCAACAACATCAAGCTCCTCCTCGAGGCGTGAATCCGCTCTTCGGCCGACGACGCAGGGCGCGATCGATCAGGCGCGCGAGCGACGGACGCGGGACCTTCGACGGATTGATTTATACTTTCGTAGTATGGATAAAAAGAATGACACGAATCCATCGCTCTCTCGTCGCGCGCGTAGACGTTTAGACTTTGAACGCGCCCTCGAAGAGCCGCTTCACCTGCTCGCGCGTCGCGTCGTCCAGCTTCGTCGGGAAGTCCACCTGGTACGTCACGATCAGGTCGCCGTGCTTCTTGTGCGCGTTGTGCACGGGCATGCCCTCGCCTCGCACGCGCGCCACCGAGCCAGGCGTGGTCACGCCGTCGCGGCGCAGAGGCACGGCGCGCCCGTCGAAGTGCTCGAAGGTCCGGTCGAAGCCCACGAGCGCGTCCACTAGCGTGATCCGGAAGGTCATGTGCAGGTCGTCTCCGTCGCGGCGGAACGTGTCGTCGTGCGAGGTCTTGATGCGCATCCGCAAGTCGCCGGGCTCGCCGTCCACGAGCGGCTCGCCCTCCTCAAAGAACAAAAGCTCGTGGCCGTCTGGGACGCCCGGGTCGATCTCCGCGCGCAAAACGAGGCTTTCGCGCGCGAGCTTGACGTTCGGGCACTCCTCGCACTCTTCCTTGGCGTACTGCTGGAACATCCCCGGACCGATCTGCTTGGTGACCATGCGTTGCTTGCAGTTGCACTTGCGCTTGCCCTTCGCGGGCACGATCACGTTCTTGTCGCGCGCGATCTGCAAAACCTTCCCGAGATACAAGTCGCGGATGGTCACCTCCAGGTCCACCGTCACGGAGTCGCCCTTCGGGGTCTCCGGCTCCTGCGATTCCCCCCCGAACCCCCCGAACCCGCCCCCGAAGAACTGGCTGAAGATGTCGTTCCCGCCGAACCCACCCCCGCCGCCGCCGCCCTGCTGCGCGTGCTGCTTCACGCCCTCTTCGCCGTGCCGGTCGTAGATGCGGCGCTTCTCCGAATCGCTCAACACCTCGTACGCGTTGCCGATCTCGGCGAACTGATTCGCAGCTTTCTCATCCCCGGGGTTCTTGTCCGGGTGGTACTTCAGCGCGAGCTTGCGGTAGGCGCGCTTGATCTGGTCATCCGACGCGCCGCGGGTCAAGCCAAGCGTCTTGTAGTAGTCTGCCGCGGCCACCGCGTGGCCGACGAGCGCCAGCGCGATCAGAAGGAAAAGCGCGAACCGCGCGCGGAGAGAACCCCGAGGCGACGTTCGGGAGCCCATCGCGCGTGACGGACGCGGGACGTCGACGGCCACCGCGTATCGAGCCTGGCGAATGCCTCGAGCTGGGAAAGTACCTGTGCGCGCTGCGCACGTCCGCGGGATCCTTCGAGCGCCCTCGATAATGCGGTGCGGACGCGATCGACCGCGGACAAAGCCGGGTCGATAGAAGAACACTGCAGAAACCAGACGCGTGCTGAACAGGCGAAGCCGCGGGCAGCGTGGACCCCACGAAACGGCGAATAGAACGTCGTTCCGAACGATGTTCCGCAGCGAGAAAATATCGCGAGCGTCCCCGCGCCCGCGCGTCACTTCCCCCCACGGCAGTCTCGTTCTTCGTCCGAGGTGGGTCGTGCGGCGTCATGAGCCACGGGACGCTCACCCCCCCCACCCCCCCCGAGTTCGGGGTGGAGGACGGGTACGAGCGCGAGACGAACGTCGCGCCTTTGCTGGAGACGAACGATTTTTGTGGCACGGGAACCAACGGCGGTGACGACGGCGCAGCCGGGCTCGACGACAACCGGCTGGTCCCTTTGTTGGACCCGAGGGGCCACGGCGTTTGTCCCGGGTGGTGGTGCGAGCGCTGCGGCGCGTTCTGCTTCTTCTTCACCGTGTGCACGGCGTCGCTCATCGCGAGCGCGGCCACCATGGCGGTGTGCGTGGCGGACACGGGCTCCATGGTGGTGGTCTACAGCTTCCTGGCGCCCGAGTTTCAGATCCTCAAGCCGCAGACCACGTTCGCGTACAGGTTCAACCACACGCTGAACGACCTGGTGTGGAGCTCGTGGGTCCGGACGTTCCTCGCGCTCGCCTCGCACGCGGCGTCCAGGCTGGACAACCTGTACACGCCCTACCTGTTCGTCTCCGCCACGCTGCTCGCGGTGTGCGGCTTGCACGCCGGCCTCAAGGCGAACTACTTCGACTACGGAGGCAACGAGGTGGACAAGACCATCGCGCCGATCATGTTCGCCATCACCATCACGGCGTGCCTCGCGCACGTCGCCGTCGCCTTCTCCATGCGCGTGCACGCGCGCAAGAAGCTCAGGAGGCAAGCCGCCACGCGCGCCGGCGTGCTCGGGTTCCGCTTCTCGGAAACCGGCGAACTGCGCGGCTTCGACGGCTATTCGAACGCGCGCGATCGCGCGTCGCCGCGATCGGACCACCGGGACAGAGAATTCGCGCGTTTCGCGGATTCGGCTGACGGGGACGTCCCCGCGGGCGCGCTGGCGGACGTCGACAGCCGGTTCGCGACGATCCGGGGCGTCCGGATCCACTACAAGGATTCGTTGGCGAGCGCGGAGGATTCCTTCGAGAGCGTCGGGGACGGCGGGGACGGCGGGTTCTTCCCCCCGGACGCCGCCGTGGTTTTCGTGCACGGCTTCGGCGCGGGGGCGTTTTGCTGGCGCAAGGTCGCGCCTTCGCTCGCCGCCACGCTGGGCGTGCGCGTGATCTGCCTGGACCGCCCGGGGTTCGGGTTCAGCGCGAGGCCGAAGCGGGGGGAGTTCTCCGAGAGCGACTCGCCGTACGACGTGCTCGAGCAGGCGCGCATCGTCATCGAGCTCTGCGCGTTCCTGGGGGTGGAGCGCGTGCTGTTCGCGGGACACGCGGACGGGTGCCTGGTGGCCATGCGCGCCGCCACCGAGGCGGAGGAGATGGCCCCGGGGGAGGACGCGAGCGGAGCGCCCGGAGGCGCGTCTCGCGCCGCGTTCACCAAAGGGTCGCCGAACGCGGAAGAGCGCTCGCACGAGCCGTCCGATCCCGCGCGCCGCGAGCCGCTCGCGGCGGCGGCGACGGCTTCCGCGCCGTCCGTCGCGCGCGAGCCCTCGGATTTGGGCGGCGCGTTGGCGAAGAAGAGCGGTTCCCGCGTGGTGCGCGTCGCGGGTCTCGCGCTGCTCGGCGCGGACGCGCGGCTGGACGCGGCGGTTCCGGCGCCGGTGCGCCTGCTGCTGAACACGAAGCTGGGCGAGACGATGCTGCGGCCGCTGCTCCGCACGGAGATCGGTGAGGTGGCGAACCGCCGCGCGTGGTTCGATCGCTCGAAGCTCAACGGCGAGACGCTGCGTCTGTACCGGCTCCCGCTGTGCATCGAGGGCTGGGACGGCGCGCTGATGGAAGCGGCGCGGACGCGCCAGAAAATGACGCAGCGGGACGTAGCGGTGGCGCTGGAGGCGCTGAAGGACACGCCGACGCTCATGGTCACCGGCGCGGACGACGTCGTGGCGCCGCCGACGCGCGCCATTGCCGTCGCCGCCGAGCTCCGGCGGTGCGCGCTCAAGATCCTGCCGAGGTGCGGGCACTTGCCGCACGAGGAGTCGCCGCGCGCGCTGCTCGAAGCGCTGCGGCCGTTCGTGCTCGAGACGCTGCAGCGGGGGCGGGGGAGGCAATCACTAGAGGAAGAACTGTAGCTGTTGTTGTTCGCGTAGCTCGACGCGTCTCGGATGACGAGGTGGTATGCGGTGTGTGCGTATCACGCGCGCGTCGCGCGCGTCGCTATCTATACCGAAAAAAAAACGTCGAAACATCACGCGGGCCTCCCGGCGACGGAGACAAGGTTGATGCAGTACCTGTTGCCCGACTTGTCGGGGAGGTTGTGCCCGAGGTGCGTGCCGGCGGTGGAGACCGCCTCGCCGTTCACCAGGCAGCGCACGTTCTCCCAGACCACCTCCTCGTCCCTGAACGAGGGCCAGCCGTGGGCCTTGGACTCCTTCAGGAACGCCTCCATGGACCTGCCGCGGGGCGCAACGAACAGGGGCTTGCCGGTGACGGAATCGTAATACGTCGTCTCGCCGTCGCGATCCACCTCCTGCAAGAAGTTGGTCGTGGCCCAGTACCCCGCGAACTCGGCGTAGTGGCGGTTGAAGGAGCAGATCTTGTCCGCAGTCTTCCACTCGCACCCCCAGCGCAGGTTCTGCTGTACGGGCTCGTCCGTGGTGCCGTGCTTCTTCGGGGCCATCACCTCCTCGCCGCACACGATGGGCAGCTTCACGCCCTCGGGGACGGGAGCGCCCTTACATCCGTCGGAGAGCCCTTCGGGCACGCCGGACGCGCGGGTGGCGACGGAGCCGCGGGACGAGCCGGCGCCCATCTTGTGCGCGGCGCGGTGGGTGACGGGGACGCCGGAGTGGGTGCGGAAGGCGAAGGCTCTCATGGGGAAGCCGCGCGCGTAGTTGTGGGAGCCAGCGCGCGACTTCGTCGATACACGCGGACACGTCATCACCTTCCGGATGACTTGGCACAAAAAGCGCCGCGCCCTGCCACAAGTCGCAGACCCTCTCGCGCCGCGTGACCCCCACGCCCGCGACGCTCATGGCCTCCTCCGCGGCCCTCCGCACGCTCGCGTCGCCACGCGCCGCTCCCCGGGGCTCGGTCCACGGCGCGCGCCGCGCGCGTCGCGCCGTCCCCACGCGCGCCTCGGCCCCGAGCGACGAAGATGTGGCGACGAAGGCCGCCCCCATGGCGCGCCGCACCGCCGTCCTGAGCACGCTCGCCGGGCTCACCGCGACGGTGCTTCCCCGCTCGGCGCGCGCAGCGCCCGCGGACGTCGAGGCGCCGGACGCGAACGCCGCGGACGCGCCCCCCCCCGCCCCCGCGCGCCGCCCTCGGAAGCGCGTGCTCGTCACGGGCCCCAACTCCGGCATCGGCTTCGACGGCGCGTGCAAGCTCGCCGCGCTCGGCTATGACGTCGTGCTGGCGTGCCGCACGCTGGCCAAGGCGGAGGACGCGGCGGCGCGCATCCGCGCGCGCGCGCTCGAGAACGGCGCTCCCCTCTCGGGCGAGCTGATTCCCGCGGAGTGCGACCTCGGCGACCTCGGCTCGGTGCGCCGCTTCGCGGCGAGCGCGGCGGGCGCGGCGCCGCTGGACGCGCTGGTGCTCAACGCGGGCGTGCAGTACAGCGGCGACAACGACGTGCGCCGCACGGCGGACGGCTTCGAGATCACGGTGGGCACGAACCACCTCGGGCACTTTCTGCTCACGGAGCTGATGCTGCCGCGGCTGGAGCAGGCGGCCGGCACGAGCCCCGACGGCACCGCCCCGCGCGTGGTCGTGACGGCGAGCGAGGTGCACGACCCCGCGTCGCCTGGGGGCAATGTCGGTTTGGGCGCGGGGCTGGGTGACCTGGCCGGTCTGAAGGCGAGCGGCGCGGATTTCGCGATGCTGGACGGTTCGGCGTACAACGCGGACAAGGCGTACAAGGACAGCAAGCTGTGCAACGTGCTGTTCGCGCGCGAACTGCAGAGGCGCCTCTCCGCGGCGAACAGCGCGGTGACGGTGAACGCGTTCGGCCCCGGGCTCATCACGCGCACCGGGTTTTTCCGGTACCAGAACCCCCTCTTCGTGAAGCTCTTCGACTTCGCGACGAACGACATCTTCCACGTCGCGGAGACCGTGGATGGGGGCGGGGACTGCCTGGTCTACATGGCCACCAGTCCCGCGCTGGAGGGGAAGGGCGGGCTCTACTACAACAACGGCATCGCGCCCGGCGAGGGCAAGACCGGACACAAGTTCGAGCGGGGGGAAGTTTCCGCGGAGGCCAGGGATGACGCCGAGGCGGCGGCGTTGTGGCAATACAGCGAGCGGCTCGTCGGGATGTCCGCGTGAGCGGAGCGCATTTGGATAGCGCGTGTCGGGGAGCGCGTCGTTCGGCGCGTTGAAGTGATACCGCGCGCTACGTTACGTATCCTTATCACGGTGATTGTCCGCGAGCCCGACTCGCGTCCCCGCGACCTCCGCCGCCGCCTTCTCCAGGACGAACAGGGTGTTCCCTCTGCCGTCCTCGATCGGGTACCCGGCTCTATGTCTGAACCCCAACTCGGGCGCCTCGAAGAACGCCGAGCGGCCCGCGGGCGGCTCGTACGAAAGCACCGCGAACGCGCCGTTCGGCCGCAACAGGCGCGCGACGTTTCTCAACGCCGCGCGGGCGTCGGCGCGAGACGTCGCGCCGTCGTATCGGCACTCGACGCGGTTCGCGTTGCTTTTTAACAACGCCGCGTCACGACGCAAACGCTCGTGCCACCGCTCCTGGTCGTGCGCGTTGAGCAGAACGTCCATCAAGCCCTTATCTGTGATCAGGTCGTACGAAGAAGCGGGGTACGTCGCCCCGTCCAGCTCGAGCACGTCCGCGACGGCGTACGAAGGCGAGACCGTTTTCGTTTTCGACGACGCGTCGCGCGCTCCGTAGCCCCGTCTGCTCGCCGCCCGCGCGCGCATGATGGCGATGGGCGCGTCGCTGAAGTCGATCGCGTCCACTCGCTCGAACCCAGCGTCGCACATGCGCTCGGCGAGACGGGACACGCCACACCCCAGCTCCAAGACGCGACTCGTTCGAGGCGTGGCATCTATCACAGACCAGAGCGCCCCTCCGTCGTCGGCATCTTCGTCCTCGTGCTCGTCTTCCCCGCCCACGCCCGCGAGCCATTCGAACTCCAGTGCCGGCATGTCACCCGCATCCTCCTCCGCGAGCTTCGAGGCGTACCAGTCGTCCCAGTACGCCCGCGTCGCCAGAGGGACGGGTTCCCCGGGCGCCACGGACGACATCGCGCGCGCGAGAAGCTCTGCCGACGGTTCGTGGTGCCGACGTTTTCGGCGAAAATAATCGCGACGGATTGCCAAAACCGAGCCGCGGGCGATCTGGTCCCCACACCTCTGCGGCGCGCGCGATGGCGGGCTCGAAGGGCGCGGCGAAGGCTGCGAAAGCCGCGCAGGACGACTCGGAGCAGGAGCCTCTGAAGATCCAGAACTTGGGGGACATGGCACAGATCAAGCGCGTGCTGGACGAGACCGCGGTGGCGGTGCGTGTTTTTCGTGTCTCCGATCTCCTCCCGCTTCTCCGCTCGAGAAGCGCGACGCGCGAACGCGCACGCCCGACGCGATTCGCGCGTGTTTTTGTCACGCGAGTATCGTCCTCTGACCAGTACCTCGACGTCACCGCCGCGACGCGCACCACTCTCCCAGGCTGTTCTGGACATGGGGTACGACGAGAGACACCTGGTGACCGACTCGAAGATCGCGCTGGGCCTGCTCGCCGTCGGCCTCGCGCTCACCGCGCAGTTCTACCCCGCGCCCTACCCCGAGAACAAGACGGTGTTGGCGCTGTGCATCGCGGGGTACTGCGCCTTGAACCTCGCACTGCAGTACATCACGAGCTTCGTGGAGAACGGCGTGGTGCTGTTCACGAAACCCAACCCGGGCGCCGGGAAGGCGGCGGTCGCGGCGCGAGGTTTGGCGGTGCGCGTGACGATGAAGCGATTCGCGGAGACGTGCGACGTCTCGGTCATGCGCGCGGACGCGCGGAGAGCGGACCACCCGGACACGGTCACGGAGACGCTGCGGGTCTGCGAGTTCATATACGAGGACGGGGTCGTCGCGGAGGACAAGTTCCGAAACGCCGTGGAGGCGCTCGTGGAGAGGTTCGAGAGGGGCGGCGAGGGAAACAAAGCGAGATGACGAAAAGAGACGACATATATAACAAAAAACTATTTTCGCCAGGAGTGGCTCGACGCCGAACGCTTCGACTCGTCCGGCGAACCGCCGAAATCGCCATTGCACTCCGCGTGGGTAGTGCGAGGCGCGATGGCGATGTCCGCCCACGCGCGCGTCGCGCTCGCCGCGCCTGCCGCACGATGCGTGTCCACCCCGTCGCGCGCGGCGGCGGCGCCCGCGCGTGCCTT
>Ga0181561_10001507_pt1 | contig 20657 bp, 10 predicted proteins | sample 011ome_19_FD_133760 | JGI IMG/M metagenome (GOLD analysis project Ga0181561, IMG submission 133760) | Coastal salt marsh microbial communities from the Groves Creek Marsh, Skidaway Island, Georgia - 011510BT metaG (megahit assembly) | ecosystem: Environmental > Aquatic > Marine > Intertidal... | reverse complement strand
GGCGGCGACGGCGAGGGCGACGGCGAGGGCGACGACGGGATCGCAGCGTGGGACGACGGCGTGCGACGCGCGGAGCGATTCTTCAACGAGGGCGAGGACTACAACATTTTCGGAAACAACTGCCATCAGTACGCGGCGCACGCGCTCAATTTGATGGCGTACGACGGGAAAAAAGACTGGAACACCGTGCACCTCGCGGCCGCGATCGTCTTCAGAGGGAAGTGGACGGACCCGGTCGCGGTGGCGAAGACGTGGGGGCCGTTCGCGTTCGTCGTCGCGCTGTCGATCGCGTTCGAGTGGTACGCCGTGGCAGGCGCGTTGGGGGGGTTGTTCGTCCTCGCGGTGGCGTGGTTCGCGTGCTACAACTGGATCATCGCGTCCCCGGGGGATAAGGTGTACGCGACGCCGCTGTACCGCGGCGCGAGAGAGCTCGAGGAGGTGTCCCCGGTGGTCGACTGACTGACGGCGTCGAGTCGTCGACGAGCGCGGGAAAGGGAATCGTATGACAGACTATTTTCGTCGCGCGTCGTCGTCGTCGTCGTTCTCACGTCGTGATGAACACTCTTCTATCGTCAACGCGAAGCGTTGGTACAACAATCGGCGTTCGTTCCTTCGCAGCCCCCGTGGAAGCGAAGACGAAGCCCCCTACAGGTCGCATCCCTATCCCTAAAAAAAGAATCTCTCTCTCTCTCTTCGGCAACTCATCATTCATCAGCGAGCGCCTCGTCGCGCTCTACTGAATCCCGAGGTGATCTCGGTACTCGAGCGCGAGCGTCAGCTTCTTCGCGAGCTCTTCCTTGCTCGCGTACGCGGGCAACCTGAGCTCCTGCGAGCACGTCCTCCCCTCCGGGAGTTTCCCGACCGGGTCCATCCGGTTCACGCGTATGGGCCCGCGAGGCAACGCGGCGAGACCCCCCGGCGGCAGCCGCGGGCACACGGCGACAAACTCCAAAAACGCGCGCTTCGTCTCGTCCGGAACGGTCGCGAGCGTCTCGAGAAGCCACCTGTACGGCGGCGACTCCGCGGTGTACTGAAACCCGGGCAACACGCACCGCCTCAGGTCATCCATCGTCCACGCGACCGCGTCCTTCCCGCACGCGAGGTCGACAATCTCCCTCGCGGTGAACGCCTTGAGCGCGTCCGCGGGGAACACCTCGCAGACGCCCGCGCGGAACCCCTCGATTTGCGCGGCGACGCCGTCGCGAAACACGTAGGCGACGACGTCCTCGAGGTACTCCACGACGTTCGCGATGTTCACCTCGCCAGCCTCGCCAGCCTCGCCGGCGGCGCCGAGCGCGTGGCCGGTGACGGGGCACGCGTACGTGAGGTACGCGAGCTCTTCGAGTCTCGCGTCCAGCGCCCCGACGTCGTCGGCGGCGGCGTCGGCGTCGGCGTCGGCGTCGGCGTCGGCGTCGACGGCATCGTCCGGGGTGCACGCGCGGACGCGCTTCGCCGGCGGCGTGACCTCTTCGACGCCGCGCACGCCGCCGCCGCCGTCGAGGTCGAGGTCGAGGTCGAGGTCGAGGTCGAGGCTCGGGTTTCCGCCGGGCGGAAACGCGCCGCCGCGCGCCCTCACCGCGTCTCTCACGCGAAGGCACTCTCTCTGTCGCCGCGCGTCCTTGACGATCGCGCGAACGAACGAGATGACGCCGCCGCCGGCGCTCCGCGCGTCGAAGACCGACGAGAGATCGTCCTCGGTGAGCGCCTCGCCGAGGATCGCGGCGCGAAGGAACGCCGGGTTGAGCGGCAGCGGCAGGATGTGGCCGTCGAGGAGCGCCTTGCCGAAGAGCCTTCCGATGAAGGCGAAGCGCTTTCGCGCGGCTTCGCTCTCGGGGGTTCCCGGGGGCGCCGGCGCGGGGAACAGACCGTTCGTGTGCCAGATGTGTTCTGGGCCGCTCGCGCCGTCCTCGTCCATGACCCACGTCGGGGTTTCGACGTTCCCGGCGCGCGACTGCAGCGCGGCGGCGACTTTGTTGTAAAACTCCTTCGTCACCGCGCCGCCGAAGCCCTCTTCGTTTTCGAATAACACCTCGAGCACGGACTTGTGCTTCGCGTGCCTGCGCATGAGCAGCTCCGCGTCGTCGAGAATCGCGTTCCTCTGCACGGTGACGCGCTCGCGTCGCAGCGTCCCGAGCCTTCGCGCGTTGATCGATCGGCCGTGAACGTGCCCGCCGCCGCCGCCGCCGCCGCCGCCGCCGCCGGGGCCGTCCCCTGGTCTGTCCGCGGCGCCCGTGCCGCCGCCCGCACCGGCTTGCTCTTGCACGAACGTCACCGACCGCGACGTCCCGAACGCGGTGGAGTACAAGTGCCGCAGTCGCGTCTTCAGCGGGAATAAAAAACCAGCGCGCGAGAGTAGAACGCTCGTCCACGCGGGCATCGCCCCGGACGCGACGGCGACGGCGTCGTCGAGCTGGTCCTGGAGCTTCCTCGTCAGCCCGTCGCTGTGCCACGCAGACGCGCCGCCGATGGGGCCGAGCCAGGAGTGCAGCGCGGCGAGGAGCGCGATCGCGACCGCGACCGCGGACGGGTCGCGGCCGATGGACGACCTCCGCGCGATCATCGACGACGCGGAGGTCGTCGCCGTCGTCGCCGTCGCCGTCGCCGTCGCCGGCGCCTCCGCGGGCGCGCCGCGCGCCTTCACCGGCGGCGGCGGCCCGATTCGCGCGCCGCCGCCGCCGCCGAGCTCGAGGACGTCCCAGAACAGCGCCCACGGCTCGTGCGTCGCGGACGCTTCGCGCGGCGGCGGCGGCGGCACGGATCGTTTCGCCTTCGCCGCCGCGAGCGCCGCGGCGATCTTCTCCGATTTTTCGCGCGCCTTTTCTTCGCGTTCGCGCGCCTTCTCCCGCGTCTTGGCGCGTTCCGCGTCCGCGGCAGCCTTCTCCGCGAAGAGCTCCGCGTACACGTCCACGAGCTTCGGGACGCTGATGCGCTTCGCCGCGAGCGCGGGCGCGCCCTTGAGATCTTTCCCGCCGCACATCTCCGCGCCACATTTCTGTCGCAGCCGCGTCACGACGGCGATTTTCGTGACTTTCCCGGCGACCAGCATCGACTTGAGCTCCTCGGGGGGCCACAGGCCGTCGTCTCTCGCGCCCGCGCCCGCGCCCGCGCCCGCGCCCGCGCCCGCGCCGCCCGACCTCGCGTCGCGCGTCCCGCCCGGAGACCCCCTCGACGACAAACCGAAACCGACGTGAGGCGGGATCGGGACTTCCGCGGCGGCGGCTTCCTCCGGCGTCGTCGCCATCTCCGCGGGCACGCCGGCGACGTCGACGCCGTAATGCAAGACGCATCGCGCGAGCCACCTGTCGTGGTCGCCGCCGCCGACGACGGGTCCGGGGTGCCGCGCGCGTGTCGTCGAGACCGCGCCCGCGCCCGCGCCGCCGTCGACCACGTCGGCGCCGCGCGCGCGCATCGTCGACGCTACGGACGCCGCCGCGGACGCCGCGAGCGTTCGAAGCGCGTGAAAGACCGTGGACCCGGGTGGCGGCGACGTCAACGTCGACGGCGGCGGCGACGCGCCGGCGCCGGCGCCGGGTCCCCCGAGCGTCCGCGCCGCGTTGGACGCCCTCGACGCGTACGCCGCCGCCGCGGTGGCGTGATACCCGCTCGACCCCGCGCCGGGTGGCGGCGGCGGCGCGCCGTGGCCGCGCAGATCGCGAGGCAGGTACAGCGACGCGATCGACGCGCCAGAGTCGTCCGGCGACGCGAGCGCGTAGTTGACCGATACCGACGGCGGGGCTTCGCACGACTCCGGCGGAGGGTATTTCGGTTTCGCCGGCGACGCGCCCGTCGCTTTGCCGCCGCCGCCGCCGCCGAGACGCGACGGTCCCGGTCCAGGACTCTTCGCGCCGCGGCGGAGCTGCTCGAGAGAGATGTCGTGTCGCATGATCCGCGTCCCTTCGCGCCCCGCGTCGGAGATGTCGAGCCCGGACCACGTGCGCGCGAGACCGCCGCCGCCCGCGCCGCCGCCGTCTCTCCCCGAACCCACGGCGAACCCTCCTCCGTCGCCGCCGCCCAACACGCGGCGTCGCAACGCGCTCCCTGGGCCAACCCCGGACGCGCGCATGAGCGCCTCGAGGATGCTGTCTCGGGACAGACCCTCCTGGAGCATCCTCCCGACCGCGGCGTGGACCTCCTCTCGCGACGACCCCAGGGAGACTTCCAGGTGAATCTCCCCGCCCGCGGCGCCGCCGCCGCCGGCGGTGCGAACCTCGATGAGCCCGTGCGACGACGCGACCCTCGCTTCTTCGATGTCGCCCGCGCGAACGTCCGCGGACTTGACGTTATCGATCAGCTCGAGCGTCTCGTCGAGCTCGAGGTCGACGCCGTCGGAGCCGCGGTGGCGAACCACCGTCGCCGCCATCCGCTCGCCGTCGCCGTCGTCGTCGTCGTCCTTCTTCTTCTTGTCCCGCTTCGTCGGCGTCGACGTCGGCGTCGTCGCGGGCTGGGACTTCCCCGCCGCGGCGGCTCGCGCCTTGGCGCGCGCTTTCGTCACCGCGTGCACGCACACGCTCACTCGCGACCCCAACGGCGGGCGAGCGTGCGTCCGCCCGGGACTGAGCCCGCCGGCGCCGGACCCGCCGCCGGCGCCGCCGCCGACGCGGTCGCCCGCCGCCGGCGACGACCGCACCGCGGACGCGATGCCCTTCCCTCGCGCCGCGATCGCCGCGTGCACGGCGTCGCAGATCGCTCGCGTGCCGCGGCGGACGACCGGCACGGGAAGGTCGTGCTCGAGCGCGTCCATGACTTCCTCTTCAAAGTCCGCGTACGAGTCCCATCCGAAGATGGCCCTCGCGCCGACGCCGCCGTGAATCTCGCGCGCGTCGAGCTCGTCGCGGTCGCGCGCGTCGTCGTCGTCGTCGTCGTCGTCGTCGTCGTCGTCGTCCATGTCCTCCGCGCCATGTCCTCCGCGGAAACGCAACCGGTGGGTCGTCGTGCCGCTCGGGTGCGTGTGGATCCCGAGCGCGCGGCCGAGCTCTTCCGCGGCGGCGGCAGCGATCTCCGCGGCTTCGGGCGTCACCGCGGCGGCGGCGGTGGCGCCGCCGCCGCCCGCGCCGCCGCCGCCCGCGGGCGTCGGCGTCGCCGCGACGGACGGCGGCGGGACGAGCTTCTTCGCCTCGTCGTCGAGCAAGTTCCAGATCTCGTCCATGTGCGACTCCAAGAAGTTCTCCACGTCCCACTCGCCGTCGGGGGGAAGGCAGACGACTCTGAACGACGGCGCCGCCGGCGTCGGCGGCGAGTTCGCGCCGCCGCCGCCTCGGCCCGAGCGCGCGGACGCTCCTCCACCTCCGCCGCCGCGCGAGGACGTCTTCCTTTTCGCGCCGGCGGCGTCGTCCTCGGCCGCCGCGCGCGCGCGCTTCTTGGATTTGGCCTTCTCCGCGTCCTTCGCGTCTTTTTCTTTCCGCTCCTCGTCGTCGTCGCCGTCGCCGTTCGCCTCGTCGCTCGCGCGCGAGATGACCCTGTACCGGCGCTCGAGCAACGCGACGTGCGTCGTCGTCGCCGTGACCGAACTCGAGCTCGGCTTCGCGCCGACGCCGCCCTCGACCTTCAGCGCGTGACGGCCCGTCACCGCGTTGTAGCTCTCCACGGACGCCACCGCCCAGCGGCCCTTCGTCTCCGTCGCCGCCGCGCCGCGTCGGCGCCTCCCGCCGGATCCCGCCCCCGCGGCCGCCGCCGCCGCCGCCACCGCGCCGGAGGTCTCCACGTGCCCGTCCACGGCGTCGCCCGCGGCGTCCATCTCGCCGTCGTCGCCGCCGACGCCCGGGATCCACAGCCATATTTTCCCGTTCACGAGCGCGCGGCACCACCGGACGTACCCGGGATCGATGACGACAATCTTACGCAAGACGTGCGCGGTGACCGTGGCGAGCGGCGTGAGCGGCCCGGCGTGAAGGCTCGCGCCGGAGAGGTCGGTGCACAGCCGCGGCGTCGTCGGCGCGCGTCGCACCGAGAGCCGCAGCGGCGTCGAGAGGATGTTCAGACCGGAGGAGAGCTTCGCGGACGCGCTCGTGCTGACGCCGGATGATCCGCCGCCGCCGCCGCCGCCGCCGTGCGCGAACGGATTCGCGCCGAGGCCGAGGCTGAGTCCGCCGCCGCCGCCGCCGCCGCCGCCGCCGCCCGACCCGTGCCCGAGCGCCAAGTTGCGAAACACCGGCAGCTGCTCGTTCAGATCTAACGTGCTGTGCAGCAGCGCGACGAGCGCCGCGAACGGGGTCTTCCCGGGTCCCTCGTCGTCTTCGGGGGCGTCGCGTCCGGGCGCCGGCGCGGGACCGCTGACGCCGCGGCGGCGCTTCTTCCCCGCGTTCGCGACGCCCACGCCAACCTTCCGCGGCGCGGATACCGCGGCGGTCACGAAAAGTCGCTTAAACGCGGCGCGTCGCGCCTCTGTCTCTCTTCTCGACGCGCCGTGGGGGAGCAAGAAGTGCACGAGCGCGGTCGCGACGTTTGCCTCGGCGAGCTCGTACTCGGTGACGCCGTCGACGGAGACGAGCGCGGCGGCGAGTTCGCTCAGCGCCGCGAGATCGCCGCGCGCGACCGCCGCGGACGTCGACGCGAGCCGCTCCACGCCGAGCCCGTGCCCGGGCATCGGCGCCGCGTCGGAGTCCGCGGCGCACGAGAGCTCGAAGGTTTTCAGCGCGACGTTCGCCGCCGCGAGCGTCGCGTCCGCCGTCTTACGCAACGTCTCGGCTTCGCGCGACGGCGGGAGCGTCGGGAGCGCTGACGACGATCGTTCCCCTCCGCTGCCGCGCGTCCTCTGCCCCCGGTCGCCGCCGACGCTTCCTCCGCTTGCTCCACCCGGCGTCTTCGTCGCGTCGGTCGTGAACTGCTCCACGCGGCGCAGCAGCCCGTGCCGTCGAAGCTGATGCGCGCGGGACGCGTCGCGTTCGACGAGCAAATTCACGAGACGCAGCGACGACGTCACGAGCGACGCGGACTGTCCGTTCGACAGCGTGCGCCCTAAGAGGTCCAACACGCCGTGGAAGTGCTCCCTCGTGAGATCGCACGCGTCCCCGGCTTTGCTCAGGGTGGCGATCAGCAGTCGGAACAGCGTCCGTTGCGTCGCTTCCCCGCTCGCGGCGCGGCGCGAGGAAAATTTTAAAAGCGCCGGGAGCAGCCGCGACGCGAAGGCGCGCGCCATCTTCTCGAGCGCGTCGGCGGGGACGAGCGACGCCTTCTCCAGCGCGTTCGCCTCGCGCGTGGACGCGTCCGGGTCCGCGCTCGCGCTGGGCGCGAACCCGCCGTGGCCGCCGCCGCCGTGCGCGTGCGACGCGCCGACCCAATACTCGTGCGCGCCGGGTAAGCCGCCTCTCGACGGCGCGCCGTCTCGCGCGTCGCCGCCGCCGCCGCCGCCGCGCGCCGCGCCGCCCGACCCGCCTCTGCCGCCGCCGGCGAAACCTCTCGGCTCGCCGCCGATCGCGTCGATGAGCGTCAAGTTCTCCACGGGGACGTCCGAGCGCCGTTCCGCGCCGACGAGAAGCCCCTCGTCGACGTCGATGACGTGCTCGTCGTCGTCGTCGTCGTCGTCGTCGTGTTCTTCGTCCGAGGAGTGAAGCATGACTTCGCACCACTCCACGGTGGCTCTGTCGTCCGCGAGGAGGTCGACGATGACGCCGTCGCTGCCCATCAGGGTGCTGCGGACGTGGTCGCCGACGCGGAAGCCGCGGTGCGTCTGCGCGGGCGCCGCGGACGCGGGCGCGGACGCGGCGGCGGCGGAAGATTTTTTCGACGTCGACGTCGTCGTCGTCGCCGCCGCCGCCGCCGCCGCGGGCTCGATCTTCTTCGGGAACAGGTGCCCGAGCGCCCTCTCCGCAGCCTGAAGCAACGTCGTCACCGAGGGACCGCTCCTTCCTAGGACGTCCGCGTCCGTCAGGAGCTCCAACACGCCCTGCTTGAAGCACGCGTGCGCGGTCAGGGGCGTGTTCGAGCTGAGCAACCACAAGATCAGCTTCGACCCGACGTCAAAGACGCACGGCGCCACGTCCGCGGCGGTCGACGTTCCATCTTCCCCGCCGCCGCCGCCGCCGCCGCCGTCGCCACCACCACCTCCGATATCATCCCCCTCCTCCTCGTCGTCGCCGCCGCTCGCCCCTCCCGCGGCGTCGCCCGAGGCTGCCCGCCGCGCGCCCAACGCGCGGGTCAACGTCGCCGGCAACCCCCCACCGACGAGCGCGAGCGTCGCGCCCTCGCGTTCCCCGCACGCGCACAGCAACGACGCGACGCACCGCATCGCCTCGTTGTGCAGCGCCGCGCTCGCGCTCTGGTCCTCGATGATCGCCCTGAGCGAGCGGACGACGCGCGGTGGAGGACGCTCGCGCGTCGTCGCGCATAGCCCCTGCGCGAGTGTCAGCGCGTCCAACGCGGCGGCGGCGCGTCCGGCGCGGTGGCACGACCGCGCGTGTTCGCACAACGCGTGCGCGCCTCCCAGACGCGTCATCAGTCGACGCGCTTCGAACCCGCCGACGCCGGGGAACGAGCGGCGCGCGATCGCGTCTCTTCGACCGCCGGAGCCGGCGCCCGAGCCGCCGCGGCGGACTTGACCGAGGAGCATCATGAGCTTGACCGCCTCCTCCGCGGCGAGGCGTCGGCCGAGGTGCAGGACGCGCGGCGGCGGCGGCGGCGCGTCGACGTCGTCCTCGTCCTCGTCGTCGCCGGGTCCCGCGGGAGGACCCGGTTTCTTCTTACTCCCTCCTCCTCCTCCTCCTTTCCCGCCGCCGGACCCGGACCCGGGTCTGTCGATCTTCGTCGGCGTCAGCGTCGCGAGCATCGCGCGGAGGGGTCCCTCCGCGAGAAGAGGCCCGTACCCTTCCTCGGCGTGCAGCTCCGTGACTTCTTCGTACGTCCACAGCGCCCTGCACACGAGCTCGATGACGTTCTCGTCCTTCTCGAGTATCGTGTAGTTGGACGCGGGCGCGAGTATCCTCGGCGGGGCCTTCGACGACCCCTGGTGCGATTTCTTCGCGTCATCATCGTCCTTTTTCTTTTCTTTTTCTTTTTCTTTCGCCGCCGCGCCGGGCGCGGGCGTCGCGGCGGCGGTCGACGGCCCCGCGGTCCCGCCGCGCGTGGATCGTCGCGATCCGCGTCCGCCCGCGACGCCGCCCGCGGCGGCGTCCTTCTCCTTCCCCTTCTCCTTCTCCTTCGGCGCGGCCGGCGCGCCCTCCAGCTCGCGCGGCGCCGCCGACAACCTCGCGGCGAGCGCCTCAAAAATTTTGCGGTCGCTCCGCCGCCCGAAAACCTCGCCGCGCTCCTCGAACGCGAGAAGGAACGTGCACAGTTCCTGGAGCTTCGCCTCCAACGACGGGTTCGACGTCGCGTCGTCCGCGAACACGCGCACGAACTCCGCGGCGGGGTCCGCCTCCCCGGTGAGATGCTCCGGTCGTTGACCCTGGTCGTCGAGGAGGAAGAGCGCGACGACGGCGTCGGAGTCGGATATCGGAGAGGAGGAGACGTCAGCGGGAGGCGCGGAGGGCAAAAAAAAAAGGGTGCTCGGAATGAGCCGATGGGGGCTCGGATCTGGCGAGCGCGCGCGCGATACGCGTCGCGTCGACGCGATACTCCGCGCGCGTTCGCTCGCGGGGTACGCACCCGCGTGCATATGACGCATCTCGAGGAGAACATCGCGTTGTGGTACGTGCACACGTCGCAGCACCACATGTTCTCGGGCGGCGGCTCCGCGGGCGCGTCGTCGTCCGGAGCTCCGCTCGCGGCCGCGTCGCCCGCGGCCGCGGGGCGCGCGCCGCCGCACACCGCGCACTGCCTGCTGCCGTGATCGTTCAGCAGCGTGCTGGGGAAGACGAGAGGGGAACGATTCGGGGCGGGGGGTGGAGGTGCGTCAGCGGGGGAGGACGGGAAGACGAGCGCGCGTCCGAGGTCAAGATGGCAACCCGACGGTCGACCGACATGGCGAGGCGGAGGAAAGCGGGGTCGCGCGCGCGCGCGCCGCGAGCGACGCGCGCGGCGTTCGCGTCGCGACCGAGCGCACCATAGCGAGCACTCCCACTGCGGCGGGGTCTCCTCCGTCGCCATCGCAATGCCACGCCGCAGCTGGCGCCAGCCTTCCCCGCGCTGCTCCGTTATGGCGAGTTGCGAAGAGAAGCTCGCGGGTTGGCGGGAGCGAAATCTCGCGCGGTCGGCGAGCGGCACGCGGTCGGTTTCAAGCAGTTTCAAAGTTGGATATTTGTTAGACGCGAGCCTCGGTCGTTTTGAGCCCGTGGGCGAAACGCGCACTTCACTTTTCCGTGCTTTAATATCTGCTTGATTGCGCCTTTTCGGAACCCCCGCGCGCACTCGTCGACGCGCGCGCGTCGCGAACGCGATGCCCGCGCACGTCGGGATCGTCCCCTCGCGCCCGCACCCGGCGCCGCTCGCGGACCGCGGCCGCCGCGGCCGCGCGCGATGGCGGTGCGACGCGAACGACGGTGGAGGAGCCGGCGCCGATCGTCGCGCGATTTCGCGCCGCGAAAATAAAGCAACTCCGAGAGCATCTTCCCCGCTGCGGCAGCCGCCCGCGTTCGTCCGACGCGCGGTGGAGCTCTCCGCGTGGGCGGGGCGCGAGGCCGTCTCTGTCGTCGCGGCGAAAGAGAAGCCGTCGACGTCGGGCGGCGCGCGCAACAACGTCGTGGGACTCCACGCGCCGTCGTCGTCGCACACGGCGGAGAGATCTGAGCGCGCGTCGGATCATCGGAGCGTGATCGCGCGCGCGTTCGCGAGCCGGCGCTGGTGGTTCCTCGCCGGAGTGAGCAACACTGTGGGGGACAAGGAGCTCGAAGCGATCGACGCGCTGCACGCGTCCATCACGAACGACGTCCTCGCCGCGCCGCGGTCGCCGGTGCAGACGTCGATCGACTCCATGGAGGACAGCGTCGACGGCGAGGACCGCGGCGGGGGCGTCGTCGTGAACGAGTTCAGGGACGCGTCGGGGAACGCGTTTCAGGTGCGTTCGAAAACACACACAAACGTTTTTTCACCCATCGCCCGGTTTCAACATTTGATCGCGTCCCCTGTCAACTGACCGGTGAACTTTTTTTGTAAAAAATGAACGGCCCTCAGGTGGCGCTGTCGAACGAAGACGCGCCCGCGGGGATGACGAAACTGGAGATGCGCGGGATGGACCGAGATAACTTGCTCGGGTCGCTCTGCTCCGCGCTCGCGCGCGTGAACATCTCGATCGTGAGCGGGATCATAAGCACCGGGGACGACGGGCGGGTTCGGAACACGATGTTCGTGAGGAAGCAGCTGAGCGCGCTGCCGGAGATCGCCGCGTCGGACGGCGACCCCTCCGCCCCGGGCCCGAATACCGCGGCGACGAATACCATCGTCGCTCCCATCACGATCGACGAAATGAATAACATCACGCGCGTTCCCGAGTCCGAGTTCTCCGCGGTGTCGCTGCGAGTCCTCTCCGCGTGCTGGACGTCCGACCGCAGAGAGTGGCTGAAGACGAGGCAGGCTGGGAAGTTTCTCGGCAGCGCGTACGACCGCGGGAGCCTCGGAGACGGCGCCGGCGGGGGAGACGTCGCCGCCGCGGAGGCGAAGATGCGCGCGGTCAGCGCGCGGCTCGCGGACAGCGCGGCGCGCGTGGCGATGACGAGAGACGCGTGGAGTAAGACGGACGTCGTCGAGGACGATTTGCTCGCGGAGATGGAGGGCGCGATGAAGGAGTTGACGAGGGCGCGAAAGGCGCAGAGGAAGCGGGAGAAAAAGATGGCGGCGAGGGCGCTGATGAAGGGGCCTGGCGCGAAGAAGGACGAATCCGGGTTTACGACGGATTCGGGTTCCGTCCTCTCGAGCGCGTTCGTCCGCGGTGTCATGGCGATGAACCTCGCCGCGGTGCTGTTCGGCTCGAACCAGGTCGTGATCAAACAAGTCGCGGACGCCGGCTGCGACGACTTCACGCAGCTCTTCTTCCGCTTCGTCTTCGCCGTGATCCCGCTCGTGCCGTTCCTCGCGGAAGGCCTCGAGAGCAAGGACCGAGACAAGCTCCTTCAGAACGCCCTCGAGGTTGGCACCGTGCTGTGCGTCGGGTACATCCTTCAGATCATCGGGTTGGACGGCACGACGTCGTCGCGCGGCGCGTTGACGTCGACGTTCACCGTCCTCACCGTACCGATTTTCGCGCAAATGTCCGGTCAGGTCGTCCCGTGGTACACCTGGCCCGCGTCCGCGATAGGGATCGTCGGCGTCGGGTTGCTCACGAACAGCGGCGGGGAGCCGGTCGTGGGCGACGCGATTTGCATCCTCTCCGCGACGGTTTTCGGGTATCACACGCTTCGATCCGCGGAGTCGGCGGTGATGTTTGAAGACTTGGAACTCCCGTTCATCGCGTGGCAGATCGCCGTCGTGTGCGTCGAAGCCGGCGCGTGCAAGCTGTTGTCGATGATCTATCACGCGCACGAGCAAGGTATTGATGCAACGGCCGTGTTCGCGGCGTTACCGGACGAGCTCGCGGCCACGCCGTGGGCGCCGATCGCGTACATGGGCCTCTTCACGACGTCGTTTACGCTTCTGATTGAATTCTACGCGCTTCAAAACATAAGCGCGGCGACCGCGGCGTTAGTGTACACCGCGGAGCCGCTGTGGGGCGCCGCGTTCGCGTGGTGGTTCATGGGCGACCGGTGGGGCCCGATAGGGTGGGTCGGCAGCGCGCTCATCATCGGAAGCAGCGTCGGGTCGCAATTGCTCTCGTTCGACGAGGTGAAAAAAGCCAAGGCGTTGGAAGCTGCCAACGACGCGTTGATCGGCGCGGACGCGGCGCGATCGCGGTGACGAGCGAGCGGCGAATCGCATCGCGCGGGGCGGGCGGGCGGGCGGGCGGGCGCCCCCCGCGACCTGTATCTGTACTGTAGTTGTTTTGCCTGCCGCTGCGTATATTATATCACGTATTACTTGTATCCGTACGGCTGAGTTGTTGTCTTCTCTGTTTCTGTTTTCTCGTATTAAAACCCGAGTGCCTTCGCGACCGCCGTCGCTCGTCGCTCATCACCGATCGTCGATCGTCTCGTCCACGCTGTAATACCCCGAGTCCTTCAGCCAGCTCTGCCTGAGCTCATCGTCCAGCGAGTCCCCTCTCTCGTCGTCGTCGTCCCACCGGTCTGCCGCCGCGTCGCCCAGGACGTACGATCGGTACAGATCGTCCATGCTGCCGTCGACGGATCCGGACGCGTCGACGGAACCGTCCAGGCTGCTCCCGATCCCGCCGCGAGAGTTCGAGTTCGAGTTCGACGACGACCGCCCGCCGCGCGCACCGCGGCCGGCGTCGAGCGAGCTCCCGATGCCCCCGCGGCCGCGGCCGTCGAGCGAGCTCCCGATCCCGCCGCGCGCCTTGTACACGCGCTCGCCGCGGAAGTTCCGCAGGTCTTCCTCGAACGACGACGACGACTCTCCCTCGTCCGCGTCCACGGATCCCTCCGGGCGCGGCACGTTCCGGTCGCTTCGCCGCCACGTCGTGTTCGCGCGCCGCCTACGGTACACGCCGCCGCCGCCGCCGCCGCCCTCGACGCCGCGGTCGCGCCGCGCGACAGCCGCGTCGCCCCGCGCGGCGGCGAGCACGGATCGAAAGTTATGCGCGCCGCCGCCGGCGTCGCCGCCGGCGACGCGGTAGGACGCGCTGTACGACGCCCCCTTGAGCGCGCTCACCGCGGCGGCGCCTCGAGCGGCGGCCGCCGCCTCGCCGGGATCCCACGTGCCCTTTCTCCCGCGCTGGCTCAGGGTCTTACCCCGCACCTCCGCGGTCTTCGTCGCCGCGAGCGCCTTCATCTCGTCGCGCTTGAGCTCTTTCGCGACGTTGAAGTACCGCGCCGCCCTCGCGGCGTTCCCGGCGGCGTCCTCGAGCTTCGCGAGCTCCTTCACGCACAGCGCGTTCTTTGGCTCGAGGTCCACCGCGCGCGTGAGGTAATCGCGGGCTTGCGCGATGCGCCCCGTCTCGCGCTCGAGCTTCCCGAGCCCGCGAAGGAGCACGACGTTGGTGGGCTCGACGTCGAGGCCCTCGGCGTACAGCGCGCGCGCCGACTCCGCGTCCTCGCCGCGGCGCCACTCCGCGTTGGCCCACGCGGACCACGTCTGCGACGACCACGGCGCGATCTCGGTCGCGCGTCTGAAGAGATGCCGCGCGGTCGCGAGGCCGCCGCCCGCGCCGGTCGTTGACGTTTCGGATTCCGACTCCATCACCGCCCACGCCTGAAGCACGCGGTAATTTTTCGGGTTTTCCTCCGCCGCGGCGGAAAAGATGTCTCGCGCCGCGGCGACGTCGCCGAACGCGACGCGCTCGAGCCGCGCCCTCGAGAGCGCGATGTGCGCGTCGCCCGGGAAATTCGCCGCGGCGAGCTCGTACCTCTCCCGCGCTCTCAACACGTCCCCGGCGGCTTCGTCGAGCTGCGCGAGCGCGTGAATCACTCGCGGGTTGGACGGGTCCTTCGCCTCCGCGTCGGACAGGAGCGCCCTCGCCTCCAAAGCCTCGCCCGACCGCGCCTTCGTCTGCGACCACGCGTGGAGGACGACCGCCTGCGCGGCGCGCAACGACGCGCTGCTCTCCGTCGCACCAGGGTCGTCGAGCGCGGCGATGATCCCGCCGGGCTCGGACGCGTCGTATTTTACGCCCGACGACGACGACGACGACGAGAGAGACGACGCCTCTCGCTCCTCCTCCGCGCCAGAGTCCTCCTCGCCCTCCTCCGCGACGCGCGCGGCGCGCTCGGCTTCCTCGAGGACGTTCATCGCGCGCTCGAACAACCCCGCCGCGTTGACGCGCTCGCCCGCGCCAAATTCCATGACGGCCCACTTCCGAAGCGACTCCGCGCGCGCCCTCGGTCGACCCTCCGCGTGCAACAACGCGGCGCGGTACAACCCCCGCGCGCGCTCGGCGTCTCCTTGCAGCAGCTCGAACCGCGCCCACTGCTCCCACAGCGACGTGATCGACGGCGTCTTGGACGTTCGCTGATAGAAGAGCTCGCGCGCCGTCTCCGGCCGACCCGCGCGCATGAGATCCCACACGAGCTGCCACTCCACGACGCCGCCGCTCTTGTCTTTTATCGCCTTGGACGCGTCGCGGAGGGTCTCGTCGGCGGCGCGGACGCGGCCGGCGGGGGGCGGCGGCGGCAGCGGCGGCGGCGACATCGCCTCCGCCTCCGCCTCCGCCGCCGCCGCGGTCGCGATAGTCGTCGTCGCGGGCGTGGACGTGTCAGGCGCCGCGGCGGCGATCTCAAACGCGCTCGCGCTCGCGTCCGCGTCCGCGACGACGAGCTCCGCGTCGATGACAATCTCCGCGACGTCCGCCGCCGAAACGTCCGCGTCCTCGTCCTCGTCCTCCGCGTCCAGACTGTCGTCGTCTACGCTCGAGAAACTGCCTTCGATCGCCGCCGCGGTCGCCGCGTCCGCCCTGGGCAACGATCCGAACATCTTCACGCTCGCGCGGAACCGCGTAAACTCCTCCGCGCTGACGCTTCCGTCGTTGTTCGCGTCCAGCATCTCGATGAGCTCGTCCGCCGCGCCGAGGCTCTCGCTCTGCGCGCCACCAGACGCGGTCGTGGAGTCGGCGTCGACCACCTCCGCGTCCGCCAACCACACGTCGTTGATCACCCTCTTGATCTCGTCTCTCGTGACGACGCCATCGCCGTCGAGGTCGAACATGCGGAACATCCGGTCCGCGTCCGGGTCCGCGTTTTTCCCATCCGACGCGAGGCCCTTCTCCGTGAAGGATCCGAACCGCTGCGTCGCCGCCGTGTTCGCCGCCGCGACGAGCTCCGCGAGCGCGTCCGCGGCGCCGGGGTCTTCCTTGAACCCGCCCTTGTACGCCGTGTGCGCGGCGGTGCCCATCTCCGCCGCCGCGTGCATCGCCGCCGTGCGGATTTGGAGCTCCACCCGCCTTCCCTCTCGAGCCGAAGCCGAAGCCGAAGCCGAAGCCGAAGCCAAAGCCGAAGCCGAAGCCGAAGCCGAAGCCGAAGCCTTCGATCTCGGCGAAAAAGCGTCATCGTCGCGCGCTTTCTTCGCGTCCTCCTCCTCCTCCGCGCCCTCCTCCGCGCCGCCGCCTACGCCGCCGACGCCGCCAACGCCGTTGTCGGTCCAGTCCGTCGGCAGCTTCAGCGTGCTGTGCAAGCTCCGGTACCCGTTCGGCTTGGGCCTCTGCAAATAATCCTTCGTCCTCCCCGGCACGACGTCGAACACCCCGTGCGCGATCTGCTGCGCGCGGTAGCACGCCGCGAGCGCGCTTCGCTCCGCGGCGGCGCGCTCGATCGCGCCGCCGCCCGCCGCCGCGAAGCTCGGGCTCCCGATCTGCGGCGTCACGATCACCCGCATCCCGAGCAGATCGTGCACCTCCTCCCTCGGTCGCCCGTCTCGCAACACCTTCCGCATCGTGCTGAACAGACTCTTCCGCCGCGCTTTCACCTGCACGCCGCGCGGACCACCCACGAGCGTCATGAGCCCCGGGTCCGCGACGAGCGCGTCGAAAAGCCACTCCCTCGCGCGGTCCAGCGCGATGCGATCCGCGGGGCCCTCCCCTCGAAGCCACTGCTCTAGGCTGCGGTACGACGACGGGAAGAGCTCCTTCAGGGACAGGTCCTCCAGTTCCGCGCACAGCGGCCCGGCGTCGAGCGCGTGCGCCATCGGTGCGTACAGCTGCATCGTCTCCAGCGCGAGCGCGGTGCGCTTCACCTTGGGGAGACGACTCGAGTGCCGAAGCGCGTCCGCCCTGAGGGTCGGGGTCGAGGGAGGGAGGGTCCACGGTACGAGGCGACGGACGTCGGGGCGGAGTCGAAAGGCGTCAGAAGCGGAGTTGAAAGGCGTCGAGGGCGGGGATTGAAACCAGCGAGGGACCCTGGGCGGAGAGAGACGACGACGGCAAAAGTTCTTAAGGATCGGCGTTCAGCACGCGAACGCGGCCGTATGGGGACCAGTGTGAGATAGAACGCGCCTGTACGCGAGCTCGACCACCACCGCGCGCACGTCGTGAAACGTGAGGCAAAACGTCCGGAGTTTCTCCGCGTTGGCGTCGTCGAACGACCCGACGCGCCTCGGGAGCGCGTGCAACCGCGCGCAGTCGTGCGCGAGGCGCATCACCCCAGCCCCCAGCGACGCCTCGATCTCGTCCAGCGTGACGGAGCCGCTCACGAGCGCCTCTCGCAGTAACCCCGCGGACATGCACTCGGCGTCCATGCCGAGGTCGACGAGCGCGAGCGTGACCTCCACCGCGCGCTCGTGCGTCGGGCGGAGCGGCGGTTTCGGCGCGTCAACGTCCGCGTCGACCGATGATCCGGAAGAGAAGGACGCGCCCCCGCGAAGGTCGGAGGCGGCGACGGATCCGTCGCGATCGGAGGATGAGGATGAAGAGGAGGAGGCATTCGCCGCGTCGTGCGCGTGCTGCGTCTTTTGCAGGCGTGGGATCGCGAGCTTGAGCGCCGCGAGGAGCATCTCGCGGTTGCCCTGCGCGGCGCTCGCGTCGCCCCCTTGGACGCCGTGCTCGCCGTTCGCGGACGCGGCCGCGATGCGGGGAGACAGCGCGTCCCACGCGGCGACGAACTCGACGACGCGCGACGCCGCCGAGGCTTGATTGTGTGGCGACGACGACGACGCGCCGTTCGACGGCGGCGACGACGACGGCGACGACGACGCGGCGGACGTCGCGAGCTTCGTCGTCGCGTCGCCGCTCCCGTCGCCGTCGTCGCCGCTCGTCGCCGCGACGATCGCGTTGTTCCGTCCGCGTCGCGTCGAACGCGCGCGGCGGACGCGTCCACCGTCGTCGCCCCGTCCCTCTCGGAGACGCGACGGCGACGACGACGCGCACGACGCCGCGGTCGCGATCCCGCGCGCGCGCCTCTCCGCGTCGACGCCCCCCGTTCGCTCTGTCGCGACGTTCCGAGCGACGCGACGGCGCGACGGCGGCGCCCGCGGCGCCGCCCCTAACGCGCCGCTCGCCACGGCGCGCATGGTTCTGGCGCGCCGTGCTGCTCTCGGGTGCCTCGGCTGACACCTGTCTGCTTGTCGATCGAGCGTCGCCCCTCTCCAGGATAATCCACGTCACCGGATTTTACGCGGATGTGGACAAAATGTCCACATCCGCCAGTTTCAAATTAGTCGGGTAAAAAAAACGTTGAAACCGCGTTCTCCCGGTGGGGAAATTTTCATCGCATTTTCATCGGTGATTATTTTTCATCGAGGCTGACCGGAGATTCACGATCAAGAGGCGAACATTTTGACAGGCAAATCGGCCCACGCGCGCGCCCTTCAACGTGCCCGTGAGGGCTGCAATGTCCCGTCCGCCGATCTCCCGCAGTTAAATATCCGCGTCCGAGAGCGTCACACTCCATCCAATCCGCGGCTTTCGCACGCGCGAGAGTAACGAAACGATGGCAGGACGCGGAGGCGGACGCGGAGGCGGCCGCGGCAACGGCCGCGGCGGTCGCGGGCAGGCCGGAGGACGCGGCGGCGGCGGCGGCGGCGGCGCGCGACGCGTCGTCGCCGTCGTCCAGGCTGCGCCCGCGAAGAAGCTCGGCACGCTCGACGCGCGGTTCACGCTCCTGAACAAGCGCCGAGCGGAGCAGACGCAGCGAGGGGCGACGAACCGCTACGCGGCGACGATGGCGAAGCGCACGGGGCAGAGCGCGAAGAAGTTCGCGGTGCGTCGCGGGACGTCGTCGTCGTCGCGCTCCCTCCGAACGATCTCGCGCGCGCGGCCCCGATTCTAAAATTGAAACATCTCGAAGCGTCGATTCGCCGCGCTCACCGTCCGTCGTCGTCGTCCGTCGTCGTCCGTCGCCCCCTCGCTCCTCGCAGGCGAAGCCCGTGTCCGTCGCGGGCAAAGGCAAGAACAGCGCCGCCGCGAAGAAGAAGCTCGCCGCGAAGAAGGGCATCGCCGTCGGGAAAAAGGGCAAGAACGGCGTCGCGAAAGCGAAGCTCGCCTCCGCCCCGGGCGCGACGAAGAAGGGACCGAAGAAGAAGAAGAAGCCCGCGCGCGAGGCCAAGCCCACGACGCCGGCGAAGAAGGCGCCGAAGAAGGCGCCGAAGAAGAAAGCGCCGAAGAAGGCGAAGCCCGAGAAGCCGACGTACACCGCCGGCGATTTGGACATGGAGCTGGAGTCGTACATGGCCGCCGCGCCGGCCGGGGACCCGGTTCCGGCGGCGTGAGACGACGCGAGCGCGCGCGGCGCCGTCGAGAAGGATGAGATGAGATGAGATGAAATGAAATTCCCACGGCGCGGGAGTCTCGTATCCGCGCATACTTCGCGTTCACGCGGTCATCGCCTCCTCATACTCCTCCTCCTCGCGCTCGCACAAACGCGTCGCGAGGTCCCACACCTTCCTCTGCAACCTCTCGTCCATCGCCGCCGCGCCAGGAATCGCGAGGTTACAGTTCACGTAGTACCCGCCCCCGGCGGCGCGTCTCGACGTCGCGCAATACGCCGTCGTCGCCGCCCCCGCCGCCGCGGTCTTCGGGGTGGAGTTCATAGGCGTCAGAAGCGGAGTTGAAAGGCGTCGAGGGCGGGGATTGAAACCAGCGAGGGGTGGGCGGAGAGAGACGACGGCAAAAGTCCTTAAGGATCGGCGTTCACCACGCGAACGCGGTCGTATGGGGACCAGTGTAAATATGAACGCGCCTTCACGAACGGCCGCCCGACGACGTGAAGGATCGCGCCTCGCCTCCCGCTGCTCTCCAACCGCGCCCTCTCACTTCCCTCCGTGATGACCGCGCCCGGGTGCACGGCGAAGAAGGCGACGTGCGCATCGCGCGCGCGCCGAGACGCGCGGTAGCGAGCGTGGAACTCGCGCGCGAGTACTATTTGGCACAGCTTGGACTGCGCGTAGGACTTGACCGGGTCGTACTTCACGCGCGCGGCGTCGCCGCTGAGACGTTCGAACCGCACGCGCTCGGGGTAACTGAAGCGATGTACCGCGCTCGTGACGAAGACGACGCGGCACGGATCCGTGCGCGTCGTCCCGCGCGCGAAGCGGAGCGTCGAGCGAAGGAGCAGCCGCGTCAGAAGAAACGGCCCGAGCGCGTTCACGTGGAACGCGCGCTCGTGGCCGTTCTCCGTGAGCGCGAACGGCGACGGCATGATCCCGGCGTTGTGTATCAGGACGTGGACGGAAATCTTTCGCGTCACGAGCCGCGCGGCGAACGCGCGCGTCGACGCGAACGACGCGAGGTCGAGCACCTCCGTGCGCACGTCCGGCGGCGTCGCCTCCTCGCCTTCCAGCGCGACGTCGCGCGACGCCTCGACCTCCGCCGTCATCGCGCGCGCGGCGGCGTCGCCGGCCGCGGCGTCGCGGCACGCGAGGACGACGCGCGCGCCGCCCATCGCGAGCGCGAGCGCGGTCTCGTATCCGATCCCGGTGTTGCCGCCGGTGACGACGACGACGCGCCCGGCGAGCGCGCCGCGCGCGCCGCCCGCGGCGTCGACGACCTCGCACGCGGTCGCGCGCGAGCCGAAACCGCTGGGTCCCGCCCACCCGCACAGGTGGCCGACGGGGAAGCACCCGGCGTGGTCGCGCGTGAACGCGGTCTTGCGGCGGGAGAAGAAGCCCATGATGGAGACGGCGAGGGGGTGGGCGGGCGGTGGCGGGGGGCGACGAGCCGCGGCGCGCGACGCGACGCGACGTGCGCGAGGCGAAAATGAAAACTGTGAGCGAGCGTTTTTTTCCGAGGTCAAAAAAAACAGACAGGAACCGAGTTC
>Ga0181561_10001496_pt1 | contig 20729 bp, 23 predicted proteins | sample 011ome_19_FD_133760 | JGI IMG/M metagenome (GOLD analysis project Ga0181561, IMG submission 133760) | Coastal salt marsh microbial communities from the Groves Creek Marsh, Skidaway Island, Georgia - 011510BT metaG (megahit assembly) | ecosystem: Environmental > Aquatic > Marine > Intertidal... | reverse complement strand
CGCGCATTGGCCGCAGGCAGAACTGCACTACGGCGACTTCTTATACGAATACCACAAATGGCGGAAAAACCCCGCCGCCTATGCCCCGCCTGCCCCGTGACGGGCCGGATCGGGGCGGTGCGGCCTTGGCCCTTGAAACCTGCGCGCAGGCACGCGACATAGGGGTTAGCCAGCGATAGGGGGTTTCATGGCACTGCCGGTGCGCGATCAGGTGCGGTATTGGGGGATTGCAGCGGCCATCTTTGTGCTGGCGCTGTGGTTTTTGGGCGATGTGATTTTGCCCTTCGTTCTGGGCGGCGCCATTGCCTATTTTCTGGATCCGGTCGCCGACCGGCTGGAACGCTGGGGCGCCAGCCGGGCGCTGGCCACGGCCATCATCACCATCTGCGCGCTGATCACCTTTGTTGTTTTGGCGCTGCTGGTGGTGCCCACGCTGGTGCAACAAGCGGTGAATTTGGTCAATCTGGCGCCCAAGCTGTTTGCCGATTTGCACAGTTTCCTGATCGAACGCTTCCCCAGCCTGACCGAACAAGACGGCGTGCTGCGCCAATCGCTGGTGTCGGTGGGCGAAACCATCAAGGCGCGCGGGGGCGAGCTGGTGAATACCGTGCTGTCCTCGGCCATGTCGGTGCTGAATATCGTGATGCTTTTGGTCATCGTGCCGGTTGTGGCCTTTTACCTGCTGTATGACTGGGACAATATGGTGGCCCGCATAGACGAGCTGCTGCCGCGCGACCATGCCCCCACCATCCGCCAACTGGCCCAGCAGATCGACCAGACATTGGCCAGTTTCATCCGCGGCATGGGCACCGTTTGCCTGATTTTGGGCACCTATTACGCCATTGCCCTGATGCTGGTGGGGCTGCAATTTGGCCTTGTGGTGGGCTTTATCGCCGGGCTTGTCACCTTTATCCCCTATGTGGGGGCGCTTTTGGGCGGCGCATTGGCCATTGGGCTGGGGCTGTTTCAGTTTTGGGGCGATTGGGTGCATCTGGCCATGGTGGCGGGTGTTTTCGTTTTTGGTCAGGTGATCGAGGGCAATGTGCTGACGCCGAAATTGGTGGGCAGCTCGGTTGGGCTGCACCCGGTGTGGTTGATGTTTGCCTTGTCGGTTTTTGGCACGCTGTTTGGCTTTGTCGGCATGTTGGTGGCCGTGCCGGTGGCCGCCGCCTTAGGGGTGATCGCGCGGTTTTTGACCATAACATACCAAGGCAGCCGCCTCTATCGCGGGCTGTCGCAACAAAACGAGGACTAATGGCCACGCAACTTGGCTTTGATCTGCCCGTGCGCGCGGCGCTGGGGCGCGAAGATTTCTTTGTTTCCCCCGCCAATGCGATGGCGGTGGCGCTGCTAGAGGGCTGGCAAGGCTGGCCCGGGCGCAAACTGCTGCTGATCGGGCCTTCGGGGGCGGGCAAAACCCATCTGGCCCATGTCTGGGCGGGCCAAAGCGGCGCGCGGATCTTGCACAGCACAGATTTGGCGCGCCCAGATCTGCCCCAAGCCGAGATACCCACGCTGGCCCAAACCCCCGTGGTGGTAGAAGATATCGACCAGATCGCAGGCCATGAGGGCGCGGAAAAGGCCCTGTTTCACCTGCATAATCTGGTCATCGCCGAGGGCCACAGCCTGTTGCTGACATCGGCCTGCGCGCCGCAGCATCTGGGCCTGTCGCTGCCAGATCTGCAAAGCCGGGTTCAAGGCTGCCAATCGGCCAGCCTTGGCGCCCCCGATGACCGGCTGCTGGGGGCGGTGTTGATGAAACTTTTTGCCGACAGGCAATTGGTGCCCACCCCCGATACCCTGCCCTATTTGGTGCGCTGGATGACCCGCTCGTTCGACAGTGCCCGCCAGATCGTGGCCGAAATGGATGCCCAGGCCCTGGCCCAGGGGCGCCCGCTGAACCGCGCCCTTGCGCGCGAGGTGCTGGCCCGCCACGTTCAACCCGACATGCTGGACAATCCGCCCACATAAGCGCAGGCTGCGTTAAGATACCGTTACAAACCCCACGCATAAGCCCCTTATGAACACTGCAGATTTTCTCAACGCCCCGTTCCCGCCCGCCGTAACCCTGCCCGATCTCGATCTGCAGGGGCCTGCGCGCTTTTATAACCGCGAACTTAGCTGGCTGGGCTTTAACTGGCGGGTCTTGGAAGAGGCCGAAAACCCCCGCGTGCCGCTGCTGGAACGGGTGCGGTTTTTATCAATCTCGGCCACCAATCTGGACGAATTTTACACCGTACGCGTCGCAGGCCTGCGCGAATTGGCCCATGCCGGCAGCACCGTGCCCGCCGCCGATGGCATGACCGCGCCGCAGCAATTGGTGATGATCGACGAAGACGCCCGCCGCCTGATGGAGGCCCAACAGCGCATCTTTTCCCATCTGCAGCGCGAAATGGCGGCAGAAAATATCGTGCTGATGAGCAGCGCCGATCTGAACGAAGAACAGCGCAAGCATTTGGAAATGGTGTTTTTGTCCAATGTCTTTCCGGTGCTATCGCCACTGGCGGTAGATCCCGCGCACCCGTTTCCGTTTATCCCCAACACCGGCTATAGCCTTGCGCTGGAACTGGAACGCAAGCGCGACAAACGCGTGCTGCGCGCGCTGCTGCCGATCCCGGCACAGATTGACCGCTTTGTTCAGGTGCCCGCCGATGATGGGGTGCAACGGTTTTTACCCCTAGAAGAGTTGCTGATCTTGACATTGGATCACCTCTTTCCCGGCTATCGCCTGACCGGGCATTGCGCCTTTCGGGTTTTGCGCAACAGCGATCTTGAGGTCGAGGAAGAGGCCGAAGATCTGGTGCGCGAATTCGAAGTGGCGCTAAAACGCCGCCGCCGCGGCGAGGTGGTGCGCCTGACGATCTCGCACAATGCCCCGGCAGCCCTGCGCCGCATCATCATGGACGAGCTGCACGTGGCCCCCGACGAGGTGATCGAGCTGGACGGCATGCTGGGCATGGCCGACCTGAAAGAGCTGGTGCTGGACAACCGCCCCGATCTGCTATGGCCAATCTTCACGCCGCGTGTGCCCGAACGGGTGCAAGACCACGATGGCGATATGTTTGCTGCAATCCGCCAGAAAGACATGCTGCTGCATCACCCCTACGAGACCTTCGATATGGTGGTGCGGTTTCTGACGCAGGCCGCGCGCGACCCAAATGTGGTGGCCATCAAGCAAACGCTATACCGCACCTCAAAAGACAGCCCCATCGTTTCGGCCCTGTGCGAGGCGGCGGAAGACGGAAAATCGGTCACAGCGCTGGTCGAGCTGAAAGCGCGCTTTGACGAGGCCGCAAATATCCGCCAGTCGCGGCGGCTGGAACGCGCGGGCGCGCATGTGGTTTACGGCTTTATCGATTGGAAAACCCACGCAAAAATTTCCACCGTTGTGCGGCGCGAGGGCGACAAGCTGGTGACCTATACCCATTATGGCACCGGCAATTACCACCCGATCACCGCGAAAATTTATACCGATCTGTCCTTTTTCACCTGCGACGCGGCCCTTGGGCGCGATGCCACGAAAGTGTTCAATTACCTTTCCGGCTACGCCCAGCCCGAGCGGCTGGAAAACCTATCCATCAGCCCCCACAGCCTGAAGCCAAAGATGCTGGAAATGATCGAGGCCGAGGCCGAATTTGCCCGCCGCGGCAAGCCTGCCGATATCTGGCTGAAAATGAACTCGCTGATCGAGCCGGATATGATCGATGCGCTTTATGCCGCCAGCCAAGCCGGCGTGCGGATCAATTGCATCGTGCGCGGCATTTGTGGGCTGCGCCCCGGGGTAAAGGGCCTATCGGAAAATATTCGGGTCAAATCGGTTGTGGGGCGGTTTTTGGAACACAGCCGCATCATCTGTTTTGGCAATGGCCAAGGGCTGCCGGGAAAACAGGCCAAGGTCTTTATCTCCTCGGCCGATTGGATGGGGCGCAACCTGAACCGCAGGGTAGAAACCTTGGTCGATGTGCAAAACCCCACGGTCAAGGCGCAGATCGTCAGCCAAATCATGGCCGCGAATCTGGCCGATGTGGCGCAAAGCTGGGTGATGGCCGCCGATGGCAGCTTTAGCCGGGCGCAGCTGACCGAAGGTCAATTTGCGTTCAACTGCCACCGGTTTTTCATGGAAAACCCTTCGCTGTCTGGCCGCGGCTCAGCCGGGGCGAAAGACGTGCCGAAACTGACCCACACAGATGATTGACCCCGGGCGCGCTTCGGCGCATTTTGGGGGCAATGAAGTGAAGGCAAGCTGATGAACGGCACAGAAATTCCCGGCTCTGTTGATTGGGGCCCGTTTGGCAGGCCTTTGTTCAACGACCCTTCTGCCAGGGCGCTGGCGCGCGTGGGCGTTGTGGATGTTGGATCCAACTCGGTGCGTTTGGTGGTGTTTGATGGCGCGGCGCGCAGCCCGGCCTATTTTTACAACGAAAAAATTATGTGCGCCTTGGGCCAAGGCCTTAGCGAAACCGGCAAGTTAAACCCGCAAGGGCGCGCGCGCGCGCTGTCGGCGCTGCGGCGGTTTCAGCATCTGGCCGAAGGGATGGGCATTGCCCCACTGACCGCAGTGGCCACCGCCGCCGTGCGCGAGGCCAGCGACGGACCCGCCTTTTGCCAAGAGGTGTTGGAACAGACGGGGCTGAAAATTCACGTCATTGACGGGCTGGAAGAGGCGCGGCTGTCGGCGCAGGGCGTTATGCTGGGCTGGCCGGGTGCCTATGGGCTGATCTGCGACATTGGCGGCGCGTCGATGGAGCTGGCAGAAATTGCCGGTGGCACGGTGGGGCGCTGCGTTACCTCGCCTTTGGGGCCGCTGAAACTGGCCGCGATCAAGGGCGGCAAAAAGGGGCGGCGCGCCCATATTCGCAAGGTTTTGAACGATCTGGCCCCGCAGCTGGGCCCGCAGGAAAACCGCTTGTTTTTGGTGGGCGGGTCGTGGCGTGCAATCGCCCGAATCGATATGGCACGGCGTGGCTACCCGCTGCATGTGCTGCACGAATACCGCATGAGCCGCAAATCCGTGCGCGCGACGCTGCGCTTTATTTCCGAAACCGAAGACCACGAAAAATTGCGCGCCATTGCCGGTGTATCTGCCAGCCGCATGGCCTTGGTGCCGATGGCCGCCGAAGTGCTGCGCGAAGTGATCAGCGTGTTTAACCCACACGATATTGCCATTTCCTCTTACGGTATCCGCGAGGGGATGCTGTATCAGCAAATGCCACAAGAGCTGCGCAACCGCGACCCGCTGATCGAAGCCTGCCGCTTTGCCGAAGATAAAGACGCCCGCCTGCCGGGCTTTGGGCGCAATCTTTATAAGTTCATCCTGCCGCTTTTTGCCTCGGCCCCGGACGAACGCAAGCGGCTGATCCGCGCGGCCTGTTTGCTGCATGATGTCAGCTGGCGTGCGCACCCAGATTACCGCGCCGAAAGCTGTTACGACAACATGACCCGCGCCAATCTAGGCGGGCTAAAACATTCCGAACGGGTGTTTTTGGGGCTGGCCTTGATGCACCGCTATACCAACAAACGCGAGGGAACGCGCTTTACCCCGATGCTGCGTTTGTTGGACGAAAAGGAACTGCACGCAGCCGAGGTTGTGGGCAAAGCCATGCGGTTTGGCGCGATGCTGTGGCTGCAGGGCGCGCCATTGGGCGAAATGCGCTGGTTTCCGAGAAGGAAAGTGCTGGAATTGTGGCTAAGCAAAGAGGCCGAGCCGCTTTTCGGCGAGGTGGCAGAGGCCCGGTTCAATTCGCTGGCCGCAACGCTGGGGGCACACAGCATGGTGAAAATCAGACGCGACCGCGCCCCAGCCGCCCCAGCCCCCACGCCCTAGGCCAATGGGCAAACCTAAGCCTACGCCGCTTTTGCGGAAATCTCTTCCCACGCACGGTTGATCGCGTGCATCCGCCGCTCGGCGATTTTGATCGCCTCGTGCGGCAAGCCGCGCGCCATCAAACGATCGGGGTGGTTTTCGCGCACCAACTGTTTCCACGCTTGGCGTGCCTCGGCCAAGGGCGCCCCCGGTGCCACCCCCAAAACGCTGTAGGGGTCGGGCGGGGCATCGGGCACAAAACCTGCCCGCATGGCCGCAAATTGAGCCTCGCTTAGGCCAAAGATCTGGCCGACACGGGCCAAAAACGCATCTTCACGTGGATGGTAGATGCCATCTGCCATGGCGATAAAAAACAGCCCCTCCAAAAGGTCGCACAGCGGACCTTCGGTTTGGTCAAACATCGCCCGTATTTTTTGGGCATATTCCTCGAAACCTGCCACGTCTTGGCGGGCCAAGTTGAACACCCGGGCGGCTTGTGCCTCGTCTTGGGGGGCGATGTGAAACACCTGCCGAAAGGCCGACACCTCGTCGCGCGTGACCTGCCCATCGGCCTTGGCCATCTTGGCGCCCAACGCGATCACCGCAATCGTAAAGGCAACCGAGCGTTCGGGCGGCGCGCGCAAGCGATCAAAGACCGAGGACAGCGCCTCGCCCTTTGCCAATGCGGCCAATGCCTCGGATATGCGTGCCCAAATCGACATGGGCCAACCTTACCCCGATTGGCCAGCAAAGTCAGTGCGCCATCACAGTATTTTTTGCATCAAAATCAAATCCAGCCAGCGCCCAAATTTGCGCCCGACCTCGGGCAGGCGGGCGATTTCGGCAAAGCCGATGGCACGGTGAAACGCCACACCGCCCGGGTTTTCGGCGCTGACACCCGCCCATAGCGAATGCACCCCCTGCCCCGCCGCATGGGCCTGCAGCTGTGCCATCAGCCCCGCGCCCACGCCCTGCCCACGGGCCTCTGGGGCCAAAATGATGGTATGCTCCATCGTATGGGCATATCCCGGCCCATTGCGAAAAGGCCCGTATGTGGCAAAGCCTTGCAGCGCACCGCCCGCCGTTTCCGCCAGCAAAAAGGGCAAATCTTGCGCCGCTTTCAGGGCGATATCTTGGGCCAATCCATCGGCGGTTTTCACGGCAGAGGTAAATGTGATGGTCGTGTCGCGGATCACCGGGTTCCACAGGGCGGCGATGGCGGGGGTGTCAGCCGCTTGGGCTTGGCGGATCATTCCAGCACCACCGGGCCATTGGGTGTATCAAGATGCGCCACAAGGCCGGGCGTTGGGCTGGGCACGTATACCACGCGCGTGTCTTGCAACACAGGCGTTAGGGTTTGGGCGATCTCATCGGCCTGCGGGTGGCGCAGCTGCAATTGCCGCAACCGCACCCCAGAGCGTGGCAGGCGGTGGCCGGGCAGCGCCGTGCCATGGCCCCATTCGATCAGGGCGGGGAAACAGTTGTCATAGGGTAGGATGCCGCTGTCGGGTACGGCCATTGTCCAGCGCAGGTCGCCACGGGCCAGCGCAACGGGCTGCCCCGCCTGTGGCAACCGCGCCAAGCTGTGGCCCATGTCATCGGTGCGACAGATCCAGTTGGTAAGCCGCGGCGCGCCGCTGAACCGATCCAGATCAAACCAGCGCGGGCCAAGGGGTGGCTGTGCCTGCGGGTCGATTGCGAGCAATTCGAAATACAGCCCATCTTCCAACCCCAGCAGCATGTTATGCGTGCCATACCGCGCATGTTGGCCCCCGGGTAACAGCGCCACGCCCAGCAATTGTTCGAGGTAATTTTGCCCCTCGGCCAATGTTTTGGCCGATACAGCGATATGATCCAGCGTCAGCATCCCGATCTCCCTTGCTTTGGCGCAGCATATACCGCCTGCAAGGTATTGAAACCTGTCCAATTCACCCCATTTTGATGCAAAGATAAGTTTTTTACTCAACTAAGTGAACGGAGGGACCGACGTGCTTTTGCGTGCGATCGATAAGTTTTTCAGCCACGAGGCGTCGGGCGGCATTTTGCTGATGCTGTCGGCACTGGCCGCCCTATTGGTGGCCAATTCCAGCCTTGCCCCAATGTATGAAGGGGCGCTTGGCAGTTATTTGCGCGTCACCCTGAACGGTGAAGGTTTGGAAAAACCGCTGATCCTATGGATCAACGACGGGCTGATGGCCGTATTTTTCTTTCTGATCGGGCTGGAATTGAAGCGCGAGATGGTCGAGGGCAAGCTCAAAAACCCCGCCGATGTGGCCCTGCCCGGCATGGCAGCGGTGGGCGGCATGGCCCTGCCCGCCTTGGTTTTTGTCATGCTCAACTGGGGCACGCCCGAAACGCTGGGCGGCTGGGCCATTCCTGCGGCCACCGATATTGCCTTTGCGCTGGGTATTTTGGCGCTGGTGGGCAGCAAAGCACCGTCCTCGCTGAAGGTGTTTTTGCTCACGCTGGCCATCTTGGATGACCTTGGCGCCATTATCATCATCGCTTTGTTCTACACCGCCGAGCTGAAGGTGGATTACCTGATGCTGGCGCTGTTGCCCTTGGCGGGGCTGTTGTATTTGAACATCAAAGGCGCCCACCGCATTGCGCCGGCTTTGTTGCTGGGCACCATCATGTGGTTCTTCGTGCTGAAATCGGGCGTGCATGCCACGCTGGCGGGCGTGGTCACTGCCTTCCTGATCCCGATCAAAGACAAGTTTGGCAAATCGCCCCTGCATTCGCTAGAGCACGGCCTAACCCCTTATGTTCTATACATGATCGTGCCAATCTTTGCCTTTGCCAACGCCGGTGTTGTGCTCAAGGGGCTGACCTTTAGCGATCTGTTGGCGCCGCTGCCCTTGGGCATTGCGCTGGGGCTGATCGTGGGCAAGCAGGTGGGCGTGTTTGGCGTGACCTTCTTGATGGTTAAATCCGGGCTGGCACGCATGCCCGCTGGCGCCAATTGGATGCATATCTATGGCATCGCCTGTTTGGCGGGCATCGGGTTTACCATGTCGCTGTTCATCGGCTCGCTTAGCTACGCAGACCCCGCCTTGATGAACGAGGTGCGTTTGGGCGTGCTGTCAGGGTCGGCCATCTCGGCGGCTTTGGGCTATAGCGCGCTGATACTGGCGGCCAAGCGCAGCACACCAGTGCCCGCCCACGCCTAAGGCCACACCCCAATAAAACACGCAAAGGCCCGCCAATTGGCGGGCCTTTTGCATGGGTCATCGCAACGGGCCTATCTGAATGGATAGGAAGATAGCCGGAAACTTAGGTTATGCGCGGCGGCCAAACAGGCTAGGCTGGCGGTGCAATGGGGGTGGGGGCAAAAACAGCGCGGCATGTCAATTTGGCAAATCATAAAACGCTGGCTTGGCGCGGGGGCCAACCCCGATAGACAGGCTTTGCCAGACGCTGCCACAACGCCCGCCACAGCCGCACCTTGGCGCCAATGGCACAGCCCACAGCCCAGCCCTGCGCTGCGCCGCGTGGCGGTGATTGGCCCGGCGCATGGGCCTTTGTCGGGGGATGCGCGAACATTGGCGCAGGCCCTTGCCCAGCTGGGGCTACAGATGGCCGAGGCCCCGAATACACAAACGCTGTTGGCGCAGGTTATCGCCACCCCCTTGGAATGGCGTTTTGTTTTGGTCGATTGCGCGCCCGGGCCAGTGGACATGGCCCAAAACCAAGCTTTGGCCGCCTTTCATGCCAGCTGCCCCAGCGTGCCGCTTATCGCCTTGGCCGAGGCCAGCACCCTAAAAAACCTGCAGGCCCCGGGCGGGCTGCCTTGGGTGCGGATCTTGGAAAAACCGCTATCGCCAGATGCTGCTTTGCTGGGGCTTGGGGCGCTGGGCAAACATCCCAACCGGGGCGAAAACCCACGCCCCCCAGACGGGCCGTGGCAGCTGCGCTAAACCAAATTCATCTGCTGCGCCTTTAGCACAGCCGAGGTGCGGTTGCGCACGCCAAGTTTGCGGCAAATATTGCGGACATGCATTTTGACCGTGGTTATCGGCATCGACAAGCCAGCCGCCAACTGCAAATTGGTGCTGCCTTTGGCCAGACCTGCCAGAACCTTCTGCTCGGTTTCGCTGAGGTCAACCGCTTGTTTTTGCGGGAAGTTCTTTTTCAACAATTGTTGTGGCAGATAGGCGGCGCCATGGGCCACCAATTCAAGAGCCGCGATGATTTTTTCGGCTGGCATGGATTTTGGTATCACACCCTGAATGCCCAAATCCGCCACGCCGCCCAAACCATCCAGCGTGGTGTCCGAGGCGAACAAAACCAAAGGAATTTCAGGGTAGCGCCCGCGCACGCTGCGCACCCCACGCATCAAAATGCGCATAGGCAACCCATCAGCCGATGCCAGAAAAATATCGCCGGGCTTAATTTCCAGCGCCAGCGACAGCACTTCGCGTTGGCGCAAATGGCAACAGGCGAAGTTGCCATGCTCTGCAATAGCGCGGGCCAAAACATCGCACCCCAAAACAAAATCGTCAAAGAGCCAGACAATTGGGATGGGCCCTTCCACCCCCTCTTGGTGCCGGGATCCATAGCAAACTGGAACACTACTACTCATCTGTGATGTGACAGTCTCTCTACCCTGAAAGTATTTTACCCCACGAAAAAAACCCTCTATGGTTGCTTTAAGCTGATTGTGAGAGAGTTACCATCCTGTAACGCCATCCCCATAGCAGGCAATGGCGTTACATCGCGGAAATTAGGGGGGAAATGCGTTACCTTAAGATACCAGCCAATTCCCGCGGCGCTAAACCACGGAAATTTGCTGGTACTCAAACAAAGGTTTCGTGCCTGTGTTAGGCTTGGCTGGGGCCAATCAGCTGCTGGAATTCGCGCCACTCGCCGGCGCTCATGCCAGAATTATCTTGGCGCACATCTTCGCCCGCCAGCATGCGGCGCACACAGCCCAGCGCCGTGGCGCTTAGGGTGGCCCCGCCCATGCGGTAATCTTCGAATGCCTTATAGGCAAAGGGCACCCAATCGGCGACCACTTTGCAGATGGCATCGGCATAAACCCGGATTTCATATTGGGCATGCGCATCGGCACGCAGGCGCAGGAAATGCAGCAAATTGTGCAGATCCACCTTCCAATACCATTGCGTATAAATATTTGCAGGCAGGTTCATGCGCGCCAATTCGCGGGCCAGGCCCTGCTGGCCCTCTTGGCTGATCATTTCTTCGTAATGGTCATAGGCGCGCATCGCATCATCGCGCAGATACCGCAGCACGCGTTCGGCCTCGTCGCCCGACAGCGCCGCGCCCCGGCCTTGGTTATTGACCACCGACTGCGCCGCCAATGCCTCGGGGGCGGGGATGTAGAATTCGCGGTCCAAAATGGAATAACGTGCGGAATATTCGTTCACATTGGCGGTGCGATGGCGGATCCATTGGCGTGCCACGAACACGGGCAATTTCACATGCAGCTTGATCTCGCACATCTCGAACGGGGTCGAGTGCCAATGCCGCATCAAATACCGGATAAGCCCCTCGTCATTTTGCACAGATTTGGTGCCTTTGCCGTAAGACACGCGCGCCGCTTGGCAGATGGCGGCATCATCGCCCATATAATCGATCACCCGCACAAACCCATGATCCAGCACAGGGATGGCAGAATAAAGATGCTGCTCGATCCCCGGCGAAACCGCCCGCAAGGTGGGCTGGGATTGGGCGCGCAAGGCATCGACTTCGGCCTGCTGGTCAACGGAAAGCGTCATTGATGGTCCTTTCGCAACGGGTGACTCGGGGCCTACTATATCTTGCGGGGTGGGCTGGTTGAACCACAAAATCACCGCGTATTTTGCGGGGCTGGCGCCCCTCGACATGGGCGAGAAAGGCGCTAGTCTTTCACCCGTATAAAACCGGAGCCTGAGATGAAAATTCGCTATTTGCACACGATGGTGCGCGTCAAAGACCTAGAGGCCAGCATCGCGTTTTTTGCCCTGCTGGGCCTGAAAAAAACCCGCCATTACGACAGCGAAGCCGGGCGGTTTTCGCTGATCTTCATGGCCCCAGAAGGCCAAGAAGACTGCCCCGTCGAGCTGACCTATAACTGGGATGGCGACGAGGGCCTGCCCAGCGACAGCCGCCATTTCGGGCATTTGGCCTATGAGGTGGAAAACATCTACGACATGTGCCAGCACTTGATGGACAATGGCGTTACCATCAACCGCCCCCCCCGCGATGGGCGCATGGCCTTTGTGCGCAGCCCCGATAACATCTCGGTCGAACTGCTGCAGGCGGGCACCCCCCTGACCCCGGCCGAGCCATGGGCCAGCATGCCCAACACCGGCCATTGGTAAGGTTTGGTGACTGTTTGGCAGCGGCAGTCATGCTGCTGCCCGCGGCGGGCAAAGCGGATTGCCGCATAGCGCTGTTGTTGGCCCTTGATATTTCCAGCTCGGTCGATGCGGACGAGGATGCGCAGCAGCGTCAGGGTTTGGCCGCAGCCCTGATGGCCCCAGATGTGGTGGCCGCCATCACCGCGGTGCCGGGCCAGCCTGTGGCCTTGTCGGTGTTCGAATGGAGCGGCCAGCAACAGCAAGATATCATGCTGGATTGGGTGCTGTTGCAGACCCCCGACGATGTGCGCCGCGTCGCCGCGCAGGTTGCGGCCAGCCGCCGCCCCTATGCCGAATTTTCCACCGCGATCGGGCAAATGCTGGTCTTTGCCGATGCGCAATTCCGCCGTGCGCCGCCATGCGACCGGCATGTTTTAGATGTGTCCGGCGACGGGGTGCATAACGATGGGCTGTTGCCAGCCGATGCCTATGCAAGCGGTATTTTGCCAGATGTCATGGTGAACGGCTTGCCGATTGTCGAACAAGACGACCGGGCGCTTGACCATGCGGCAGATGACGATCTGGTCAGCCATTATAAAAACCAGCTGATCCGCGGCGCGGGGGCGTTTTTAATTCGTGCCGATGGGTTCGAAGATTACGAGCGCGCCATGCAGCGCAAGTTGCTGCGCGAGCTGACCGTGCAAGTGGGCGCCTTGCAAACCGGCCCCTCCCGCCTGCCACCACGTGAATAGATAAAGCGTTAATAGATATAGCGGATCTGCTCGCCCCAATAGCGTTCTAGCCGTTTTAAAGTGTGGGCAATCTCATCCAACCCATCCAACCCCACAACACCCTTATCTTGCAGCCCATCGGCGTGGAGGGCACAAAGGCGGGCGATCAGCTGGCGCACATCGCGGCCCTTTTGCGTCAGCCGCACCCGAACCGAGCGGCGATCGATCGCACAGCGCTGGTGGTGCATATAGCCGGTATCCACCAATTTCTTCAGGTTGTAGCTGACATTTGACCCCTGATAATAGCCACGGCTTTTCAATTCGCCCGCTGTCACCTCGTTTTCGCCGATATTGAACAATAGCAGCGCCTGAACCGCGTTGATTTCCAAAATTCCCACGCGTTCAAATTCGTCCTTGATCACATCCAGCAATAGCCGATGCAGCCGCTCGACCAAGGACAACATTTCCAGATAACTGCCCATAAACCCCTGTTGGGGCGCGGGCGCCAAATTTGTGTGAAGGGTCATTCAGGTTCTCCGTCCGATACTGCTCGGAACGGGAAACTGACGCGCAAACCCCAATATTCGGTAAATCGCGGGGGGAATGGCTAAAATGCAAGCTAACTTGCGATACCCGGCACCTAGCCGGGCACGCAAATTTTGCGGATCTCTGCCACGATTGCCAAAAACGCCTCTGGCGCGGGCTTTTGCCCAGAAACCCATTGATACAAGTCTTGGTCATTCTCGGCCAAAAGCTCTTCGTAGATATCCAAGCTGGCCGCATCCATCTGGTGCAAACGCGCATCACAAAAGCGCATCAAGATGATGTCCATCTCTTTGATGCCCCTGCGCATCGATCGCATGGCAAGGCGTTTCAGGCGTATGTCGTGGGTTTCGCTCATGGCTGTCAGGTGCCGGATTTCAGCTGCGCGCGCAAGCGTTTTTCCAACCTTGCCAGCCGCTCGGACGCTTTCATGATCTGCCCGCGCAAATCGCGCAATTCGGCCAGAAGATCATTCACCTCGGGGGTGATCTGGCTTTCCTCTTCCGGGCCGGCAACGCCTTCGCCTTCGCCGGTTAACAGCCAGATGATCGACACGTTCAAAAGCCCTGCCATCATCGACAGTCGGTTGGCACGGGGTTCGCTGACGTCGTTTTCCCACCCCTCTAACGTTGACAACCTTACCCCCAACCGCCGGGCCAATTGCCGGGGCTCCATGCCTGCGGCTTCGCGCGCGGCGGCCAGTCGGTCGCCAAAAGTTGCCGTGTCCGGCCCGTACCAATCATCTGTAGTGCTCTGTGTCATTGCTCTCCGTTTCCGCCGATCTCCCTTGATCGGCCTGCCGGGCAAGCCTAAGACATTGCGCAACTGTTTTCAAACTCTCAGGGCCGCCATGACCTTTCTGTCACATACACTGTCGCGCGTGAAACCTTCGCCCACGATTGCCATGTCCAACACCGCGGCCGAATTAAAGGCACAGGGGCGCGATATTATCAGCCTCAGCGCTGGCGAGCCCGATTTCGATACGCCCGCCCATATTCGCGCCGCGGGCATTGCGGCCATAAATGCCGGGCACACCCGGTATACGCAGGTTGATGGCATCCCCGAGCTGAAACAAGCCATTTGCGCAAAGTTCAAGCGTGACAACGGGTTAGACTATACGCCTGCGCAAATCAGCGTGGGCACCGGCGGCAAACAGGTGCTTTATAATGCGCTGATGGCCACCCTAAACCCCGGCGACGAGGTGATCATTCCTGCCCCTTATTGGGTCAGCTACCCCGATATGGTGTTGCTGGCGGGTGGCACGCCGGTGGTGGTGCAAACAAGGATCGAGGATAATTTCAAGCTGACAGCCCAGCAGCTAGAGGCGGCCATCACCCCCAAAACCAAGTGGTTTTTGTTCAACTCGCCCTCGAACCCCACTGGCGCGGGCTATGACCATGAGGCGCTCAAAGCGCTGACCGATGTTTTGATGCGCCACCCCCATGTGCATGTGATGACCGACGACATGTACGAACACCTCGCCTATGACGATTTCAAATTCTGCACGCCTGCGCGGGTAGAGCCGGGGCTTTACGCGCGCACATTAACGGTTAATGGCGTATCTAAGGCCTATTGCATGACCGGCTGGCGCATTGGCTATGCCGCAGGCCCCGCGCCCTTGATTGCGGCCATGCGCAAAATGCAAAGCCAAAGCACCTCGAACCCCTGCTCGGTCAGCCAATGGGCGGCGGTGGCAGCGCTGAACGGGCCGCATGATTTTATTGCTGAAAACAACCTTGCCTTTGTGCGCCGGCGCAATCTGGTGGTTGCGGCGCTGAACCAGATACCGGGCATCACCTGCCCCAATCCGGAAGGGGCGTTTTACGTCTACCCCTCGATTGCGGGGCTGATCGGCAAGAAAACCCCGGGCGGCTGTGTGATTGACACAGACGAGGTATTTGCCACCGAATTGCTGAATGCCACGGGTGTGGCGGTGGTGTTTGGCGCGGCCTTTGGCCTGTCGCCTTGCTTCCGCATCAGCTATGCCACCTCTGATGCCATCTTGGCCGATGCCTGCGCACGCATTCATGGCTTTTGCGAGGCGCTGAAATAGGGTTAAGCTGGGGCAGGTATTTTTCTGGTGCGGATTTGGTAATGACTTCCCCCCTGCCCCCCTATTATTTCCGCGTGCGCGAAAACGGTGCCGCAGTGTTTCGCGTTGATGGCCAAAACCGCCATCGCCAAATGCAGATGGATCATATCGCCGTGGTCAATATCCGCAATGGCGAGATCAAGCCGCAAGGTGGCTATCAACTAAGCCCCGACGATATCGCCGCAATCCATGAATGGATCGGCCAGCGCCGCGCGGTGCTGGCCCAGCGCGACATCGACGATATTTTGCGCACGGTCGATCATTTAAACCTGACCACGCATTGGGCCCAAAGCCGGGCCACCGACGCCCAGCTAGAGGCGGTGACAGATGCGCTGTTGCTGGCGATGCATGATTTACGCAGCCTTTTGGTGCGCAAAAAAGCCGAAAGGCTGGCGCCGCCGTCTTAGGGGCGGGCCGGCGCACCTTGGGCCAGCCGCCGCAAAGCGCGCGCCCAAAAACGGTGCATCATAAAGGCGCCCGCGCCCGCCAGCCCCACCGCCAGCCCCAGCCAAACGCCCACACCGCCCCACCCCAGAACAAACCCAAACACATAGCTCAGCGGCACCCCCACCAGCCAATAGCTGATGGCGGCAATCACCATAGGCACGCGGGTATCTTGCACACCGCGCAACAGCCCCAGCGCCATCACCTGCCCGGCATCGGCCAGCTGAAACAGCGCCGCCGCCGCCAGCAACCCGCTGCCAAGCGCGATAACCGCCGCGCGGTCTGGGTCATCAGGGGCCACGAATGCGCCCATCATCGGCCCCGGCACGGTTAGAAACAGCACCATCGTCAGCACAACCATGGCCAGCGACATGACAATCACCACCTGCGCACCCCGGCGCAGCCCCGCAAGATCGCCACGCCCCAGCGCCCGGCCCGCACGCACCGTGGCCACGTTCGACAAGCCCAGATGCACCATGAAAGTGGCCGACGTGATTTGCAGCGCAATCCCATGGGCCGCCAAGGGCAGCGTGCCCAGCCAGCCCAACATAATGGACGAGGCGCCAAACAGCCCCACCTCGGCCAAAGCGGTCACACCAATTGGCCAGCCCAGCCGAAACACCCGCGCCAAGGCCTCGGGGTCGGCGCGCCAAAAGCGTTTGAACAGCGTGTGTTCTGGCGTGGCCCATGCCGCGTAGATCGACAGCAAAACCGCCGACAGCGCCTGCACCGCCACCGAGGCCCAAGCCGCCCCGCGAATGCCCATTTCCGGCGCACCCCAATGGCCAAATATCAGCGCGTAATTCACCACGATATTCACCACCACCGCAGCCACCGTCACCCACAGCACCATTTGCGTGCGCTCTAGCGCAGATAGATACGATTTTAGCACCATAACCAACAGGGCCGGGAAAATGCCCCAGCCTGCGATACGCATATAGTCTTGCGCGCCCTCCGCCACCACAGCGCTTTGGCCCAAGCCGCGCAGCACCCCGGCCGACCACCAAAAAAGCGGCATGCTGGCCACCCCGAAGGCCACCGAGATCCATATCGCCATGCGGGTCACGCGGCGCACCTCGCGCGGGCGGCCCGCGCCCTCGGCCTCGGCCACCATCGGCATCACCGCCCAGGCAAAGCCCGAACCAAAGATGAACAGCACGAAAAACAGCATGCCACCCAGCACTTGTTGGGCCAGCACCTCGATATCATACCAGCCCAGCATGATGGCATCCGTCATGGTGACGGCAAATTGCGCCAAATGGCTGCCAATCAACGGCAGGCCAAGGGCTAAAATGGCCCGGCTGTGAAACGCTATGCTGTTTGGATGGCTCATAAAGACAGCCTTAATCTGCCCAAGCGTATCAGGGCAATATGCTGCTTGAATATGCACAGCGAAAAAGATCATTGAAAATACGAACACAACCCTAACTGCAGCATTGAATACAATCGTGAATGCCGTCATCCTTGGCGCATAACCAAAACAGGCATCGGGGCACAGTGGGTCAGTGGGGCAATTGGCAGGCATAAACAGCGTTCAAACCGGGGCCACGCAGCCACCCGCGCGCCCGCAGGCCATGGCGCTTTGCTTTCGCACCACCAAGAAAAAGGTGCAGGTGCTGTTGGTTACATCACGCGGCACCGGGCGCTGGCTGCTGCCCAAGGGCTGGCAGGTGCCGGGCAAATCACTGGCCGAAAGCGCCGCCCAAGAAGCCTGGGAAGAGGCGGGCGCAAAAGGGCAGGCGCAAAACCTGCTTTTGGGCAGCTTTCCCTATTTCAAATGGCAAGACGATCGCAGCCTTGTGCCCTGCATCGGCCATGTATACCCCTTACATGTCAAAGGGTTGGCCGATAAATACCCCGAAGCCGGGCAGCGCCGCCGCAAGTGGTTTGGCTTGAAAAAGGCCGCATCCAAACTGGATGATCCGGCCTTGGCACAGATTGTGCTGGCATTTGATCCCAAAAAGCTGAAGGGCGGCACAGCTTGAACTTTCTGCCCAGACAGATATGTACTTCTGTCAATGGCAAGGCGGCAGGATATGATCCAGTTTTCCCTGAAATGCGCCGAAGGTCACCGGTTTGACAGCTGGTTTCAATCGGCTTCGGCTTTTGAGAAATTACAAGGCACAGGCATGGTAAGCTGCGCGATATGCGGCTCGGGCAGCGTTGAAAAGGCGTTGATGGCCCCGCGTGTGCGCCCCGCCCGCCAAGCCGCCGAAGCCGCCCAACCCACCGCCCCGGCCCCCGTGGCCGAGGCCCCGGTGGCGCCCGGCGCCTTGACACGGCCCGCCAGCCCGGTCGAACAGCAATTGGCCGAACTGCGCCGAAAGATCGAACAAAATTCCGATTATGTCGGGATGAATTTCGCCAAAGAAGTCCGCGCCATGCACGATGGCACCGCCCCCGAGCGCGCGATTTACGGCGAGGCCCGGCAAGACGAGGCGCGCAAACTGTTGGAAGACGGCATCCCCGTTGCCCCACTGCCCTTTATTCCGGGGCGCAAAACCAATTAACTTAGGGAGAACGCCATGCATGTAGTGATCACAGGGGCCAGCCGCGGCATTGGCCATGCCTTGGCCGACCTCTACCAAACCCGCGGTGCGCAGGTCACCGGCACCAGCCGCGCCGGTGGGAATGGCTTGCTGCCCCTTGATGTCAGCGACGCGGGCGCCTTTGCAGGCTTTGGCGCGGCTTTGGGCGGCCAAACGGTAGATCTGCTGGTGTGCAACGCCGGCATTTACCCAGACAAGGGCCAAAACATGGCCGATGGCTACCCTGCGCAGATGTGGGCCGATACGTTTGCCACCAATGTGACCGGGGTATTTTTGACGATCCAGTCGTTACTGCCCAACTTGCAACTGTCCCAATCCCCCAAAATTGCGATCATCTCTAGCCAGATGGCCAGCGACACGCGGGCCCCGGGCGGCAGCTATATTTACCGCGCCTCGAAGGCCGCAGTTTTGAACCTTGGGCGTAATTTGGCGGTGGATCTGCGCCCCTTGGATATTGCGGTGGGCATCTACCACCCGGGCTGGGTGCAAACCGATATGGGTGGCTCTGCCGCCGATATCACCGTCGATCAGGCCGCCCAAGGGCTGGCTGCGCGGTTTGACGCGCTGGATATGGCAGACAGCGGGTGTTTTCGCACTTGGGCGGGTGATGAGCACCCATTCTAACGCCGCCGCCCAGCAGCCCAAAGGCCTGAAAACCACGGCTATTGCGCCGCAGCCACTTAATCGCTGCTTGCCCTTTTTCCCCGGGCGTCATAAACCCCGCCGCAACCTTTTGGTTGGGGGAATCTGATGCCCATTTTGGTAATGAAATTCGGTGGCACATCGGTTGCCACGCTGGACCGCATCCGCCGCGCCGCAAAACGCGTGGGGATGGAGGTTGCCAACGGCTATGATGTGATCGTCATCGTTTCTGCCATGTCAGGCGAAACGAACAAGCTGGTGGGGTATGTCAGCGAAACATCCCCGCTTTACGACGCGCGCGAATACGATGCCGTGGTCAGCTCGGGCGAGAATGTAACCGCCGGCCTGATGGCGCTGACCTTGCAGGAAATGGGTGTGCCGGCACGCAGCTGGCAGGGCTGGCAAGTGCCCATCAACACCACCTCGGCCCATAGCGCGGCACGGTTTATCGACATCCCGCGCGACAATATCGATGCGAAATTCGCCGAAGGTTTCAAAGTGGCGGTTGTGGCAGGCTTCCAAGGCGTCAGCGCCGAGGGGCGGATTACCACGCTGGGGCGCGGCGGCTCGGATACCACGGCAGTGGCGTTTGCCGCAGCCTTTGGCGCGGAACGCTGCGACATCTATACCGATGTCGATGGCGTTTACACCACCGATCCGCGGATCAGCTCGAAGGCCCGCAAACTGGATAAGATCGCTTTCGAGGAAATGCTGGAATTGGCCAGCCTTGGGGCGAAAGTGCTGCAAACCCGTTCGGTCGAATTGGCCATGCGGTATAACGTAAAGCTGCGCGTGCTCAGCTCGTTCGAGGAACCTTCAGAGGGCGCGGGAACGCTGGTCTGCGCCGAGGAGCTTATTATGGAATCCAAAGCCGTTTCGGGTATCGCCTTTTCGCGCGACGAGGCGAAAATGACCGTTGTCACCATCGAAGACCGCCCCGGCATTGCCGCCGCGATTTTCGGCCCCTTGGCCGAGGCAGGGGTGAATGTGGACATGATCGTGCAAAACGTGTCCGAGCAAGGCTACCAAGGCCACAAGGAAGGCGTGACCGACATGACCTTTAGCTGCCCCATCGACCAGCTAAAGCGCGCCGAAAAAGCGCTGTTGGATGCACGCGATGCAGGCACCATCAAGTTCGACCGCCTAGAGGCCGATACCGATGTGTGCAAAGTGTCGGTTGTGGGCATCGGCATGCGCAGCCATGCCGGCGTGGCCTCGAAGATGTTTGAAACCCTTTCAAACGAGGGCATCAACATCAAGGTCATCGCCACATCGGAAATCAAGATTTCGGTGCTGATCGACCGCAAATATATGGAACTGGCCGTGCAGGCCCTGCACGACGCGTTCGAGCTGGAAAAAGCCTGATCTGCCCAAACCGTGGCGGAAGACTGGGGAATAGCGTCGCATTTTGCGGCGCTTTTCGCCTTTTTGGCGAATGACCACAGGTTTTTAGGTTTAGTTTACCGCTACCACACGAAATTCCCGTTTCGCTTGGCCCAGCCTTGTGGTCTATGGTTTGCGTCGGCAGGCCATGGCCAAGCCGAATAGCGATCGGGGGAAAGCGACGCGCCATGCAGGAAAGAACAGAAAGCGAAAGCAGGAAACTGCTGGGCCGCCTGCGCG
>Ga0181561_10001481_pt1 | contig 20853 bp, 25 predicted proteins | sample 011ome_19_FD_133760 | JGI IMG/M metagenome (GOLD analysis project Ga0181561, IMG submission 133760) | Coastal salt marsh microbial communities from the Groves Creek Marsh, Skidaway Island, Georgia - 011510BT metaG (megahit assembly) | ecosystem: Environmental > Aquatic > Marine > Intertidal... | reverse complement strand
CATCTTGACCCCCGATGAGGCCTATGTCAGCAAAACAGAACCAATGAGATTAGCAGCCTGAAATGAAACCCTGATCTACCTTAGCAAGGCTGCAAACTGGTCGAAAAAGCAGGACCACCTCTACCTGCATTTGGTTTCGCTAACGCTGACGAGCCAGAAATCATCATTGTAGGATTGTTGATCTTCCGAAATCACATCTTCGATCGCAGGAGGTTCATTTTTAGGATAAGTAATACGAAAGTGGCGGCTAATCTTGTTGTCGCGGCCGGGGTCATCGTAGGAATGTATCTGCACTCTTGCCTGCGGCATTAGATTGCCACCGCGAGGATTATAAAAGGTGGGAAAATCCTTCGCCAGATCATAAAATTCTAACAGATGTTGGCAGCAAGTACTTATTCTGAGCCAAACTGAAGGGCTAAATGAGCGTGAAATTTCGCCGTCATCGTTATATTATATAAATCGACCAGCGCTGACTCCCTCAGGAACATAAACAGGGAAACGTTCCAGAAATGTCGAAGGGTTAGGGAAGTAATAGAGCTCCGGCCCAAACGCATAAGTTGCATAGCCATCGGGGAATTGGGTGCAATCCTCGATCGTACACATCTCGTCCCACTCTTTCACGTCAGCCAACCGCTCACGCGCCTCAGTGCCGAAGTCTTGCACAAAAGCAGGGGGCGGTGGCAGGAAAATGAATAGCAGCACGATCAATGCGGTTAAGATGAGAAGGTGCACTCTATGGAATACACATTACCGACCACTTCGCGCCATAAATGCGAGCCTTTCAAACAAATGCACGTCTTGTTCGTTTTTCAGCAACGCGCCGTGTAACTTTGGCAAAGCGTTCGCCCCATCGCGTTTGAGGTCTTCGGGGGTCAGGTCTTCGGCGAGGAGGAGTTTGAGCCAGTCGAGGACTTCGGAGGTTGACGGTTTCTTTTTCAACCCAGCGGTCTCGCGGATCTCGTAGAATTGCGTCAGTGCCGTCGTCAGGAGCTGATCCTTGATGTCGGGGTGATGCACGGCGATGATTTTGCGCATTGTGTCTTGGTCGGGAAAGTTGATGTAGTGAAAGAAGCAGCGGCGCAAGAAGGCGTCGGGCAGTTCTTTTTCATTGTTGGACGTGATGATCACAACGGGGCGGTGGACCGCCTTGACGGTTTCGCCGGTTTCGTAGACGTGGAATTCCATCCGGTCGAGTTCTTGCAGCAGGTCATTGGGGAATTCGATGTCGGCCTTGTCGATTTCGTCGATGAGTAGCACGACTTTGCCTTGGGCTCCAAATGCCTGCCATAACTTACCCTTGCGGATGTAGTTTGGAACGTCATGCACCTTTTCGTCGCCCAGTTGGCTGTCGCGCAAACGGCTGACGGCATCGTATTCATAGAGGCCTTGCTGCGCCTTGGTTGTGGATTTGATGTGCCATTCAATCATAGGCAATCCAAGGGCCGCGCTGACCTGTCGCGCGAGCTCTGTTTTGCCTGTCCCGGGCTCTCCTTTGACGAGCAAAGGACGCTCAAGCGTGACCGCCGCATTGACCGCCATTTTGAGGTCGTCAGTGGCGACATAGGTGTCTGTGCCTTTGAATTGCATGGTTTTATCCCGATTACGATTTTGACTAACCTATGTGGGAACGGATTGGGCATCAACTGTTAGCGAACACAGAAAACAGGGGGGTGACATGGCGGAAGTGAAGGAGTAAACGGGCGGAAAATAAGGGGTTAACGATGTCTCAGACTGTCAAAGCTACAGGCACCGACAAACGGAAGGGAACAAAGTTGAAAGTAGATTCTTTTTTACCTGATAACTACAGTCCTGATGAAGATGAACCATTCATGAATGAAAACCAGCTGGAGTATTTTCGCGTTAAGCTTTTGACATGGAAAGCGGATTTGCTGGAAGACAGCCGTGATACCGTCGCGGGCATGAAAGACCAGACCCGCAACATTCCAGACATTGCGGACCGTGCATCCGAAGAAACCGACCGCTCGCTGGAATTGCGCACGCGTGACCGTCAGCGCAAGTTGGTCAGCAAAATTGACGCCGCTTTGCGCCGTATCGATGAGGGCGAGTTTGGCTATTGCTCGATCACGGGCGAGCCAATTTCGCTTAAGCGCCTTGACGCGCGTCCTATCGCGACCATGAGCCTTGAGGCGCAAGAGCGCCACGAGCGTCGCGAAAAAGTACACCGCGACGATTGATATGAAAACGACCCACGTTGAGATTATCGGCGGCGGGATCGCAGGACTGACAGCAGCGCTGGCCTTTGCAAAGCAAGGAGCCAGCGTTTGCATTTCGGAGCGTGCGCAGGCCCTGACCGAAGTGGGCGCAGGGTTGCAGATTACGCCAAATGCAGGCCGTGCATTACAAGCGCTTGGCGTTTGGGATTCGCTGGTCGCGCGGGGCGTTGTGGCACAGGCCGTTGTGCCGATGGACGGGATCAGCGGGCGTGTTGTGACGCGGTTTGATCTGTCGAAACAATCGCCGAACTATCTGTTCTTGCACCGTGCGACATTGATTGACGTCTTGGCCGAGGCAGCGTTGGCGGCGGGTGTTGAGGTGCGGTTGGGGCAGGTGCCTGATCTAGATAATTTGGCCCCCCACGATTTGTTGATCGGCGCGGAGGGTCTACGTTCTGAAGTGCGTGGGCGTCTCAATGGCGCGTCTGATCCGTTCTTTACGGGACAGGTCGCGTGGCGGGCAATCGTCCCGCACAAGGCCGCAGCAGAAGCGCAAATCTGGATGATGCCGCATCAGCATGTTGTGACCTATCCGTTGGCTGGCGGGCGTTTGAACGTGGTGGCCGTGCAAGAGCGAGCGGAGTGGGCAGCCGAGGGTTGGTCGCATGGCGATGATCCTGCGCATTTGCGGACTGCTTTTGCGGGAGCTGCATCAGAGCTGCGGGCGATTTTGGATAAGGTGGCACAGGTGAACCTTTGGGGCTTGTTCCGCCATCGTGTGGCCGAGAAATGGGTTGGTGATAAGATTGCGATCCTTGGCGATGCGGCCCATCCGACCTTGCCGTTTCTGGCGCAAGGGGCGAATTTGGCGATTGAAGACGCTTTTGTTTTGGCGCGCATCTGTGCCGAAGTAGGCATCACAGACGGCTTACAAGCCTTTGAAATTGCAAGAAAAAATCGTGCTACAAGGGCGATTGACGCGGCCAATTCCAATGCACGAAATTACCATCTGTCAGGAGTGCAACGGCAAGTCGCCTTCGCTGGGCTCAAGGTGTTGGGAGCCGTCGCCCCCAATGCATTTTTGAACCGCCTGAGCTGGCTTTACGATCACGACGTGACGGCTTAAATCGCGAGATCGACCCAGACGGGGACGTGATCGGATGGCTTTTCACGGCCGCGCATGTCTTTCTCGATCCAGCAATCATTGAGCAAATCGGCACATTGTGGTGTCAGGAGGAAGTGATCGATGCGGATTCCGTCATTGCGGTCCCACGCGCCCGCTTGATAATCCCAGAATGAATAGTGACCTGCGCCGGATTGACGGGCGCGGAACGCCTCGGTGAAGCCGAGATTGACGATGCGACGGAAAGCCGCGCGGCTCTCTGGGCGAAAGAGGGCGTCATCTATCCATGCTTCGGGACGGGCGGCGTCCTCGGGTTGCGGAATTATGTTGTAATCCCCGCACATTAGCGCAGGTTCTTCAAGTTTTATAAGGGCTTGTGCGCGGGCATAAAGCCGCTCCATCCATGCCAGTTTGTAGTCATATTTCGGGCTCGGGACTGGATTTCCGTTTGGCAGATAAAGACCGCAAATCCGCACAGCTTTCTCGCCGACAACAGTTGCCTCGATCCAGCGGGCTTGCTCATCAGTATCATCACCAGGAAGGCCGCGTGTAACGTCTTCAAGCGGGAGTTTCGACAGAATTGCGACGCCGTTAAAACCTTTTTGGCCATGCGTTTCGACATTATATCCAAGATCTTCAATGGCTTGTCGTGGGAATCCTTCATCGACTGATTTGATCTCTTGCAACACGGCGACGTCAGGCGCGCTGTCTTCCAGCCAAGTCGTGAGGGCCTCAATGCGGGCTTTGACCCCGTTGATATTGAATGTTGCGATCTTCATGGCATCCCCCAGCTTTGCAGACGTTTTGCCCGAATAGGGCGATTGGTGCAAGCAAGACCCACAAGATGATGTGTTTTGGCGTGATCATAAATAAACTTTGCATCAACCAATTTGTGCTTTATCGACGATGCAAAGAATAATCATGAGCGGCAAAACCCATGTTAATGACACCTGCACCTGAAACGAAATCCGCTCGCGAGTGGATTGCGGACCTCTCGAAGTATCGTAACCCCAGCAATTGGCGGTCGAGTTTTGAATTGGCGGTAACGATTATCCCTTTTTTCGCGCTTTGGGTTGGAGCGTGTTGGGCGCTCCAATACAGCTATATCGCGGCATTTATGATTTCTGCGCTGAACGGGGCGTTCTTGCTGCGTTTGTTCATTATCCAGCACGATTGCGGTCATGCATCGTTCCTTGCGAACCGCACCCTTTCTGACTGGATTGGCCGCGCTTTGGGGGTTTTGACGTTGACGCCTTACGATGTCTGGAAACGTACCCATGCAATCCACCACGGCAGCCACGGCAACCTTGATCACCGCGGTATTGGCGATGTTATGACGCTGACGGTTGAGGAATTTAAGGCCCTTGGGGTGTGGGGGCGGTTGCAGTACCGCGCGTATCGTCATCCGCTGACTCTTTTTGTCTTAGGGCCAAGCTACCTATTTTTGCTGCAAAACCGTTTGCCGATTGGCTTGATGAAGTCGGGCGCGAAATATTGGGTTAGCTCTATGGGCACGAATATTGTCGCGGCAGCGGCCCTATTCACGATCTACTGGTTCTTCGGCCTTGGCGCGGTGTTCTTGGTGTTCTTGCCGACAACACTTGTCGCGGCCTCAATTGGCGTTTGGCTGTTTTATGTCCAGCACCAGTTTGAGACGACACATTGGGACAAACAAGATCAGTGGGATCTGCATGAGGCGGCGTTGCACGGCTCTTCGCACTATGATCTGCCAGCGGTTCTGCGTTGGTTCACGGGCAACATTGGTATTCACCACGTGCACCATCTTTACTCCCGCATTCCGTTTTACCGCCTGCCAGAAGTTTTGCGCGACCATCAAGAACTGGTTGACCAAAGCCGTATGACAATGTGGGAAAGCTTCAAATGCGCGAGCCTTGATTTGTGGGACGAGAAATCCCGCCGTTTGGTATCGTTCCGCACGGCAAAGTCGCTTTGATAAGGTTTGCTTCGGCCAATATGTTTTGGCCGAAGCAAACCTAGTCGTATGTCTGTTCAGGTTACGGGCCAAACGCGTGCCGACCGCAACTGCAACGCGAATGATTATTGTCCCGAGGATAATGACCGACACAGCTGCACAGATTAGGAATCCTGCGGCGACTTTTCAAATGGACAGGGAAATTGCGTGGACGGGAGCGCGTCTGAAATTAAATAATTGCATGACGCGATCCTCAGAATGGCCAACATCCCCGTCTTCGAGCGGGCAATTCTGACTAAATCGAGAACGAAGTTCCACAGCCACAAGAACTCGTGGCATTTGGATTGTTTATCACGAACCGCGCGCCGATCAATTCCTCGCTAAAGTCTATGGTTGCCGATGCCAAAAATGGCAGGGAGACGCTGTCGATAAGCACCTTCTCTCCGGCGCCTTCGAGAATCAGGTCGTCTTCTTTTGGTTCGTCGAGATCAATTTCGTACTGAAATCCCGAACATCCGCCACCTTCTACGGCGACGCGCAAGGCCTTACCCTGTGCCGCCGCACCAATCTCGGCGAGCCGTTCAAAAGCGCGGGTAGTCACGATGGGGGGGAGCGTCAGCATTTTGCAAGCCTTACAGTTCGATTACATTTACAATATAGGTAGCGCAGGCAAACACGACAAGACAGGCAAAAAAGGGCATTACACCATGGCAGCCCCCTATGCGACGGACCCCGACAATGCGCGCGGCCGTCTGTATCCAGAGGAAGAGAGCTATTTCCGCTCTCCATTTCAGCGCGACCGCGACCGGATTATCCACGCGAGCGCATTCCGCAGGCTCAAGCACAAGACCCAGGTGTTCATCGAACACGAGGGCGATTATTTCCGGACGCGCCTGACACATTCAATCGAAGTGGCGCAAGTCGCCCGCACGGTTGCGGCGGCTTTGGGGCTTAATGTGGAGCTGACCGAGGCCGTAGCGCTGGCCCACGATTTGGGTCACACCCCCTTTGGCCACACGGGCGAAGAGGCGCTGGATGCGCTAATGAAACCTTATGGCGGCTTTGATCACAACGCACAGGCCTTGCGGATTGTGACCGATCTGGAACGGCACTATGCAGAATGGGACGGACTGAACCTGACATGGGAAACGCTTGAGGGGATTGCAAAACACAACGGCCCTGTCACAGGCGATATCCCGTGGGCCTTGGCCGAATATAATGCGCGGCATGATCTGGAACTGCATACCCACGCAAGCGCAGAGGCGCAGGCCGCGGCCCTGGCTGATGACATTGCTTATAACAATCACGATCTGCATGACGGTTTGCGTGCGGAGTTGTTTAACACCGACGAGCTGGCAGAGCTGCCGATATTGCGCGACTGCTTTGCGCGGGTTGATGCAAAATACCCTGATCTCAATTATTACCGTCGCCGGCACGAAGCCTTGCGTCGCTTCTTTGGTGTCTTGGTCGAGGATGTGATTACAGTCAGCAGCCGCAACCTGACCGAATTCAACCCACAGTCGGTGCATGATATTCGCCACGCAGGACGTATGATGGTGCAATTTTCTCCGGAACTTTGGACTGACTTGAAGGTTATCCGACAGTTCCTGTTCGAGCGTATGTACCGCGCACCTGCGGTGGTGGAGATGCGGATTGTCGTGACGAAAATGGTTAATGATCTGTTCCCGTTCTTTATGGAAAACACCGATGAGCTGCCCAAGCAATGGCGCAAGGATGTGGCCGATGCGGCGGACGAAACTGCCTTGGCGCGGATTGTGGCGGACTATATCGCTGGCATGACCGATCGTTTTGCGATCCAAGAACATAAACGACTAATTGGGGGAGAAGAAATCCCCGCAGGAGTGATAGATGGCAGTTGAGACAGCAACGGACGCACTTGCGCCGGTCATGGCGTTCGCGCTTGTGGGTGTATTGGGCGTGGGCTCGCAGTGGCTCGCGTGGCGATTGCGGATGCCTGCGATTGTGCTGATGCTTCTGGCGGGTGTCTTGATTGGGCCCGTGCTTGGCGTCTTTGACCCCGTGCGCGATATTGGGCCGCTGATGGGGCCGATTATTTCGATTGCTGTTGCAATTATTTTGTTTGAGGGGGGGCTGACACTCAACTTCCATTCACTGCAAGACGCGGTGAAAGGCGTCAAACGCCTTGTTTTTGTCGGCGCACCCTTGGGGTGGTTCATGTCAACGATGGCGCTGCGCTATGGTGCAGGGTTGTCGTGGGAAAGCGCCACGGTGTTCGGCGGCATCATGATCGTCACAGGACCGACCGTGATTGCACCATTGCTGCGCACGGCGCGCCTATCGCGCAGACCAGCGGCCTTGCTGCAATGGGAAGCGATTGTGAACGATCCCCTTGGTGCTTTGGCCGCTGTTTTCGCCTTCGAAGTCGTGTTGGTTTTGAACACTGCGACAACCACGGGCGAAGCTGTCTGGGATTTGGTCATAGGGATCGGATTTGCCACAGCGCTTGGTTTGGCGGCAGGGTACGGTCTTGCGAAATCTTTCAAGCGTGGCTGGGTGCCCGAGTTTATGAAGGTGCCAGTGCTGTTCTCGCTCTTGCTGTTCATCTTTGGTGTGGCCGACCATGTGCTGCACGAAAGCGGGCTTTTGGCAGTGACAATCATGGGGATCGTAATCGCGAACGCGAATTTGCCAAGCTACGAGGAATTGCGGCGTTTCAAAGAGCACGCCACTGTGTTGCTGGTCTCTGGTGTGTTCATCTTGCTGGCGGCAGGGCTTGATTTTAGTGCCCTCGCGAAGCTTGATTTACGGGCGGCGTTGTTTGTCGCCTTGGTCATTTTGGTGGCTCGCCCGATTACGGTTTTCATATCACTTTTGGGGTCGGGGATTCCTATGCGCGAGCAAATCCTGATTGCCTTCACTGGCCCGCGCGGCGTTGTTTTGGTCGCGGTGGCTGGCTTGTTTGGCGAACGCCTGCTGGCACTGGGGTTCGCGGATGCTGCGCTGATCGGGCCGCTGGCCTTTGTGCTTGTGGCGGTTACGGTGGTTTTACACGGCTTCTCCCTCGCGCCATTTGCGCGGTTCTTGGGGCTGACAGGGGCAGATATACCTGGCGTGATCTTGATCGGTGGCTCACCTTGGACGACGGCGCTCGCTGAAGCGATCAAAAAGGCAGAAGTACCTGTGCTGATGGCGGATCCGAACTATGGCAATTTGCGCGCGGCACGCGCGGGATCGAGACGTTTTCTGGGGATATTCTCTCGGAGGCCGCCGAACAGCGCCTTGAGTTGGTCAGCTATGCGACCCTGATCGCGGCGACGAGCAATGATGCTTATAACACACTTGTGGCGACCGACCTTGCGCCCGAATTTGGACGCGACAATGTGTTCCAAGTCATGCGCGAAAAGAACGAGAGTGCGCGGCATCAGTTACCCCGCACCCTTGGTGGGCGCAAGTTCGGCCCTGAGGAAACCCATGCGGGCATGAATCGTTTGATGCGCGACGGCTGGACGTTCCGCGTGACCCGCTTGACCGAAGAGTTTACCTTTGAGAAGTGGCGAGCCGAGCGTCAGGACAGCAAACTTGTCGCACGGATTTCACCGAAAGGTGTGATTTCCTTCATCCGTAATGATGAGGAAGTGAAGGGCGCTGTTGGGGTGCGGATCATTGCGATGCGCCCGCCGCAAAGCGACCCAGAGGTGGCCAACATCCAACCTCCTGCCGACGCCTGACATTGACCGCGCGGTTATCCGTGCTAAACGACATGAAACCAGATTGAAAATGCCGACCAAAGGACGCCCAAGATGAACCTATTTGCTGATATTCGTGGTCTTGTGATCACCTGCCTTGATGCGATGGTTGCGGAAGGGGCATTGCCTGCGGGCCTAGAGATGGCCGCTGTTTCAGTTGAGCCACCGCGCGACGCGGCCCATGGCGATATGGCAACGAATGCGGCGATGGTCTTGGCCAAGCCTGCGGGCATAAACCCGCGCCAGATTGCTGACGGTTTGGCTGCGAAATTGCTTGCCGACCCACGGATCGCTTTGGCCGAGGTTGCGGGCCCAGGTTTCTTGAACTTGCGTCTTGAGGCGGGGCTTTGGCAGGGCGTTGTGAAAGCTGCTTTGACGGACCCGTCCTATGGCCGCTCGACTCTTGGTCAAAATCAAAAGATGCTGGTTGAGTATGTCTCGGCGAACCCAACTGGGCCGCTTCATGTGGGCCACACACGCGGTGCCGTGTTTGGCGACGCGCTGGCCAGTTTGTTGGATTACGCGGGCTACGATGTGACCCGCGAGTATTACATCAACGACGGTGGTGCTCAGGTTGATGTGCTCGCACGGTCGGTTTACCTGCGATACCAAGAGGCACATGATCTGAGCGTAGATTGGCCGGAGGGCAGCTATCCGGGTGATTACCTGATCGGGGTTGGTGAAGAGCTGAAAGCCAAGATTGGCGACAAATATCTGGAGTCCCCAGAGGACGATTGGCTTGATGAAATCCGCTTGTTCGCAACAGAGCGGATGATGGATATGATCCGCGCCGACCTCGCGCAATTGGGCGTTGTCATGGACAGCTTTTACTCGGAAAAATCCTTGTATGGGACGGGCTTGATCGAAAAAGCGATCAAAGAACTCGATGCCAAGGGCCTGATCTATCGTGGGACATTGGAGCCACCAAAAGGCAAGTTGCCCGAGGATTGGGAGCCCCGCGAGCAGACGCTGTTTAAGTCAACAGCGCATGGCGACGATGTGGACCGCCCCGTGCAGAAATCTGACGGCGCATGGACCTATTTCGCGCCCGATATCGCCTATCACTATGACAAGGTGCAGCGCGGCTTTGATCAATTGATCGACGTCTTTGGCGCCGATCACGGTGGCTATGTGAAGCGGATGAAGGCGGCGGTTTCCGCGTTATCTGATGGTCGTGTCCCGCTCGATATTAAGCTGACGCAACTTGTAAAGCTTTACAAAGACGGTGCGCCTTTCAAGATGTCCAAACGGGCAGGGACCTTTGTGACTTTGCGCGATGTGGTCGATGCGGTTGGCAAAGATGTGACCCGTTTCCACATGCTGACCCGCAAAAATGACGCGCCGCTCGATTTTGATTTCGACAAAGTGACTGAGCAGTCAAAGGACAACCCTGTGTTTTATGTGCAATACGCACATGCGCGGGTGAAGTCGGTGATGCGCAAGGCAGTTGAGGCAGGCGTTGATGTATCCGACGCGGCGCTTGCGGGCGCTGATCTCACTAAATTATCCCACGAGGCCGAGATCGGTGTTGCGAAAAAGCTGGCTGAATGGCCACGCTTGGTCGAGATCGCCGCAAAAGGCCACGAGCCCCATAAAATCGCGTTCTATCTCTATGATCTGGCGTCCGATTTGCATGGATTGTGGAACCGCGGAAATGACGACGTCAGCCTACGTTTCCTGCAAGACGGTGATAATGACACAACACAAGCGAAAATCGCCCTTATCCGTGCCGTTTCGGTTGTTATTGCCTCCGGTCTTGGTATTCTTGGCGTGACCCCAGCGGAAGAGATGCGCTAAAGCGTACCACTGTTTGGGTTTTAGTTGAGGCAACCACCCGCGTTAGCAGTGACCGGGCAGTGAGGCGAACATGGCAGTTTATGATCAGGGGCGAGCCCCTTTGAGCGGTGCGGCACGCGCCGGTGTTCTTGTTAATTACGCAGGCGCAGCCGTTTCTTGCGCGTTGATCGTAGGGATCGGTGTCTGGGGCTATAAGCTTGTGATGCGCGATGTGACGGGTATCCCAGTGGTCCGCGCAATGGCAGGTGAAATGCGCGAGCTTCCACAAAATCCAGGTGGTGAGGTGACATTGCACACGGGACTTTCCGTGAATGAGGTCGCCGCTGTAGGCGAGGCCGCGCCGCCCGAAGATACAGTCGCCCTTGCGCCTGTCACGATGGGGCTTTCTGACGAAGACCTTGAGGCGCAGCCGATGGCCGAGGCCGATGAGATTTTGGCGACAGCGGCACCAGAGACTGCTGCTGGCGAGGTTGTTCCGGCGGCGTTGAATGCGGATCAACTCCTTGATGCACCTCTCTCTACAGATGATATATTAGCGCTCGCAGACCAGATTGCTGGCTCAGCGACGCCTTTGACGGACTTGGCCGATGGCGAGGTTGTTGATCCCGCTTTGAGTGTTGCAGGTCAGGCTGTGCCTGTGGTGTCCCCAGACGTCGCGGGTGTCTCAGTGTCGCTGCGTCCGATTTCGCGCCCGGCGTCCGTACCAAGCGCTCAGGTCGATCCGGTTACTGCTGCACTGGCAGAAGCCACCGCAGAGCCAGCATCGGAACCGACACAAGTTGCCGTAACCACAACAGAATTTGTCGCTGGCACGAACCTTGTGCAACTTGGTGCGTATCCATCCTCTGATGTCGCCGTGACCGAGTGGGAACGTCTGACGGGCCGCTTTGGCGAGGTTATGGACGGCAAAGGCCGCGTGATCCAGCAGGCTGTTTCGGGTGGCAAGACGTTCTATCGTTTGCGTGCCGAGGGCTTTGCCGAGGTCAACGATGCGCGTCGTTTCTGTGCTGCGATGATCGCCGAAAACGTCGATTGTATTCCTGTGGTGGTGCGCTAAGTGGCTTGCAATGCCTCAATTCTCGGCTGTGAAGGTCTGCACGTAACTGATTGGGAAAAGGCGTTTTTTCGCTCTTCTGATCCGCTTGGCTTTATCCTTTTTGCCCGTAATATCGATACACCTGAACAGCTGCGTCGCCTTACGGCGGAACTGCGCGAAACGGTTGGGCGTGATGCCCCTATTCTGATTGACCAAGAGGGGGGGCGCGTACAGCGGATGCGGAGCCCACATTGGCGCGAATACCTGCCAGCCTTGGATCAAATGGAACGTGCCAGTGACCGGATGCGTGCCCAATGGGTGCGTAACCGATTGATCGCACAAGACCTTCACGACGTCGGCATCGATGTGAACTGTGCGCCCTTGGCTGATTTGGTCGAGAACGAGACCCATCCCGTGTTGCGCAATCGTCTTTACGGTGCCGGTATCGAGACTGTTGTTCAGGCCGCACGCGTTTGCGTGGACGCGTTTTTGGCAGGCGGTGTGCTGCCCGTGCTCAAGCATATCCCCGGATATGGCCGCGCGTCTGTGGACAGCCACAAAGATTTACCTACTGTAAGCGCACCGCGTATTGCGTTGGAAACACATGATTTTGCGCCGTTTCAGGCGTTGAATGACATTGCTATGGGCATGACCGCCCATATCGTCTTCTCGGAAATCGACCCAGATGCACCCGCGACGACCTCGCGTAAAATGATGAACTTAATCCGTGAGGATATCGGATTTGGCGGCCTCTTGATGACCGATGATATCTCGATGGAGGCGTTGTCGGGCACGATTGGCGAACGGGCAGCGGCCTCGATCGCGGCGGGGTGTGACATCGCGTTGCACTGCAACGGTGATCCTTTTGAGATGGAAGCCGTAGTTGCAGCCGCCGGCGAGATGAGCCCAGAGGCGGTGATCCGCGCAGATCGCGCATTGGCACAGCGCAAAACGCCTGAAAAGATTGACATTGCTGACTTAGTTTCGGAACTTGAAGCGCTTATGGCGTGAGGGTTGCGTGACCGAAGATGACTTTCAAGACGACACAATCAGTGTCAGCGAACGGGTTGCCGCCGAGGCCCTGATCGTTGACGTGGGCGCGTTTGAGGGGCCACTCGATTTGCTGTTGACCTTGTCGCGCACGCAAAAAGTGGATTTGCGTCAGATTTCAATTCTTGCATTGGCGCAGCAATACTTGGCTTTTGTTGAACAGGCTAAGAAATTGCGCCTCGAATTGGCGGCCGATTATTTGGTCATGGCGGCTTGGCTCGCCTTCCTTAAATCCCGCCTCTTGTTGCCGCCCGATCCTACGGAAGAGGGTCCGTCCGGCGAGGAACTCGCCGCGCACCTTGCGTTTCAGTTGGAGCGTTTGGAAGCGATGCGCAATGCTGCGGCGCGGCTTATGGCGCGCGATCATTTGGGGCGCGATTTCTTTGCCCGAGGCATCACTGAAGACGTGCAGCGCGTGCGCCGTGTAACCTATACCGCCACGCTGTTAGACCTGATGCAGGGCTATGCACGGATCCGTACCAAAGACGATTTCCGGCCCTTCGTATTAGACCGCGAATCTGTCATGACGATGGAGCAATCACTGGCGCGGATGCGAACGCTGATTGGCTTTGCAGGCGATTGGACGGAGCTGGTCAGCTACCTGCCAGAGGGCTGGGAAATGGACCCTGTGAAGCGGCGTTCGGCTACGGCGGCGACCTTTGCTGCGTCTCTGGAGCTGGTCAAAGAAGGTAAAATTGAAATTCGGCAGGGCGAGACATTTGCCCCCGTTCAAATCCGCAAAAGGGAGCCGCGTGATGGCTAAACCTGACAACGATAGCCTTTTCGAGGCCCCGCCAATGGGCGAGCAAGAGCGCATGGTCGAGGCGATTCTCTTTGCCACAGCTGACCCTGTGACGGTGCAGGAGTTGATCGGGCGCATGCCCCACGGTTGTGACCCTGCAGAGGCCTTGGCCCATCTGCGAAAGCGTTACGAGGGGCGCGGTGTGAACTTGATCAAGATCGGCGATGCTTGGGCGTTTCGCACGGCGTCCGATCTTGGGTTCCTGATGCAAAAAGAAACGATCGAGACCCGAAAACTGTCGCGTGCGGCAATCGAAACTTTAGCGATTGTGGCCTACCATCAGCCCGTCACGCGGGCTGAGATTGAGGAGATCCGCGGTGTTTCGGTTAGTCGCGGCACGGTGGATCAGCTTATTGAGATGGAATGGGTGCGTATTGGGCGCAGGCGGATGACCCCCGGTCGGCCGGTTACGTTTGTGGTGACGCAAGAATTCCTTGATCATTTTGGCCTAGAGAACGCCCGCGACCTGCCCGGTCTAAAGGAGCTGCGCGCCGCAGGTCTGCTTGAAAACCGCCCACCGCCCGGGATGTCGCAGCTTGGTCAGACATCAGGGGATGACGAGGACGAAGATGATGACGATCAAGTCGAGATGTTCGAGGATTAAGCGGATTTGAAGTGTTTTGACAGCTTCAACCCTTGGCCTTGATAGTTTGACTTGATCTCTTGGCCGTAAAGGGCGACGGGCAGGGCGCTCATGTGTTCATAGACAAGGCGGCCGACGACTTGACCGTGCTCCAACACAAATGGCGCCTCATGGCAGCGGACCTCTAGGACACCGCGAGAGCCAGCACCACCAGCGGCGGCATAGCCAAATCCGGGATCAAAAAAGCCCGCGTAATGCACGCGGAATTCACCGACCATCGCCAAATAGGGCGCCATTTCAGCAGCTTGCATCGGCGGGATAACAATCGATTCACGGCTGACGAGAATATAAAATGCACCTGGATCGAGGATGATCCACCCGTCTTTGCTATGGACCTCCTCCCAATACTCGGTGGGGTCGTAATGGGCGAGCAGGGAAAGGTCGATGACGCCTGTATGGGGTTTGGCGCGGTAACCAACAAGCGTGCCACTGGCGGGCTTAAGATCGACCGAAAAACCCAGACCGTCAGAGATCACAGGATCACAATCGACGATGGGCGTCTGGGCGTGAAGCGCGCGCAAATCATCGTCGGACATCATGGTCTTACCCTGACGAAAGATGATCTGGTTGAGCATTTGCCCTGTGCGCGCGACGACAGAAAACGAACGCGGGCAGATTTCGACGAATAGCGGACCTTTATAGCCGGCGGGAACGCGGTCAAACTCGACGCCGTGGTCGGTGATAATGCGGGTCAGCAGATCGAGACGCCCGATAGACGATTTGGCCGAAGCCGCCGCCGTCATGCCTGTGGGCAAGGCGAGTGATTCGAGCAGGGGGACGACGTAAACACAGCCCTTTTCCAGAACCGCGCCCTCGGTCAGATCAATCGCGTGCATTTGGAAGTCAGCTAGGCGTTCCGTCACCTTGCGCGTGCGCCCTGCAAGGAACGAGGCACGGACACGGTAAGCGGTTGATCCAAGCCGTAAATCCAAGCTCGCGGGCTGAATTTGACCATCTTCAATCGCAAGGGATGCCGAAATTCCGCCCTCCGCGATCATGTCACGGATCTGATGGTCTGCCAAAACGCCGGAATTTGTCACTGTGTCGTCCTTTCGGGCTTACAAAAACGCCCGCTGTGCAAAAACACAAGCGGGCGATTGTTTGGTCGGGCTAGCAGGACTCGAACCTGCGACCTTCCGTCCCCCAGACGGACGCGCTACCAGGCTGCGCTATAGCCCGACTGGCGGTGTTCATAACCGATTTGCGGGGGCAGGCAAGACCCAAATCCTCAAGCTGCACGCATTGCGTCGCGCAAGGCCTGTAAGCGGGTCAGAAGCGGGGTGATTTTCGCCTTATTGCGATGTACGAATACGAGGTTCGCCTCAGCAGCAGCGGCCAATGCCATTGCGCGATCTGCAGCTTTCGCTGGGGGGGCAGCTTGCAGCGGCTTAGGGGATTCCTCGGCATCAGTTGCCGTAATCTCTGGTGCCACAATCGTATCCTCAACAGGCGCTGATTTGGTTTCTGGCGCGGGTTCGGGAGCAACAGCATCGACCTCATTCGTGGCCTCGGCCACTTCGACGAGTGAGATCACATGCTTAACCCCTTGTTCGCGCATCAATTTTTGCGCGCCCTTAATCGTCAGACCTTGGTCGTGAAGGAGCGTTTTGATGCCTGCAAGCAGGTCAATATCTTCGGGACGGTAATAGCGCCGCCCGCCCGCACGCTTTACGGGCTTGATCTGTGTGAACTTGCTTTCCCAAAAGCGCAGAACATGCGTTGGCGTGTCAAGCGCATCTGAAACCTCGCTGATGGTGCGGAAGGCGTCGCGAGATTTGGCCATTTGTGATGGTCCTATTTATTGCCCGCAGCGACCCGATCTTTCATCAGATGGGAAGGGCGGAATGTCAGAACGCGGCGTGGGTGGATTGGCACCTCTTCACCCGTCTTTGGGTTACGGCCAACACGCGCCGCTTTTTCGCGGATCGAAAATGTCCCGAAGGACGAGATTTTAACGGTTTCACCGTTGACCAAAGCATCGGACACATGGTCCAGAACACTTTCGACCAAATCGGCGCTTTCGTTGCGTGATAGTCCTACTTGGCTATGGACAGCGTCTGCCAGATCCATGCGCGTTAATGTGTTATCGGCCATATCCATCCCCTGAAATTTTATCAAGCATAAGCGAGAGACAAATTCAGAGTCAATAACAAGGACTTGAACGCCGGTCTTAAAGGTGCGTTTCCGCTACCAGCGGATAACCACAGCACCCCAAGCAAGGCCGCCACCAATGGCCTCAGTGACCAAAAGGTCGCCTTTCTTAATCTTACCCTCTTGCACACCCACCGATAAGGCAAGTGGGATAGAGGCAGCAGAGGTGTTTCCGTGGTCTTGCACAGTCACAATAACGCGGTCCATGTCGACACCTAGCTTGCGAGCGGTGGATTTGATGATGCGGATATTGGCCTGATGGGGGACAACCCAATCGACGTCATCTGCGCCAAGACCAACCTTATCGAGTGCCGTATGCGCGGTTTCGGCCAGTTTTTCTACGGCGTGACGGAAAACTTCTTGGCCTTCCATGCGCAACACGCCTGTCGACTGTTTGGAAATGCCGCCGTCGACATAGAGCAGGTCGCGGTAAGCGCCGTCAGAGTTTAGATCAGTCGACAAAATCCCACGGTCGTCCGTGGTGCCTTTGCCTTCTTGTCCCTCAAGGATCACTGCGCCGGCACCATCTCCGAACAAAACGCACGTTCCGCGGTCTGTCCAATCCATGATCCGGCTGAATGTTTCCGCACCGATAACCAAAACGCGGTTGGCTTGACCCGAGACAATCAGCGCGTTGGCATTCGAAAGGGCAAAGGTAAAGCCCGCACAAACCGCTTGAATATCAAAGGCATAGCCCTTGGTGTTGCCAATCGCATGCTGTACCATTGTCGCGGCAGAGGGGAATGTCAGGTCGGCTGTGGACGTCGCAAGGATAATCGCGTCGATGTCGTTGCCTGTCAGCCCGGCCATCTCAAGTGCTGCTGTCGCGGCACGCGTGGCAAGGTCGGATGTGGTCTGCCCGGGGGCTGCAAAATGACGACGCTCAATGCCTGAGCGGGACTTGATCCACTCGTCCGTGGTATCGAGTGTTTTCTCGAATTCTGCATTTGGAACAATTCGATCAGGCAGGTAATGCCCAACTCCGATGGCGACTGCGCGACGTGTCATATCTACTTATCCGGGTTGGTATGTGGGCCGTCTAGGATCGTATCTTGCGCAATGGCGGCTGCAGATGCAACCCGTGCCGCTAATTTCTCGGAGAAACCCGATTGTGCGAGCCGGTAGGCAAGATTGAGTGCTGCTGCGACGCCTGTAGCGTCTGCGCTGCCGTGGCTTTTTACGACAGTTTGGTTCAGGCCAAGGAAAACTCCGCCATTTACGCGGCGTGGGTCGATTTTCGTCTGCAACCGCTTCAGTGAGCCGCGTGCGAAAAGGGCGCCGATCATTGAGAAGGGAGTTTTCATCAACGATTCGCGCAACAGGCCAGAGATCAGCTTTGCGGTGCCTTCGCCTGTTTTCAGGGCAACGTTCCCTGTAAACCCGTCAGTGACGATCACATCGACGCGCTCGGAGGGCAAATCATTGCCTTCGACAAAGCCGATAAATTCATAGTCACCTTTTTGGGCGGCCTGTCCAATCAGGTCATGCGCAACCTTGAGCTCGGCGCGACCTTTATGCTCTTCGGTGCCGACATTCAGCAGGCCAACGCGCGGACGGGCGATCTCAAGACCGTTGCGGGCATAAGAAGCACCCATGAGGGCATAGGTCAGCAAATCATCTTGGTCAGCGCGAATATCAGCGCCAGCGTCAAGCATCACAGCAAAACCTGCGGCGTTGCGGGACGGCCAGAGGCAAGCGATAGCAGGGCGGTTCACACCCTCGGCCTTGCGGAGGCGCAGCATCGAAATCGCCATCAAGCCGCCTGTATTGCCACAGGACACAGCCACAGCGGCAGATCCATCACGCACTGCCTCAATCGCGGACCACATGGAGGTGTCTTTGCCGTTGCGCAACACGTGGCTTGGCTTATCGGTCATTTTCACGACGCCAGAGGCATCATTGATGATCACCCGATCGGCAAACCCTGATTTCTCGACCATTGGAGCAAGAACTGCCTTTGGGCCGTGGAGAATCGCTTTTGCGCCCGGGGTGGCTTTCAGAAACATTGAAAGGCCCGCAACCACAGTTGCAGGCCCTTTATCGCCACCCATTGCATCCACGGAAATCACATTTGCGGTATTTGCGCTATGATCCGAGGGCTTAGATGTCATGTGCTGTGACGTCAGCTTACGCTGCGTCTTCGTCCAGATCGACGTCTGTTTTCGCAACGATTACTTCGCGTGTCGCGTAGTGGTTGCAAGATGGGCAAACGTGGTGTGGGCGCTTCAGCTCACCACAGTTGTCACACTCGTTTGGGTTCGCTGCAACCAGCGAGTCGTGCGAACGACGGTTGTTGCGACGGGATTTGGATACTTTATTCTGCTGGACGGCCATGTCTCAACCCTATGATAATTGGGCGCTAATGGCCCGTAAGTTTCAGTCTTTGAGGCGTCCTACGCGATTGAACAAGCCCTGTCGAGACCAATGTAAAAGAGGTGGCGAACATACTGCGATTCTTTTGCGGCGCAACCTTTTTTCCGCAAGTCCATTATGATGCACCATCGTCCTTGTTTTCCAAGGCTTTGCGCAGATCACCAAGCCCTGCAAAGGGCTTTGCGTCATCATCGGACATTGGCGTAATTCCGCGTTCCGTTACGGCAATATTTCCCAATTCGGCCCCTTCAAGGCGTGGAAACGGTGGCAAAGCGAGCGCCAAGGCCTCAATCATGACTTCAACAAGATCGACAATCGCGGGGAGGGGCTCGACGTTTTCGTCGACCGTCATTTCGACGTCATCCTCGTTGGGTTCCTCGAAATGAGCGGTATAAACGCGAAAAATGGGTTCATCGACGCGGGTCGTCACGGGATCAAGCGTGACCACGCATTCCTGCACGACAGTTGCGCCGAGTTTGGCTTTCAGCTCCCAGTCGGTTTTGCCAACAGGCGTGATTTCGCCTTCCAGCCGCAGCTTCTTAATGCCAACAATTCCGAGATTGTCAGCAATAACGGCTCGTTCGGCTGCGTTGGGTTGAATATCAAACTGCGTGGCCCGCCGTGCGGCGAGGTCTGACAAGCGAAGTTGTGATGTGGGCAAATCAACCAAGTGTGCTTCCATTCTTGAACATATGGGGCTGCATGATGTAGTGGAGATAAAAGGCATAAATCATATGCGCAAGGGGGCAGACAAATGACAACATCCGCACAGACAGCTGTAAAAGCGTTACGGCGCGGAATTGCGATGCTCTCGCTGATGGCAATTGTGGCCTGCACAGCGATCATTCGGAATCATGGCTATATGCCGCCGGAAGAAGATCTCGCGTTGATTACAGTGGGCGTTGATACCCGCGAAACCGTGACCGCATCTGTTGGTCCGCCCTCCGCAGGCGGTGTTTTGAATGAAAGTGGCTTTTACTACGTTGAAAGCAAATTCCGCCACTATGGCGCTTATGCACCTGAAGAAATCGAGCGCGAAGTACTTGCAATCAGCTTTGATGCCAATGGCGTGGTGAGCAATATCGAACGCTTTGGCCTGCAAGATGGCCGCGTGATTACCTTGTCGCGCCGCGTCACCGATGACCAAGCCCGCGATTCGACTTTTGTGCGTCAGCTTTTGGGTAGCTTTGGCCGCGTGAACGCAAGCGACATCTTTGGCGAATCCTGATCTCTCAGTGTGTGATGTTTTCCCAAGGGCGGATGTAATGCCGCTCTTGGACCTGCTCGAAATGTGAGTGAAGGCGCGAATGGTCAAATCTGATGCCAAGACTGCGTTGCGCTGCCGCTTTGCCGTCGGTCCTGCAGATCTGGCTGAATGCCAAAAGCTGCGGCATAGATCGTTTCTGCGGCGCGACGGGCTTGATGCGGATCAATTCGATGCGCTCTCAAGACATTTGATGATTGAACGCGACGGCGTTCTGGTCTGCACTATGCGCATCAGGCTTTATGATCACGGCGATAAACTAAGCCATAGCTACACGGGTCAGTTTTATGACCTCACGCCGTTTGAGGGCCCCGCGATTGAAGTGGGCCGCTTTTGCGCCAGTGGGGCAGGTGTGCAGCAGGCCGAGGCCCTGCGCGTCGCTCTGAGTGCACTGACCTACATGGTCGAACGGATGGGCGCTCAATTCCTGTTCGGCTGCACGAGTTTCGAAGGGCATGACCCTGCGATCTACCATGATGCGCTAACCTTCCTAGAGGCGCGTTTCCAAAGTCGGCCTGACCATATCCCGCAAACTCGCGCGAGTGACAGCTTTGCGCTGCCGCAAGGCGCGTTTGAAATCTCAAAAGCCCTGCGACAGGTCCCGCCGCTTTTGAAAGGCTATTTGGGCATGAACGGTCGGGTCGGCGACCGGATCGTGAGAGGTGGTCGCAGAATTTCGGACCATTAGTTAAGGTAGATCGACTAGCGAGAAAGACGATCTGAGATGACAAAGAGAAAGAACCATTCAGCCGAGTTCAAGGCGCGTGTTGCGCTTGATG
>Ga0181561_10001479_pt1 | contig 20855 bp, 15 predicted proteins | sample 011ome_19_FD_133760 | JGI IMG/M metagenome (GOLD analysis project Ga0181561, IMG submission 133760) | Coastal salt marsh microbial communities from the Groves Creek Marsh, Skidaway Island, Georgia - 011510BT metaG (megahit assembly) | ecosystem: Environmental > Aquatic > Marine > Intertidal... | reverse complement strand
GCCAGTTACAAGTAAGTTTTTTACTTGTGTTTTACTGAGTTGTTTGATTCTTGGGAGAGATAATGGGAGCAGTAAACTTGCTGCTGCTACCATTCGGTAGGCACCGACCTCTCCTGGAGAAAATACTTCCAAACCTCTTTTTATCAAAATAAAGGAGCTGCCCCAGATCAAGGTTAACACCACGAGGAGCGTCCAATTTTTTAAACTATTTTCTGAGGAAATGGAGGTCATGAGTGGATAAGTGAAGGCAAAGAAAATCAAATTCTAGGACAGGAGGGTCCACTATCTTAGAAAAGCTGCAAGCAAAAGTTAAAGCGATAGAAATTCGTGATCGGCGTAGGTTTCTTGTACGCGTTCCAAAATCGACAAAACTTCCGAATAGCGCTCTGCCGTAACCATCTCGGTACGGAATGGTTTGAAGTTGGGCATTCCTCTGAAGTAATTCGTGTAGTGTCTACGCATTTCCAAGATTCCTTGCTTTTCGCCTTTCCACTCGATCGAAAAATCCAAGTGCTTTTTGGTGACAGCAATACGCTCGTTTAAATCTGGGGCCATAAGTTTTTCACCCGTAGCAAAAAAGTGCTTGATTTCATTAAATATCCATGGATATCCAATAGATGCTCTTCCGATCATGATGCCATCGACGTTGTATTTGGCACGGTATTCGGCTGCTTTTTCTGGGCTATCGATATCTCCATTCCCGAAAACAGGGATGTGGAGCCTGGGATTATCCTTGACTAGGTTGAGCCAAGACCAGTCGGCCTCTCCCTTATACATTTGTTGACGGGTACGGGCGTGGATGGATATCGCTTGTATACCCACATCCTGAAGTCGCTCAGCTACCTCTACAATCCGAATGGTGTCTTGACTCCAGCCAAGCCTGGTTTTGACAGTAACGGGCAGATTTACACGTTTGACAATTTCTGCTGTCATGGCGACCATCTTGTCGATGTCCAGTAAGATTCCAGCACCAGCACCCTTGCAGGCCACTTTGTGTACGGGGCAGCCATAATTGATATCCAAGATGTCGGGCCCGGCAGCCTCTGCGATGGCAGCAGCTTCCCGCATAGATTCAATTTCAGCGCCAAAAATTTGAATACCAACAGGGCGCTCGTAATCGTAAACATCCAATTTTTGAACGCTTTTGGCGGCATCGCGAATGAGTCCTTCGGAGCTGATAAACTCAGTATACATTAAATCAGCACCGTTTTGCTTGCAGACCGCCCGAAAGGGAGGATCACTAACATCCTCCATCGGTGCAAGCAAAAGTGGGAAATCTCCCAACGCTATATTTCCAATTTTTACCACGTGACATTCTAAATTTCGTGTAAATTTAGCCCAATTATGGAGATTTACGAAACTCGGGCTGAAATAGCCTCTCGGAAAAACTGGTTTTTGTCCTTGGTAGTCATTACGTTAGTGACTTTTGGAACCTTGGTAGTGCTCCAAGGGATTGCAATGGCACTTATTCCTACTTTTTTTCAGGTATCCCTGGAAGAGTTAATCGCTTTGGTCAATGGCAAATACGATATTCCCAACGGCCGAATGGCCTTGTTATTTACTCAAGGAATTGGCTCTGGTCTAGGGTTTTGGGTTGCTTCTTGGGTCTGTATTCGTTTTTTAGAAAAAGCAGAGCTCCACTGGGCAAGTCAGCGAAGTAGGGTGAATTTGAAAAATCTGACCTTGGTAACGGTAATTACCCTAGGAGGGATGCTTTTCAATGGCCTCTTGGTGTATTGGAATTCCCATTTAGTTCTTCCTGCCTCCTTGGCTGAAGTAGAAATATGGATGCGAGAGATGGAAACCCAACTCATGGAATTGACTCAATACCTGACCGATTTTCAATCTATTCCTGAACTCCTTATGGGAATTTTAGTGATTGGTGTTTTTGCCGGTGTGGGAGAAGAACTATTTTTTAGAGGACTCCTTCAGCCCAAGCTTCAGGGATATTTACGCTCTTCCCATTGGGGAATATGGCTCAGTGCTTTTATTTTTTCAGCAATCCATGTGCAGTTTTTCGGATTTTTGCCCCGCTTATTTTTAGGGGCTTTGTTTGGGTATCTGTACCATTACACAGGAAGCTTGTTTTACCCTATCCTGGGTCATATTTTAAATAATACGCTCACTGTTTTGCTCGTATATGCATCTAATCAAGGCGTCTTGGATCTGGATGTACAAGCTACGGATACGGTATCCTACCCAGGCGCTATTGTTGGACTTTTGGTTCTTATCCTTGGATTCCTTTATTTTAAAAAAGTCAATCAGACCACAGATGAAGAATTGGACCAAAGTATTTGAGGATCAAAACCAAATACGTGTAGAAATTGTAAGGGGGGTCTTGGAAGACAAGGGGATTGCCGCAGTTATCCTAAATAAAAAAGAGACGGTCTATCAATTGAATGGAACCTTTGAGGTGCTCGTTCCTAGGGATGAATCGATCAATGCACTTCAATTGATTCAGCATGAAATCACGTTTTAATATCAACAAATACAGTAATTTAGGTCAACGGGCCATTACCTCTGTGTTGGGGGCAGGGGTGATTTTGACTGCTTTAGTTTTTTCAGACTGGACTTATTTTTTGATCTTTGCGCTCATCTTAGGGGCTTCGCAAATGGAGTTTTATAAACTTTCAGGTTTGGACGGCATGCTTCCTTTGAAGAGTTTTGGTACCATTCTAGGGTTATTGATTTTTGCACTCACGTTTATGGTGGAAAAAGAGCGATTGCCTCATGAATACCTCTACCTGATTTTTCCCTTGGTTTCCCTGACCTTCTTTATCAAGCTATACAAGAAAACGGATAAAAAACCCTTCACTGGCGTGGCTTATACGTATCTTGGCATTTTTTATGTAGCCGTACCCTTTTCTCTTTTGAATTTGGCGGTATTTTCTGTAGATGCAGTGTACCATTACGAAATTTTGGTTGGCTGTATACTTATTTTATGGGCAAGTGATACGGGGGCATATTTTGCGGGAACTCGCTTTGGAAAGACCAAACTTTTTGAACGGGTGTCTCCCAAAAAATCCTGGGAAGGGTTTATTGGTGGGGCATTTTCAGCACTAATTGTAGCGTTTGTGATTTCCAATTATTTTTTGGTATTGGACGATTGGAAATGGCTGGTAATTGCCGGTATCATCATCATTGCCGGCACCTATGGGGATTTGATTGAATCTCTTTTTAAGCGCTCCATAGAAATTAAAGATTCAGGTTCTGTGCTTCCCGGACATGGAGGATTTATGGATCGATTTGATGGTTTGCTTCTTTCTGCGCCTTTTATCACTGCTTTCTTGAAAATCTGTTAATTCCAAGCTTCCCAATTAAAAATCTGCTTAAATTGGCCCTGTAATTTATTACCTAAAAACCCAATATGGCTTACATAGAACCGGCACCGATAAAGGATAAAGAAAATCCTTTGGAGTCCATGATGGAGAGATTTAACATCGCAGCCGAAAAACTCGGACTTTCCGATGAAGTGTACAATGTCCTAAAGAATCCAGCCAAACAAGTGATTGTTTCCCTACCTATCACCATGGATAATGGAAAGATCCAAGTTTTTGAGGGTATTCGAGTAATTCATTCCAATATTTTAGGCCCTGCCAAAGGTGGAATTCGATTTGCACCAGACGTGCATTTGGATGAGGTCCGCGCACTTGCTGCTTGGATGACCTGGAAATGCGCAGTAGTAGATATTCCTTATGGAGGCGGTAAGGGAGGGGTGCGCTGCAATCCCCGAGAAATGTCAAAAGGTGAAATCGAACGCTTGGTACGTGCCTATACCATGGCCATGATTGATGTGTTTGGTCCAGACAAGGATATCCCCGCGCCTGATATGGGTACAGGGCCCCGAGAAATGGCTTGGTTGATGGATGAATACTCCAAAGCACATGGGATGACCATTCCTGCAGTAGTAACCGGCAAACCTTTGGTATTAGGAGGCTCTTTGGGACGAACCGAAGCGACAGGTCGTGGAGTGATGGTCTCCGCACTTGCAGCCATGCAAAAATTAAAAATCAACCCTTTCCAAGCCACTTGTGCAGTCCAAGGTTTTGGAAATGTGGGTAGCTGGGCAGCACGATTGTTGGAGGAGAGGGGGCTAAAAATTGTAGCGATATCCGATCATACGGGTGCATTTTACAACGAAAAAGGAATCAACATTGTGGAAGCGATTGCCTACAGAGATAGCAATAGCGGTACCTTAGAAGGGTTTGTCGGAGGTGAAAAAATGGAAAATGCGGGAGATTTATTGACGCTTCCCGTGGATGTTTTGGTGCCTGCAGCAGTAGAGGATGTGATTACTACTTCCAATGCAGACCAAATCCAAGCCAAATTGATAGTAGAAGGAGCGAATGGTCCCACTTCTGCCAAAGCAGATGCCATCTTAAATGAAAAAGGGATCATGGCGGTTCCTGATATTTTGGCGAATGCTGGTGGTGTGACAGTATCCTATTTTGAATGGGTTCAAAATCGATTGGGCTACAAGTGGACTGCCGATCGGGTCAATAGGCGATCGGATCGCATTATGAAAGATGCTTTTGATACGGTATACCAAGCTTCTTTAAAATACAAGGTTCCAATGCGAATTGCAGCCTACATTGTAGCCATCGACAAAGTTGCACAGACATACACTTTCCGAGGAGGCTTCTAAGCGGAATAATTTCCTAAAAAACAATACCTTTGGGCATGGAATGAATTTTCCATGTCCTTTTTCACAAAAAGGGATTTGTGGTAAGTCCAAGTATTTGGAAACCAACTTGAATTTAATCACTGGGATATGATGACCATACATAAAGAAGGAAGAACCCTCTTATTTTGGATGCTGCTGGCACTTTCTATAGCCAATTACCTGATTTATTATTTTTTTCCTGCCGAAAAACTGCTGAGTAATCTCTCATTAGGCAGTAGTATTCTTCTTTATTTGGCCCTACTTCAATTTTTTAGAAATCCCGTTTTCCAAATTCCTCAGGAGGATGGATTGGTTTTTGCTCCTGCCGATGGAAAAGTAGTGGTTATAGAAGAAGCAGTAGAAGGGGAGTACTTAAAAGAAAAGCGGATGCAGGTATCCATTTTTATGTCCCCGATCAATGTGCACGTAAATCGATCCCCAATTCAAGGCACCGTCGATTATTTTAAGTACCACCCCGGTAAGTACTTAGTAGCCTGGCATCCCAAGTCTAGTACAGAAAACGAGCGTACGTCTATGGTGCTTCGTGATGCCAAGGGCAATACGATGATGATTCGTCAAATAGCTGGGGCTTTGGCCCGGAGGATCAAGTGGTATGTGGACAAGGGGTCTGTGCTGCAGCAAGGGGAAGAATTTGGCTTCATCAAATTCGGTTCCCGAGTAGACTTGTACCTCCCGCTCGATGCTGAGATCCTTTGTGTGATCGGACAGGTGACTAAGGGAGCACGCACGCCAATAGCACGGTTGAAAGGTTGAAAATGGTCAACGGGTCACAGCAAGTTGGGAAACAATCGAATTTAACACTCGAATTGATACTGCTTTTTTAAAAGGTACGCAGAATTAATAGTGGACGCTGGTCTGTTAGGAGTTGACTAAACTAAATAGCCTTCCAAGCACGAGTCATCTCCTTTTTGCCTGGAGGGCCAGGGAGAGTTTCTACTTCGAGTCCGAAGTCTTTGAGGTCCCTTTTCAATTGCCCCATCGCACAATACGTAGTAAATACAGCTCCAGGTCGCATGGCATCCACCACCGGTGTCAATGCTTCTTTTTTCCAAAGTTCGGGCTGTTTACTGGGAGCAAAGGCATCAAAAAATACCACATCTACAGGGTAAAGTACCGCTTCCGTTAGCGATGTCTGGTCCTTCTTAAAGTTAAAATACTCGGATACAGGCCCTCCTTCGTTCCAAGGAAGTTCGTGAAGCACTTGAAAATACTTGTGGTAATGCCAGATGCCGTGATCGTGTTCCGTGTAATTCAATTGAGAATAGATCTCTTCGCTCACTGGAAAGGGTTCTATGCTGTGGTAGAGAACAGGTACCTGATTTTGTTCTGCCCAAACCAATGCCAACCATGCATTCAAGCCAGTGCCAAAGCCAACTTCAAATACGCGTAATGGGAATTTACGAGGATTTCGGTTGAGCCATGCGTCCAATCCATAAAGCATAAATACATGGATGGATTCGCGGTAAGCACCATGAAAACTATGGTATGTTTCTTGAAGCTCTTCGTGGTAGAGTGAATGAGAGCCATCCTCCGTTGTGATTAGTTTTACCTTGGGCTGACTCATATTTTGTAAATCAATGCGGTACAATACGCGGAAACACCCTCCTCTCGGCCTACAAAACCGAGGTGTTCTGAAGTGGTAGCTTTGATAGATAGCGCCTCCTCATTGACTTCCATTACTGCTGCAAGGCTTGCTTTCATGGATGGAATGTGTGGATTGAGCTTGGGAACTTGCAGGCAGACGGTGCTGTCTAGGTTTCCAACTTCGTAGCCCGCACCTCGAATCATCTGCATTACTTCCTTTAAAAGTAATTTGCTATCTACTCCCTTGTATTTTGGGTCTTTGTCCGAAAAGTGGTAGCCAATGTTACGCATATTGGCAGCACCGAGTAGGGCATCGCAAATCACGTGAATCAATACATCGGCATCCGAATGGCCAACGGCACCTTTGCTATGTGGCACGCGGATTCCTCCTAGCCAAAATTCATGGGTTTCACTCAATTGATGTACATCGTAGCCAAAGCCGATTCGAAATGGTGTCATGAGGGATTCGATTGATAGTAGAGTACGGAGGCTTGGTCTTCCTGTAGCAATCGCTTCGCCCAGGTGGAGAGCTCGGCAGCTTCACAGGAGACCTTCTGCTCAAATTCTTGCCAATATACAGCAGGATCACCTAAATGCGCATAGTAAGCCAAATTCATGGCACGATTAAGTAGCTGAATGGACTCGTAGATCTTCATTGACTCAGATTGATTTTTTATTTTTTGCAAGGCTGTAGGTGAAATTTCTTGGGAAAAAAAGTCAGAAAGCAATTCATCTAACGCTTGTTCTGCTTCTCTGGCACGCAGTCCTTGTTCCATTTTTCCTGAAAAAACGAGTAATCCCGGATCAACGGAACCAGTAATGTAGGCCCCTATGGAGGCGAAAATTTTACCTTTCTTTACGAGTTGTTGCTCAAGAGGGGAAGATTTGCCTCCTCCCAACAAATCACTCAATAAATCCCCTTCCATATATCCAGCAGCACCTCGAGCAGGCATTTTGTAAACTTTGTATAGGGCGTCGGTAGGCACTTTTGATTGGATTTCAAGTGTTTTCTTTTCCCTTTGTACCGGGTCCTGAACGATTGGCATAAGTTGCCTTTCCTTGGATGGAATCGGCCCAAACCATTTTTTTGCCAGTTGAGCTACCTCTTTGAATTGGACTCCCCCTGCTACTACAAGGATGGCATTCCCAGGGTGGTAATGCTGTTGGTAAAAGTCATAAATCGATTCACGAGTGTAGCCTTCAATATCAGTCAAACTTGCTCCAATGGTAGGCCAACGGTAGGGGTGAGTGCTGTAAGCCAATTTACGAAGATGATGCCACACGTCTCCGTAAGGTTGACTAAGATAGCGCTGCTTGTATTCTTCTAGCACCACTTTTCGTTGGGTTTCGATGGTTTTTTCCGTAAGGCTGAGGTGAGCCATTCGGTCTGATTCCAACCAAAACGCCGTTTCCAAATTACTCGAAGGCAGAGTCATGTAGTAATTGGTGATATCTGGGCTAGTAAAGGCATTGCAAGACCCACCAACTCGTTCCAGTGCTCGGTCAAATTCTGGAACATGGGTCGAGCTTCCAAACATCAAGTGTTCAAAAAAATGGGCAAGGCCTGTTTTTCCAGGTTGCTCAAATCGGGAACCTACTTTGTAAAGCAGGTTGAACACAGCAATTTTAGCACTGGGATCTTCGTGAACGATAACTTCCAAGCCGTTGTCTAAAAAAAATCGTTGGTAATCAAACATGTGGATTGGGGCTATATGGTTGAATTCAAGGGGTTAGGGACTGGTAAAAATGGATATTTGAGCGCTATTTCAAAATTTGTTTTTTGCCTTTGATGTAAGAAGTCCTGATTTTTACAAAAAAGAACGAACTTTACATCACCTCGCTAAGGTAGCGTACCGATGCAGACTTCTCAATCACCCCGATGAAAAAACACTGTGTAGATCTGAAAAAAACAGGTCAGTTTTCCACTTTTTTTCTGGATTATCTAGAGGGAAAGGAGTCGCTACGCCCTTTTTATACGCATTTACCAGAACTTAAAAGTTTTAAAGAAGCAATTGCTGCTTCCCAATTCACAGACGAAAAACGACAAAACTTAGTGGAAGTCTTGGAAGATCAGTACGCGGGTTTGGAGGCATCTCCAGTAGTATCCCAGCAGCTTCAGGCCTTGCGAGACCCAAAGACTTTTACTGTGACCACAGGGCATCAGCTCAATCTTTTTACAGGCCCCTTGTATTTTATTTACAAGTTGGTGACTGTAATCAATCTGGCTAAGCAACTGAAAGAGGCCTATCCAGACTATCAGTTTGTGCCAGTATATTGGATGGCGACAGAGGACCACGACGCTGCAGAAATCAACTACTTTAAATTGGATGGGGAGACGTATCGTTGGGATAGCCCCCAGAAAGGAGCCGTTGGGGAATTTGAGTTGGATGCTACCTTCCAAACCTTTCTTAAAAGTCTGGGCTTTGTGCCTCCTGTGTTTAAGGAGGCCTATTCACAAAGTTCCCACTTGTCAGAAGCAGTTCGAAAATACGTCCATGCACTTTTTGGGGAGGAAGGATTGGTAGTCCTAGATGCCAACGAGCCTCGCTTGAAGCGCGCATTTCTTCCTGTTTTGGAGTCTGATATTTTTGAACAGCAGCCTTATGCTGCTGCTCAACAAAGTACCCAGGCTTTGGAAAAACTAGGATACAGTTCTCAAATTTATCCTAGACCGATCAACTTGTTTTATTTGGATAAAGGACTTCGAGAGCGCATTGAACAGGAGGGGAAGGATTATGTAGTAGTGAATACCCCCCTACGATTTACTGCGGATCAGCTAAGGAAAGAATTAGGGGAGCATCCTGAGCGATTTAGCCCCAATGTAGTACTTCGCCCTGTGTACCAAGAATGGATTTTACCAAATTTGGCCTATGTCGGAGGACCAGCAGAAGTGGTCTATTGGCTTCAATTGAAGGGAGTATTTGATGCATTTTCTTTGCCTTTTCCAGTACTTCTCCCGCGAAACTTTGCATTGGTGCTTGATCCCCCCATTCAAAAAAAGATTGAACAGCTGGGATGGAGTCCGGAACAACTTTTTCAAAGCCTTCCCCATTGGAAAAAAGAATTTGTACAAGCCGCTTCCTCCTTGGACTTTTCCTTGGCAGGTCCCAAAGGTCAGATTTCGAATCTCTTTACCGAGCTGTCCCGAGAAGCTAGCTCCTTGGATAGGAGCTTGGCTAGGGCATTTGGCGCGGGAGAGATGCGAAGTCTCAAGATCTTGGATCAGTTGGGAGCCAAGTTGCGGAAAGCGGAAGAGCGTAGACATGCCGTAGTAATTCAGCGAGCACAAAAAGTAGTTGATTTTATCGCTCCCGGAGGAAGTCCACAGGAGCGAGTGGTGAATGTGATGCAGTTTTATTTGGCTTTCCCATATTTTTTGGATAGTCTGCTTGAAAATTTTGACCCATTTGATTTTAAGATGTACCTATTTTATTTGAAAGAATGACTAAAGCAGTGCTTCGGCAAAAATACAAGGAGTTACGAAAGGAGCTATCCACAGAGGAGGTAAATCGACTTTCCCAACAACTCACCAAGCAAGTGGAAAATTGGCTTGCCGGCAAAATGGATTTGGATCATATCCATCTCTTTTTTCCCATTGCCAAGTTCAACGAGGTAAATACTTTTTACATCAAAGAGAGTTTGGATAGGATGGGTAAAGTATTGTACACCTCACAAGTAAATCGAGAGACAGGCGGCTTGGATACCTTAAAGCTTCCGGAGGATGCTACCTTTTTTTTAGATCCTTGGGATATCCCTGTTCCTCAAGAGTCGTTGAAAGTGACTTCAACAAAGATCCAGCTTGTTTTTGTACCCTTATTTGCCTACGATGTCCAGGGCAACCGAGTGGGTTTTGGAAAAGGGTTTTACGATTCCTTTCTTCGGAGTTTTGCACAGCCAGTAGTAAAAGTAGGGCTAAGTTTTTTTGGCCCAGAGGAAAATTGCTTTCCAGAATCCTATGATGTGGCCCTGGATTATTGCATTACCCTAGATCAAGTATGGACTTTTGGCACTGCTTGATTCTGGATCGAAGAAAGTTTTATTTTTGGGGGAGTACTTTTAAAAAAAGGTCTGGTATCCTTATGAGCTCCTCTGCGGACTACTGTTTGGGGGCAATTACTGCCCTGTGTTTTACTGGGCACGAAATAAACAAGCTTTTGTAGGGTAGTTAGAAAAGGCATGGTCCTTAACCAACGGGTCTAACCGGGCTTTGTGTGCTGAGTGATTATTCGCATTGGGTACACTTCCCATGAGCAGTAGGTGAAGTTGTGGGTCCCCTTACCTCATTAATTTCATTAGTCGGCAATCGTTCCTTTATACACTTAAAACCATATAAAATTTTGTGAGTAGTAACTTTTAAAATTGGTCGATTGGTAGGGAATTTAAAAAAATTAGACAAATGCATACTTTATTTCTATTTAGGTAGGGATTAAAATAAAGGCACCTTAATTTTAGTAGGGATTTTTGGCGAAATCCCTATTTCTAGTGGGTATAGGCAAGCAATTCCTGAGTCACCTAAAAGGGGAGAGCAGTAGTTTAGAATATTATATTGCCTCCGATTGGAAGAAGTAGTTTTTATTCTTCAAAGTGCTGGATTTGCCATTCTATCTAAGATTCAGAAATTTTTTATTAAAAAAATTGAAATTTTTTAAATTTCGTTTAAACGTTTAAGGCGAAATAATATTTTGATAACATAAAAAAAATATAGTCAATCCGTTAAATTTTGTTAAATGGGAATAGAAACGCCAAATTTTTAGCTTAATCGGCTATTTGCCCTATTTTTCTACTTCTTTTGAAATTAACAACAAATGAATTTTCTTTACAGATCAACTAAACTAAACACCTTATGAGAAAAGCTTTACTCTATGTTGTTGCGGTTTTTACAATGGCCCTCAGTTTTGAGGCGTCTGCGCAGCAACGGGTAATTACCGGAACGGTAATTTCCGAGGAAGACGGTCTAGGGTTGCCAGGTGCAACGGTTCTCGTGAAAGGGACGACAGTGGGTACTACCACCGATTTGGATGGTAACTATTCCATTAACGTACCAGCGGGATCCGACGTATTGATTTTCTCTTTTGTGGGACTTAAGTCTTCAGAAGAGGCAATCGGCAATCGGTCCGTAGTCAATGTAACCCTGACTGTCGATGCAGCTCAGCTATCCGAAGTGGTAGTAACAGCGATCGGTATTGAAAGGGAGAAAAAAGCACTGGGTTACGCAGTAACTTCAGTAGACAATTCGCAACTGGAAAACCGTCCAGAAGCTGACGTTGCCCGCGTTTTGCAGGGTAAAGTACCAGGGGTAGCAATTACTTCAACCAACGGTATGTCAGGTTCAGGAACCAACATGGTAATTAGAGGATACTCCTCTGCTACCGGTTCAAACCAGCCTTTGTTCGTGGTAGATGGTGTTCCTTTTAACACGTCTTCTAATGCGCAAAACGGATTTACAACAGGTGGTGCGACTACCTCTTCTCGTTTCTTGGATATTGATCCAAACAACATCGAGAGTATGTCTGTACTTAAAGGTCTTTCAGCAACTGTATTGTATGGTGACCAGGGAAGAAATGGGGTAATTTTGATTACAACCAAATCTGGCGCTAGCAAAAGAAAAGCTGCTGAAGTAACTATTAATCAGTCTGTATTTACCAACGAGGCGGCCTCTTTGCCAACTTATGGTGTTGAATATGGAAATGGATTCCAGCAAGCACCTGGATTCTTCTTCTCTAACTTCGGTCCTAGAATGGATGAGGGATTGCAAATCAATCACCCATATGCTACTTCTTCTGTAGCTGCCATTCGTGAAGCCTTCCCTCAGTTTTGGGTGGATGGTGTAGTAGGTGGAACGCCAGTGAAGTACGAATACAAATCTTACGATTCTCCGGACAAAATTTTCTTTAGACAAGGTTTGATATCCAACACATCTGTTCAGGTTTCTGGTGGAGGTGATAAAACTGGATTCAATGCAAGCTTTGGCTACACAGATGAAGAAGGTTTTGCTCCAGGAAACGAATTAGTGAAATACAATTTTGGCCTCGGTTTAAATTCTGCAGTGACAGACAAGCTATCTGTAAACTCTTCGTTTACTTTTGCTATCACGGATCTTCAGTCTCCGCCTGCTAACTCTTCTTTTGGTTCAGGTTCTTCTATTCCTTCCGTGTTTGGACACGTGATGTTTACTCCACGTTCTGTGGATTTAGCAGGTCTTCCATTCGAAAACCCTGTGGATAAAAGTTCTGTATTCTATAGAGGAGGCAATGACATCATGAACCCGTTTTGGTTAGTGAAATATTTGCAAAACACTTCTGATGTGAAGCGTTTCTTCAATTCGACTTCGTTGAACTATGACTTTAGTGACAACTTCTCTTTAACTTACAGATTAGGTTTGGATACCTACTCTGAATTGCAAGAAATCCGCTACAATAAGGGAGGAGCAACCAGTGATTTGACTACTAGAAATGGTTATTACAGATCTGTAAACATCAACAATACAATCTGGAACCAAGATTTAGTGTTGAATTGGAACAAAGATTTCTCTGAAAAAATTGGAGTTTCTGCCTTGCTAGGGTTTAACTCAAGATACGATTCTTACATCCAGAATGGTGTGGCTTCCCAAGGTCAATTGGCTTTCGGATTGTTTAGACACTCCAACTTCGCCAACTCTTCTAGTAATGATGCTTTCTCCGGGGGTACTTTAAATAGTGGTAGCGAAGAGAGACGTTACGGGGTGTATACCAACGTTACCTTAGATTACTCTGACTACTTGTTCTTGAACTTGTCTGCTCGTAACGATTGGACTTCAACGGTAGAAGCAGAAAATAGAAGTATCCTGTATCCAGGGGGATCAGTTTCCTTCATCCCAACTACTGCATTCAACTGGAATTCTCCAGTAGTAAATGATTTGAAGTTGCGTTTGGGATACGGTACTTCTGCTGGTTATCCAAGACCTTACACTACAAGAAATGTATTGGCACAGTCTGCAAGAGCATTTGATAGAGATGGTGTGGTAACCACTACGCACGCAGTATCCAACTTGCTTGGTAATCCTAACTTGAAGCCTGAGCTTCACGGCGAATTGGAATTTGGCGTGGAAGGGGTTATGTTCAACAACAAATTGCGTTTTGACATCTCCTTGTATGAGAAGAACACCAAAGATTTGATCACCCAGTCTCCAATTGATCCAGCTACAGGTTTTACCTCTACGGCGATCAACATTGGACAGATCAGAACTCGTGGTGCTGAATTTCAAGCAACTGTAACTCCAGTTTCAACTGCCTCTGGTTTTGAGTGGAATTCCACTATCAACTGGAGTACTTACGAAACTGAAGTAGTTGAGTTGGGTGGAGGTTTGGAAGAAGTCGTGGTAGCTGGATTTACGGATTTAGGTAACTTTGCGATTCCTGGACAGCCTTTCAACGTGATTAAGGGTATTGGATTTGATAGAGATCCTGCGACTGGTCAGCCAATTATGCTTTCTAGTGGCACGCATAAGCCAACCAATGAACCTGTAATTTTGGGAGATCCTAATCCAGATTGGACAGGTTCATTTATCAATAGCTTTAGCTACAAAGGGTTTACTTTGTCTGCCATGATGGAATACCGTCATAGAGGAATGATTTTCTCAAACACAGTAACAGCTACTTTGGCTCGAGGTGTAACCAAAGATCCAGTAGCTGACCGTGAAATGACCTTCATTATGCCAGGTGTAAGACAAGATGGTACCAATGCTGACGGTACGCCTCGTTATATCCCTAATGATTATCAAATCTCTGCTTCGGATTACTTCTTTGGTGGCTACCACCTTGGACCAGATGAGGCAAACGTATTTGATGGATCTACGATAAGATTGCGTGAACTTTCTTTGGCTTATTCTTTGCCAAATACCTTGATGGCCAAGACGCCATTCAAAAGAGCTTCATTAGCAGTGAATGGTACTAACCTTTGGTTTGTAGCACTTAACTTCCCTCCAAACATGAATTTTGATACAGACGTGTTGGGAACTGGTGTTGGTAACGGTCTTGGATTTGATTTCGTAACAGGACCTAGCTCTCGTAGATTGGGTGGAACGTTAACGCTTACTTTCTAACCCCAAACTGAACTAACAATGAAAAGATTTATATATGGATTGACGCTAGCTGCCGGGATGGTTTTAGCTACGTCATGTGCGGATAAGTTGGATGAGTTATTGGAAAACCCGAATGCAGTAAACGCAACCACTGCTTCTCCTGATTTCCTACTCAACAGAATCCAGTTGGATTTTCAAGGCTTATGGTCTGGAAGTGCTGACAGAGGCGCACGTTTGACTCGAATTATCAACCAAGGAGCTGCGCTTTATGCTACTGCATATGGTCCTGGTTCTGGTAATGGAATTTGGTCAACAGCCTATGCCGGAATAATGGCTGACATTAATTTGCTATTGCCATTGGCTGAGGAGGCAAACTTACAGCGCCACATGGGTATTGCAAAAACTATTAAGGCAATGGTCTTGATGGATTTGGTGGATACTTTTGGAGATGTGCCTTACAGCGAAGCATTGGATGCAGCAAATTTCAATCCTAAGTTGGATAATGGTGCTGCAGTATATGCAGCTGCATTGGCTCTTTTGAATGAGTCCAACGCGCATTTTACCGTAGCTGTTTCTGGGGGTTCTCCAAACGATTATTTCTACAATAGAAATTATACGAAATGGAATAAGCTCGTAAATACGGTGAAATTGAAGTACTACCTCAATACAAGATTGGTAGATGCTGCCGCTTCTACTGCGGGTATCAATGCGTTAATCGCCGATGGAAAGTTACTAGGGACTGGTGATGATTTTGTGTTCCGTTTCGGAACTGCAATTGCCGATCCTGATTCCAGACATCCGAAGTTTGCTGGTCAGTATACTGCTGGTGGAGGAGATTACCAGTCTACCTTCTTCATGCACAACTTGTATGTAGATAAGGGATTTGATGATCCGAGATTACGCTATTACATTTACCGCCCTGTGTTGACGAATACAACCAACGTGGATGAGCAGGAATGTATTTCTCAAATTGCTCCTCCACATTACTTGGTAGGTAATTTCCCTTACTGTAATCCTGCTGGTAACAGAGGATACTGGGGTCGTGATCACTTGGATCCAGATGGAATTCCACCAGATGGGTTGAAGCGTTCTGCTTATGGAGTTTATCCTGCAGGTGGACGTTTTGATAACAATTCAGCTGCCCCAGTTTCAAACATCAATTTGGGGATGAAAGGTGCGGGTATTCACCCGATCATGTTAGCTGCATTTGTGGATTTCATGTTGGCGGAAGCTGCTCTTACTTTGAAGACTACAGGTGATGCAAAGGCATACTTGAAATCTGGAATTACCAAGCATATGAACTATGTACGTGCATTTGCGGTAAGTGGACCTGAGTCTGCTGTAATTAAGGCATTTGAGCCAGATGCTACGTTCACTGCAAACGTTACTAAGTACGTAACAGCCATTGAAAGTGAATATGATGCAGCTGCTTCTGATGATGCGAAGATGAACGTAATCGGTAGAGAATATTGGTTGTCTCTATTTGGAAATGGGAAAGAAGCCTATGATTTATACAGAAGAACTGGTAAGCCTGCCAAAATGCAACCTGCATTGGAGGAGGATCCAGGAGCTTTTGTTAGATCGTTGTTGTATCCTAACAGTTACATCGTTACGAATACGAATGCTGTTCAAAAGAGTGGCTTAGCGGTACAAGTGTTTTGGGATAAAAATCCTGCATCACCTTGGATTTATTAACCTTAAAATTTAGAAAAAATGAAAATGCTAAGATATAGTTTAGGCTTACTTGCAACCGGGCTCATCTTTCTAAGTTCTTGTAGAGATTTTGTGGAACCCAACATTCCATATGCAACTTTCGATACAGGAGCTTATTTGAGAACGATCGCTAGAACAAGCACTACGTTCAACTTCTTCGATTTGGCGAATTCAAAATTTGCTTTGACGCTTGAAGCTGTGGATATTGAGGACGGAAAGACAGTGCAAACTGTAGAAGTACGTGTTCGACACAGACGATTAATTCCTGGTGTTGGTTTGAAGTATACTCCGACAAATGATGTGTTAGTTAAGACACTTCAAGCTTCTGATTTCACTCCTAATCCGGATTCACGATTCTTGAGAGCATCTTTTGATGTTTCTGGTGCTGCAGCTATAGCTGCTGTGGGTTTGACCGCAGCTGATATTGCAGGTGGGGATGTGTTTGAATTTCGTTTGGTATTGAATGATAAATTTGGACGAAGCTTCAGTACAAATAATGTTACTTCTAATGTGGCAGGCGCTCCTTTTTACGCTTCTCCATTCCAGTACCCAGTATCTGTTATTTGTCCAGTTGCCTCAACCTTCGCAACTGGTTCATATACTCTAAAGCAAACAGAGGGTGGTGAAGATCCTTTCTTCGGTAACCCTACTCGCTTTGTAGAAGAGAATGTGACTTTGAAGACGGTAGCTTCAAACAGTACTCAACGTCAGTTTACTGTGCAATACTTAGGTGGTGCATTCGGTAGCCGACCTTTCACCATTGAATTATCTTGCGGTAAGGTACTTAAACCAAAAGAAAGTGCTGGTGTGGGTTGTTCAGCTGATCCAATCTCTTGGGTTTCTGATAATGCAAACCTTTCTACTTACAATCCTGCTGACGATAAGGTAATCGTTATTAATTTTACAGACGATATTGATGATAGTTGTGGTATTACTGCTCCTATGCAATTTACGCTTACTAAAAATTAATAGGTTGATTTAAAATTAATAAGGGCAGCTTAGCTGCCCTTATTTTTTTCTATAAAATAATTGAATATTTGCATAGGCAATTTTTAAATTCAATTCAATCGTTATAGTTTTGATCATTAGCTCAATGCACTATGGATAAATTTACCTACATCGCCAATGCTCACGTCTCTTATATTGATGAGCTGTACACGGCTTACAAATTGGACGCTTCTAGTATTGATCCAAGTTGGAAGGAATTTTTTGACGGCTTTGATTTTGCCCTTTCCCATTCCAGTGAAGGACTTGGTCAAAGCTTTCCAAGTGGGGAGGCTAAGTCAACAGCACTTTCTGGCACCATCATGGAGGTCGAGAGTTTGCCACAAGAAATTCGAGTTCGGGCGATGATTCACGCCTATCGTTCCCGTGCGCACCTTCGGTCTAAAACGAACCCTGTTCGTGCGCGTCGCGATCGCAAGCCCTTGATTGATCCAGATAATTTTGGTTTAGGGGAGGGCGATATGGCTACTGTTTTTGAAGCCGGCAAGGAAATTGGAATTGGTCCGGCCAGTCTAAGTCAAATTGTTCAAGCTTTAAAGACCATCTATGAGGGGCCAATGGGCTTTGAATTTTTATATATCCGTAATGCAGAAATGCTGGATTGGTTCAAATCCAAAATTGAGAAAGAAGCCTTGGCCTTTTCTCCTTCTTACGAAGAGAAAAAACGAGTTTTATCCAAATTGAATCAAGCAGTAGTTTTTGAAAATTTTCTACACACCAAATACTTAGGTCAAAAACGTTTCTCCTTGGAAGGGGGCGAGAGCACCATTCCCTTTTTAGATGCTGTAATCAATACCGCTGCCCACCATGGAGTTGAAGAAGTGATGATTGGCATGGCCCACAGAGGGCGACTCAATGTTCTTGCCAATATCATGGGTAAAACCTATGAGCAGATTTTTTCTGAATTTGAAGGTACAGCGAAACCTGATCTCACCATGGGCGATGGGGACGTGAAGTACCACATGGGTTATTCTTCAGATATTATTACCCCAGGGCAAAAAAAGGTTCACCTTAAGCTTGCTCCCAATCCTTCTCACCTAGAGGCCGTTAACCCTGTGGTTGAAGGGTTTATACGTGCTAAAATTGATCATGCTCACAAAGGGGATGCTAGAAAAGCTCTTCCTATTCTTATTCATGGGGATGCTGCCGTAGCAGGACAAGGAATTGTGTACGAAGTAACCCAAATGGCAGGCCTGAAAGGCTACAATACGGGAGGCACCATCCATTTTGTAATCAATAACCAAGTAGGCTTCACTACCGATTTTGACGATGCACGTACGTCTATCTATTGCACTGATGTGGCAAAGATTATCGACGCACCTGTGATTCATGTCAATGGAGACAATGCCGAAGCGGTAGTATTCGCTGCAAAATTGGCTGCTGAGTTTCGTCAAAAATTCAGCAAAGATATTTTCGTCGATATGGTTTGCTACCGTCGTCATGGGCACAACGAGTCCGACGAACCCAAGTTTACACAACCAGAGCTTTACAACATTATTTCTAAGCATCCGAATCCACGGGAAATTTATATCAAGCATTTGACAGAGCGAGGGGATTTTGATGCACAGATTGCTTCGCAAATGGATGCCGAGTTTCGACAGCTCCTGCAGGATCGATTGAATATGGTGAAGGAGAAACCGCTTCCTTACCAGGCAACTAAGTTTGAAACGGAATGGGCCAATCTACGTCGCTCTAATCCAAAGGATTTTGAACAATCTCCTGAAACAGGTATTTCCCAAGACCAAATTGAAAAAGTAGCTGAGGCAATCACCTTTATTCCAAAAGGCTTCAAAGCAATCAAACAGATTGAATCGCAGATGAAGCAGCGCAAAGAGATGTTTTTTGAATCCAAGGAACTTAACTGGGCGTCAGCGGAGTTATTGGCTTATGGATCCTTACTCTTGGAGGGAAAAACCGTTCGCCTGACCGGTCAAGACGTGCAGCGAGGAACTTTCTCACACCGTCATGCGGTCATCCATGATGCAAACACCAACCAGCCCTTCAATTCTTTGCTTGAAATGAAGGATAGAAAGGGCCAATTTTACATTTACAATTCCCTACTTTCAGAATACGCTGTACTAGGCTTTGAATACGGCTATGCCATGGCCAATCCACATGCACTAACCCTATGGGAAGGACAGTTTGGAGATTTTGCTAATGGTGCGCAAACCATGATCGATCAGTTTATCTCTTCAGGCGAAACGAAATGGCAGAAAATGAATGGCCTTGTGATGCTCCTTCCGCATGGATACGAAGGTCAAGGCCCAGAGCACTCCAATGCTAGACCTGAGCGTTTCTTGCAACTATCCGCGGAATACAACATGGTGGTAGCAAATATTACGGAACCATCCAACTTCTTCCATTTGCTTCGAAGGCAGCAAGCTTGGGAATTTAGAAAACCTTGTGTGGTCATGTCTCCAAAGTCCTTACTTCGTCATCCGAAAGTAGTTTCCCCATTGGATGAGTTTACATCAGGTCGATTTAGAGAAGTATTGCCAGATACTACGGTGAAGGCAAAAGAGGTGAAACGAGTGGTGTTGTGTACGGGGAAAGTTTATTTTGACTTGGAAGAAGCTCGAGAAAAAGAAAAAAACACCCAGGTAGCCCTGGTGAGATTGGAGCAGTTGCATCCACTTCCTAAAAAGCAAATCTTCGATGTCCTCAATTCCTACAAAGGAGCAGAGGTAGTTTGGGTACAAGAAGAACCAGAGAATATGGGGTATTGGAACTACTTGCTTCGCTTATTGTACCAGGAGCTCCCTATGCGAGTGATTGCAAGAAAATCAAGCGCTTCTCCAGCCACTGGATACAATAAAGTTCACGTAGAGGAGCAGCGAAATCTAGTAGCCCAAGCACTTACCCTTTAGGAAGGGGTAGAAGTAATTCAAATCTGTAAAACACCAAAGAAGCTATTCTTAGGAAAAAATAAAAGACCATGAGCAAAGAAATGAGAGTACCTACCGTCGGAGAATCTATCTCAGAAGTTACCGTAGGACAATGGTTTAAAAAAGACGGGGACCTGGTTCAACTTGACGAAGTGCTCTGTGAATTGGAATCTGACAAGGCTACGTTTGAATTTCCAGCAGAAGGAAATGGTATCCTTCGTATTCATGCGAAAGAAGGAGATACGGTGGAGATAGGCGGGTTAATCTGTACTCTTGAGGAAGCTTCTTCTGCATCCACCTCTGCTTCTGTGTCCGCTCCTGTAGCAGCCCCCCTTGCTCCCGAGACAGCCTCTTCCGAAATCAAGGAGATGATCGTACCTACTGTGGGTGAATCCATCACGGAAGTGACTCTAGCCAATTGGCTCAAAAAGGATGGAGACTTGGTGACCTTGGATGAAATCATTGCAGAGGTAGATTCTGATAAGGCTACTTTTGAACTTCCAGCAGAAGCCACTGGGATTTTGCGACAGGTGGCCAAGGAAGGTGATGTATTGGAAATAGGTGGATTGATTTGCCGAATTGAAGTAGGGGGATCCCTCGCTACTCCGAGTACAGCCACTCCAACTGCTCCAGCAGCCACTCCAACATCTGCTACTGAAAACTATGCCACCGGACATGCTTCTCCAGCAGCTGCAAAGATATTGGCTGAAAAAGGGATTCTTACTACCACTGTAGCCGGCACGGGCAAAGATGGGCGTGTGACCAAAGAGGATGCGATGGGGGCTTCAATCCCCTCAAAAGCTCAGGCCACTTCTACTCCTTCATCCATAGCTTCGACAAACCCAGCAGTAGCAAATAGTAGCGCTGATGCTAGAGGTATTCGACGTGAGAAAATGTCTTCGTTGCGAAAGACCGTATCTCGTCG
>Ga0181561_10001468_pt1 | contig 20912 bp, 8 predicted proteins | sample 011ome_19_FD_133760 | JGI IMG/M metagenome (GOLD analysis project Ga0181561, IMG submission 133760) | Coastal salt marsh microbial communities from the Groves Creek Marsh, Skidaway Island, Georgia - 011510BT metaG (megahit assembly) | ecosystem: Environmental > Aquatic > Marine > Intertidal zone... | reverse complement strand
TGTGTGGGGGAGGCCCCGATTTCGATTATCGGCAAAGCCCCTTTCTTTTTTGCCGTTCCATTTGTGGTGCGCATCAAGAGGTTGGTGCGCGTTTTCGTGGAGGTTTTTTTTGGTTTTTTGCGTGAGTAATTTAATTGGAGTTGATCCGTGACTATTACCACGTTGTATTATTGGATATTGCGTACATCATACGTTGAGAGATGAACTTACCACTAAACAACATGGTATGCATTGATGCTTTTTTTAACTACTATTTCATTCATTCATTTACCGTTTGCTATACAAATCCCCGCCGCCCGCTTTTCTATTGGTGGACACTCGGCAATATTTCAACAGCGTCGCCTCTCGAGTCATCCCGGGCGTTTTCACCATCCCTTCCAAATACGGCTCTAACTCCGATAACAACCATTTTGGCTTTGCTTGCCACAGGACCATGAATCTTTCTTTTGGTTCTCTCGGCATCGCGTTTGCAACTAAAGCGCTCGCGATCTTTCGCTTATATTCGTTCTCCGAGGCGAAGAACGCCAATCCGGCAAACAGAGCGGCGCACGCGTTCTCATCGTTCTCATCGATATCAATTTTATACTCGTCGATGGCAATCTCTTCGTTGACGGCATTGATAGCTTCAGTGTAGTTGAATTTTGCGTTTTGCTCGAATCTGTGCTTGATGTATCGCTCCAACTTGAACCGCACGACTAAATCTTTCTTGGTTGTTCTCACTCCTTCTCGCGCTCCTTCTTTTTCTACTTCTGCTCCTTCTTCCTCTCTTCCTCTCTTCTTCCCCGCGAGCGAAGCAGCATCGCTACTGTTATTAAACCCAAACTTCTTTAATACGAAATCTAACACCTCCATCGGAAACTTTTTCTCCGTGAACTCGTACGCCTCCGGCGCGTTTATCTGCAAGTCTTCGCTTTTACTAAAATCGTACTTCCCGCTCTCCACCGCGCTCGCCATGACAATCCCCAAAACGTACTCAATCGCCTCTTCGTCTATCCCTCTCCATCTATTCTCCCCAACTGCGACCGCGTTGATCAAACTCGACGGATTTTCCAACGCGTCTCTCAACTCCGTCTCGCTCGCTTGTACTTTCGAAAGCAAAAAATCAAACCCGTACGACGACGATTTCGATGTAGAAGAATCGATCATCGTCGCATCTTCTTCCTTTTCTACGGACGATTTCGTGATCATAAACTTCTTCTCCAACAACATCTTCAGCTTTTCCAACCTTGGCGCGATTTCCGTCAAATCCAAATGCGAGGACACTTGCGCATGCGTCTTGGCTATTTTCCTCCCTTGCTCGTCTCTCTCAATCGTCCCATCGTCCAACGCCCCGGGAGGTGCGCACAAGAGCAACGTATTCGACGTGTCCACTCGTTTCACCACGAACGTTTTATCTCTCGTGCACAGCACCGCCTCTTCGTCCGGTTCGCCTTTAAACTCGATCGTCCCGTCTGGGTTACTCTCCGCGTCCATCAACTGTTCGTAAATCGCGTCCGAGACTTCCAACAGTTCGTATTTCCGCGAGTCGAAATCTTTGTCGTAATGGAGCGCAAACTTTTCATCGGTTTTGACGTCGTAGTTCTTTTGGAACCAGTTTACATCGTCCTCGGTTTCCTTCTTCTCGTTGTTGTTGTTTTCTCCCATGATTTAGTGTTATTGTTATTTATGTGTGAGACTTCTTGAGAGTTGAGTGCGCGCGCTTTTATTATGAAGAGAAGAGCATTTTCAAGATACCTAATTTTTAAAATATCCTCGTACTACGTATATAACACTCAACGCGCTGAGATGAAGAAGAAAACTATTTTATAAAACATCCAACAACGAGCGAAAGAGATGCGCCGCGGGACCGTCGACGCGAACGCTCTCGTCGTTGATTTTTTTCGATTTTACGCGTTCTTCTTCGTGTTGTTCGGACGCCTTGGTTTCGCGCGGCGCGTTTGTTTTATCGGCGAAGAAGAAGAGACGCGTCTTTTTTGCCTTCTTTTCATCTTCATCTTCTTGTTCCTGTTCTTTCGTGTTGGTGACGGCGGCGGCCGGTGCGGCGGTATTTGAATTCTTTTTCGTTTCGGAAAAAGCATTGCGAGCGGCGTGTTTAGCGCGGCGAGTTAACGACGTCGAGAGAGAATCTCTCTCGCGTAAGACGTCTTCGACCGTGGGAGGAGAAGAAGTCGCGAACGACATCTTTTCCGCGACGAGTTTCACCATCGGTCGTAACACGGAACGTTTTATTTTAATCGTCGCGTGTGCTATCGAGTGTGGTGTTTTGCACTTGCGCTTTCTCGTCTCAGTTTTAGTCGTCGTCGTCGTCGTCGTCGCTTTTGCTTGCTCGTCTTCCTTTTCACCGGTCAAAGGTTCAACCTCCACTTGTTCTAACATCGTCAACTGTTTCTTCGTCTCGTCGCTCTTCTTTTGCATTTGCCTCAAACCCCTGGCGACGATGAACTCCTCGGTCAAGTCTAGACAATACGATGCGGCGCTTCGCAACGCCATCTTCTTCCCGTTGCCTAAGATGAACTTTGGATTGCGTCCTCGCGTAATTTTTGCCGTCGCCAACTGTAACGACTCGACAAACTCATCCAGAGAGGACAAGCACGTGTTAGCGTCAACGTCTCTCCAAAACTTGCCCGCTTCGCTTTCAAAAAACGGTTTCAGGCGGTCTAATCGAACTAAGTGAGCGGTCAACAAGCGCAATTCGGAACTGATGTCATCGTTTTCTTTTTGAAGCCGTTTGAGTAAGATGAAATCAGAACGTTCCTTTTCTTCTTCTTTTCGTTCTTGTTCTTCCTCATCGTCCTCTTCTTCCGCGCTTTCGTATTCATCTTGCTCTACGTTCTCTTCTAGCTGCAAAAGTTCTCGGAAGAACGCGGGAACGAACGAAACCGAGACGATATCTTCAGCCAATCTCATTTTCAGCGCGTCCACGTCTAACACGTCGCCAACGTTTGAATACGTCTTCGTCGTGAAAAACGCGCGCATGGATTTCGGCAAATGTTTCGAATCAAACGCACACGTGGCGGCGACGAAGACGTTCTCGATGCCTCTGCCGCGGCAGTCATCCACTGTTTGTGCGACGCAATCCCAAGCTTTAGAAGTGGTTAAAACACCATCTGCTCCTCCATCCGTTCCGTCGTCGCTTTTTTCGTGCATCTCGGCGGCGAGCGCCCACGTCTCGAGTTTTGGTAAGAGTAAAAGAATGGTGTTATCTTCATCGCCACTCTCTCTTTTCAATCTCACCAAGTTTTCGCTCAAGATTTTTTGCGTGCCGACTAAAGCGTCGCCGTCGCCGCGTTCGAGGATGGACGCCAAGTCGATTTGACAAACGATTTTCACCGGATCCAACGACAATTGAAGACTCGCTAATCCGAGTAAAGACGTTTGCGCCGGACAGTTTGCGAATAGAATTTTGCTCAAAGAACCACCTCCTTTCTTTGTCGGTTTAGATGCCGAGGTTATGCACTCGTGAAGTTTTGTCGTGCCGACTAAATAATTTGGCAACGCTGCTCCGACTGGCGAGCGCGCAAACGCAGATGACCTTCTCGAGGACGCTTTGTTCCCGCTGTGCTTTTCCAAACCAACTCTCCAATCCGCGCGCTCCACGCCTTTTACTTCGCCTTTGCTTTGTGCCAATGCGAATGATTCTAAACTGTCTTTGTGCCGCTTTTTCAACGCATTCGCGCGAACGGCGATTTCAATAATCGTGTTTCGTTTCGCCTCGTCGAGAATTTCGTGGTCCTCGTCTTCGGCTTTTAAAATTTTCACCAGCGTCCCGGGACGGAACAACGGCAACCACTCTTCACGAATAATCTTCTCACCGTTTCGAAACATAGCGCCTTCGACGTCGTCGTATTCACACTTGTGTCGCAAAGTCGTCGGATCAAACGAGGATATCGTGCACCGACGAAACGTGTTCGCTCGGGACCAGTACACCTCCACGCGAGTACCCAACGCGTCCCAGCCTCGCAACGTCAACTCGCGACCGACGTGACGAACGACATCCGTCTCGTGTTGTTTCACGATGAAACTCTTGAGCTTCTTGGTTGTTGCGTTCTCTGGCAACGCGTGGTCGAACGTAGCCATCAACTCGTCTCTGCTCTGGAAACAATCGTTGAGGAGCTTGTTTTTCCTCTTATTCGCTTTGTTAGCGTTGTTGTAAGTATTCGTCAATGGAGGATTCAACAATTGGTTTTGCAAAAAACGCATCAAGGATGAGATCAGCGCCGCGTTACACGTCGCGCGCAAATCGGCGCCAGAGCAGTTGTTCGTTTCTTTCGCGACCCAGCGCAAAGTTGCGTCCGTGGGCGGAGTAGGCGTCCATTTCGAAGTGTGACATTTTAAAATCTCGAATCGCGCGTCTTCGTTTGGCAACGAGAATAAGATTTCGCGGTCGAACCGACCGGGACGTCGCAGCGCAGGATCAATAGCGTCCGGTCTGTTTGTCGCACCGATGACGATAACTTGTCCGCGATCGGATACGCCATCCATTAATGATAATAATGTCGTCACGACTGAGGCGTGAATGTTGGACGAATCGCTCGCTTGGTTCGCTCGGTTCGGAGCTAATCCGTCCATTTCGTCGAAGAATATGACGCTCGGGGCGCATTTCTGCGCCTCTTCGAAAATCAATCGCAACGTTCTTTCAGCCTCGCCAGAATATTTACCCAAACAGTCCGCGCCTTTGCGACAGAAGAAGGTGATTTTTTGTTGTTGTCCATCGCCGCCGCCTTCGTTGACATTTTTCATGTTCTGTTTCTCGATGGCCCCGACTAACGCTCGAACGGCGGCAGTTTTCCCGGTTCCGGGCGCACCGTGGAGCAAAATTCCTCGTCCTTTATTCACGCCCACACCTTTGAATATATCTGGATACAGCAACGGTAAAACGGTCACTTCTTTCAACGCGTGTATAATCTCCGGGTTCCCCGCGATGGAATCCCACCCGTCGGGATGGCCAAACGTATTCGTTTCCGTATTTGCACTCCCGCCTCCGACGGTAAACCGTTCGATGCGCGTCGTATCTTTCTCTTTTCTCTTTTTCTCTCGTTTTTGAAACGCCAACTCGTCGTTGTTCGCGTGTAAAATAATCTCGTCTATTTCGTTTTCTTTCCGTTTCCGTTCTCTTCGTTCCGCTTCTTGGACGGATTTACGAATCAAAGCCTCGCGACTTCGCGCGAACGTGTGGTCGAATCTCGCGGCTTTATTTCCTCTGGGTTTTATCTCTGCGCCAGCTCTGGCCGCTGCTAACGGTAAGTACGACATGCCGTCGTCCGCAATCGTTCTCGAAACTCTGAATCTCGCGTTCTTCTCCCCGTCCTCGTCCGCATCTCCCTCCAACGCGTCTTCGTCTCCTTCATCATCCTTGGGATGCAACAACTCCTCCAACGCGAAATTCGTCCATTCGATTGCGTTTTTACTCGTTAATCGTTTAATGTGCATCGGACACGCCAACGAATACGTGCTCGTGTTAAACGCGCACTTATCGTCGTGCGCGCAAATCAAGTGGTAACTCCTCGGACATTCCGGAACGACGCACCCAATCGCCGCACCTTTCTGTTTACACTTGTGACACGGAATCTTCTTCGACCGTTGAATCGCGTCTGGTAATTTCCTCAACCGTTCTTTTTCGTGGTCGTAATACACTTCCGGGCACCACAATCCGCACGATTGATGGACGCGTTTGCTGTTGATGTCGTGCGGCAAAAAAATTGGCCCAAGCCACTCGTCTTTTTCCAGCGACGCGAGCACGTCTTGCACAACCTTCCGAGGTCGTTTCGGAACGAACTGCGGTTTGCAACACAAAAAACACGTCAGTTTTTCCTGATTGTTATTATTCGTGGTAATAGTTGTCGTAACTGCTGCTGCTCCGTTCGTCGTCTCCGCCGCCGCTGCTCGCATCGGTTGCGCGTTCGCTAACGGCATCGTCTCGCGGGTCTCGTTCGTTCTCCTCCTCCTCGCTTTTTTTTTTCGATGCGTGTGATTTTTATTATGTTTGGAAAAAAAATCCACTTTAATTCTAAAACTACGTATCTGTATCTGTATCTATATTATCTGCTCTGTTTATAACGCCGCGCGATGCGTGCGCTCTCGCTCGATCGCGAGCGTTCGCGCGTGCCGTGGAGCAGATTTTTGAAGCAAATATAGGGAGAGAGAGAGAAGAAAAGTTTTAATTCGTTTTTTTTTTTTTGAAAATTTTTTGGTCTCTTCTCTCTCGATTTCTCTCTTCTCCACAACGACGAGACGACTCACTCGAGGGAAATAACAATAAACGCAAGAGTAGTACGTAGGAGGAGGAAAGAATACCAACGACGACGCACTTATTATTGAAGTGAGAGAGAGTGAATAATAATGCCGTCGGGGGGTCGACGGAAGAGCAGCAGTAATAATAACAACGCCCCGGTGCACGTCATCGACGCGACGGTGAACGCGAGAAACATCGATTTTGGGGAAGAAGGGCATTTGCAGCCGCCGGCGACCGGTGGTAAATCGAAAAGGAAAAGCCGTGGTGGAACAGGAACAGGAACGGATGGAAATGTCGTTAAAGATAAACACGATCATAATAATAACAACAGTGACAACATGGAGGAAGATCACGATTTGGACGAGGAAGAGGACGTGATGACGCTCGGAGATCGAGTTCGAGCGTTGGAAGTTTCCGTGAATGGTGCCAACCACGCCTCGACTTCGGAAAAGAATAACAATACTAAAAACGGGGCGAATAACGCCCCGGCGTTTGTGCCGCCGAAAGCGGACTCTTTGGCGACGCTTTTAGCGCAAGCGTTAGCCGCGGATGATAATCAATTATTGGAGAGATGCTTATCTGTGCACGATAAACGCGTGATTGAGACCACCGTTGGACGCTTGAGCGGTCCTCTGGCGATGAAACTTTTGAGCATATGCCTCGATAACATGAAAGATAAACCAAATCGCGGGGAAAGATTAGCCAAGTGGTGCCGAGCGACGTTGGTGAGACACGCTGGGTTTGCCAGCGTCTCGCCGAACGCGCAGAGAACGTTGGCACATTTACAGTCGCAGATTGACGCGCGAACGGCGCAACGGGAACCGCTGTTGCAACTCATGGGGCGGTTGGACTTGTTGCTCTACGCGAGTTCGAGAGACGAAGTGCAAGATGCAAACGAAAACGCGAGGTTAACAGAGGACGAACGAGGCGTCCCAGCGGCGGAGTATCACGAGGCGGTGGACGTTTTAGACGATTTAGTCGTCGGGGGTGGTGGAGAGAGCGAAGAGGATGATTTCGACGAAGACAACAGCGAAGGCGAAGAGTGGGAAACCGACGACGGAGAGAGCGAGGACGACGACGAAGACGAAGAGGACTCCGAAGACGAGGAAGATCCGTTCGTGAAAGCCGACCGGAAAGAAGACATGGAAGAGGACGACGACGACGACGATGACGACGAGGAGGAGGATGAAGAAGACGATTGAAATTAAAACTATCACTACGTTTACTTTTGCACATCTCATACTTATAAACGTATTCTATTCTTTTACAAGTCGCACGCTCTTCACTTTTTATGCCGCCAAAGCACAAAGTTTTATTATGATAAAAGCGATGACTTTTGACGCGCCATCTCAACAGTAATACGAACAAAACAACGCGCGCATGAGCGCCGTCGCTGAATCTTCCTCTCATCCGAGAATGCAAACGCGCAAACGAAAAGCCAATCTGCGCGTGACTGCGGAGACCAACCTCCGGGAGTTTCTCAAAAAGCGCACGAAACGACTGGAAAATGGAAAAGGAGAAGAAGAAGAAGAAGCGACGGTAATGGTGAACTTGAAAGATTGTGATTTCGATTCGTGGAAGACGTTCAAGAGTTGCGTTCGAATGATATTTCAATCTCCTTCGTCGAACGCGTGTCGCGCGCTGAACGTCTCGAGCGTGAGATGTGACGAGGAGGAAAACGTTAGTTCGTTATTTTTGGAGAGTCTCTTTTCGTGCGACGCGAAGGAGGAAGAGGCGAACATTTTAGAGCACCTGCGAGAGATAAACATGAGTGGGAATGAGAGGGCGTTTGAGAGTGAGAGCGGGTGCGCGTTGCTCGTGGAGCTTTTGAGGAAAACGAGAAAGGCACGCTTGGAAAGATTGAACGTGTCCAGCTGCGACGTGGATGACGCGTTTGTGGAAAAGCTTTTGTTATCGTCTTCTTCATCGTTGAAACGATTGAGAGCGTTAAACTTGCGAAACAATAAACGATTGACGGATAGGACCGTAGATGCGATTCTGAGATTTTGCCAGGACGTGGGCAGTTCGTGCGTTTTGACTGACGTAAATTGTTCGGGAGGAACGTTTTCAGAGGCTGCGATTGGCCGGATGGAAGAGGCGATGGAAAGAAGCTCGGTTGAATATTTGAGAAGGAGACTGACAAAATCGGCTTCAAATTGCGACGTCACGGACACCGTATTTGTGCGCCTGTTTGAAGATATCGTGACTTTAAAGAACGTCGTCGCGGTAGATTTGCGGAACAATAAAATAACCGAGAATGGATTCAAACATTTTTTTGAGAAGTTTTCGGCGCGTTGTTCTGAAGAGGAAAATGATGATGACGCAACAACTGCCACACAATTATTGTGCGATGGGAATCCAGGATATGCATCGTCGTGGTGTAAACGACTACTCGCGTTGTGCGCGTTCAATAATTTATACGAAAAGTGCCAGAATAAAAAAGGTGAAGCGATGCGAAGTTTAGGTGAAGTTGGTTTCGGGTGCGTCGGATGCGAGGTGATTGCACCGAAGATTCTTAGGCGAATGCCTCTTTTAGAGTCCGTTGGTTTACATCACAACGATATAAAAGACGAGGGGTGTGCACACTTATTCCATCTCTTTGCAAAGCATCATAACGTGGTAGAAGTTGCTCTGTATGGAAATAAGATAGGTCCAACCGGTGTACAATATGTCGTTGACGCGTTTTGCGCTCGTGCGAAGGAGCGCTTAAATGGTAATAGCACTATTAGGGGATTAGAAATTTTAGATATAGGAGGGAATCCAATAGGAAACGCTGGCGTGCGGTTCATTGCAAAGTTAATCGAAATCGAAGAATTGCTTGTAGAGGTACACGTTGACCATGTCGGGTTCGACGAGGAAGGTGCGCAAGAGTTGCTACGAGCGATGGAAATGCGATTGAATAACAATCAACCGCTCCGAACGATTTGGGCGCACGGGAACAACATCTCAGATGACTTGTTAACGTCACTGACGAATTTGTGTCGGACTAAGAATGACCACACCGTAACAGTTAACGGAGAGAGCAGTGATGAGGATGATTGTGACGACGATACGTTTCATACTAAGTATCAACCCAGACCAGATGGTGTTTGGGATGCCCGGGAATGTGAAACGCATGCGCTCGAAGCGACGAAGGGTGAGGATGACACCGCTCGCTTAAAAAGTAATCGCATCGCGTCATATGCATTTAGCACGTATAAAAGATATTGCAGAAGACATTACGAGAACGCTAAAGGTGCGGCGTGCTTTGCTGCGTTCGTTGCGTACGAGGTGAGTACCTCTCGCGTAAAAGTTACGAGTTTAGGTGTTGGAACGAAATTCGTACCTCCAGACGTAGCAGGATCTGCATCTGTATCGAGCAGAGACGATGTTATTCGCGATTCACACGCAGAAATCCTTGCGCGAAGAAATTTTTTACGCTACTTGTACGCGGAGATGAGCGTTATCTTTGCTGATAATGAAATGGTATCCTCAGGCGCGGCGGCGCAATCTTTCGATGACCACAATTTTCGCATTTTGGAGATGAAAGACGGATGGTTCCGCAAACGCGAAGACGTTGAGATACACCTGTACGTCTCAACTGCGCCGTGCGGCTCGGCGAGTTTGAACATGGAAAATTCCTTGAGTTGTTTCCCACACGCGACGCGTAAAGGTACTAACGTCTCCTCAGTCGATACTACCAAGGGCGACGAGAAAGTTCCACCGGGATGTGTCGTTTTACCTGGAGGCGTGCGCGAAGCAATCGGGAATCCCAAACACACGCTTTCATGCTCGGATAAAATAGCAATTTGGTGCGTACGTGGCGTCCAAGGATCGATTCTGTCCGCAACATTTATCAAAGAGCCGATTGTGCTGAGTAGCGTAACGTGTTCTCGAAAATATGACGGTGACCGCCTGTTTCAAGCGACGTACGGCCGAACGTGCTGCTCCTCTCTATCTTCCATTAATAAGAATTACGATAAAGGCGCAAACCGATTGTGCACGCAAATGACATCTATTTCGATCGAGTTCAAGGAACGGGCCGTTCGTGCTCGCGCTGACGTTGGCGAATCGGACGAGTCTGTGTCTTGGTGCGCGTACGATACCATCGCGCGCATCCACGACGGACGAACTGGTTTGGCAATATCTGGTCGGGGTAAACCACCTCGCGCGTCAAAGTACGATTTAAAAAGGTGGTTCATAGCGCTCGTCTCAGCGATTGTAAAAGGAGATAATAACACGAGTAATATTGCGAAAGTATCGCAGGATGGTAGTCTTCTCGGGGACCACGGATGCGACGCTTCGTTGCTCGAAAAGCGATTGCTAGAGCACGCGTTCGCGAGAAACGTGGGTGAAACAATGACATTACCGTACGCGAAATTCAAAGCAATCGTCACAAACAATGACAGTAAGTCAACATCGTTGACATCGCTCTTAGCCAGAGGCGATGTTGATCTCACTTGGAGAGACGGTGCCCGCGCGGAGAAAAGTTAGGTATTAAAAAAGCAGGTTAGTTAGTTAGTTTTAGCTTGTAATTCATCGCAAAAGTCAACTCTTCATAACGAGAACGAACGACGCCATGAGCGACGCCGAAGATGGAGGCGACGGCGCCGCCGCGCCGCCCAAGAAAAAGAAAAAGATTGGTAAGAAAGAGCGGATGAAATTAAAAGCGAAACAGCTCATGGAACAAGGCATGAGCGAAGCCGACGCGAGAAGAGAAGCGGGACTCAATCAACTGCCGACGCCGGCGGCCGCGAACAACACCGCGCCGACGAAAAAGAAAACCGCGCCGACGAATGCTAACGGCAAGAACAACAACAACAACAATAACAATGGACCGTCGCCGGCTTTGTTGACGGCGAACATTAAAAACGCCAAGAGTTTGCGGGAAATGTTCGAGCTCATGCGCAGACACGGGAGAAAGTTCAATCACATTCACTTGTCTGCGTTTTGGAACTTGTTGGGGCGAATCACCTCTTCGAACGGCTTTGGAGGGTACGGCGGGAACAGTTTTAATAGTAACAATAACAGCGATTGGCAAAACGAGCACAAAGAAGGGTTAGAGTTACTCGTCGAACACACGAAAGAGATCGTAGCGACCGACTCTTCTGGCATACGAGGAAGAGAGTTGGCGAATATCGTGCACGGCGTGGCGAAATGTGGCGTCGGCGCGAGCAACGACGACGGTTTAGTGAAGGCACTAGCGAAAGCCATCCAGCGACACTTGGGGGAGTGCAACGGTCAGGAAATAGCAAATATAGCGTGGGCGTTTGCAAAGAGTGGATATTTTGACGCGGAAATGTTTACGCGGTTGGCAGAAATGGCAGAGAAACAGATGGACAGATTCAACTCGCAAGAAATTACAAACGTGTTTTGGGCGTTTGCCACGGTGGAGTGCGATAACGCGAAATTATTCAAGGCGTTGGCAAAGGCCATCGAGCGTCAATTGCACACCTTTAACTCGCAAGGTTTGTCGAATACAGCGTGGGCGTTAGCAAAGACTGGATACGTTGACGCCGCTTTATTCCGAACAATCGCGCAAACTGCGCAGAAGAACATGGATCGTTTCAACGCGCAAGATTTCTCGAATTTGTGTTGGGCGTTTGCAAAAGCGGGGCAGTACGACGCCGAGTTGTTTACAACTTTAGCAAAACACGCGGAAAGGCACATGGGAAATTTGAGCGCGCAAGGATTGTCAAACTCGGTGTGGTCTTTCGCCAAAGCTGGACATTTGAACGCAGAGCTATTCACAACTTTTGGTAAAAACATCGAGCGTAAAATGTTTACAAACAACGGAACTGATTTCAACGCGCAAGATATCGCGAATATAGCGTGGGCGTACGGAAAAGCGTGTCATTTAGACGACAATTTATTCACCGTTCTCGCTCGAGCGGCGGAGAAGTGTTTGCACGATTTCAACACGCAAGATATCGTAAACTTAACTTGGTCGTTTTCGAAACTGGGTAAGTTTGATGCGCAATTGTTGGAAGCGGTGAAAGTGTCGCTCTTAAAATCGCGGTTGGACGATTTAGATGCACCGAACATAGCAAATCTAGCGTGGACGTACGATAAAGCTGGGAAATTAGACGATAAATTAGTATCATCGCTTGCGAAAGCTGCAACGAAACGCGTGAATGAGTTCACCGCGACAGATATTACAAACGTAGCGTGGACTTTTGCAAATGCTGGCAAGGTAGACGACAACTTATTCAGCGCCATGGCGAAAGCCGTGGAACGAATAATAGACGATTTTGGCGAAGAAGATTTAGATAACTTAGAGTGGGCGTTTCAGAAAGCCAATCAAACAACAATAGTAAAACAATTAAAACAGCAGAGGCGAATGGCTTTGGCCAATAACGACGAGTACGACGCGAACGTAGACGTATCCGAGTGCGGTCGTATCATCGTGGCCGGCGGCGGGATCGGAGGAGCGGCTTTAGCGGTATCGCTTCAAAAGAAAGGGTTCGATGTTATCGTCTTGGAATCAGATTCGAGCTTTGATTCCAGGGCGCAAGGGTACGGGCTCACGGTTCAAGCCACGGATGCGATGCAGGCTATGGGCGTCGACATTTCTGGGGATGACGCGCCGTCCACTTCGCATTACACGTTCTCGGACTCGGGAGAAATCGTCGGGTTCTTCGGCGAGGCGTTTGGTGTGAAGAGCAAGGACAGGCAAGAAATCCAAAATTCGGGACGGTTCATTCACATACCGAGACAGGTACTTCGACAACGAATTCTCGAAGCTGTGCGTCCGAACACCATTCGGTGGAATAGCAAGTTGAAAAGTTACGACGATAGTGAAAAAGATAAAGTCACCGTTACGCTTACGGACGATACGAAAATTGAAGGTGCTCTGTTGATTGGTTCGGATGGTATTTTCTCTACCGTTCGACGTCAGCTCGAATTACCCGGTGACCGGCTAAATTACGTCGGCTTATGCGTAGTTCTGGGTATTGTAGACGACGAGATAATGAAGATCCCGTTGGCAAAGCGTCGCATCTTTGAAACGGTGGATGGGACCACGCGAATATACGCCATGCCATTCACGACAAAATCAACGATGTGGCAACTCTCATTCCCGTGCTCAGAAGAAACGGCGAGGATGTACACGAAAGATGCGACTACCTTAAAAGTTGAAATTACTAGACGATGCGCGAATTGGCACGATCCCATTCCGGAAATGCTCACAAAAACGCCGCTGAACTGCATGAGCGGCTACCCGGTCTACGACCGCGAGTTGTTGGACACCGACATCCTTCGTCCGAAAGCTAGCATCTCACGCCGGGTAACTATCATTGGTGATGCGGCACATCCGATGACTCCGTTCAAAGCGCAAGGCGCAAATCAAGCTATCAGTGACGCCGTCCTTTTCGCCGACACGCTCATTGAAGGTGTAGGGAAACACGGCCCAGTGGAAGGCTTCAATTACGCTCTTCCACTCTTCGAAAAGAAAATGTTGAGTCGATCCTCTCGAGCCGTTCTTGGATCGCGCGAAAAAGCAAAGGAAATGCACAGCGCGCTGGCGTTACAACCAGCTCGGAAAGCGCAAAGAGAAGCTGATTTCGATTTACACGCGGTGCTTCGGACTTTAAAAGAGAAACAGATTACCGCTTCGCGAGCGACAGATAAGAAAGGCTTGGACGCGCTCGTGTTAGCCGAATGTGGTGGTGGTAATGGTGACCATGACAATGCCGCGCAAACAAATGCCGTCGATTTCCAAAGCTCAAAAGTTCTATTTAACGATAACGATGATGAGCAAGACGACGACGACGACGACGACGACGACGGTGGTGCCGCGAAGGCCGCAAACGAAAAAAGAAACAAAGATAAAAAGCGCAAGAAAGCCGCAAAGAAAGAGAAGAAGGAAAAGAAAGAGAAGAGTAAAAAGCGCAAAAAGGAGGATCGATAGACACAGAGAAAGAGAGAGAAAGAGAGAGAGAGAGAGAGAATATATTCCGCGCGCTAACGAGAAGCGTTGTAATTGTATAGATTGTAAACGATTATGTGTAGATTTTATTAGTTTCAGGCGTGTACTCTCAGAGGGCGGGGAAGATATTTTTCGTTTTGCATCAACGAATTTTTGCCGCGAAAAAACAAAAAAGTCGGAATAAGAAAACTTGATTCCTCTCTCTCTCCTCCCGTGTCCTCCTTTTTCTCCACTCTCGGGCGGACGAGAAGCACGGCAAAGATGATGAACAGCAACAAAAACAACGCGAGGAACAACCTCTCCTCGTGCGTGGAGTTTCGAAGCAAGAAAGAAATCCATCGCCGGGAACGTGGACGGAGAGAAAACGTGGAACAGTTTAGACCAAAACGTGCTTCGTAAAATTTTTCTCTCCGGGGGGTTCACGACCGCAATGCCGGCGTCGTGCGTGTGCAAATACTGGAGGGACGTCGGGAAACCAATCGCGAGGGAGTTGAATCCGATCAAAGGGAGGATTATGAAGCAGCTAAAAATCGCGAGGAAAAACTCGTATTACTACGAAGATTCGTCTTCCTCGGACGAGGAAGATGTTGAAGAAATCGACGAGGCAAAATTGAAGCGAGAGAGGGAAAGCGTGAGAAAATTTGTCATCGAAAAGGAGGAAGAAATCACGCAAAAGAGACTGGACAACGCGCTTCTTTTGCGCGAAGGTGAGGCGCAAAGTTATTGCAAATTCAGGTATCAAAGGCGCAGGTACGGAGGACATTACAACTTGTTCAACATTCGGAATTCAGTCGCGAGATTGTTACTTCCTCCGGTATACTCCGATGGCGGAAAGATACCAACGAAGCAGTTACTGGACGATAACTGGGGACTTTGGGATTTCGCCGCGAGATTGTTTCATCGCGAGGAACGAACTGGGATGAACAAACTGTTGAGGGTGTACGTGAGCAGACAAATGGTGTATCGACGAAGAGCTCTCATGGTTGGGTTTGAACAACTGGATATTCCGGCGAGGTTTCTAGACTCCGCAAAATACAGAAAGGTGCGAGAGTTCATCGAATACGGCGAGGGACACGTACTCGGCGCGAGGCGAAAGAAAAGGACGGTTCGAGTGCAAAATGTCCTCGAAAGCATGTTTAACGTTTACAATCAAGGACAGGGAGAGGCGCGCATGGCGGAAAGCGTCCTGCGTTTCAACGAAGTAAAAGCGACTGTTCTACGCGAGCTCAAAAGTTTTGAAGACGACAAAGCGCTCGGGGAGCGAGCTTTTAAGATGCATTTCGTCCCGAAAGAGAAAAAGAAAAAGGCGGCGGCGACAAAGGCAAAGACGACGAAAAAGGAAAAAATGGCAGCCAAGGTTGTTTCCAAAAAGAAGAGCGCGACGGCAGCCAAAGATGGTTCTTTTTTTTCCGAAAGGAAGAGCACGACCGACTTCGACGAAAGCTGCGCTCTTGAGGCTTCAGCCCTTCGAGATTTAAAGCTCAAAAGAGCAAAAAAACGCCCCGTCAAGGATGAAAATAATGCCTGGGAATTTGAAGGAGACGAGGGAGACAGAGAAAAACAAGAAGAAAAACGAGAGGAGTTACCGCGTCCCGTCGCGAAGAAGATGAAAATTAAGGAAGAGGAAGTTGTTGAAGAAGATTCGGCCCCTAAGATTTTTGGGAAGACGAAAAACAAGAGAGTTAAGAAAGAAAAAGCTCTCGGCTCTGAGGCTTTGCCGCTGCCAGTCGTCGTTTCTGCGCCAGACGCGAAACCAATGACGTTGCCAGAAACGCGAAGGTCATCGCGAGCAAGAAAGCCGAGCAAGGCCGCAGCAGCTGCGTTGGCGGCGGCGACCGAGATGAAGGCGACGGGAAACGGTAAGAAAAGGTGTAAAAAGGTGTAATTTAATGTAAAGCGGTAGCGAACGTGTGATAAACACGTGATGTATAAATTTGAATCAAATGTATATTTTATAACAACGCAAAACACCCAAACACCCCCACCTCCTCAAATCTCTCGAAGATCTCTCGATCTTCCGTCTCTCTCTCTCTCTCTTTCTCTCTCTCTCTCTCTTTCTAAATAATTTTTCCTCTCTCTCTCTCCCCCCTCTCTTACGCCTCATCACCGCTGCCATCTTCTCTATCCGTTGAAGAAGTCACAACTGAAGTATTTGTGGTTTCCTCGGCGTCATCGTCTTCATCCCACGCAGAATCAGGACCTTGGTCATCCGTCGAAAGCATGCTCGTAACGAACGAGCTCACGCTTGCGCTCGGTACGATGGCATCAACATCCGCGTTTTCGTCGTCGCTATCGTCCCATGCTTCCGGAATGTGATCTCTTTGAACGAGTTTGGATCCAGATTCAATGCGATGCATGCCAGTGTTTTTCGTATCGTCTGCCCACGCCGATGGAACGAGCATCGCATTTTCGCTGACGGTTTCGCCAACGCCGCTACCGCCGATTTCGGCGTAAGAACTCATACCAATCGTAGCCAAACTATTAGCTGCGTCGGCGTCCGTGGCGGACAGACCACAGATCAAACCATTCTCTCCGGCCCAACTTAACCACGGTCCCCACACTTCTGGTTCTCCTCTTAAAGTTCTCAAGTGTCCGACGATGATCAAACCTCTTCTTGCTCTTGTCAACATGACATTCACGCGTCTGCGATCGGCTAAGAAACCGACGTTACCCATCAAGTTTGCTCTCGTGCACGAGAATACGATGACTTCCTTCTCTCGACCTTGGAAACCATCAATGGAACAAACTTCAATGGCACCTTCGGAATCTGGAGCGGCTGGTGCGTCAAATCTCGTTCGTTTTACCGCATTGGGTTGCAAAAGTTTTTTGATCGCTCGCACTTGCGCGGCGTATGGCGAAACAATGCCGATATCACACGCTAAAACTTCGTGTTCAGCCATCAACTTCCTCACCAACGTTACAACTTTTTGCGCTTCAATCATGTTCATTTGTGAAGCGCCATCCGATCGTTCCTCACCTTCCGGACAGTCGACAAACGCCAACGGCACTGCAGGTACCGGCCAATCAAAACCTTGCGGCGCACGTCTCTGCGAAGGAGGCGTACCAGAAAGTAGCTCGTTGTTGTAGAACTGCTGCGATGGGAACTTTGCAATCGCCGGGTGCATACGATACTGAACTTTAAGCATAAACGTTCGAATACCTCGCGAAAGCATTCTCTCAAAGAGACTCGTTCCGAGACCACGTTCATCCGCATCACGAGAAATAATCGTCGGCGGTAGCTGGTTTTGATCACCGATGAGGACGATTTGTTTACAGCCCTTCGTCATTGGCACGACCGTTGCCGGCTCCGTCGCTTGCGTGGCTTCATCGATGAGGCACGCGGCGAAGGAAAATCGTTCGAGGATATCGCTTCCTGCACCCGCACACGTCGCGCAAATAACTTCCGCACGTCGCAAAACTCCGTTGATGGCCTGATACTGTTGATCTTTCGACATGTTCGATCCAGGCTCGATACCGGCGATGGACTCAACCATAAACGGCATCAAATCTTGACGCACGGCTTCTGGACGACCAATACGCGCGACGCGAACTCCTGCCCGCGACAAACCATCGACTAAGTTATCTACCGCAATGTTCGAGTCAGATGTACACAGAATCGGCATCTTGCGGCACTTCAGCCACATTTGCACCAGTGCGACAGCCGTGTGCGTTTTACCCGTACCCGGCGGACCTTGAATCAGAGTGATGCGTTGGAATAAAGCCGCTCGCAAGGCCTCGTGTTGCGATTTGTTCATGTGCTGCATCGCTGGAATATCTTGAGCCATGTCAAGCATGCGTTGCTTCGTAGCCGCGTGCATGGTATCCTCGTTCAACTCAGCAGCGCACAAATCTGGAATGGATTCAATAGCCTTCTTGTTGTTATCCCATCCGGCGAGTAAAATATCGCGAATCCCTGGATCGACTCCGGCTTTGTTACCGACTGGTCCTTTCATTTCCATCAAATCTTGCAACGCGTTCAATTGACGTAAGTAACTCGTTCTGTTAGCCAACTTATCGACACGCCAACCTGAACCAGAAATACTCGGGACATCTCTGGGGTCAACGCCGAGTAAACGGACGGCAACGTTGTTTCCAAGTTGGCAGACTTCAGCTTCGTATTCTTCCGCGGCACTGTAGTTGTAGCTCCGTCTCGCTGGTCTTTCGCCTTGCTCCAGCGATATCGTTTTCAACGTGCTTTCCCCAGCGGCTTCGAGTGCAGCCTTAGAGTGTTTCGGCAATTCCCCAAGCGTCATGATATTCTTCGTGGCGGAAGTTCTCGAGAGTAACACAGCATCACCTTTCATGAGGTTCTTTTGCATTTCGGCTGCGAGTACAGGAATTGTTAAACCAACTTGTCCGGGTTTACGCAACGGTTCCAAGCGAACGTCCATGGCAGCGAGTCCGTTTTCTTGCAAGCCAAATGCCGGCGCATTCGCCACGCGATCAAGCGTTTGTAAAGCTTCTTCAAGAAACTCTTGAACGATGAGTTTTGCAAAGTGGAAGTGATAGTTTCGAACGCGTCTGTCTTCGTAATCAATGACGTACTCCAGAGCGGCGAGCAAATCAGAGGTATCCATCGGGTTCGAACGTTGCGGAATCGTTTGAAGTAAGCCGGTGAAATTACGAAGCGAAATCTTCAAACCTTTGCTCTTCGCGTACTCAACGACACGCAACCCGTCTTGAATCGCCGCCATCTTCACACATCCGGCAACCAACATTTTGAAGCCTTCGACGTCTATTCCACCAAAATCTCTCTTGGCGTAAAACACATCTAAAGCTCCGTTGATGTCGTTGGAATCGAGAAATCTGCGAATCTCTCGACCGGTTGCTTGCTGCTTCTGTTGCTCAGCTGTAAGTTTCGGAGGCGCCGGTTTCTCTTTCTTTTGCTGCTCTTTCTTCGCTTGCTTTTGCGCTGCTTGCTCCTCGGCGAGCGAAGCATGCGCATTTGGGCTCGAGCGTCCACTCAAACTCGTGTGTCCAAACTGCTCGCGATGATGCGAGGCACCACCTCGAATTAAACTTGGATCGTTGCGATCGTAATCTGGATCTCCTCTGGCGTCGTCGTACGTAATTGCTTTCTTTCCTAACGGTGATTTTGCCGCTGTTTTTTGCGTCTTTCCTGCAGATTTTCTTCCTTCTCGTTGAGAAGGAGGAACGTACGTCCCGCCTTGCGTCTTTCCTACCGATTTCCTTTGTTCCGCGTTGGTAGACAACGGTTCACTCGGTGGTGGTGGCGGTGCACCCGACGGCAACGGCGGTGGAGCAATTGGCTGCGCGGCGACCATTTTACGCGTCCCGCGGGGCTTCGCGCTGCTCTTCTTCGACGATTGTTCTGGCTTAATCGGTGACTTGGGCGGTCTCCCGATTGGCGGCGGCGGCATCCCTCCCGGCACCGAAGGCGACGGAATGCTCATCGTTCTCTCCGCACCATCTGCCAACGATAATCGTGACACGCCATCGTCCAATGAATGCTCTTTTTTCTTCTTCGGTTGCTTTTTCTTTTTCGATTTTGCGGCTTTCTGTTCTGCTTCCTCTGGCGCTAAAGCGTCATGAAACACGTCCCCGCTCGTGCTTCCATCCCCGGCTTTCTCCGACGTCGCCGCCGCTTCCCCGTTCTTCTTACTATTTTTTCGTCCGTTGATAGTATTATTTCCTTTCTTCTTTCCGTTGTTGCTTGTCGCAGCGTCGCCGCTGCTTCCGTTGTTATTATTGTGCTGCTCGACATTCTTCTTCGATTTCGAACCAACCTTTTTCCCAGTACTCGTAGGATTCAAGTTTGGTTTAGGCAGAGGTACGCCGGACTTTAACGAACCGGTGGTATTAACAGCAGTCGTTCCACTACCGCTACCCTCTGCGAAATTCTCTTTCTGATTATTGCTGTTAATCGACGAAGAAGTTGTTTTGCTCACGTTTATTACTTGATTTTGTCCACTTTCCATAAACTTGTCTTTTTGGTGAGAGAGAGAGTTGAGATTAGTAAAAAGGTCACCAAACGCGCGCGAGAGCGCTGTGAAGAAATACGAAAGAAAGTAAAAAAATGAAATTCGCCGCGATCGGACCGAGCGCGCAGGCGCGCGACTTCCTCTCTTCTTCTTCCTTCTCTCGTTCCTCGGCGCGAGTCAACGAGAAGAACGTGCGTGTAAGAAATTTCTCGGATCGAAGAAAGAGAGCCACAGAATTCGAAGCGAAGAGAAGGCGGCCGCCAAAGGCTATCAAAGTCAAACCTCTCTTCTCTCTCTCTCTCTCTCTCTCTCTTCTGGAAAGAGAATGAAAACAGGAAGAAAAGCTACGCGAAACCGAACGCGAGAAGGAGTTCTCGGTCTTACCTTTCTTTGTGTGTGTGTGTGTTCGCGTGCTGCTTTCTTCTCTTCTCGCTCTGCGTGCGATGTGTGTTCTGTATCACGTAAGACGTCGAAGAAAGTGCGCGTGATGTGTAAAAATTATGAAGAAGGTTCGACAAAAAAATTGAAAAAAGGCAAAAAAAGCGGGAAAACGAAGAGACGCGCGAAGAAGAAAAAAACACAATAAAGCTCTCTTTTCTCTAATTCCTTTCTGCGCTCTCCGTTCGCTTTACTATGCGTCGTCGTTTATACTCGTAGTAGAAAAATCATATACACACGAAAGAGATGGAGAACGAGAGAACGCCGCGATGTGGGAAAAAAAAGACGACACCTTGAACGATTCTATAGTTTTACGCGTTCTCTTCATCTACGCGCGCGGGCCGTCCTCGACGTAGTCGTCTCGCTCTTTTCTTTGTTTTTCTTCCTTCTCTCG
>Ga0181561_10001462_pt1 | contig 20938 bp, 18 predicted proteins | sample 011ome_19_FD_133760 | JGI IMG/M metagenome (GOLD analysis project Ga0181561, IMG submission 133760) | Coastal salt marsh microbial communities from the Groves Creek Marsh, Skidaway Island, Georgia - 011510BT metaG (megahit assembly) | ecosystem: Environmental > Aquatic > Marine > Intertidal... | reverse complement strand
GGTGCCGGTATGGGAATACCGCTTTCATCCGGTGTGAAATGGTAGGGCAGGATAGCCAGGTCCCTGCCCTTCCAGTTATTCCAGCCAATCTTATAGAGGCCGGCATACTGCGGATAACGATGATGCTTGCTGATTTTCCAGGCACCATCCTCGCGCACGTAATCATTTTCAAAGACACTGCCCTCAATACTGGCGTTGCCCTGGTCATCGCTGAGCAGATAAAACCCGTACCAACGGCCCTCCGCGGATTCGCCGTCTACAGACAGGTTAACGACCGGATGGTCAATTATCTGTGTATTCACTGCGCCAGGCGGCAAACCCTGCTGGCCGCCACCAACCTCATTCACCAGGTAATCACGAATGGCTTCGCGTCCTTGCAGGCTGGTTTCATCAAAGAGGAATTCGGCGTTATCGGCAAACAGGTCAGCCATCTCGTTCCAGAGACCGAACTGGGCATACTGGGCATAGGTGCGCTGCAGTTTTTTTACAGCCCGCATGGATTCCGCGCGATCCACATCCCGTGCCAGGGCATCAAGGTCGTACTGGGCCAGGGCGGCATTGGACAACGTTATCTGGAACAATACTGCCAGTAACGGCAGGAACATCCTGTAATTAATAGACATCAGACTAATTTCCCCTTGGTATTTCCCGGATTTAAAAAATTCAGTGACACATTCTTCGGGGCTAAAGCCCCTTCCTACACAGTTTAACTATCCTTTTGTAATCCCTAACAGAATATACCTGAACATGGTAGGAAGGGGCTTTAGCCCCGAATAAAAAAGGCCAGCCTCTCGGTTGACGAGAGTAGCTGACCCCTTAGATTTCATGTGCAACCGACTTTATGGTTTTTATCATTGTCGGCTTATGTCTGTATCAATTATTTGCGTGTGATGGCATTACTCTGTGCGCCATTGAGCAGGTTCTGCCCTTCACGCATGGCGGCCGTCAGGCCAATAATGAACTGGGTAGTGGTGCCGTAATAGGTTTCGGAGGCAACATCGAGGTTGCTGGAGGCTACGTTCAACACGCGGGTATAGAGACGCCCCGGTGGGTTTTTGTCACCGAAACGCGGCGCATTTTTGAACTCACCTTTGCGTGTCATTTCACCAAGGGTGTACATGATCCGGGTCAGGTTGGCTTCCATTTCCGCCTGGGTCAGCTTGGTTTCTTCCCCTTCACTGTTGACCTTCAATGCCAGTTCCAGGGCACTCTGGGCAAGCTGGTCGGCAGTGGCCGTTTCGGCGGTGACCCCTTCGGGAAGCCGGTCCAGGATCGCATTCCTGGTCGCCACATCATTGGGCACCTGGGCCTGGACGGTCAGTGCCAGCAAGGGCAGACAGAGTAAAGCAGCGTGGATGAATCGCATGACAGGTTCAGTTATCCAGCAGGGCATCAATGAATTCGACGGTTTCCGTATGACCCATCTTCACTGCCAGATCGCGGGGCGTCATACCGCCTACATCCCTGGCCTGGAAATCCACGCCCTGTTCCCAGGCAAACTGCAAAGCCTCGTTCCAGCCCGCCTTGGCAGAGCCATGGACAATATTCTGGCCGTTGGCCGCCACGCCATGGATATCGGCACCGGCTTCCTGCAGCATTTTCATGATGGTCACCGCATCGGCACCGGTCTTGAATTCTCCGGAGATGGGATATTCCATGAAGATGCCATAAACACGCCAGACACCACCTGCTGTCAGCATGGGGGTGACTTCGTAAACCTTGTTGGCGGCATGCACATTGGCACCATAGGACAATAACAATTCTACCGCTTCGATATCACCGGCCTTGGCGGCCTTGTGCAGGGCTGTCGCACCGCCACTGAGAACACGGGCGTCCGGACTGCCATCGGTATAACCACGGTCACCACCGGAGCGAAACGGCGGCTCCTTCTTCAGGCGCATATCAACGTTGATGCCCCTGTCGAGCAGAATCCTGGCGATATCCAGCCCGGACAACTCATCGGTGGAGGGTAAATCGCCACGGCGGCTGCTGGTCAACAGGTTCAGGTCGATGGCGTTATACAGGGCGGTACGACCCCACCAGTCCCAGCGATGTATATCTGCACCACGCTCAATGAGCAGGTCTGCCGCATCCCAATGCATGTTCAGTGTGGCCATCAACAGGGGCGTCTGGCCCCAGAGATCAGGAAGGTCAATATCGGCACCGCCTTCCAGCAACGCGGTAATGCAATCCATGCAACCTTCACGTGCGGCATAGAGCAAGGGGGTGTAGCCACCCGGGTCCAGGGGTTTGTTACGAGGCTCGGAAGTGATGTAGCGCGGCCAGGCATTGTCCTTGCCGCGGGCATCAACATCCGCGCCCGCTGAGACCAGCAGTTGCACCATGTCCGGCTGACTCTGGGAGGCTGCCCACATCAGGGCAGTCTGGCCACCCCAGTTTTCCCGGGCATCGACGTTGGCGCCATGCTCGAGTAACAATTCTGCAGTATCAACATGCCCGGTGCGGGTGACTGCCATTAACAGGGTCTGGCCGTCCTGGTTGGCGGATTCAGGATCACCGCCGGCTTCCAGCAGGGCTTTCATGATGTCGAATTCACCATGCACTGCAGCCACGGTCATGGGCGTGGCATAGTAATCATTACTGGTATCCGGATTCGCACCCTGCTCGAGCAGACGTTCAACCAGGTCCACCTCTTTCCGGTAGACCGCCCAGTGCAGGGCTGTCGTGCCATCGACTGAAGGCTGGTTGACATCAACCCCGTCGGCAATCAATTCCAGTGCAGCTTCAATATTGCCGGCTTCTACCAGGTCTGGCAGGGAGTCCTGCGCCATTGCTGTATTGGTCAGCAGTAATGCCGACAGGGCACATACACATAAGAGCAGACTGCGCAGACGGGTGAAAAAATTGCAGCCAGGCATATCAGACTTCCGAGAAAATGCCGGTGCTGTCGCCCAGGGAATCAATGCCCGGTATGCCGGCCCGGTCCAGCAGGGTCAGGATCAGGTTGGCATGCGGTGTGTCGGCGGCGTATTGCAAATGCTGTCCACCCTTGATGCGGCCGTAGCCTTTACCAAAGATCGTGGAAGGCAGCGGGTTGGCATTATGGGAATTGGAGTCACTCATGTTGCTGCCGTACAGCAGGATGGAATGATCCAGCAGGGAACCATCACCGTCCGGTGTGTTACTCAGGCGCTCCAGGAAGCGGGCAAAAATGCGGGAGTGGTAATTCTGGATGACCGCACACTTGTCCATGTTGGCCTGCACATAGCGATGGTGGGACAGCGGATGGTAGGCATCGGAAATACCGATCTGGTTATAGGTCAGCATGCTGATTTCAGCGGATATCATCATGCTGGTAATACGGGTCAGTTCGGCCTCGTAAGCCAGTGCGGTCAGGTCATACATCAGGTTGATGTGCTGCTCCCAGTTACCGGGTACACCCAGGGGCGCATCGGGAATGTCGATGCCGGTAAAGTCCTGCTGGCCCAGTTTCTCTACCTGTTTCTCTACATCACGGACCGATTCCAGGTACTCCTCCATGCGCTGCTGGTCGGCATTGCCGAGCCGGCTGGTCAGGGAAGAGGCGCTTTCAGAGACCATGTCCAGCAGGCTGAACTTCTGGTTCATGATGGAATCACGTTCGGCAGCGGTATCACCCTGACCAAACATGCGGAAAAACAGTTTGCGCGGATTATGCTCCAGCGGCAAAGGCTGGGTGCGTGCGCGAAAGGAGATCGTGGAGCCGTAGCCGCAACCCAGGTTGGCATCGCAGGCACCGGCGCTGGAGGCCTTCACTTCGGTACATAGTTCCAGCGACGGGAACGGTGTGTCCTGGCCGATATGCTGGGCAGCAATCTGGTCAGCGGAAATACCGTAGTTGGGGTCACTTTCATCCACCGTAAAAGGTGAAGCACAGCTCAACCACGTACCCGGAGACGTGGCATGCACGCCGGCGCCCTCTGCGGCGCGGTTACGCAGGCCGCTGACAATGGTCATCTGGTCACGGAATTTTTCCAGGGGTTTCAGGATCGGGGTGATGGAAAAATCGGACCCCGTGGTGGCGGGCGTCCACTTGTCCATGATGGCGCCATGGGGGAAATAGAAAAAGCCCATCTTCGGGCTCGGGGAGGCAGCCGTTTGTGCCAGGGCAGTACCTGCCGGAATCATGGCGTCCAGTAACGGCAAGCCGATGGCTGTTCCCATACCGCGTAACATGGTCCTGCGTGACAGGTGTTTCTTGGTGATGAACATGTGTCTTTCCCTGGATCCCCTCTGGATCGCTCTAAAATTTGATAGTTACCTGTTCGTTCTTTCTGCTTTCTATGTAACAACTACTTGATATAACAACCTAACGGCCAATATAACAAAAGTATGTGGGGCCATATATAACAGTATATTAATGCTTTATATAAGGCCTCTGGTCATTCCCTGTACGGCCAGTTTACTCCTGTGCCAGGGAATTTGCCGCTAATTCCGGCCCCTGTTCATATTTAAGCCTGAACTGGTCGCTGCTGACGATGCCCTTCACCAGGGCAGAAAAGCGGTAATCCTCAGCCGCTGCTTCCCGCACAATACGGCGGATTGTGGGCATATCCGGGTATTCTATTCGGCGCCCCAGGGCGAAAATCATCAGTTTTTCGGTGAATGTCTGTACGAACTGGTCAGGTCGCCTGAGAATGGCCTCACGCAATGCCACCGGTCCCTCGACCAGTGTGCCATCGGCCAGGACCCCGGATGCATCAATTGGAGAGCGTGCCATGCGGTCTTCATCACGCCACCTGCCCACGGCATCGAAATTTTCCAGGGCAAAGCCCAGCGGATCGATTACCCCGTGACAGGAGTTACAGGACGGATTCGCACGATGGGTCTCCAGGCGTTCTCGCACCGTGGTGAACGTCTCGCCTTCCTCGATTTCAACAAAGCCCTCGACATCAGGCGGTGGCGCGGCAGGCGGCGTACCCAGGATATTTTCCAGCAGCCAGGCGCCGCGCAATACCGGGGATGTCCGGTTCGGATAGGACGACACCATCAGCACCCCGCCCTTACCCAGCAGGCCCCAGCGTCTTTCATTGTCCAGTGTCACGCGGCGGAATTCGGAACCGCGAACATCCGTAATACCGTAATGCAGGGCCAGGTTTTCATTCAGGAAGGTGTGATCAGCAGTGAGCAGGTCCAGCACACTGCGATCAGCACTGAAAATGCTTTGCAGGAACATCAGGGATTCCTGGGTCAGGTCTGCACGAATGTTGCGATCCACATCCCGGAATAACTGCCCGTCCGGAGTGATATTGTCCAGTTCAGCCAGGCCCAGCCACTGGAAACCGAAATTGTTGGCCAGGTTGGCAGCACGTGGATCCTTGAGCATGCGCTCCACCTGGGCATCCAGCACGTCGGGATCTTTCAGGCCGTCATCGGCGGCAATTTCCAGCAGGGTTTCATCGGGAATTGAACTCCACAGGAAAAAGGACAGGCGCGAGGCCAGTTCCAGGCTGGATAATTCATAGCTCACACCGGGCGGCAGGGATTCGGGAACAGGCTCCAGGCGGTACAGAAACTTGGGGTGGGCCAGGATGCCGGACAGGGCAAAGGCAATCCCCTTTTCAAACCCTGCTTCCTGGTAGCCCGCTTCGTACATGCGCATCAACAGGTCCGTATCCTCATCTGCCAGTAATCCGCGAAAGGCCTCGTTCGCCAGGTCGGTGACAATATTCCTGGCACAGGTTTCCTCGTCGGCATCGTTGTTCGGATGGCAGGAGAAAATGCGTTCACGGCTGGGCGTGTCGCTGAGCCCGGTCGCATTGACCGGCCCATAGATTTCAAAGCCACGTACGGTGGCAATGCCATCCTGTCCTTTGCGCGGAGTCTGCTGTTGCAGGGGCGCATCGGATTCGGCAAACGAACGATGCAGGAAAAAGACCGCAACTTCATGGGGGCCGGCAGTGGTGGTCAACGGAATATCCCGCAGGCGGGCATTCAATTCATCAACTGCTGGCGCACGCAACTTGTCCAGGCGCTCGGCTTCTTCCAGGCCGCCAATCTGTGTTTCAAAGAACTTCTTGCCATCAATCGTGGCCACCAGGGTGTGCCGGTGTTCCATGCCCGCAGTCGCCAGCCCGGAAGCCATGCTGCCGATATTCAGCAGGTAATCGCCATCACTGGGAAAATAATGTTCAACCACTGCTCCACCGCGTGAGCCCAGGGGCAGGCCATCGACATGAAACGACTGGCCAACCGTGGAAAAGGTATAGGGGGTGCCTGACGGCCTGGCATTGGGTGTGCCCACGGCCTGCTCACTGATTGTTCTTGCTGCGCCCAGGTACTGGTCAATAAAGGTAGGCGTGACCTGCAGGGCGGTGGCAATATTGTCAAAGCCGTCTTCAGCACCATCCAGGGGCAGCAGTGCCTCCACGTCAACATCCAGGTGTAACAGGTCCCGAATGACATTGGCGTACTCGGTGCGATTCAGGCGATGCAGCAGCTTTTCACCGGGATTCTCGAAACCCTGCTGCTGGTCCAGGTTGCCTTCCAGCCAGGCGACCAGTTCATCAAACTCGGCATTGGCCGGTTTTTCCTGTCCCGGCGGTGGCATCATGCGGCCGCGCAGTTTACGCACCACTTTTTCCCAGACTTCGGCATCCTCGGTAATGGCCTCATGATCCATCAGATCAAAGGCCAGGCCGCCGCTGTAGTCGTCCAGGTTATGGCAGTCCATACAGTATTGTTCGATCATGGCCCATTGTTCATCAGCCTGGGCATCCAGTGCGGCCTGTGACGGCACCGGTTCAACGACAGGCTGGGCTGGAGCGGCGTCCGGCTCAGCCATGGTCATGGCTTCGCTTGTGCTGTTGCTGTTATTGCTGTCACCACAAGCTGTCAGCCAGAGCGGTAAAGCCAGCAACAGCAAAGCCTTGCCGGCTGCGGGCAAATTGATTCGCCTGGTGATTTCTGCTGTGTTCATGATTCCGTGTTCTTGCCTGTACTCAGGGAATGTTCAGGACCCTGAAATTCTGGGGATCCCGCACTCGACCCTGGAAACTGTGAAATGCCTGGGTCATGAATTGGGTGGGATCACCCATTTTGGCGGTAAATTCCGCCGCGTGTTGTTCGGCCAGCATGTCCTGCAAACTGTCACTGTCAATCAGTGAACCGTGAAAACGGTCAAACACGGTCAGGTACATCTGGTTCTGGGCCTGGACCTCTTCAAGACTCATGACATCACCGTAGCCGGGAATAATTTTTGTGTCTGCATTCGGTACTGTCAGCAGGGAAACGAAGCCATCAAGCAAGCCACCGATATAGCCTCCGGTCCACCAGTCGATTTCCGGCCAGCGGCCATTGGAAACCGGCCCGCCGGCGACGAGGACATCCTCGTCTTCAAAATATACCCAGATATCGCCATCAGTATGGGCATTCCACATATGGCCAAAATACAGATGGCGATCACCAATCTGCATTTCAGTGTCGTTGTAAAAGATCGTTGTCGGCAGGCCGGCTTCCGGTAGCGGCTGGAACGTCTTGCCTGACCAGCGCTGCCAGATTTCAGTGCTGAGCCACTGCCGGGTATTCTCGTGGGCGATAATTTCCACCCCTTCCCTGCCAAGTGGGACATTTGCCCCCGTTTGTTCCGGATGCCAGTGGGTATTGATCAGCGCGCGTATCGGTGTGCTGGGAAAATGTTCATCCAGGGCCTGGCGCAGATCGTCGTACCAGTCAGCATGCCCCCCATCCACCAGGATAAGGCCTTCACTGCTCTGCACAGCAAGGACATTGGCATCAGGCCCCTTGATAAACAGCACATCATCGGACAGCAACCGTGTTTCCAGGGTAACGTCCTGAGCCTGTAAAACAGGGGAACACAGCAGCACCAGGCCCAGGGCAATAACCCTGGCGACCAGTGATAAGTACTGTCTTTGTACCCAAAGATTCATGTTTTTTACTTAATAGGCGCCTAGACTTGGCAATACGCACTGGTATTTAATACTCACAAGTCTTGTTTAAGGATTTTTTTATTGCGTTTGAGTATATAGGCGCCCCTAATTTTTTTATAGAAATAAAAAAAGGAAAGATTATGAAACTCAAAGTTAAACAATTATTTTCATTGGGATTTCTCGCTGTTCTGGCGGCCACAGCCCCTGCCATGGCACATCATTCTCTCGTGGGGGAATTCGACACTTCTGTCGACTTTGAACTGCGTGGCGCCATCACTGAGGTGGAATGGACCAACCCCCATATCTGGCTCTACATGGATGTCACCGATGAAAACGGTAATATCGCCAAGTGGCAGTGCGAAATGGGCTCTCCCAACCAGCTGATTCGCCAGGGCTGGAGCAAGGAAGACCTGCCTATTGGCACAGTTATCCGCGCCAATGCCAACCCGGCAAGAGACGGTACCAACACCTGCAGCACAAGACGCATTACGCTGGACGATGGTACGCCGGTTTTCTCGCGCGTAGGCAACCGATAAGCAAAACATAAAAATTAAAGGGATCAACGAGGGGGTAACAACATGAATCCACGCAGGCTTTTTTTCCCGATTATTACGACACTACTCCTGGCAGGCAGCCTGTTCCAGCAGGCAGCTGCCCAGAATGACATTCCACGCATGCCTAATGGCAAGCCTAACCTGAATGGCATCTGGGAGTTTCCCTATGTGCCCGACATGGCCAGAAGCAATGGCAGGAACCAGTTCGGTCCCGGTGAATTGCCTTTTACCGATGCCGGTCGACGCAATTTCGAAAACTACAACTCTTCTGATGGTGACTACACCGGTGCCTGCCTGCCCTTCGGGCACGTGCGTTCCATGAACTCACCGAATCCGGTCCAGTTTTTCCAGACCGATGACAGTTTTGCCTACCTGTTTGAAGTCAACACCTGGCATCACTCGTTCAAGATTGGCGGAGAAGACATCACTGATCGTCTGCCGGCAACCTGGTATGGCAACTCCCACGCTGAATGGGACGGTGACACCCTGGTGGTGACTACCAGCAACTACAATGGCAAGACCCGCCTGGACACTGTCGGACATCCACACAGTCACAAGATCACCGTGATTGAACGCTTCACTATGGAAGATGCCGACACCATCAATTACGAAATTACCATTGATGATCCCATTTACTACTCCGAGCCCTGGAGCAATCGTCGCATTTTCACCCGCATGGCAGACGGACTTGGCCTGCTGGAATATTCCTGCAACGAAAACAACAAGGGCTTCTGGGATGGCCGGATTGATTTTCCGGACTATGACAACTGGCATACTTACGACATGGAAGATTACGAGTAAGCCTCGTTTAACCAGAACAACGTTTCCAGCGTCAAGCAAAAAGGCCGGTCATTGACCGGCCTTTTTCATGCCCGGGTTATTCTGCCCCGACCGTGGTTGAAAATTCCCCTGCCGAATTGACCAGGAACACGCCATTGGTAAAAACCCTGTGCTGACCGGGGGCCAGTACCAGCAGGTTTTCCCCCGTATTGAACGCATTGATGCCACAACTGACCGGCTCCAGGGCTATCGAGGCACGATCGGGCGGAATGAATATCTGCAGATAACGGTAGCCTGCGCCACTTTCACTACCTGTATCCTGCCAGGTCACAATACCCACCTGTTTATCCGGTGACCAAAGCAGGGCCTGGGCACGGGTATCCCCTGTTGCATGCAGCTTCAGGGCTGAATCTATCGTCAGGTCATTCATTCGGGACAATGCGGCAAAATCGGTAAACGGCGTCAACGGGCCCGTTGGCAGCAGTCTCTCATCAACAGCCACCAGGTCGCCTGCCGGCAATTGCAGGCAAAGATCATCGACTTTACCGCCGAAAGAAAAATACGGATGCCAGCCTGTTCCAACCGGGACCGGGGCATCATGCAGATTCATCACAGACACACTGATGGTCAGATGACCCGGACTTTGCAGGCGATAGGTCACTGTCACCTCGCCGGGGAAAGGATAACCGGGATTGGTGCCATCGTACTGGTAACGCAATGTCACCTCGGCGGAATCCTGCTGTATATTCCTGTCTGTTACCTCGGGTGTGACCCCGGTGAGAAATCCGTGCAGGGCATTGTCACGTTCCGGTTCGTTGAGGGGAAGCCGGTAGTCCCTTTCCTGCCAGGTGTACTTGCCATTCGCCAACCTGCTGGGAAATGGATACAACCAGTAACCCCGGTACCAGGGATTACCCGATGCCAGTTCCTGTTCCGTGCAGCCGGCGATAACGTCAATGGACCGGCCATCAGACGCGGTGAAGACAAGGCTCTGGCACATGCCGGCATGTTCCGGTAACAGGGTTATTCCGCAGCGATTATCCCGTGGGCTGATGTTCATTCGATATTCCTGAAATGGTAATGATTACTCTCCTGACACCAACAGGTTGGATTTTAATGGGTTGCCTGTTGTTAGTTGTTATACTCAAGAGAAAAGACTGACCCAGGGAGCCCACAGGATGTCCATAAAAACAATAAGGCCAGGTTTTACTCTATTCTCTCTACTCTCTCTACTCTCTTTGCGGATTCGTCACGCTCTCCACGCAACCCTGGTGGTTTGCAGCCTGATGGCCGCCCTTCCCGGTTCGGTGCAGGCACAGACCACACTCAGTGACAGGGACTATATCGAGATCCAGCAACTTGTAAACAAGCTGAATTTTGCCCTGGATTACTGCACCAACGGTGGCCAGGATTTTGCCGATCTGTTCACCGCAGGCGGCGAATATATTATCGACCAGGGTGACGGCATGCCCTCCCGGCGCTCGGCACGCAGTGAATTGATTGCACTTGCCGGCGGACCGGATTGCGATTCCCGCAGGAATCCGCCTACCTCCTATATCCTGCACCTGTCCGAAAGCCTGGTCATCACGCCCACCGCAAGTGGAGCACACGGCATGTCCTATGCCATTTACCCGTCAAACAAAGGTAATTTTCTCAATGCAGAAACAGCCGGGCAGCTGGGTCTTTATCATGATGACTACGTGAAAACCGCGCAGGGCTGGCGCCTGCAGTTGCGACGGCATGAACTGAATCCTGTCATCGGTGAAGTCTCACTTGAATAACCAGGGTTGAGAAACCCGGGTCATTGACCACTGGTTGTAGTGGTATATTCAAAAGCCAGTTCCTTGCACTGGTCTACCGCAAAAGGTGCATCCGCCAGCAAGACGGTATCTGTGCCTGTGTACTGATCCTCGTAATACACGGGGTCTTGCCCCACATACTCCCTGTTCAGGGCCAGCCTGCCCTGGCTGTCAGTATCCAGGCTGAAGCGTTCCACCACGTGCAGACGATTGCTGTGAGGCGTATTGCCCGCAATGCGCCCTGGCAAAAAACCGATCGTATCAACAACAAGTACGCCCTCTTCCCAATGGCCAACGGAATGACCGCCACGGCTTAATTCATAGTAATCCGGATGATCCTGGTTCATGTGTATCGTTCGGGTCAGGTCACGACCATATTCAATGGTGATCTGATCCTGTTCCTGGGTGATGCGATTGATTGGCCCGTCAAACACCCAGTCAAACAGGATGCTGGTGATTTCGCAGGCTATGCGCGGCGTTTCCTCTACCGGCTGGTTACGCATCACTTCCGCCCGGGCTTCTCCCGCGGAAGTCAGTGTCACCGGTTGTGCTCCCCAGCCTGCTCCCGGTGCATCAGCCGGTGACAGGGTGCCGGCTTCAATGGCCGCGACCATGCTTTTGGGCACAAGCCCGCCGGTACTGCCGTCGGGCATGGTCGCCAGCAGGTATTGCTCCTGCGCCCAGTCACCACTGATATTGGGGTCGCCGTTGGGCAGGGTGGCGGGACGATCCTCATCCTGTGATCCGGTACTGTCCAGTTGCTGGTAGCGTTCCAGCGCAGGCCCGTCTCCCAGTGCCAGGGTTTCCACATAACAGGAGGTGGGATCATCACGATGGGGACGACCGCTTATTTCGATATGCACACCCGGCACAAACATCTCCGGGGACCAACCTGAACGGCGCAGTACAGTGGCCGCACGCATTTCACAGCCCATCTCCCTGATGCTGCCATCGGGAAGTTCAACATCGAAGTACACATAGGAATGGGGATTGACGAACTCAAGGTCCGTAAGGGTACCGGCCAGTTCAATATTGCCGTTCATATCAAAACGGCCGAAACCATGATGGGCATTGGCCTGGGTGCTTGCCAGCAAACTCACCAATGAAGCCAGAATCATTCTTTTCATACATCCCTCGCCTGTCTTGTCGTCCGGTTATTTTGAATACTGTAACCCATCTTGCATGACATCCCGCAAATCAATCCTCCAGCGGATTCCCTCGAGGAACATAGGTTTCATCAAAGCGGTCAGGTATGCCGCTATCCGAGCTGATATAACGTTTGCTGATCAGCCATTTGCCATCAATCTTCACCAACTCGGTGTCTTCGCGTCCCTGTTCATAAAGGCTGGGACATTTACCGACACCTTCGTTCTGGACACCGGTCCAGATCACGTGAGCCGTTGCCCTGTCGCCATACAGTTTGATAACCGGGTTGGTCAGCAGCATGTGATTTTGTGGACCTGGCTCACGTTCAGTATCGCCGGAACCCCCACCATATAGTGCAGCAATGGCATCACGGCCCGTGGCAATGGTACTGTCCACATCCAGCAAGGCATCTTCGGTAAAGTAATCCGCCATGCCATGGGCATCACCCTGGGACAACTCGTAATAGTAACGTACCAGCAAGTCCTCGATCTGGATGCGATCGAGCAGGTTCTCCATGGTGACCTGGTCCTGTGCGCTGGCAGGGCCACTGGCCGACAGCAGCAGGCCCGAGACTGTCATTACCAGAAGTAATTTCTGTAACGCCTTTTTGATTATCATTGGTAAGCCCCCTTGAAACATTCTGCTTCCATTATTGTTGAAAAACCGGTCAATATTCGCGTATATCTGTAGGGCGTACAAGACACATTCCCGGGTAAAAACATGAGAGCTACTTGGCATTTTTCCCAATTTTTTCAAAGACTTCTTTACCCTGCTCCTTTAATCTACCTATACTTTTGTCCATGACTGCCTGCATCCAGGAGCAGCAGCAAAAAAATTCAACATCGGAGATTTGCAATGTGTGACGAACAGACACTCAAAGACTGGGAAGAACACCTGAAGAACAAACCCGTGACGCGGCGCAAGTTTAACAAGCTCACTGCAGGTGCCGGACTGGCAGCCGCCATCCCGGGTGCCGCATTCGCCCAGCGCCTGATTTCAGGTCCTGTTGATGTCCTGACACCGGACGGAGTCGCTGACTGCTATATGTCGCATCCACCCGAAGGTACCTGGCCCGGCGTTATCATGTGGCCAGATGTGCTCGGCTTGCGCCCTACCTTCATGGACATGGGCCGACGCCTGGCAGGCTATGGTTACTCGGTACTGGTGATCAACCCGTTTTACCGGGATGCGAAGGCCCCGGTAGTCAGCCGTACTGAAAGTTTCAGTGACCCGGAAGTGCGTGACCGGGTAATACCCATGGCACAATCGCTTAATGCAGACACCCATTTCTCCGATGCCCGCGCCTTTATCGACTTCATGGAGCGCCACGATACCGTTTCCAAAACCCGCAAGATGGCCACGCTCGGCTACTGCATGGGTGGCCCCATGGTGATGCGAACTGCAGCTGCCAGGCCGGACAAGATAGGTGCGGCCGCCACGTTTCATGGTGCGGCCATGGCCACCGATGCCCAGGACAGTCCTCACCTGCTGATTCCGGATATGGAAGCCGATTTCCTGGTAGCTATTGCCGACAACGATGACCAGGCTGACCCCAAAGCCAAGACTACCCTGCGGGATTCCTTTGAAGCCGCGGGCCTGAATGCGGAAGTTGAGGTCTATGAAGGCGCCCAGCATGGCTGGACTGTGCCGGGCTCAGCCGCCTATGACATGGAACTGTCGGAAAGGGCCTGGAGCAAAATGCTGGCTTTGCTGGAAAAAGCGACTGCCTGACAACCAACCTGTCTGCGCAGCGGCAGACAGGCGCCTAGTTACCTGCGCTGGCCCAGAGGGATTCCCCGGTGGCAGTGCGGGTCACTGACGAGGCGTTTGCTGTATTCGAACCATCCCTGGAACCATAACCGGTAATGGTCAGGACATCTCCCGGTTTCACTGTCTGGGGTGACATGCCACTGCGCACCAGGGCGTTCACGCCCAGCATCTCTACCGCCCAGTTCTCGACATTTCCCTGTTCATCCTCAACAGCCACGTGTACCCAGGCATGCGGGTTGGTCCACTCAATATCAATCACCGCACCGGTAATATCCACGGGACGGCCGACATCGAATTCGGCAGAAAATGAATGATGGCCATTGGCTGCAGTAGAACCAAACAGTATGGCGGCAAATACTACGAAATATCTGAATCTGTACATCGGGTAATCCTCTTTTGGCACGGTTTATGTGCCTGTCTGTTGCATATGATATACACTACGTGCCCACAGGCAACAGTAAAATCCAGACCGGCCAAGACGGAGCCGGCATGCCACACCAAACAAATTGTGCATACCAGTAGGGGGCCACATGCAACGTCTTTCAGCATCCATCCTGTTTCTTTTTGTCACTGCTTCTGTTCAAGCCCAGTGGTTCGACTGGAGGACGTCTGATATTCCCCGCAACCCCGATGGCAGTGTAGACATGGATGCACCTGCCCCGCGCACCTTCAACGGCAAGCCGGACTTTAACGGCACCTGGGTTCCGGCTGATGCGCGTGGCTCCATCTTTGACCGGGATAACTACCAGGGCTGGGCCCTGGATGCCCTGCAGGAACAGGAGCGTACCTTTTTTGTCAATGACACCCGCTTTAATTGTCTGCCGGATGGCCCGGGCTCCTATATCGCCGGCACCTCCGTGGGCGGCACACGCAAGATCGTCCAGACGCCTGACTTTATTGCCGTGCTCAATCCCGACATGACCTATCGCCAGATTCACATGGACGGCAGACCCCCGGTCGAAGATGCCATCCTGCCTTCCTGGCTGGGTTATGCTGCCGGCCACTGGGAAGGCGACACCCTGGTGGTGGAAACTGCCGGTTTCAATGACAAGACCTGGCTGACCCGTGAAGGCCTGCCTCATACTGACCAGTTACGTATTACAGAACGCTACACGCGCCTGGATTTTGGTCATACCGAACTGGTCATCGATTACGAGGATCCTGGTGCCCTGAATGCACCGGTGCAGGCAGTTGTCGACCTGGAATACCGCGCTGATTCAGACATACTGGAAGTGGTATGTAACGAATCCGAAACCGCCCAGCGCCATTACACCGGCGCCCTCACGCAAGCCGAGGAAAAGGTGGTGGAAGTACCGGAATCGGTGCTTGAGACCTACATTGGCACCTACCAGGGCGTCTGGCTTGGCCGCCAGATTACCGCAGAGGTCTTCCTGGAAGATGGTGATCTGTACCTGACACGCACACCGCGCTATTCCGACACAGGCGGCAACTCGGATTCGGCCACTTCCATCCTTGTTCCCCAATCGCAAAATGCCTTCGACAGTACTTTTGGCCTGGGTTGGGTATTCAACAAAAATGATGCCGGCGAGATCGAATCCGTCTCGGAAGTCCACGTCTCCGGTGCCTGGCCATTTATGCGAGTGGAATAAATACCCGCTTTACTGCCCCCGGCAATAGCGCAATACCCGCCCCTTGAAGGGTTGTTCCAGGTAGTCAGTATGCAAGGGTTTGCTCTGGCTGCAGGTAAATCCCCATGTCTGCATTTTTTTACTGAAGCGCGCATGATGCCGCCTGCCCGGATCCACCAGTATCACTTCGCAGGATTGTCGGGCATGGCGATTGATGAAATCGGACAGTAATTCGATGTGATCCTCTTCGTAAAGGATATCGCTGCCAATCAGCAGGTCAAAAGTCCCCAGGTCACTATCATCCTCATGCCAGTCCGAGAGAAAAAAGGTAATGGTCTTTTCGCCATTGAGCCTGGTGTTGTAATCAAGAAATGCCTGGACCTGCGGATGATAATCGGTTGCCGAGATATCGGCATGGCGATGGTTGAGCACCATGCTGGGCAGGGCGATCCCGCAGCCAATTTCCAGGATACGTTTGCCGTCAACGGCATAATCCGCGAGCAGATGAGCCAGTACCTGCGCTGACGCCCAGACAGTACCGAAATGTGACCAGGATGCGGAATTGATATGCAACATTTCGGCAATCCCGTCTTCATCCAGGAATTGCTGCTTGTCTTTCAGGGTACGCAGGTGGATATCGTGACCATCAAAATCAAAGGTATGGAAGCGAAAACGCAAAGCGGTCATGGCAGAGCCAGAAAAGAAGTGAACCCCAGCGTACTCCTTACCCGGGAAAAGGGCAAAAGCATTGACACAATAGGGCCAAATCCGTTCACACTGATGTTACAATACCGCCCTTTTTTGCCATGCCGCCCCGGGGGCTACGGCTTATTACCGACAAATTACAAGATCTTTAGCCATGAACCAGAAACCTGTCCTTATAGCCGGTGCCGGTATCGGCGGCCTGAGCCTGGCCCTGACCCTTCATGAAATTGGTGTGCCCTGTATCGCACTGGAATCCGTTTCAGAACTCAAACCCCTGGGTGTGGGCATCAACGTGCAGCCCAATGCCGTACGCGAACTCTATGCCCTGGGCTTTGATGAGCAGGCCATGGATGCCATTGGCGTCAAGACCCGTGAATGGGCCCTGGTGGGTCTCAACGGCAAGGAAGTGTATTCGGAAACACGTGGTATCGAAGCTGGTTACAAATGGCCGCAATACTCCGTCCATCGCGGCCAGATGCAGATGATGCTCTACGACGCCGCCCGGGCGCGACTGGGTGAGGACGCCGTTCGCACCGGCATGCGTATCACCGGCTACCGCAACCATGACGAAGGCGTTACAGCACTGGTGGAAACCCGCGCTGGTGAAACCCTGGAGATTGAAGGCTCACTGCTGATTGCAGCAGATGGCCTGCATTCAGCGGTACGCGCACAAATGTATCCCGACCAGCCGCCAGTCCAGTGGGGCGGTGCCATCATGTGGCGTGGTGTGACCCGGGGCCTGCCCATTCGCACCGGCGCCTCTTTTGTTGGCTTTGGCACCCATCACCACCGTGTGGTGTTCTACCCGATTTCCAAGCCTGACCCGGATACCGGACTGGCTGATATCAACTGGATTGCGGAAATCACGGTTGATAACACTGGTGGCTGGCAAGACGGCGACTGGAACAAAAAAGTCAAACACGAAGACTTCATGCACCACTTTGAAGACTGGCAACAGGAATGGATCGATGTTCCTGCCATGTTACGCGGTGCCGACGATGTCTATGAGTACCCCATGATCGACCGCGACCCCATACCGACCTGGCAGGACGGTAACGTGGCCTTGCTGGGTGATGCCGCCCATGTCATGTATCCCACCGGTTCCAATGGTGCCACCCAGGCCATCATGGATGCCCGTTACCTGGGCGCCGCCTTTCTTGAGCACGGCGTCAATGCGCAGGCTCTGGCTGCCTACGATGAAAAATTCTGCAAGTCCATTGGTGAGGTAGTGTTGCGTAACCGCGGTGCCGGCCCCTTTGGCCTGCTCAACCTGCTGGATGATCGCTGCGGTGGTATTTTTGACGATATCGAGGACGTCATTCCTGCTGATGAGAGAAACGAGTTCATGCAGGTCTACAAGTCAGCCGCCGGCTATGCCATCGACAGCCTCAACAATGCACCCGACATCATTCCACAGGGTGCACGCATCAAGGCAGCCTGATCCTTACGTCCGGCAGTATTTCCAATGCAAAAAAAACCGGGGTGACCTCTTTTGAAGGTCACCCCGGCGTTCGGTATCGTCTTGCCAGGCTATCCGCAAATAACCTGCACCTTATGAATCCAGGTCAAAACGGTCCAGGGTCATCACCTTGGTCCAGGCGGCGACAAAGTCATCAACAAATTTCTGACTGGCGTCATCCTGGGCATACAACTCGGCAATAACACGCAGTTCCGAATTGGAACCAAAGATCAGGTCAACTGGCGTGGCCTTCCATTTCAGCTCACCCGTATCACGGTCATGGGCTTCATAGATGCCTTCCATATCGGACTTGTTCCAGACCACTGACATATCAACAAGATTCACGAAGAAGTCATTGCTCAGGGTACCCGGCGCGTCGGTAAAGACACCCAGGTCAGAACCATCGGCATTGGCACCAAGAACACGCATGCCGCCGACCAGTACTGACATTTCGGGCACGGTCAGGTTCAGCATATCGGCCTTGTCGACCAGGGCAACAGCCGGTGACAGCCTGCTGTCGTCACTGAAGTAGTTGCGGAAACCGTCAGCCTTGGGCTCCAGTACAGCGAAAGATTCCACATCTGTCAGTTCCTGCGTGGTATCCGCACGACCCGGAGTAAAAGGCACTTCCACGTCATGACCGGCATCGGCCGCGGCTTTTTCGATCGCGGCAGCGCCACCCAGCACAATCAGGTCGGCCATGGAAATCTGCCTGCGACCCCGGTCATTGAAGTCTGCCTGGATACCTTCAAGTACACCAAGCACTTCAGACAACTCCTGCGGATTGTTGGCTTCCCAGTCCTTCATCGGCGCCAGCATGATGCGGGCACCATTGGCACCACCGCGCATGTCAGTGCCACGGAAAGACGAAGCCGAGGCCCAGGCAGTCCTGACCAGTTGCGGAACAGTCAAGCCGGAATCCAGGATGTCCTGTTTCAGGCGATTGATGTCACGATTGTTGACCAGCGGGTAATCCACTTCGGGAATCGGATCCTGCCAGAGGAATTCCTCACTCGGCACATCACTGCCCAGGTAGCGGGATGTTGGCCCCAGGTCACGATGAGTCAGTTTGAACCAGGCCTTGGCAAAAGCGTCTTCAAACTCTTCAGGGTTTTCCAGCCAGCGTGTAGTGATCTCACGAAACTCCGGATCTTCCTTCAATGCCAGGTCAGTCGTGAACATGATGGGCGCATGGCGCACACCGTCACGATGGGCATCAGGAACCAGGTTGGCACCTTCACCATTGGCCGGAATCCACTGGGTGGCACCCGAAGGGCTTTTGGTCTGTTCCCACTCGTAGCCATAAAGATTCTGCAGGTAGTTATGGGTCCACTGTGCCGGACTCACGGTCCAGGCACCTTCCAGGCCGCTGGTGACGGTATCGGCACCCTTGCCGGTACCACAGCTGCTGGTCCAACCCATGCCCTGTTCTTCCAGGGCTGCTGCTTCAGGTTCGGGACCGACACACTCTGACGCCGGGTGGGCACCATGGGCCTTGCCAAAGGTATGACCGCCAGCGATCAGGGCCAGGGTTTCCTCGTCACTCATGGCCATGTTGCCAAAGGTCTGGCGAATACGCTGTGCAGAAGCCAGGGGATCAGGATTACCACCCGGACCTTCAGGATTCACATAGATAAGGCCCATCTGGGTAGCGCCCAGCGGCCTTTGAAGTTCACCGCCGCTGTGGCGGTTTGAAGCCAGCCATTCGGATTCCGGACCCCAGTTGACGATTTCAGGTTCCCACTTATCGACTCGGCCACCGGCAAATCCCAGCGTGTCAAAACCCATGTCTTCCATGGCCACCGTACCGGCCAGGATCATCAGGTCAGCCCAGGAAATGCTGTTGCCGTATTTCTGCTTTACCGGCCACAACAGGCGACGGGCCTTATCCAGGTTGGCATTGTCCGGCCAGCTGTTGAGCGGGGCAAAACGCTGCATACCGCCATCGGCACCACCACGGCCATCACTCATGCGGTAGGTACCGGCACTGTGCCAGGCCATGCGAATGAAAAACGGACCATAGTGACCATAGTCAGCCGGCCACCAGTCCTGGGAAGTCGTCATCAGGTCGGCCAGGTCTGCTTTCAGTGCATCCAGGTCGAGGTTGGAAAATGCTTCAGCGTAATCAAAATCTTCTCCCAGGGGATCGGATTCCGGGGAATGCTGGCGCAGTGGCTCCAGGTCCAGGGCGTTGGGCCACCAGTAATCGTTATCAGGCATGTCCTGTTGCGCCTGTGCCGGTTGTACCGACATTGCAGCGGAAACTCCGATCGCCAGCGCTGTCATGGATGGTATGAATTGTTTGAACATGTGTAAGCCTCCGTGTTGGATGTGATGAGCATGGTACGCAGGCTCCTTCCATCGAAAAAATTGATTGTGGCTATCAACTCGATAGGCAGAATATCTTGATCCGCTGCAGGCCTGATAACACGGGGGGTGCTGCGGGGTACGAAAGGCATCTGACTTCCCGACCATGACGTCAACACGGGCTGCTATCAGTCATTTGCGCGAATCCAGCGGAATAAAAATTGCAGCCTATCTGGACAAGGAAGCAACCAGAGTCTGGCTATATGCAGGAAGTGACTGAATTTAAAGGACTTTTCAAAGACTGGGCGATACCTGTTGTCGTCACCGCGGTATCACTTTGCGCCATGATGCTGGTCAAAAGCTTTCTTCTGGTGCGTGCTACCCGAAACAACTCCCCCTCCGTGTTTCGTCATTTGCTTGCTTCCCTGGGCCTGCCCCTGACCCTGATCATTGTCGTTTTCAACATCTTTGTGTTCACCACCCTGACCCGCAACCTTGGCACCGCGGATACCGACCTGGTGCCAGCAGCTACCATGCTTTCCCGCTTACTGCTGATCGCTGCCCTGGTCATTTTTGTCGACCGCTTCATTGTTGGGTTGCTGGCCAGCTATTCCCCCAATTCCGAGTTGTTGCGTAACAGCAGCAGTGTCGCCAGGGGGATTGTCCATGTCCTGGTCTTTGGCATCGGCCTGCTGGTCTTGCTGGGTACCCTGGGCGTGTCTATCACACCCATTGTCGCTTCACTGGGCATCACTTCCCTCGCTGTTGCCCTGGCCCTGCAACCCACACTTGAAAACTTTTTCTCCGGCTTGCAGCTGATCATCGACAAGCCGATTCGTGTGGGAGACTACATTGAACTGGATTCAGGTGAACAGGGTTTCGTGGAAAAATCGGGTGGCGCTCCACCTGGATCAAAATGCTGCCAAACAACATGGTAATC
>Ga0181561_10001453_pt1 | contig 21007 bp, 19 predicted proteins | sample 011ome_19_FD_133760 | JGI IMG/M metagenome (GOLD analysis project Ga0181561, IMG submission 133760) | Coastal salt marsh microbial communities from the Groves Creek Marsh, Skidaway Island, Georgia - 011510BT metaG (megahit assembly) | ecosystem: Environmental > Aquatic > Marine > Intertidal... | reverse complement strand
ACCAGTTGCCTTCAGAGAAATCCAGCCAGGTCAGTGAGCCAAGCATTACGCCGAAACTGTGGGAGGTAATATGCTCCAGGGTGCTGGCATCCCAGATTTCTACTGAACTGGTCATAGGGGATTCAGGATAGTTGGAATGCGCGACAACCAACAGGCCATCCACGACCACGCCCCCATCCAGGTGCAATAGACGATTACTGCCAGCATCAGCATCGCCATCCCATTGCAATAGTGCCTTGCCGCTGCTTTTGTTGTGCATGGTGATATGGGTATTGTTAATGGCAAAGAAATGTTCAGCATCTACCGCCACTCCCTGCCGAGCATCTACTGCCTGGAATTCATTCAACAGGCTGGCTTCATATTCAGGAACCTGGGCATACAGCTGCCCCGTTGCCATAAGGAGGACGGGCAGGAAAAGCCATCTATTAACCTGAAGAAACGGATATGTCATGTAATGTCAGTACCCTCAAACATAACAGGAAAAGAAAGTCAGACCCCCCATTAAAACACGATGGCAACCAAAACTTCAGGAGCTTAATGCCGACCAGTCTGTATTTTCCTTCCGTTTTACCTCTATACTCAGTACCCATAAAAGCAATATCGGGGGATGCCATGACAGGCACAAAATATTTATACGGGTTTCTGGTGTTTTGCTGCTGCAGCTTGCTGTTTACATCGGTTCAATCACAAATACCTGCTGACAGCTGGGCACCAGTGACAGACGAGCGCCTTTTGAACCCCGAGCCCGGCGACTGGATGAATTACCGTCGCAGTTATGATGCCACCGGCTACAGTCCCCTGGATGAGGTCAATCGCCGCAACGTGGATGACCTGCGTGTGTCCTGGACCTACTCCATGCGCGACGGCAGTCGCTGGCTGGCCACGCCGATTATTGCCAATGGGCTGATGTATATCGGGGAGGGCACCGGGCGCATCATTGCCCTGGATGCCACCACCGGTGAACTGGAGTGGAGTCATACCCGCACCTATCCGTCGGATATCGCCCTGTCAGAAGCCAACCGCCGTTTTCGTGGTGTGTCCATCTATGGCGATACCATCTACTGGGGCACAGCCGACAGTTATCTCGTGGCGCTGGATGCCCGTACCGGAGAAAAATGCTGGGAAGTACAAACAGCAGATTACCGGGGCGGGGAAGGCCATGCGCATCCGCCGCTGATTGCCAACGGCAAGGTGTTTCTCGGCATGTCCGGTGGCGACTTTGCTGCCCGCGGCAGCCTCAAGGCACTGGATGCCGACACCGGAGAGATACTCTGGACTTTCTACACCATTCCAGGCCCGAATGATCCCGGCGCCGAGACCTGGGACTGGGATGCGCAATATCCTCCCTCCGGTGCCGCGACCTGGAATACGCTCAGTTATGACCCCGAACTCAACCTGGTGTATTCCCCCACCGGCCAGCCCGCGCCGTGGACCACGACGCCGGAAGGGCACGGCGATGCCCTTTATGCGAACAGTGTGATCGCCCTGGATGCCGATACTGGCGAGCTGCGCTGGCATTACCAGCTGGTGCCACAGGACAACTGGGACCGTGCCACCTACGAAAGCATGCTGGTAGACCTGGAGATTGATGGTGTCCAGAGAAAGGCCCTGATCCAGACCGGCAAGATTGGCTGGAGCGTGGTACTGGACCGTGAAACCGGCGAGTTCCTGCACGCCTACCGCACGGCTTACGACAATACCATCACCAACTGGACTGAAGCAGGGCGTCCCGTCTACAACCCGGACACGGTGCCGCAACTGGACGATGTGGATTCGGGCAAGGTGTTCCAGGTCTGTCCCCATCCCCATGGCGCGCGTAATCTCAACGCGCCGAGCTTCAGCCCGGAAACCGGGTATTACTACCTGGGTGTGAACAACTCCTGCATGAATGCCATGGTGGTGACACCGGTCCGGCATACACGCTTTGGCCTGACCGGGACGACTTACACCCCCTCCCTGGCACCGGGCTATGACTATGTCGGCGAGTTTGTCGCTTTTGATCCGGTCAGCGGTGAGCGCGCCTGGACCTGGCAGCCAGTCAGCGGTGCCCCGATGACGGCGTCTGCCCTGGCTACAGCCGGCGATATTGTTTTTGGCGGTACCGCGGACCGGCAGTTTTTCGCCCTGGACAACCGCAACGGGGAACTGCTGTGGCAGACACGCCTGAACGGCGATGTCTCCGGTGCGCCAATCAGTTATGAAGTGGACGGCAAACAATACATTGCCATTACCGCAGGCGGTGGCGCGGCACAGACGTCCACCCTGGGCCGGCTGGTGGATGTGGATATCACGGAAGGCTCCGGCGTGATCTGGGTCTTTGCCCTGCCTGAGCGACGTCCGACAGAGGTCCAGCGTCCTGTGCGGGCGCAGGTATCGACGATTTCAGTCGCCTCGGGCGTGTTCAGTGCGGCCCAGGCACAGCGCGGTGAGCAACTCTACGGTCAGCACTGCACCGGCTGCCATGACGCGGGCAATTACGCCGGTCAGGCGTTGCAGGCAAAATGGGGCGGTTTTTCCCTGGGTGATATCTACAGCGATATCTCCGTGTCCATGCCACCGGCCAATCCGGGTGGGCTGGCACCCGATGAGTATTCAAGCATTGTCGCTTATTTGCTCAGGCAGTCCGGCTATACCCCGGGTGACAACACGGCATTGCTTCCCGCAGACAGCTTCCAGTTAAGGCGCTACGTTATTGATGTTCCCGGCTTGAATTACTGACTTAAAACGGTTGTCCCCTGTTCTCTGATAGACCTGCCTGTCTTGCGGGAGTATTCTCAGTGCTCTTGAAACTTGAGGGGATACCCATGAAAAGAATAATAAACACCAATGTTGTCATGGCTGTTTTGACAGTCATGGCTGTCATAGCGTCATCCAGTGCGCACGCCGTGGAGACCATGTCACCTGCACGGGCAGCGGATTACGCCGCGATCAAGTCTCTGATCGTCAAGTACGCCCATGTCTATGACAGCCGGGATATAGAAGGCTATGTCAGTATCTTCACCGACGATGCCGAATTTACCTTCAACGGTGGTGGCATGACCGGGCATGACGAGATTCGGGCCTTTATTACCAGTGTGGCCAGTTCACCGGTTCCGGAAGTAAAAAGCTACCACTCGATTTCCAACACCCTGATTGAATTTGTCAGCGATACCGAGGCGCGTCATCGCTCGTACTGGCAGATTGTTTCCTGTGCGCCGGGGGAACCCTGTACCGTGGGAAGCATGGGGGTGTACGAGGATACCGTCGTGAAACAGAACGGCGAGTGGCTGATCAGGAAGCGGGATATTCCCCAGTAACTATTGAGCGCCTTTGATGTCGAATGTCGGCAAAAAGCGTTCACAGTGATACAAGTAAAGCTTTGTATCTTTAACTGAATTTAATAGTGGTGAAATATCATGGCTGAAAAATTCATTACGATAATCCTAGCCAGCCTGTGATGAAAATCCTCTTTATCTGCACCCATAACAGATGCCGCAGTATTCTTGCTGAAGCCATTGCCAGTCATTTCAGTGGTGGCCTGATCGAAGCCGCCAGTGCCGGTAGTGAGCCCGCTGGTGAAATTCATCCCATGACATTGAAAGCCCTGGATTCTTATAATATTCCTGCCACCGGCCTGTACAGCAAATCGTGGGATGACCTGGAAGATTTTGAACCGGATTTTGTGATTACTGTGTGTAACAATGCCGCTAATGAAACTTGCCCAGTCTGGTTTGGTAAATCACTGCGGGTACACTGGAACCTGGAAGACCCCAGCATTATAGTGGGTAGTGACTCGCAAAAGCTGGCAGCATTTGGTGAAACCATTACGCTGCTCACTTCCCGAATCAAGGAAGTAACTGATCTGCTTGAGCATCATGCCTGTCGCACCCGGGTGCTTGATGCCCTGAACTGTATGGCTGAGTCCTGAGAGAATAAATAAGAACAAAGTAGTCAATGGGCCTTTTTGAACGTTTTCTGACACTCTGGGTATTGCTGGCCATCCTTGCCGGTGTATTTCTCGGCAACCTGGTTCCCGGTGTTTTCATGGCTATCGCCGCCCTGGAAATTGCCCACGTCAATGTCGCCGTGGCCGTGCTGATCTGGGTCATGATCTACCCGATGATGATCCAGGTGGACTTCTCATCCATCAGGGCTGTTGGTGAAAAGCCCCAGGGGTTGATTCTCACCTGTGTTATCAACTGGCTGGTCAAACCCTTTACCATGGCAGCCATAGGCTGGTTGTTCTTCAAGGTTATCTTTGCTCCCCTGGTTGAACCACGAATGGCCGATGAGTATATCGCCGGCATGATCCTGCTGGGTGTGGCGCCCTGTACAGCCATGGTGTTTGTCTGGAGCCAGTTGACCAAGGGCGATCCCAATTACACCCTGGTCCAGGTGTCCGTGAATGACCTGATCATGGTCGTGGCCTTTGCGCCCATAGCTGGCTTCCTGCTGGGTGTTACCGATATTACGGTGCCCTGGGAAACGCTGCTGCTTTCGGTGTTGCTGTATGTCCTGATTCCCCTGGTAGCAGGTGTCGTTACCCGGCAAACGCTGGTCAGCAAAGGTGGTGGAGCACTGGATTCACTGCTGGCAGTGCTCAAACCCTGTTCAGTGGCGGGCTTGCTGGCAACCGTCGTATTGTTGTTTGGTTTCCAGGCGCAAACCATCCTGGGCAATCCCCTGGTGATCGGGCTGATTGCCATTCCCTTGCTGCTGCAAACCTATGGTATTTTTTTCCTGACCCTGGCGATTGCCTGGTCAATGAAGCTTTCCCATCGTGTCACCGCTCCGGCCTGCATGATTGCCACTTCCAATTTCTTTGAGCTGGCTGTTGCCGTAGCCATCTCGCTGTTTGGTTTAAATTCAGGTGCCTCACTGGCCACGGTAGTTGGTGTGTTGGTGGAAGTGCCGGTGATGTTGTCGCTGGTGGCTATTGCCAACCACTTGCGTCCTGCCATCAAGTCCCGTTACAAAGCTGTCACCGATTAACCATCGGTTAAGCCCTCGTTGCATTTTCAGATTTAGTCCCGACCGATGTTTCTGCGCTGCCAAGATCATGTAGAATCAGGACCTGTATGCAGCAACGGAAAGCAAGATGTTACTGATTCTTATCATCGTTTTGACGGTGAGCCTGGTAGTGCTTCTACATTATGAGTGCCTGTATCGGCTGACAAGATTGATGCCGATGCTGCGTATCAGGTATCGCTACCGTCTGGTCCTGGGTGTTTTCGGTGCCTTGCTGGCCCATGTGCTTGAAGTGCTGGTTTTCGGTTTCACCTATTTCCTTATGCACGGGCACGAAAGCCTGGGATACCTGGAAGGCCGTTATGTCATTACCCAGTACGATGCCATCTATTTTTCTTTTTCCACCTACACAACCCTTGGTTATGGCGACATAGAGCCATTTGGCGGTATTCGCTACCTGGCCGGCATTGAGTCGCTGACCGGGCTCCTGTTGATTACCTGGACGGCCTCATTCCTGTTCCTGGAGATGCAGCGTTACTGGGTTTCCCGCTGATACGTGAAACATGGGAGAACAACATGAGTGAAAAAGCCGCTTTGACTTCGCTGGATTAAAGGCTTGCATGAATAGTCCTGTTTCAAGGGAGACGTTTGATGATGTTGCAACATGTCCGGTTACTGGCCAATTACAATGCCCGGTTCAACAACCAGGTATTTGATGCGGCAGCCAAGCTGGATTTGAATGAATTCCAGGCGGACCGTGGAGCGTTCTTCAAGTCAGTCTGTGGCACGCTGAATCATATCCTTGTGGGTGATATTCTCTGGTTCACCCGGTTTTACAAGAGCTTCAAACCTTATTCGACGCTGGCGCCTGTGCTCGATCTGCCTGTACCACAATCCCTGGACCATATTCCTTATCCGGAGCTGCCTGCGCTACACGAAGCCCGGCAGATCATGGACGGCATGATCAGTCGCTGGGCCCATGAGGAACTGACGGAGCAGGATCTTGAGCAGGACCTGACTTACGCCAACACCAAAGGCGTCGTCAGTACACGAAATTTCGGCGAAACCCTCATGCATGTGTTCAATCATCATACCCATCACAGGGGACAGGCCAGCACCTTGCTGTTCCAGTTGGGTCATGATGTCGGGGTGACCGATTTCCTGGTGGATGTACCGGTAAGCTGATATGAAAAAAGCATTTCTCATGGCTCCCCTTGTTGCAGCCCTGGTATTCGCCGGTCCGGAAGGCTGGGAGCAATTCAACAACCCTGGGCCCGGGTATATCCCGGTCATCAATGAGTTGTTGTTGCTGCTGTTCGGTTACCTGGCAGCCGCGGCAGGCAACGCCGTGGTCGTCATTCCCCTGTGCCTGCTGGTGCGCCTGAAAACTCGCAATCTTCTGGCTGGAATATTGCTGGGCTTTTTTGTCGCACTGATCGTGACAACCATTGCCTATGCCTTTGAAATATTTGATTACCAGACGTCGATTTTCCATCCCGCTTACCTGTATCCGCTTTTCATACCACTATTCCTGCTGACTTCGCTGTCGTTTTTCTTCCTGACGCGGACAGCGCCGGTTAGTGACCCACCTGCACCACCGGAAGACGACGAGCCATCCGGCGAAGACTCGCCAACGTGACAACAACTGCAGCAGCTTTACTGAAAGAACTGACCTCCCGCGGTGATGCCAGGCAGGCTGAACGTGCGGCGCGATTTTTCAAAACGGGGAAAGGCCAGTATGGCGAGCACGAGGTCTTTGTTGGCGTGATGATGCCGGAACTGCGACTCATGGCACGCTCCCACGTGGAGTTGTCCCTGGATGAAACAGTGAAGTTGCTGAAAACGGCCGTGCATGAAGCCAGGTTGCTGGCCCTGTTGGTTCTGGTTAACAAGTTTCGCGCGGGTGATTCCGCTGAAAAGGATGCCGTGGCCAGGTGTTACCTGGACAATACGGACTATGTGAATAACTGGGACCTGGTGGACAGTTCGGCCCATCTCATTCTGGGCCCCTGGCTGGAAAACCGGGATCGCAACATACTGGACACCCTGGCCGGGTCATCTTCCCTGTGGGAGCGCCGCATCGTTATCATCGCCACCTTTCATTTTATCAGGAAAGGGGAGTTTACCGACGCACTCAGGATAGCCGGTTTGCTGGTAAACGATTCCGAAGATCTGCTGCACAAGGCTGTAGGCTGGATGCTCAGGGAAATCGGTAATCGTGACCGGGGCACCGAAGAGGGCTTTCTCATGGAACATTACCGCAACATGCCGCGCACCATGCTGCGTTATGCCATTGAAAAATTTCCCGAGCCACTCAGGAAGGTCTACCTGGCAGGCAAGATTGCCTGACCGGTTGCCGGGCTGTCCTACTGCCTGGTTACTGTCAGCGTCATGCTGCCCTTGTTATTGCCGTAGAAATTCCAGGCATCGTTGGCAAAGCAGTACAGGTAACCGGCGCGTTTTACTTTCAGGGTGGCCTTTTCACCGATCAGGAAAGTGGTGTGGGCGGTAAATGTCTTGTCTTTCGTGACCGAACCGCCGTCACTGATCGTGCCGAGCAGGCTGAACCAGGGAAAGTCTTCGTAACGCCGTGTGCCGTTGACATTGGCATCGGCGTTATTACCCAGCTTTTTCAACAACTTCTCGAACTTGCCCAGCACGGTGCCAGCGATATGGACCAGTTCCCCCACCTTGAACTGGCCGTCATTGGTCCCACCAGGGCCACAGGAAATGGAGGCATCCAGCCACTCACCACTGGCTTCAAACAGGTAGGTCTCGCCCTGTTCCAGGTACAGGTTGGTCGTGTTCCAGGGCTGGTCGGCATAGATCGACAGCGTCCTGCTCTCATTTTTGCGCAGGGAAACGTGCTGGCGATAAGTACCCTGTCTGATAGAGGGCATGCTTTTGCGTTCGCTGACTGAAGCATGGACACTGGAATTGCTCTTGATCAGCTTGGGTATATTGCGCGGCGTGGAAGGTAACAGCCCGAAAAGTCCCTGGCAGGAATTATGAATGATGCCCCAGGTATCCGGCTGGATTTGCGCAAGGGTCTGCGGATAGAACGCCAGGCCTTTGCTGGCGGCTTCATCGGTCATCCATGCCAGCGTGATATCGGCCAGGCCATCGGCGGCATAACCACCGCCGACATCAGCATGCACTAAGGTAAACCAGACCTGTTTGACATCGGTTTTGGTGTTTTTTTCGTCCCAGAGAGTTGGTTGGAAACTGGCACGGATTTCATCAATGGCAACGGCATGGCGGGCATGCCGTGTCTTGGCGCTCAGCTTGACGTCGTGAAAGACATGATCATCCCGGTCGTCGAGGAAGTTCAGCAGGGCCATGTTGTCCGGAATGCCCAGGGCGCCGACGGTATCCCAGACGCCGATGAAATGGATGTCGACATGACTGTCTGCGGCCTTGCCCTTGTGAAAAGACCAGCCTGCACTCCAGCTGCTGCGGTTTTTCCTGTGCCGATAGCCCTTCTCATAGGCCGTCTCGACCCGTTGCCAGCCTTCGGCGGACGTCTGTCCACCCAGGTCCAGCAAGCCGCACCGGGCAATAAAGCCGCCCAGGCTGCGTACCGTGTAGGCACCCCGGCTGAAACCGAACAGGAAAATGCGATCGCCTTCCTGGTATTTACGGGCCAGCCACTGGTAACCACTCATGATGTTGCGGCTCAGGCCCTTGCCGGCACCGCCACCCAGCGCCTTTTCAAACAGGCCACCGTCTGTGCCCACACCGGGATGGTAATACTTTAACTGGGGGTTGCCGTCAGCATCTTCCGCGGCCAGGCAGTTATAGAATTTGTAAACGTTGGTAGGGGCCAGGATGCCATTATCTTCCTGGTCAGGTGTGTTCCAGGTGCCGTCGGCACAGACAATCAGGTTTCTCATTTGTTTTCCTTTTGAACGGTGTCAATGAAATGAAAAAACAGCGTGTAAAGGAAAACTAGAAGGAGGCGGGGTTGTTGTCAACAACCCCGCGTGTCAAATGATCAGAAATGGACTACTTGTTGGCCCGGTTTTCAATCAGATGGTCAACAACTGCGGGGTCGGCCAGGGTCGTGGTGTCTCCCAGGTTGTCCAGTTCGTTGGCGGCTATCTTGCGCAGGATACGGCGCATGATCTTGCCGGAGCGGGTTTTTGGCAGGCCCGGTGCCCACTGGATGATTTCCGGTTTGGCGATGGCACCGATCTCGCTGGCGACAAAGTTGCGTAGCTCGGCCAGCAGTTCATCCGAGGGTTCGACGCCGTGCATCAGGCTGACATAGGCGTAGATACTCTGGCCCTTAATGTCATGGGGAAAACCGACAACGGCGGCTTCGGCGACACTTTCGTGCAGTACCAGCGCGCTTTCAATTTCCGCTGTGCCCAGGCGATGACCGCTGACATTGAGGACGTCATCCACACGGCCGGTAATCCACCAGTAACCGTCTTCATCGCGCCGGGCACCGTCACCGGTGAAATAGTAACCGGGGTAGGTGGAGTAATAGGTATCGATACAGCGCTGATGGTCGCCATACACGGTGCGCAACTGGCTAGGCCAGCTTGCCGTGATGACCAGGTTGCCGGAGGTGGCTCCCTCAAGAATCTGGCCTTCCGGGTCCACCAGGGCCGGCTGTACGCCGAAAAAGGGCAGGGTGGCAGAGCCCGGCTTCAGGTCCGTAACACCGGGCAGCGGCGTGATCATGTGACCACCGGTTTCCGTTTGCCACCAGGTATCCATGATCGGGCAGCGGCCGTCGCCGACCACGTGGTAATACCATTCCCAGGCCTCTGGATTGATGGGTTCGCCCACGGTGCCCAGAATCTCCAGGGAAGACCGGGACGTGCTGGTCACAAAATCATCTCCCTGTGCCATCAGGGCGCGAATGGCGGTAGGGGCCGTATAAAAGGACCGGACCTTGTACTTGTCCACCACCTGCCAGAAGCGGGAGCAGTCGGGGTAGGTTGGCACGCCCTCGAACATGACGGTTGTTGCCGCATTGGCCAGGGGACCGTAGACAATGTAGGTATGCCCGGTGACCCAGCCCACATCGGCTGCGCACCAGTAGATATCGCCATCGTGATAATCAAAGACATACTTGTGAGTCATTGCCGCGATCAGCAGGTAGCCGCCGGTCGTATGCAGGACCCCCTTGGGTTTACCGGTGGAGCCGGAGGTATACAGAATGAACAGAGGATCTTCGCTGTCCATGGCCTCGGGTTCGCAGGTGGCTGCCACATTGCTGGTGGCCTCGTGGTACCAGATATCCCTGTCGCCATTCCAGGCCACATCACCACCGGTGCGCTGGACGACCAGGACCGTGTGGACATTGGGACACTGTTCCACGGCAACGTCGGTGTTGGCCTTGAGTGGAAAGACGCGTCCGCCGCGAACACTTTCATCGGAGGTGATGACAACACGGCAGTCGGAATCAAGAATACGGTCTTTCAGGGAGTCGGGCGAGAAGCCGCCAAACACCACCGAATGGATAGCACCAATGCGGGCAGTGGCCAGCATGGCGAAAGCAGCCTCGGGAATCATCGGCATGTAGATGCAGACACGGTCGCCTTTCTTTACGCCGCGATCCTTCAGGACATTGGCCAGCTTGCAGACTTCGTCATGCAGCTCCTGGTAGGTAATGCGGCGATCGGTGCCTGGTTCATCACCTTCCCAGAGAATGGCGACCTGGTCGGCACGTTCGGGCAGGTGGCGGTCGATACAGTTACTGGTGACATTGAGCTTGCCGCCGGCAAACCACGAGATATCGCCCTTTGCCATGTCGCAGGATGAGACCTGGCTGAAGGGCTCCATCCAGTCGAGAAAGGTAGTGGCCTGTTCGGCCCAGAAGGTATCGGGATCTTCCACTGAAGCCTTGTACATGGCTTCATACCCGGCTTTATCCAGGTGTGCGGATTTTTTCAGTTTTTCGGGAACAGGGTACTTTTTGACTTCTGACACGGGGACTCCTTGTAGCTATTGTGAAATCAGGCCATCCATACCTGATTTATACCATGGACGAGTAAATCTCGCGCGTGAGATTAGCCTCGAACAGGCTGGTGGACCATCCGGAGTCCACCCGTATTTTGCCCCCCGGCATAAAAATCAGGCAACCTGTACCGGTATGGTGTTGCTGGCGCGGAGTATGACATTTTTCTCGTCCAGGTAAACCAGTTTAGGTGCATGATTCAGTATCTCTGCTTCGCTATAGCTGCCATAGGCACAAATGATGACCCTGTCCCCCACAGCGGCCTTGTGGGCAGCCGCACCATTGACTGAAATGATGCCGGAAGCATTTTCTGCACGTATCGCATACGTGGTGAAGCGCTCTCCATTGCTGATATTGTAAATCTGGATCTGCTCAAATTCACGAATGCCTGCGCTGTCCAGCAGATTGCCGTCGATGGCACAGGATCCTTCGTAATCAAGCTCTGCATGGGTGACACAGGCCTTGTGTAATTTGGCTTTCAACATCAGGGATTGCACAGTGATTTCCTCGGTATTAATCAGGGTATTGCCGGGTTTTCCAGCGGGCCGCATTATCCCAAAATCAGTCGCCAGCTGCCAGTCTCCACCAAACGGGTTTTATGGCAATGAAATAGCCGCTTGGCAGCCTGTCCAGGCCACAAGTGCCGGTTATTCTTCCTCGAAGTCTGCAGGCAGGATGTCTTCTTCCTCGACCTCCCCATCGACATCGAGCAGGTATTCAAATTCTGGGTCCACGATCACCTTGCCCTCCATGGCCTCACGGCCCATCAGCATCATGTAGGTCATCTCGGAGCGATCTGTCAGCGTGAGTTTGATCGGCCATTCATGTCCACCAAGCCGGATCGTCGTGGTGATGACCCTGCGTTTTTCGGTGTCGGCTGAAGAGCTTTTTACCTTTTTTTTGCCATCCACCGGTGCGGTAACACGGACGATGTCATCCATGTTGTAGATATCCGGATGCAGGTCGAAACTGACAAAATTCCTGTTCCCTTTTTTAAATTCCTCGATGTTATCCACGTGCAGGGATGAGGTGGCAGCACCGGAATCTACCCTGACATGGAGTTTTTCAATGCCAAGATCCGGCAGGTCGCATACTTCCAGAGCGCCGATTTTGAATTTTGGAAATTTTGTAAATGCCATTGATGCTCTCTTGCTACTGTAATTGCTCAACCCTTGCCCTTGGGCTTGTTGGGACCCAGGGCCGAATCTTTTTCAATGTACTCAACGATCTTGTCGGCAACATTTTTACCCGTTGCCGTTTCAATCCCTTCGAGTCCGGGTGAGGAGTTGACCTCAATGACCAGTGGTCCGTGGGAGGAACGCAGGATGTCCACGCCGGCAAGATCCAGGCCCATCACCTGGGCGGCACGAATGGCCAGGGTGCGCTCTTCCGGGCGCAGCTTGATGACCTCGGCGGTACCACCGCGATGCAGGTTGGAGCGGTACTCACCTTTCACGGCCTTGCGCTGCATGGCCGCGATGACTTTCTTGCCGACCACAAAACAACGAATGTCGGAGCCACCGGCCTCACGGATAAATTCCTGGACCAGGAAATCCGAGCCAATGCCCATGAAGGCATTGATCAGTGCTTCTGCGGCTTTCTTGGTTTCAGCCAGCAGGACGCCGTCGCCATGGGTGCTTTCTGTCAGCTTCAGGATCAGCGGAGCACCGCCTACGGATTCGATTAGTTTGTCAGTGGCCCGCGCCGAGTGGGCATAACTGGTGACTGGCTGGCCAATACCTTTGCGGGCAAGCAGCTGATGTGCACGCAGTTTGTCCCTTGAGCGGGTGATGGCGATGGATTCGTTGATGGAGTAAACATGCCCCACCTCGAATTGTCTTAATACCGCACAACCATAGGCTGTCACACTGGCACCGATGCGGGGAATCACGGCATCGAAATTGAGTTCCTCGACGACCGAGGAATTGCGCTGGTAAAACACGGTAGGATCGTTGGCCGTGATGTTCATGTAACACTTGAGTACATCAACAACACGCACCTCATGTCCCCGTTCCTTAGCGGCTTCTACAAGCCTGCGGGTTGAATACAGATTACGGTTTCTGGAAAGAATGCCTATTCGCATGAAAGTCCTGAAGATTTGGTGAATTTACCTTGCGGAGAGGGGGCTAATACTAGGGTACTGGAAATAATAAATAAAGCGGCTCAGGGGTCGGGTCTGATCCTGATATTGTCGATGAGCCGGGTTTTTCCGAGCCAGGCTGCGGCGAGAATGACCAGGTCGGTGTCTGCGGGTTCGGCCGGTTCCAGGGTCTGTGCATGGCAGACAGTGAAGTAATCGGTGTCAAAGCCGGCACTATTAAGTGCTGCCGTGGCTTCCTCTTGCAGGTTGTTAAAGTTCGTTGCTCCTTGTGCAATGGCCTGTGCAGCCTGGCGCAACTGGCGTTGCAATTCGGGTGCTTTCTCCAGTTCACTGGCGCTGAGGTAGCTATTGCGTGAACTCAATGCCAGTCCCTTGTCGTTCCTGGCTATCGGAACACCGATCACCTCAAGGGGCATACACAGGTCTGTTGCCATTTTGCGAATGACCTGCAGCTGCTGGAAATCCTTTTCACCGAAATAGGCCTTGTCAGGCTGCGTCATGTTGAACAACTTGCTTACGATGGTACAGACGCCCGCAAAATGACCGGGCCTGCTGGCACCGCAATGGCGTTCTGACAGGCCTGGTACCGTGACCAGGGTCTGGTTTTCCAGCCCTGTCGGGTACATTTCAGAGGTAGCAGGGATGAACACGCTGTGGCAGCCGGCTTGCTCCAATTTTTGAATATCTTCCCGGGGAGTTTTCGGATAGGCATCCAGGTCTTCGGCCGGGCCGAACTGCAGCGGATTAACAAAGATTGTTGCCAGCACATGATCGCAATCCGCTTTCGCCGCTTCAACCAGGGCCAGGTGGCCTGCGTGCAGGTTACCCATGGTCGGGACAAGGCCAATACGTTGGCCAGCCTGTCTCAGTGGCGCCAGCGCCTTATCAAGGGCATCCCGTGTCTCATGTATCTGCATGGCCGGGGACCGGGCTTACTGGTAGGAGTGTTCGGGACCAGGAAAGGTGCCGGCCTTGACGGCGCTGACATAGTCGGCGATGGCGCCGCGAATGCCGTCACTGGAATCGGCCAGGAAATTCCTGACAAACCTGGGTGTGATCGGGGATATGCCAAGCAGGTCATGCAGCACCATGATCTGGCCGTCGACATCAGGGCCGGCGCCAATGCCGATTACCGGAATGGTCAGTGCCTTGGAAATGGTGCTTGCCAGAGAGCCAGGCACTGATTCAAGCAGCAGGCAACTGGCACCGGCGGCTTCCAGCAGGCGGGCTTCCTCGATCATGGCATCTGCCTGGTCAGGATCACGGCCCTGGACCAGGAAACCACCAATACGGTTCACTGATTGTGGTGTCAGGCCCATATGGGAACACACGGGAATTCCGCGCTCGGCAAGCAGACGCGTGGATTCGGCAATCCAGGCGCCACCTTCCAGCTTGACCATCTGGGCACCGGCACGCATCAGGCGCGCGGCATTTTCCAGGGTCTGGGCTTCCGAGGCGTAGGACATGAAAGGCAGGTCGGCAATCAGTAATGACCCCTTGCTGCCGCGTTTGACACACTGCATGTGGTAGATCACATCCTCCATGGTGACAGGCAGGGTCGTGTCATGCCCCTGGATGACCATGCCCAGTGAATCACCCACGAGTATGACTTCCACCCCGGCTTCGCCATACAAACCGGCGAAAAGAGCGTCATAACAGGTCAGGCAGGCAAACTTTTCGCCGTTTGCCTTGAGTTTCTGCAGTGTATTGGCGGTGACGTTTTTCAAGAGCGTGAAGATCCGTTTTTGTTTTTCAGTATGTTTTCAGAAAGCACCGGCGCCTGTCCAGCCTTGCCGGGCAGCAATCATGGTCAAATTGCGCAGTTAAAGCAATGTGTCAGAGCAAAGTAGGCTTGGGGTTGAAGTAATTACGGCTGCCCTTGCGGGTGGTCAGGATGTAGTCCAGAAGCTGCTCATAATCGGCATCATTGTTGACCAGGTCAATTTCAGTACTGTTCACCATCAACAGGGTGCTTTTATCGTAATAGTGAAAAAACCGGGTGTAGGCATCGATCAGGTTTTCCAGGTAATCCTTCTCAATCAGTTGTTCTGCCGCTATGCCGCGTTTTTGAATGCGTTCCAGCAAGGTATCTACCGGGGCCTGCAGGTAAATCACCAGGTCCGGATGCGGAGCATCAATGGTCAGGTGTTCGTAGACCTTTTCGTAGAGTTCGAATTCATCGTTATCCAGGTTCTGGCGTGCAAACAGGCGGTCTTTTTCCATCAAAAAGTCAGCAACACGAACCGGCTCAAACATGTCGTCCTGGCGCAGGTCCTGTATTTGCTGGGCGCGCTGGAACAGGAAAAACAGCTGGGTAGCCAGCGCCATTTGCTTCTGGTCATGATAGAAACGCTCCAGGAATGGATTGTCCTCGCTTTTTTCCAGCAGGATCTCGTAGTTGAAGCTCTTGGCCAGGCGTTTGGCGAGACTGGTCTTGCCGACTCCTATCGGGCCTTCAACAGCGATATACCGGGGAATGGAGCTGGTTTTGTTGATGTCTTGTGCCAATGTATTACCGCTGCTGCTGAAACTGGTGAAAAAGTCGACCCCGGGTCAGTCTGCCTGACAAACCAGGCAAGCCTGTCACGAACTTTTCGAATCCTGCCCCCGTTTGTTTCTACGGGATTTTACTCTGCGTTTGCCGCTTTTTGAATGTTGCCTGTTGCCGTGGATCGAGGACATCATTTTATCCTGCTCACTTCTGTCTGCCGCCTGGAATTGTGTCCACCAGTCGCCCAGTCCGTCCAGGTCTTCACCGGCTTGTTCCCTGAGCAGGACAAAATCATAGGCAGCACGAAAACGCCTGTTGTTCAGCAGGGTCCAGGCGCGCTTGCGTCGTGGCAGGCGTAGCTGGAACTCCCAGATTTCCCGCATGGGAATACTGAAACGTTTGGGAATGGAGATGCGGGAGACCTGCTCGCTGATAACGGTCTGGGCGGCCTGGTGCATGGCCACCATGGGAGGCATTTTCCGGTTCAGGTTGATTTTGTACTCACGGTCCAGTGCCGGCCAGAGAATGGCTGCCAGCAGGTAGGCCGGTGTCACGCTTTTCAGGTCCCTGATGCGATTGTCGGTACTTTCAAAGGCCTTGTGCAGCAGTTCTTCCATGTGCGGGTTGCCATCCTGCAGTGCGTCAGCAGTCGCGGGAAACAGGTACTGGAAAACGTCGTACTTGCGCAGCAGTTCGTAACTTTCAACGGAGTAGCCGGTGAAAAAAAGTTTGAGTATTTCATCAAACAGGCGTGCGGCAGGAATGGACTCCAGGAGGTGGGCCAATGGTTGTATCGGTTCAGCCGTGGCGGGGTCCATGATGAATTCAAGTTTTGCCGATAGCCGGATGGCGCGCAGGATGCGTACGGGGTCTTCCCGGTAACGCTGGTCCGGATCACCGATCATGCGCAGGCAGCGATTGTCGATATCGGTTTTGCCCTGGACGTAATCATGGATGCGAAACTTTTTCACCGTGTAGTACAGCGCGTTGGCGGTAAAGTCGCGGCGCACGACATCTTCTTCCAGGGTGCCGTAGACATTGTCCCGCAGGATCATGCCGCTCTGGGAATGGGCAGAATCGATATGCCTGACACTGCGGGCCAGGCGCTCACCCTGGATTTCAACACTCTCTGTATTGGAGGCACGGAAGGTGGAGACTTCTATGATCTCCCTGCCCATGGTGACATGCACGATACGAAAGCGGCGCCCGATAATCCGTGCCTGCCTGAACTCTGCCTTTACCTGTTCGGGAGTGGCATCAGTGGCGACGTCAAAATCCTTGGGCTGCTTGCCCAGCAGCAGGTCACGTACGGCACCGCCGACGATGAAGGCCTGGTAACCGGCATCATTGAGGGTATATAGGACGCGCAGGCACCCGGAGCTGATATTTTTCCTGGAAACATTATGCTGGTTGCGCTCCAGTACGACAGGTTCCAGCACAACAGGGGCACCTGGGCTGGCTGGATTCACCGGGTCGTTGTCATGACCTGTCGCAGTTGGTTTGTTGCTCAAAGCGGGTACTCTTGCTGGTAAGCATTCATTTTACACAGATGTCGCTGGACGGGTAAGCGCTGTTAAGCTTTTCCCTGTTATTAAGCAAGCTGGCATTATCCGGCTGAACCCTTACCAGGGAATGACAAAGGCAATCAGGTTCACAGAGCTCGCAATAGCAGGCGGACAATCTAAAAAGAAAAGTACGAATCGAGATGAACAGGGGTTGGTAATAAAACAGGGGAAGTGCAAAGCACTTCCCCTGTCAAAGAGGCGTTTCATTATTTTTATTATTGTTGCAGCGTCCCTGTCTGCAAAGTTCAGCCTATCTGGCTGCAGAAGAGAATAGCTCTCCCGTAAAAGTTTGACTGCACAATTTACTCCCCACAGTTTACCCCCCGGTTAAGTGCTGTTTGCCAGTTCTTCTTATACACCGGGGTCACGGTGCAGTGTTTGTGAAACGTTTAAAAAACATTTCAGCGGCAATCAAATTATGCCTGCCTTTATTTTTTTTGTTACAGGCAGGCCAAATATAAGGCAGTTTTCCTGACATTTCCAAAGCAATTTAAAACTTTTCTCCAGACAAGCCTGTATTAACCTGTTGCTGTTGTTTTTTGAGGTGACGGTAATGTTTGTCTGTATAGAAATGTAACTTTTCGGCTAAGCAATGTGCGAAGAAGGGTAACGGATAGTATTCGAGTGATAACGAAAAGTGGTGGTACTCTTTTCAGGCTTTCTTTTTCTTGCGTGGAATGTTGAAACGCTGGCGCCTTTCCCAGAGGCACTTTCGGCTGATGCCAAGTTTCTTGGCCAGTTCGGTTTCATTGAGATGATCCTGGTGTTCCAGGACGAAGCGCTGGAAGTAATCTTTCAGGGACAGCTCCTTGTTGCTTTGCTCAACCGGGGCTGGAGCATCAGCGGCCCGGGGTGATGCCTGATTGTCCATCGAATCGATTTTCACCAACTCAACATCAAGGCCAAGCAGGTCAATAGGAATATCCACGTCTTCTGACATGATGACAGCCCGCTCAATCGCATTTTCCAGTTCTCGCACATTGCCCGGCCAGGGATAGGTGGTAATAGCTTGGATGGCATCGGCACTGAACTTTTTGAGCGGCACATCAAGACGGTTGCAACATATCTCCAGCTTCATGTCTGCCAGTTCAAGTATGTCAGCGCCACGACTGCGCAGGGGGGGGATTTCCAGTGGCATGACGTTGATGCGGTAGTACAGGTCCTCGCGAAACTTGCCTTCCTTGACCAGTTGTTTGAGATCCCTGTGGGTTGCTGCCACCAACCTGACGTCGACTTTCTGAGAATGTACCGAGCCAACCTTGCGAATCTCGTGTTCCTGCAAAACGCGCAAAAGGCGGGCCTGGGCATCCAGTGGCAATTCGCCGATTTCATCGAGAAACAAGGTACCGTTGTTGGCTTTTTCGACCAGTCCGGTTCGAGTTTCGTTGGCTCCCGGAAAAGCATCTTTTTCATGGCCGAACAGTTCGGACTCAATGAGGTTTTCGGGAATGGCCGCACAATTGATGGCAATCAGCCAGGCATCCTTGCGAGCGCTGGCTTCATGAACTGCCCGTGCTACCCGTTCCTTGCCGGTACCGGATTCTCCCATGATCAGGACCGAGGAGTTGGTTTGTGCCACTTTACGAATTCGGCGGAACAACTCGCACATGGCCGGGCAGTGACCCACCATGCCGGAGACCGGTTTTTCACAATCTCGTGGATTGCTCCGGGTCCTGTTCAGTTCATTGATATCGTTGTCGATGATATTGCTGATTGCGCCCAGGACTTCATTCGGGTCGATGGGGAGTGAGAGGTAATTAACGGCGTCAATCTGGAGGGAGTCATTGCTGTTGCGCATGCTGGCGTAGCTGGTGAGCACCAGAACGGGCGTATGGGTCATGCGGATCAGCAATGTACCTGGCGTACCGGGAAGGCGCAGGTTGGTAATGATGGTGGAAAATGCATCCAGGTCATGGACAGCAGCTTCTTCAATACTGGCTGTCTCGGTAACGCCGTAACCATTACGCTCGAGCAGTCGTCGCAGTGTTCTGCGAATGTCGCTGTCGTCTTCTACAATCAGGATATGATGCATAGGAATCAGGCTGGTTTCGGGTTATTTCATTGGGTGCTGCTTGTTTTTTGTTAATAAAAATTAATCATAACAGGCAAAAGTAACAGTTTACTATGTTTCTTTTCTACCCATTTTTACGTATTAGGGGATTTTCCAGTAGTAAATTCATGATGCGTTGCAGCAATCTGGTGAATCCTGCGCGCCTCCCGGCGTTGATGCTGCGAAAAGTGAAATGCAGCCGCTGTCCGGGGCACATCAGGCCGGCAATGATTCCTGCAGTGATTCCAGGCCAAGGAGCCTGTCAGGTTTCCAGTGGGCACATCCCCAGGCCAGGATGTCGGCCGGATCGGCATCGACCAGGCCCTGCTCAGGGGCCTGTTGCAGGTAGCACAGTGCCTCAAACAACAGGGAGGATGGTTTCCTGGCATCAATCGGGGCCGCAAAATGCTGCTTGCTCAGTTTCTGGCCTGCCGCATTCACGATGACCGGAATATGGCTGTAAACAGGCCGGGGCAGGCCGAGTAATTGCTGGAGATAAATCTGGCGCGGTGTGGAATCGAGCAGGTCAATGCCCCTGACAACGTGATTGACCTGTTGAAAGCCGTCATCGACAACGACAGCCAGCTGGTAGGCAAACAGGGCATCCTTGCGCCTGATGACAAAGTCGCCGACCTCCTGTTCCAGGTTCTGCTGCTGACGGCCCTGGATGGTATCCACGAACGTTATCGTGCTGTCAGCAACCCTGCAGCGCAGTGCCCTACCTTCTTCATCCTCAAGCTGCCTGTGCCGGCAGGTTCCCGGGTAGACGCCGTCATTTTCCATTACCTGTTGCCGGGTACAGTCACAGGCGAACACCATGTCACGATTACGCAAGGTACCAATGGCTTCCCGGTAAGCAGCATAACGCTGGCTCTGGTAAAGCACGGCGCCGTCCCAATGCAGGCCAAGGGCATCCAGGGCAAAAAGAATCTGGTCAGCCGCTTCAAGGCTCTCGCGGGGGGGATCAAGGTCTTCCATGCGCATCAACCAGGTGCCGTTATTGCTACGTGCATCCAAGTAAGACGCCAGGGCTGCCACCAGTGAGCCCATATGTAGTGGTCCGCTGGGGGAGGGGGCAAAACGCCCGATGTAATCAGGGGATGGGGATTGGGGTGTTGTAGGAGCCGTGGGTTCAGTCATCGGGTGACCGGAGTTTCAGGGAAGGTTGACGATTCAGCCTGGTGCTTTACGTCATACCTTCCCTGTAGCTTGTAGCCTGGATCCAGACTCAGGCGCCGAGCTGCTTTTCCTTGATTTCGTCGAGGGTTTTGCAGTCGATACACTTGTTGGCAGTGGGCCTGGCTTCCAGGCGACGAATGCCGATTTCGACACCACAGGAATCACACCAGCCATAATCATCATTGGCGATGAGTTCAATGGTGCTGTCGATCTTCTTGATCAGGCGACGTTCCCGGTCACGGGTACGCAGCTCGATGCTGAACTCTTCTTCCAGCGTCGCGCGATCAGCGGGGTCGGGCGGGTTGGCCGCTTCATCCTGCATGTGATGCACGGTGCGGTCTACCTCTTCCATCAGTTCGTTGCGCCAATTACGCAAAATACTTTTGAAATGCTCTTTCTGAGCTTCATTCATGTACTCCTCACCACGTTTGATATTGTAAGGAGTGAAGCCTCTGGCCTGCATATGTGCTTCCGGTGCTGTTACTGCAGCTGGCGCCGTGGATCTGGCAGCAGCTTTAGCTTTAGGTTTTGATTTCGGTTGTTTGGTTTTAGCCTTGGTCGTCTTGGGGGCCGGCTTGGCCTTTGTTTTGGCCTTTGCCTTTTTGGCTTTGGACGTTGCCTTGGCGCTCGGTTTTGCCTTCTTGGCTTTCGTCTTGGGTGCAGCTTTTGTCTTTGCCCGTGACTTGACCTTGGCCTTGGTTTT
>Ga0181561_10001452_pt1 | contig 21011 bp, 14 predicted proteins | sample 011ome_19_FD_133760 | JGI IMG/M metagenome (GOLD analysis project Ga0181561, IMG submission 133760) | Coastal salt marsh microbial communities from the Groves Creek Marsh, Skidaway Island, Georgia - 011510BT metaG (megahit assembly) | ecosystem: Environmental > Aquatic > Marine > Intertidal... | reverse complement strand
GCGCTCTTCTCGCCAGCTGTCGTCGTCGTGTCGCGCGTCTATCATAAGATGACGACCGCGTCGTTCGCGTTCGTGCCGCCACCCCCACCGCCCGCCCCCCCGGTCGCGGTCTCCGTGTACCGCGCCGCCTCGATCCTCACGCGTTTGCTGTACTCCGCCTTGGACTTCTTGTACAGCTTGTACGCGACGTCTTGCGCGGCGTCGGCGTTGTTCGGGTTGTCTAAAAGCTCTTGCACGCCCGTGAGAATCTGCTTCACCGTGATGGACGGCTTCCAGCCTTTCTCTTCGTTTAAGATGGAGAGGCAGACCTTCCCGGACGGGTACACGTTCGGATGGAAGAACCCGGCCGGTAAAGACACCTTGGGCGGTTTCGACGGGTAGTCCTCGGTGAAGTACATCGTGACGGGGAAGAGCCCCGATTCCCACAGCGTGCCCGCTTTCCCCGGGATCTTGCACTCCCAAATGAGCATGTTCACGGAGCCGTCTCGCGCGTTCACGGGCCTCGCGACGAAGCCGTGCGGATGGTCTTTGCGCCATGCCTTGCGCTCGATCGCGAGGCGTTGAATCGCGAGCGAGGACATCGCGTCGGACGAACGAGCGTTCGCGTCGACGATCAAAAGATGGCACCCCTGAAGGGCGTTCGAGATTCGCGGTGCACGCGCCCTCGGCCGTGCACGCCGGGGTTTCCTTCGCGGTCGCGCGCGGGGTCGCGCGCGGGGTCGCGCGCGCGTGGACGCCGAAAACCTCGCGCGCGGCGGACGGTCGCTGCCGCCGGTGTCGCGTCGAGTGCGCGCGTCACCGCGGACAACGGTTCAAAAAACCACTCGCCTCGGAAAAATCGATCGTCGCGATCGCGTCGATCGTGGACGGCTTTTTTATGGAAAATGATGAGTCGACGTGCTCGGCATCATACGACGACGACTACGATGATAACGACAACAATCTAGAGTCCATCGCCCGCGTCGTCGTCGACGCTCCCGAACTCGCCGCTCCCCGATCGGTTGATCCGGTACCCGTCGTAGCTCCCCCCGGGGGCCACCTTCCCGCCTCCCAACATGGGCAACACGGGCAGCGCGAACGACGACACGCTCGACACGATGTTCCCGAACCACCCTCGATCGTCGTTCGCGCTCTTACCCCCCGCGTTCTTCTTCCCCCCGGATAAGTTATCGTCCACGACGAGAAAGTTGAACTCCTCCGCGAAGCACGCGAGGACGCGTCCCTCGCCGGGGAGCGCGTCGCCGGGGCCGCCGCGAAATCGGAATCCCCCCCTGCCGCCGTCGGCGCCCGACGCCTTCTCCGACCACGTCCTTCGCACCTTCACCTCGACGCCATCGCTCGCCGCGCCGCCGTCTCCTTCTCCTCTTTCTTCTTCTCCTTCTTCTTCGCCGGCGGGTCTTTTACTTGTACTAGTCTTCTCCACGGTGATGCACAGCGCGCCGACTTCTTGGAGCTCGTCGTCGGCGAAGGTTACGAACGCGACGCGCAGCCCGTTCGCGACGTCGTCGCACCGCAGCGGAAGCGGCAGAGGCATCTCGGACGTGAACGCGAGCATCTTCCCCCACTCCCTGAACGCCTCCGTCAACTCCGCGACGACGTTGAGGTCGCACGCGCGCGCGTCCGGGTCGAACCCGCCGCAGACGTCCATGCGCGCGAGGAGCCGCTCGCGGAGGGGGCCGACGAGGCCGAAGGCGCTCGCGATCGCGCGCCCGCCGCCGTGCGTCGCGCGATCACGGCGTTTCCCCCCGTTCGCGCGCATGAGCGCGTCGTCGAGGTCGCGCCGCCGATCCTTGTCGATCAAGAGTTCGTACGCGCGGTTGATCGCGGCGCTGCGACCGAGGACCTCGGGGTCGTCCCCGGACACGTCCGGGTGGAAGCGCTTTTGCAGGTCGCGATACCGGTCTTTGATGTCGATCGCGGTCGCGTCGTCGCGGACGTCTAAGATCTCGTACGCGTCGAAGATGACGTCGCCATCGCGGGCGGAAGCGGACGCGCGGACGGGGCGGGCGAGTCGACGGACGCCGCGGCGGGGGGCGGAAGCGCGGAGAGCGACCGCCGCGAGACGCGAGGGGGCGAGCGCGCGCATCGTTCTGTTGTTAGATCTGCGGCCAAGATATTCGTGATCTTTTCGTCATCCGAAAGCGTCCGAAAAGCGCGCCGCTCTCTCGCGCTCTCTTGACCAGCAGAGACTATTAAACTACGCGCCTACGAAAGAAGACGGCGCCCGAACCGTCATCGACCCGCCCTCGTGCCCGGCAACAGCTTCAACAGAACCTCCATCAACCGCTCGCCCGCGTCCGTGCCCCCCAACCCTCGCGTCGCGAGCGCCTCCGGATCCGCCGCCGCCGCCGCCAGCTGTCGATCCAACTCCGATCGCAACAGCTTGAACAACACCCCCGTCTCCGGCTTCGCGGCGAAGACGAACGGTTTGTTCCCACCGGTGGAATTCGAACCGTCGCCGCCGCCGCCAGCGCTCACGGTCACCGTGCTCGCGGCGTGGTCCACGGACAGCCCGCCGCCGAAGAGCAAGATGGCTTCGCTCGGCGCCGCCGTCGTCTCGCGCAGAAAAACCCTCGACGTCTCCACCTCCTCCTGGTACGCGTAGTACCCCTCCCTCGGCCCGGGGAGCTCCGCGGAGGACGCGTTCACGCTCGACGGGTGGATCGTGACTTCTACGCCGCGACTGTTCACGACGCGAGGGCCGTTGCCTTGGCGTTTACCGCCGCGCCCGCCGGAACCGCGCCCGCCGCCGCCGCCGCCGCCGCCGCCGGCGACGCGCGCTACGTTCGGGAACAGCCCCGCGACGAGCACCGCTCGGACGAGATCGTCGTTCGACGCGTGCGCCGACGCCGCGGGCGCGTCCGGTCTGAAACCGCTCTCCGCGAGCCGTTCCTTGAGCTGGTTCCGGACCTGGTGTATCTCGTGCATCGTCGAGTACGAGAGTTTCATCTCGCGGCAGACGGCGCCCCTCCCGCCGCCTCCGCCGCCGCCGCCGCCGCCGGCGGCGTCGCGCCACGCGTCGAACCCCTCCGCGGCGGCGAGGTGATCCGACGCCCCGCCTCTCTTATCCGACGCGTCGCGCTTCGCCCGCGTCGCCGCGGCTTTATCCGCGGCGTCGTGAAACATCGGCTTACACGACATCGCCGCCGCCGCCGTGAGCACGGCGGGGAGGCACCCGAGCGCCACCGCGTACACGAGCATCTTCCCGAGCCGAGGCTCCACGGGGAGGTGTGAGAGATGAAACCCCAGCGGCGTGAGCGTTAGAGAATTAGTGTTGTCGCTCAACGCGTCGTCTGTCGACGCCGCGTTGACCACCGCGCCGATGGATCGAAGCCGAGCGATCGCGGCGCGCACCGCGGCTGACGGCGGCGGGTCCAGAGCGCTCGCGAGGAACGCCTCCGGCGACGTCTCCGGCCTCGACGCCATCGCCGCCATCACCAACGACTCCAGCGGCACCGTGTGCATCTCCGGGAGGTCCGTCTCGGGCATCTCGTTCGACGCGACGTCGCGATCGTATAAACGCACGCACACGCCGGGTTTCACGCGCCCGGCGCGGCCGCGTCGCTGCGCCGCGGACGCTCTCGAGCAGCGTCCCTCCGTCAACGCCGCGAGATGCGTCGTCGGATCGTGCGTCAAACGTTTCACGCGGCCGCTGTCGACGACGTAGACGACGTCCGGGATCGTCAGCGACGTCTCCGCGACGTTCGTCGCGAGCACGATCTTCCGCGCGTCGCGATCGGGAGGCTTCGCGAACGCTCTCTGCTGCTCTTTCGGCGTGAGCTGGCCGTGGAGAGGGACGACGTACATTTCGTGGTCGCCGCCGAGGCGTTTAAGCAGCGCTTTCTCCGCCTCCGCGATCTCCGCGGCGCCGGGGAGGAAGACCAAGATCGCGCCCTCGCACGGCGGCGGCTCCGTTTCTCCCTTCGCGCAGATCGTGCAGATCGTGCGCACGACGGCGAGGAGGAGGTCGTAATCGACCCCGGGGGGAGGACGGGGACCGCCGCGGGGACCTCTATACGAGCGAACGTCGGGGTGGAGTTCATAGGCGTCAGAAGCGGAGTTGAAAGGCGTCGAGGGCGAGGATTGAAAGCGAGGGATGAGCGGAGTGATGCGTCGGCGAAAGTCCTTAAGGATCGGCGTTCACCACGCCAACGCGGTCGTATGGGGACCAGTGTGTGGGACGCACCTGACATTGTCGAACGACGATGTCGGACCACCGGTCACCGCGCGTCGTCCGCCGCCGCGCTTCACGAACTCCTCCGCGAAGTGCTCCTCGACCGGGAACGTCCGGCCCGGGATGTGCACCCTCCCGGGCGGCGGCGCGGAGTCGATCGACGCGCCGTCGAAATACGCGGCGAGTTTCTCCCAATCCGCCGTGGCGCTCATCAGCGCGACCCGCAACGGCGGACGCCACGTGTCGCGCTGCGACGCGTCCACGTCACGCGCGTTCGCGCGCAAGATATCGCGCAGGTGAATCAGCAGAAAGTCCGCGTCCGCGGTGCGCTCGTGCACCTCGTCCACGAACACGTGCGTGACGCCCTCCAACGTCGGGTCGGAAGCCAACCGCCGCAGCAAGACGCCGGTGGTCACAAAGGTGAGCCTCGTGCGCCGGCTCGTCTGAGAGCGATCGATTTCGGGGTGGGGTTCATCGGGGGCGCGTCAGTTGGCGTCGCGAGGCGTCGCGGCGCGTCGGGATCGAATGAGAGCGAGGGGTGGGCGGAGAGAAACACGACGCGCGCGCGCGGGGCGATACGAACGGGACGCGCCTTACTGTCCCCGCGCACGGCGTAGCCGACGACGTCGCCGACGCGCTCGTCGCGCTCTTCCGCGACTCTGGACGCGATGGACACCGCGGCGACGCGGCGCGGCTGCGCGACGATGATGTTGCAGCGACCGCCGGCGCCGCGCGCGATCTCGCGCTCGAGCGCGTACTGCGGCGCTTGCGTCGTCTTTCCGCTGCCGGTTTCGCCGGTGATGATCGCCGCCGCCGACGCGTTATCCATCAGTCGCACGATCTCGTCCCGGACGCCGTGCGCGGGGAGACGCGTTCGCGCGTCGTGCAGCGGGAACGACGGCGCGCGCGTCATCGCGCGCGCGAGCGCGTCGGACTCCGCGTCCGCTTCCGTCGCGGAGAGCCGAAGACGCGAGCGTTTGGCGCGTTCTCTCGCCGCGCGCGTCGCCATCGCGCTTCTCAGCCTCGCCGTCGCGTCCTCTTCCTCTTCCGCGTCGTCGTCGTCGTCGACGACGACGTCTTCATCATCTTCTTCTCTTGTATCACCATCACCTTCGTCGTCGTCCTTCCCGGGTTTCGTAACGGACGACGGCGGGTCGTTACTCACCGCCACCGTGGACATCGGCAGCACGCGCAGCGTGTTGGATATCTCCGCCTCGCCCGGGTGCGTCCTCGCGCTCAGGGGCTTCTTCTTGAGCTTCAGCTTCGCCTTCGCCGCGGTCAAGAACGTCTTCAGGTCGACGTCCCGCTTCACGGTCACGACTTTGACCTCGCCGCCGCCGCTCGTGGACGTGACGTTGACGTTCACCGTGGATCCAACCTCGAACGGCGCGGACGCGAGGCCTTCGATCGCCGCGCCGTCGACGCCATCCCCTCCTCCTCCGCCGCCGCCGCCGCCGCCGCCCTTCGTCGGGTTCCTCCGGTCCTCCCTCAGCGCCTTTCTGAGCACCTTCTCTTTCTTCTCCCGCGTCTTCTCCGCGCGTCGCGCTTCCTTGACTCTGTCCTTGCGCGCGCGACGCTCGCGCTCCTCCTCGGTGAGATCCGCGTCGTCGTCGTCGCGCGCGCTCTCCTCGTCGTCTTTTCGCGCGTCGGAGCGCTTCCGCTCCTTCCTCTCGTCCTTCGCGTCGCGATCGCGGAGGGACAGGCGATAAATCAGGTCGAGGAGGACGTCGCGACTGGACTCGTCCAGGCCGAGGCGCGCGCCGCGCATGCCCCTCCGACGCCGCCCCGAGGAGTGAAGAACGATCGCGTCGAGCGACGAGCGGTTTTTCGGTGCAGCAATAATAATTTCGGTTAACAACATCAACATCTACGCGAGCGCGCGCGTCTCTAAGCCTTCGCGGCGTCGGGGTTCTCCTGGAGCCACAACGCCGCGCTGGCGTAATTCGCCATCGCGTGCGCCGCCATCGCGACGGCGACGTTCCCCGTCGCCACCGCGCACGCGCCGTACGCGCACCCGACGACGCTCGCCCACGCGGCGAACGCCGCGTTTCTTCCTCCGCCCGCGTGCAACGCGCCGAAGACGACGCCCGCGCCGACGACGCCGACGGGCGAGACGCCGATGGCGGGGAGTAACGCACCGCGGAAGAGCGTTTCTTCGGCCAGCGCGGGCAAGACGGCGACGGTGACGACGTCGAACGGTCGCAACGGCGTTAGAACCTGCGCGTTGCTGCGGTTGGACGCCTCCGCGAAGTCCTGACGACGACGCGGCGGCGGCGACGGCGAATGATGATGAGGAGACGACTGACGTCAGAGAGAGAACAACGGACGGCGCGGCGGAGACGGGACACAGGGAGGAGAGCGACGGTTGACGGCGGTCGGTCGCGTTGTGATTTGATCGATCGACGCGCACCGGCCAGGCTCGGAGCAGCGCCCCCCGCGCGGCGGTCACCGCCGCCGCCGCGCCAACCGCGATCCCCAGATCCCTCGCGAGGTCCGACGGCGGAAACGGCGGATGCAGCGCGGCCACGAGCGGCAGCGCGCTCGCGAGGTCCGGGACCGCGTCCGGGAGCACGCCCTGCCCGAAGTACGTGCCCTCGCGCGCGATCAGACCGATCGCGAGCATCCACGCGGTCGTCCCGACGCAGCTGTCGAGGACGTCGTCCCTGGACACCGCGGGGAGGGGCGCCGACGACGACGACGACGACGCGACGGCGTCGCCGCGCGTCTCCGCGGCGACCGCGTCCGCGGAGATGCCCGCGCGCGCGAGCATGTCCCGCGCGCTCGCGTCCAGCGCCGCCGCGGTCGCGGCGTCCACGTCCACGCCGCGCGACGCGAGGTCGCTCAGCGCGTCCGCGGTGGTCTCGGCGCTCGCGTCGTCGTCGTCGTCGTCGACGGTGGTGGTGGCGCGCGATTTATCCTTGCGGCGGTTTCGTCGACCGCGCGCGATCGTCGCCTTCCGGGGCGCCGTCGTCGTCGCGCGATCCGCGCGGCATCGCGCGGACGCCGCGGAGACGCGAGACGCGAGGCTCGCGCCGCCGGCTTGCGACGCGAGCATCGTTCGCGTCGTTCGTTCGGAGAAGTGACCCCGGGTCGGGGACCGCGCGCGCCCTCCCGTCGTCCTCGTCCTCGTCACGCGCGAGAAGAGTCATCGATCGCATTTTCGTCGCTTCGCGGGTCGATTCGGGGCATTCTCGCGGGCGGCCGCGGCACGGTCCGCGCGGCGCGGTCCTCGCGCAGGGTCCCCCCTCGCGAGGCGGCGGGACGCTCGGGCGCGCGCGGGAACGGTCCGGCGGCGCGCGATCATCGCGGACGCGCGCGATCCTCGCGGAGGACGCCGAGGGAACGCCGTCGCCGGCCGCGGGTCTCGTCTCGGATCGCTCGCGACAAAATGTCGAATCCCTCCTCGCCCAAAAGCGACGACGGTCCCCGCAGCGGCGGCAGCTCCGGCGGCAGCGGATACGGTTCGTCCTTCGCGGAGGCGACGAGCATGTCGTTCGCGGGATCGCCCCCGAACGAGTACGACGCGTCGACGAACCCGCGCGGGTCCGAGACGCTCGTGCCGCTCCCACTGAACGGCGACGACGGCGACGACTTCGACCGCGGCGCGTCCGGGACGGGGCTCAGCGCGCGCGTGCCCCCGGGCAGCGGCGCGGCGAAGATGGAGACGGGCGCGTCGTCGCCGCCGTTATCCGACGAGGCGTTATCCGCGGACGACGACGCGGAGGCGTCCTCTCCCAAGTCGACGTCCGCGGCGACGGCGGCGGCGACGACGACGTCGCGGAAGTCGAGCGGCCCGGGGAGCGTCGGCCGGCGGAGCGGGTCGATGGCGAGCAAGGACGACGAGAAGCCAAAGGACAAAAACGCGCGCCTGGCGCGCTTCTTCAACCTGCCCCCGGACGAGGTCGTCGTGGACGAGTTTCTCTGCGCGCTGTACAAAAAGATCCTCCTCCAGGGCCGCATGTATCTGTTCGAGAACTACGTGTGCTTCTACAGCAACGTGTTCGGGTATCAGAAGCACAAGGTGATCCCGTTGAAGAACGTCACCATCGTTCGGAGGGCGAAGACGGTGAAGGTCGTGCCGAACGCGATCGAGATCGTTTGGAACGGTAAGTGCGAGTTCTTCACGTCGTTCCTCACCCCGGACAGCGCGTATAAACAGATAAGCAGCGCGTGGAACCAGGTGTGTCCGTACGGGCGGATATTCGCGGGCGTGGACGTGCATAAGCGCGCGGAGGAGGAGGAGGCGAATCACCGCCAGCCGACGTTTTCGTCGGCGCCGCCGGCGGAGATCGCGGCGATGCTCAACCTCGCGCGGTCGAGCTCGCTCGGCGCCGGGGACGGGTCGGACGGAACGCCCAGGGAGGGAGGTGGCGACGACGACGCGAGGAGCGATCGAAGGAGAAGCCTCGGGAGCAGCAAGCTCGGCGGCTCGAAGAAGGCGTCGTCGTCGATTTCGTCTTCGCGCTCGCGGCGAAATTCCGAGAGGGCGTCGTCGAGGAAATCGAGCGTCGACGGCGCCGCCGCGAATCCGTTGCTCGACGCCGTCGCCGCCGCGTCGCCGAGCAGCGCGCGCTCGCGGAAGAGCAGCGGGAGACGCTTGGCGAGCGGCAGCGACGGCGCGCACAGCGGCCCGAACAGTAGCAACGCGTCCGGGGACGGCGGCGGCGGCGGCGGCGGCGGCGCGGGGAGCGTCTCAAGACGGAAACCGCCGAGGAAATCGAACAGCCGGAAGAGTTCGCTCGGGATCGACGTCGGCGACGTCGTCGATCGCGGCGAGTCGCCCGCGGGTCCCCGGTCGGATAGCGACGACGACGGCGACGACGAGCGCCAGGGCGAGAGCGCGACCCCGAGCGAGGGGGGCACCGACGCCGACGCGGACGACGACGACGACGACGACGACGACGACGACGACGTCGCGTCGGGGACGATTCTCGGCTGCGGCGAAGGCTTGACGTTCACGCACGACGACGTCCCGGACCGCCCGAAGAACATGAAGACGCTGCAGGAGACGGTGCTGGACTGCACCGTGGACGAGTTCTTCAAGACGGTCTGGAGCGACAGCGCGCGCGCGGGGTTCAACGCGACGTGTCACGAGAAGAGAGGCGAACGCGACGTGGCGGCGACCCGTTGGACGCCGCACGCCACGTCGATCGCGGAGACGGACAGCGCGCGAGGCGACGCGCGCGACGACGACACGCCGCCCGCGACCGCGAGCGCGAGCGCGAGCGCGTCGTCCGAGCGACGCCCGGGGAAGTACGGGAGAGACCTGACGTTCATCGCGCCCGTCAACGCGTCCATCGGCCCGAAGCAGACGCGGTGCCGGCAGTCGCAAAATTACGCGACGTATCGCGGCGGCGTGATGGTCATCGACACCGCGCAAGTGCAGCTGGATATTCCGTACGGGGACTACTTCAGGGTCGAGGGGCGGTGGGATGTGGCCCCGACGACCGCGAAGGTTCGACCGGACGGCGCGGTGATCGATCGATGCACGCTGTGGGTCGGTCTGAGGGTCCCGTTTCACCGGACGACGATGCTGCGGACTGTGATCGAGCAGTCGACGTTGAACGAGTCGAAAAAGTCCGTGGAGATTGTCCTCGGGCTCGCCCGCGCGACGATGGAGCACTTGAACCGCGAGAAAGTCAAGGCGTTCATCGATAAGCACGGCGTCGCGATGCTGAACGGGAGCCCGGATGAAGACCACGTCGTGGACGCGTCCAAGCTGAACATCCCGGAGGGAAGCAAAGACGTCATCTGGCGCATGCTCTTCGGGCACGGCGGCGGGAGAAAGAACAGCGGCGACATCACGCCGCAAGGCAGCGTCAACGGGCACTCGCCGCCGATGACGCCCAGGGCAGGCTCCATCAACGGCGTCGACGTGATGGGCGTCGACGCGAATCATCATCATCACGGCGGAGAGGTGAACGCGCGCGGGTTGAAACGCTCGCTCGCGATGAAACAGGGCGGGTTGAAACGCTCGCTCGCGATGAAACAGGCGAATTACGGCGCGTGGTTTTACGGCTCCGGGTCGCTCATCGGCGGCGGTCCGTTCGCCGCGTTCGCCGTCTTCTCGCTGTTGGGGTTGTTCATAATGACCCTGCACTTGATGCGGATCTTTTGGGGGTACCTCTCCGGGCTCACGGACTACGTGTTCGACTCGGTGCTGTGGTGGCGCGGCAACGGCGGCGGCGACGAGGCGTACTGGGAACGGAAAGCGACCGCGCTGGAGCTCGAGCTCAACGCGCTCGAGCGAAGGGTGAAGTTCGTCGCGACCGAGGTGGCGCACGCGAGGCGAGCGCTCGCGGAGGTCAGAGGCGGGAAAGCGAAAGCTTGACGCGTTTACTAAGGTTATTTAAAAATTCGATTTATTTCTCTTCTTTTTACTTCTTTCGCGGCGGCGGCGGCCCAACTCCGCCCAACTCTTTTACTCCTCACTTAACACCCTTATTACTCGTACAAAACCCGCGCCTCCTGTCGCCCGGGCGCGCCGCTCACAGCACCCGCATGTTCACGATGTCGCGGTACAGCAGCCGCATGAAGAACGTCGTCTCGTCCGGACTCGCGACCCACAGGATCGAACACGCGTCCCTCACCTTGGTGTCGTTCCCGGTGCTCGTGAATCGATCCCCGACGTGCAGCGTCTGATGCCCCTCGTACCCGAGAAATTTCATCAGCGTCACCAGCCCGATGTTCTTGTTCCCGACGTCCACGAAGACGTCGTTCCCGCCGTTGAACGCGCAGTACGGCACCTCCGCGTCGGAGAGTTCGATCATCGCGCCGATGGAAATTTCCTCCAAATTTTCGTACACGGTGCCGCTCCTGGGGAGGACTCCCACGGCGTACTCCTTGCGCATGACGTCGACGTCAATCTGCAGGTGCTCCGCCTCGTCCGTCAAGAATTTCTCCGCGCGGTCGAGGAACGCGTCCACCTTCTTCCTGCCCTCCTCGCTCTGCGCGAACCAGTACATCTCCCGCGTCATGCTGTCGACGTCCCTCCACTTCTCGTTGGGCACGAACTCGAGCTCGTACTCGTCGTTCACCTCGAGGAGGTAGTTGCACTCGCCGCCCATGACGTGGAAGCGCTTGCGCACGTCCGCGCTCAGCCGCGCGCTCTTAAACGAGTCCAGCAGCCCGCGCAGCCTCTGCTCGAACTTCTTCGCGTCGCCCGGGTACCCCGCCGCGGTGACGATGGCGACGTGCACGCCCACCTCCATCAGCTGAATGATCTTGTCGATCATCTGGTTATCCTCCTCGAAGTGCTTTCCGTCGGCGTAGAGGGTGCCGTCCGCGTCGAACGTCACGAGCTTCACCTCCCTCGCGCTCGCGTGCACCTGCGCGATGTTGATGATGTGCCGCACCTCCGCGAAGTTGGGTCGGACGTACTTCCGCTTCGTCAGCGCGCAAAACTCGTCGTACTCCGCGAGAGCTTTGGACAGCGGCAGCGCGTGGAAAAAATACCCGAGCTTGGGGACCTGGCGATAGATGTTCGCGAACCGGCGCTTCGTCGGCGGCATCGCGATCGCGGCGTCGAGCCACTTCTCCGCCTTCGCGAGCGCCTCCTCCGTCTCGTGCGTCTTGAACAGATCCACGATGAACTCGATGAAAGGGTCCTGCTCCTTGAGCCGCCCCTTGCGTCGCAACACGGTGCTGTCCGCGAGAGACCCCGCGCGGCTGAGATTATTGCTCTTCACCTGCCTCGAGATGAGGTCGCGCATGTACTGCGCGGCGCGGCCAACCTCCCTCGCCTGCGCCGCCTCGCTCCAGTCCTGCGACCGCTCGACGTCGGACGACTTCCTCTCGGTCGCGCGCTTCACGACCCGTTCCTTCTCCGCGCCGGACGCGTCGTAGGCGGGCGTCGGCGTCTTCTTCTCTCCGTCCTCCATTCCGAAGGCGTCCGATCCTCCGTCGCCATCATTATTCCCGTCGGCAGTCCCTCTCCGCGCTCCTCTCCCTCCCGCGGGCTTGTCCGCGCGCTCCTCGTCCAGCGGCGCCTCCACGCTGGACGCGCGCGCCGTCGCGGAGTCGCCCATGACGCGCAGGACCTCGCCGAGCGCGTCTCGCTCGCGCCGCGCCGCCGCCGGTTTCTTCTTCTTCTTCGTACCAGGATCGTCGCCGCGAGACGGCGGCTGCCGCTGCCCCGCGCGCATAACCTGGGAGTGACGTGTGGAGACGGGGGGGCGGGTGGCGACGTGAGCGCGAGGCACGACGGGTGGGGGGGCGGCGTTCGAACGGCGCGAGGACGCGCGGTCGAGGCGGCGATCGGTCGAGGCGGCGCCGCGCGGCGCCGCGCGGCGGCGCGCGGCGGCCCGGCGCACGCGGGGAGGCGACGTGTCGCGCGGATTTTATGATTCGACCCAACGACCGCTTCTCGCGACGGGCGGGCGGCGGACGGGGGAAGAGACGGGGTCGAGCGCGGACGGACGCGCACCACGCGGGATCCTCGGCGCGCCGGCGGCCTCGCGACGATCGTCGCCGCGGTGTTCCTCTCGCGCGGCGCGGCGGCGGTCGCGGAGACGCGCGCGACCGCGCCCCCCGGGGCCCCCGCGAGCAGCGCCATCGTCGTCGTTTTTATTCGTTTTCAAGGCCGCGACCGACCCCCGTTCGGCGCGTTCGACGCGTCGACGCGCGGCGAGCGCGCGGATCTGACGCGACGGTCGCTCCGTTCGCGCGAGCGCTCGACCGATGCGAAGTGCGCGGTGGCGGATGCGTGCGTCGTGCGCGTCGCGTCCGGCCGAATGCCGCGCGTCGACCCGCGGCGCGGTTCGTTCGAAAAAGATGGAAGCGTCGGCTATCGGCCGGCCGCGAGCGCGAGTCAGGCCAGGCTGGCAGCGTTTCAGTGCGAACAGAAGTCTTGCTGTGTCGCGGTCGCGTCGATCCGCCTCCCGGGGACGGTCACACATGTCGCGGCGCGAGGAAACGGACGCGGCGGCGTCCGCGGCGGCCGCCGCCGCGGAAGCGACGGAGGCCGCGTCCGAGGCGGCGACGCGGGAGGCGGAGGCGGCGGCAGAGCGCGCGGCGCGATTGGAGCGGCAGCGCGAGAGGGCGCGACGCGCGTCCGCGGCGACGACGACGACGACGACCGATCATCGCGGACGCCGCGCCGGCGACGACGACGACGTTCGTGACGACGACGCGCGCGCGTCCGCGCGCGCGCGCGGGCTCACCCCGGAGGCCGCCGCCGCGGACGCGGCGCGAAGCCGCGCGGAAGCGAACGCGAAGCGCGCGTCGACGGAGGCGCGACGGATGCGCGCGGCGGGGATCGTGCCACCGAGCGGAGGACGCCATCGGACCGACGACGACGGTTCCTCTCTCCGTTCAGCTTCAGCGTCGACGCCTCCCGCGTGGTACGTCGCGCACGAATCGGCGTGGGCCGCGTTCGAGTCGCGCCCGCCCGCGAGGATAACGGCGTCGCGCGTCCCGTTCCCGCCGAGGTCCGGCGCGGACCTCCTCGACGCCATGACGCGCGACGCGGAGGCGCGCGGCGGCGGCGGCGGCGGCGGCGGCGACGCGCGGCGACGCGCGTTCAAGGCCGCGGCGATGCGCTGGCACCCGGATAAATTCTCGCAGCGGTACGGCGCTCGCGTCGGCGTCCGCGGCGGCGGCGGCGGCGGCGGCGCGACGGACGGCGATGACGACGCGACGGCGACGGAAGAGGGAGCGGTGGTCATGGAGCGCGTGAAGGCGACGTACCAGAGCATACGGGAGGCGTTCGACCGCGGGTGGTGAGAGTGTAGACTACACGCATACGTCGAAGAGAGAAAGACGCGACTCCGCGTCCTCGCTAAAAAAACGTTCCATCAGACCGCCGCGCCGCTCACCGCGCGACACAGCCCCGCGTCCGGATCGTCCTCGCCTAAGCTATATATCACCACGTTCTTCCCCTCGAACGGCAGAGTCGCCACGCGGCACACCCCGGGCGGCGCCTTCGCGACCAAGTACGCGCACAGATCCGAATGCGTCGACACGCGCTGAGGGCCGTCCCGCGCGAAGCGACGAACGTCGGGGCGGAGCTCAGAGGCGCGTCAGAAGCGGAGTTGAAAGGCGTCGAGGTGTGTCGGGATCGAGAGCGAGGGGTGGGCGGAGATAAACGACGGCAAACAAAAGTTCTTAAGGAACGGCGTCCACCGCGCGAACGGGGTCGTATGGGGAGCAGTGTGCGGGATATAACGCACCTTACCGCTCGGCGTTCGTCGCTTGGGGAAATCCGCGCCGTACGTGCAACACGGCACGACGGCAAACGGCTTCCCGGACGCGAGCGCGAAGTCGACGAGCGCGTCCGTGGCTTGATCCGGGTGCAGCCCGACGACCACGGACGCGTTCTTTAACGCCTCGCGTAACGCCTCCGCGATCGCGTCCGACGCCACGGGGTCGGGCGCGCACGCCGCCGCGTCGGCGGCGCGAAGGGGGGCGTCCGCCGCCGCGATCGGCGCGTCGTCAGTCGGGGTCGGGGTCGGGATCGGGCACGTCGCGGTCGCAGCGGCGACGGTCGCGGCGGTCGACGACAGCGCGACGCGCTGACGGAGGACCGCGCCGCCGCGTCGATACGTCGCGTCCGCCGTCGTCGTCGTCGTCGCGTCCGTCGTCGTCGTCTTGGACCTCGCGCGACCGCGCGCCTCGAAGACTTTGACTTTCTCTCCGGTGGTCGCGTCTTCGTCTAATAAGCTGACTTCGCCGCCGCCGACGCCCTCCACGAGCCCCCGTCTCGACCACCGCGCGCTGAGACTCAGCGCGTGCGACGCCTCGATCACGCGCTTTCGCTCGCCCTCGTCCACCCCGCCGCGCCACAGGTTTTCGTGAAAGAACAGGCGCAAGTGACGCGGCGACGACAGCGCGGCGTCCTTCCCGCGGCGCACGCTCGCAGTCATCGCGGGAGACGCGTTTCGGTGGTACACGCCCTTGCGAAACCGCTTCACGTAGGCGTCCAGGCGCATCGGCCGCGGGTCGATCACCGTCACCGGGACCCCGGTGACGTTCTGGAGCTCGAACGCGAGCTCGCCTTTCCCGCCGGCGATGTCGAGGACGCCGCCGCCGTCGGAGAGGACGTCGAGCCCGAACGTTCGCGCGAGCCATCGACGGAAATCGCCGCTCTTGTTTCGGTTTCTCTGCGCGTGTCGCCGACCGAAGCGTCCGGGAAGCTTCTCGCCCGGGGCCCCTTCGCCGCGCAGCGCCGCGTCGCGCTTCGCGAGGAGATCGCGCTCCGCGGCGGCGACGACGTCCGGGTCGTGGTTGAAGCGGCACTGGGACGCGTACAGGCACGCGCCCGAGCGGACCATGTGTCGACACGCCGCCGCCGCCGCCGCCGACGACGCCGACGACGTCGGGTCGCGGCGGCGGCGTTCGTCTCCGTCTGCTTCGCCTTTTGGGGCCGCCGGCGCCGGCGCCTTCGCGACCCTCTGTCGTCTCCCGCCGAGATGTTTCACCACTCCGGGCGCCATCGCGGGGTCGTACTTCGCCTGGAACGCAGCCTGCGCGCGGACGGCGCGTATCGTCGCGTCCGCCGCCGCGACGGCGACGCACAGCTGTGCGGCGGCGTCCTCCGCCGAGCCCCCCGCCGCCGCCGCCGCCGCGCGTTCGAGCGTCGCCATCGCGCGCGCGGTCGCCTCCGCGGTGACGACGCAGCCTTCCTGCGGCTCGATCATGACGCCGCCGCCGCCGCCGCCGTCGCCGCCGCCGCCGCGGACGTCGTCGGGCCCGGGCGGCGGCGGCGGCGGCGGCGGCGGCGGCAGCTTCACGACCTTCGCGCGTCGCGGCAGCCGGGACGTCGTCTCGTGGAACATCTCCCTCGCCTGCTTCCACGTCGCGTCGATGACGACGCAGACGTACGCGGCGTCGCGCAGCGCGTCCGCGACCGCTTCGTCTTCCTCCGTCGTCGTCGAAGTGGAAGGCGTCGTCGCGTCGCCGTCGCCATCGTCCGCTTCCTCCTCCTCCTCCTCCTCCTCCTCGATCTGAGTCGATCCTTCTCCGTCCGCGACGAGATCGACGGCGTCCACGTCCGCCGCCTCATCGAGCGGATACAGGAGATACACCGGCGCGCGCTTCGGGAGAACGCGCTCCAGCATCCTCCGCAGCGACGGCGACGGCCGTCGCCCGCGCGACACGACGCACCGCGCGACGCATCGAGGGAGGATCCACCCCGTCCCCTTCGGACGCTTGTGCTCCGTGGGATGCTGCAGCACCACGAGCGCGCCTCGCGTCGGAAGCGGCGACGCCGGGAGCGCGTCGCACAGGCACACGGACGCGGGGCGATCGCATCCGTCGCAGACGCGACGGCGCGAGGACGGCGCCACGGCGGGGTCCGCCGCCGCCGCCGCGGCGGCGGCGCCGTCAGCCATCGGCGCGGCGCCCCCGAGACTGACGAGCGGGGAGACGAAACTTTTGCTTTTGGTGCCGTTGCGTCGTCCGACGACGCGACGCGACGCCGCCTCGCCTCGGCTTCTTCCTCCTCAGAACGTCGCGCGCCCTCGCTCGACGCCATGGCGGAACCCGCCCCGCCCCCCGCGACCGCGCGCGCGCCCATCGCGGGCGATCTGCGAGCCGAGATCGAGACCCTGTGCGCGCAGATCGAGGCGCTCTGGACGAACGTCGACGGCGCGGGCGAGCTCGTCGCGTCCATCGCGAACGTTCGCGCGCAGGCGCAGAGAACCATCGCGGTCGCGGACGAGGGCCTCCCTCTGTCGCATACTGACGCCTCCGTCGCCGGCGGCGGCGCGACGACGCGCGCGAAGATCGCCGCGGACGACATGTCCGCGGAGGTGATCGACACGAACCCGTACTCGCGCCTCATGGCGCTGCAGCGCATGGGGATCGTGAGCGAGTACAAAAAAATTCGCGAGAAATCCGTCGCCGTCGTCGGCGTCGGCGGCGTCGGCTCCGTCGCCGCGGAGATGCTCACGCGCTGCGGGATCGGCCGCTTGCAGCTCTACGACTTCGACACCGTCGAGCTCGCGAACATGAACCGCCTCTTCTTCCGCCCAGAGCACGCGGGGATGACGAAGACGGACGCCGCGGTGCGAACGCTTCGCGACATCAACCCGGACGTGGATTACGAGTCGTACCACATGAACATCACCACCGTGGAGGGGTTCCATCGATTCACGGAGTCTCTGAAGGACCCGCACACGGGCGCGAGCAGGGTCGACCTCGTGCTCGCGTGCGTGGACAACTACGAGGCGCGGATGTGCATAAACCAGGCGTGTTTGGAGATGCGTCAGACGTGGATGGAGAGCGGCGTGAGCGAGGACGCCGTGAGCGGGCACATTCAGACGATGACCCCGGGATCTTCCGCGTGCTTCGCGTGCGTGCCGCCGCTCGTCGTCGCGTCCGGGATCGACGAGAAGACGCTGAAGCGCGAGGGCGTGTGCGCGGCGTCGCTGCCGACGACGATGGGGATGGTCGCCGGCATGCTGGTGCAAAACGCGTTGAAGCACATGTTGAATTTCGGCGACGTCGCGAAATACCTCGGATACAGCGCGTTGAAGGACTACTTCCCGAGCATGCACGTGCACGCGAACCCGGAGTGCGATAACGGCGCGTGCGTGCGAGCGCAGAAGGATCATCGGGAGATGCTTGAGAGCCCGGAGTGGAAGGCTGCGGACGCGTTGAGGGCCGCGGCGGAGGCGGCGGCGGCGGCGGAGGAGGACGCGAAGGCGCTCCACGAGGAGAACGACTGGGGGATTTCCGTGGACGGGGGAGACGAAGGGGGAGACGAAACGTCGACCGTCGCCTCTGCGGGAGGCGGCGGCGAAGGCGAGAAGGGGCAGCAGACTCTGACCGCGGGGATTGAGTTCAGCATGCCGACGAGCGACAAGCTCGACGCGGAAACGGTCGAGCAGTTCAAGGTGAAAGACACGGGCGCGGACCTAGACGACCTCATGAACCAGCTCAGCGTCCTCTCGTCGGGGAAGTGACGAGGCGGGCGTCCTATCAATCTGATCAATGAATTCTGATTCTATTCATTCGTACAAGTGTCGGAACCTCTCCGGGATCGGCGCGGAGGGCGGTAACCCCGCGAGGTCGACGCCGCGGTACACCGGGTCCCCGGGCCTGATCTCGTCGCTCGGAAGGTTCGGCGCCCCAGTCGCGCCCCACCGGAAATCCGGTCGCCTCGGACCGCCGCCGCCGCCGCCGCCGCCGCCGCCGCCCCTTCCTCCTCCCCGCCCTCCCCGCCCCTGCCGCTGCTGCTGCTGCCCGATAGCGGGCACCCCCGCGTCAGCGCCGGAGACGGGCATCGTCATCGCCCCGGTGATCGGGTCGACGACGACGGGGACGTACACCGTCTGTCCCGCCGCCGTCGTCGTCAACGTCATCGCGTTCGGCTGTCGGTTCCCGGCGAAACCCCCGCCGCCGCCGCCGCCGCCGCCGCCGCCCGGTCGCTCGTTCGCGTACGACACGTGCAGCGCCTCCCCGCCGTGAAACGCCGTCGTCCCTTGCAACGCGCGCTTCGCCGCGGCCGCCGCCGCCGCGTCCTCGAACGCGACGATTCCTCTCCGCGGCTTGTGGCTCTCCGATCCGTCTCGCGGCGGAAACACCCGCGCGTACGTCACGACGCCGTACTGACGGAAGACGTCCTTCATGAGCTCCTCGTGCGCGTCCGGGGACATCCCGGCGACGAACAGCTTCGTCGCGCACTTCCCGGGCGGGACGCCGCCTCGGTCGTCGTCGTCGTCGCGTTTCCGTTTCTCTCCGCCGCCGCCGCCGCCGCCCCGAGTGTCTTTGTCTTTGTCTTTTCGCTCCGCGCGAGCCACCTTCAGCGGATACTTGGCGCCTTCGTAGTGCGCCGAGCCGTTCAACGCCTCGATCGCGCCTTCGACGACGTCGTCGCTCACGCCGACCGGGACGTCCACGAACGCGAACCCCTTCGGTTGCTTGAACGTGCCGGACTGTTTAGTCGCGATGAACACCTTCGCGGGTTCGAAGTGCGGCTCGAAGAGCTCCGCGATGTGCGCTCGGTTGCACTTCTCCCCGAGGAACCCGACGTAGAGCTTCGCGGTCGGCCCCGCCGACGCGTCTTCCTTCGTCGCGGGAGGGGCGTCTTCTGGGTTCATCTTCGGCGGCGGCGCCTTCGTCGCCGCCGCGTCGCCGTCGCCGTCGCCGCCGCCGCCGCCGTCGCTCGCGTACTCCGCGCCCAAACCGAACGGATCGACGACGACGCCCGGCTCGACCGCGTCGTCGTCGTCGTCCGCCACCGGCGCCGCCTCGGGCGGCGGCGCGCTCGCCGCCGTCGCCGCTCTCGTCGTCTTCGCCCTCTTCGCCGGCGACGCCTTCGTCGCCTTCTTCGGTTCGGGCGTTGGCTCGGCCTCGGGAGCGGGAGCGGGAGCGGGAGCGGGCTCGGGCTCGGGCTCGGGCTCGGGCTCGGCGGCGCCCCCACGAGATGCGTCCAGTCGCGCGACGAGCGCGTCTTTCTTGCCCTTGTCGTCGAGCCCGCGCGCTCGGAGCAGCGGCTTGAGGTCGACGACGCGGAGCTTCTTCAGGGCGTCGAGGTTTGGGAGCTCCTCCATCGGCGGCGGTTTCTTCCCCATCGCGACCGCGCGAGGTCCGGGCGCGGCGTGGACGGTATGCGACGCGACCGCGCCTCGTCGTGGCACTTCATCGATCAGGTCGCAAACGTTCATCGCGCGTGACGAGGCATTGACAAGTCGAACGCACGGCGAGAATAAGTTATTAAACCTGGTCGCTCGCGCCGCCGGCGCACGTCCGCGCGCGTCCGGCGCCCGCGCGCGCGTCGGCGACGCCGCGAAGACTTCCCACGCCCCGCCGTTCGCCGATCATGGCGTCTTCGCGCGGCGAGAGCGACGGGGACGACGGCGTCGACGACGCGTTCGCGCGAATCGCAGACGCGCTCTCGTTCGACGACGCGCGCGGTGCCGACGCGGTCCACGCGACCGCTCCCGGGACGCCGTCGCTCGTCCTCCCCGAGCACCCCCCGCGCGCGCCGGCGACGTCGCCGGTGACGCGTCGTCGCGCGCTCCTCCCCGTGAGCAGACTCGAGAGCGACGCCGCGCGACGTCCGCGCGCCGACGGCGGCGGCGGCGTCGACGGCGTCGACGACGAACACGATGATTTCCACGCGCTTCGGAAAAGATTCCGAGACGCGTTCCGCGCGACGCGTCCGTGCGTCGCGCGCGTCGTCGCGCGACGATGGACGACGTCCTCGCGCCTCGGCGTCGACGGCGCCCGAGGCGTCTTCGCGGACGCGGACGACCCGCCGTGTGTCGTCCTGCGCGCGAAGGACGAAGACTCGTCGACGTTCCTCGGCAGAGGCGGGCTGTGCGACCGGGAGGATGGCGTCCTCGCGCGCGACGCGTTCGCGCTCGTGGCGGCGCGAGCGGCGGCGACGCGCGGACGCGGACGCGGCGCGCCTAGCGCGCCGCGGCGATGTTACTTTCGCGCGCCGCTGACGGAGAGGATACGAGCGGACGTGGACTTCAGCGCGGCGGCGGCGGTGTTCGGAGGCGGCGACGTCGACGCCGACGACGACGACGCCGACGACGACGACGACGACGAAGCCGAAAACGCACGAAACGCGCCTACGAACCCGCCGCCGCCGCCGTTCCGCGAGAGCACGTCTTCGGTGTGGGTCTCCAACCACGGCTGCGTGACGCCGACGCACTTCGACCTGTGCCACGGTTTGCTCACGCAGCTGGAGGGCGCGAAGCGCGCGCTGCTCGTGGCACCGGAGCACGCGCGGTCGCTGTACGCGGGGGCGGACGTGCCCGTAGGCGCGTTCTATACACTGACTTGTCCCCATACGACCGCGATGGCGTGGTGAACGCCGATCCTTAAGGACTTTGCCCGGCGTTTCTCTCCGCCCAGGGTCCCTCGCTTTCAATACCCGCCCTCG